>Ga0335075_10012551_pt1 | contig 12794 bp, 11 predicted proteins | sample Lox_Sample_24_FD_206723 | JGI IMG/M metagenome (GOLD analysis project Ga0335075, IMG submission 206723) | Soil microbial communities from Loxahatchee National Wildlife Refuge, Florida, United States - Lox_Sample_2.4 | ecosystem: Environmental > Terrestrial > Soil > Wetlands | place: USA... | reverse complement strand
GGTGCTTTGCTTGCCGAGTTCAGCCCAAAAGAGTGCCAAAATTTTCTGACAAACGCCGGATACGCCGCAGCTTCGCCGCCCCACATAGCCGCTTCAATCTGATCCGAAAATGCTCTAGCTGTCATCAACGGGGCGGACGCCGCCCTTGATTGGTATAATGTCGCGGGCATTTGGCGCTTGCACCTTGGCATGTGCAACAGCGCACTTGCTGCTCGCGCCAAAGTTGCGGGCGGTTCAGCGCAGCACCAGCGAGCCGAAGACCATGCCGGCGGCGAATAGGCCGGCGCGGACCGTCATGCCGGCAACCGCGGCCTTCCGCTGCTCCAACTCGCACAACTGCCGGCCGTTGCTTCTGCAACGGCGTTTCGTCGCCTCACGTCCGTCACGCGCCCTCAGCCGTGGCCCCGTGTAGCGCAGTGCCGCGAACAGCACCCCGGTCAGCACCACCATAAGCCAGCCCAGGCGGGTCATGATCCAAGCCACCACGCCGTCTTCGTAGAGACCAGCCATCGGCCGCCCCTTTCACAACAAGCTTGAGGCGATTGCGGGCCATTCTCCCCACTGTTGCCGAATGGTCCGCCGGCCCTCGCCCGTAACCTTTCGGCGCGCGGCCGCCTCGGCGGCGGCGGGCTTCTGCCCTCTCGGCGCATATCAGCAATCCGCTGTCCACAGCACCGTCCGGTGACGTTTCCAGTGACCCCCCCCGAGCCTGAAAGCTAAAATACCCCCTGCAACCATATTCCGATATATGCTTAGGAAAACTTGGTGTCCCCGGCGGGATTCGAACCCACGGCCCCAGGATTAGGAATCCTGTGCTCTATCCGGCTGAGCTACGGGGACCCTTGCCGCCGCTCTTCGCGGCACGCCACCCTTTCACCACATAACCATGGCAATCGGCAATCGCCGGATGCCCGCCCGGCCCGCGGCACCAACCGAGCGATCCGCCCCAGCCGCCAGAAGCACAGAGGTCGCACCCATGCCCGAAGCGCCGGCGTTCCCCGAGCAGCCGCCGACCAGGGTCAATCCCCCGGAAGCGCCAGGCTTCGGCTCCGTGTTTGCGCTGCTCGTCGGCGTGGTGTGCGTGGCGGGGCTCTATTTGGCCCGGCAGGTGCTGATCCCGATCACGCTCTCGGTGCTGCTGAGCTTCATCCTCGCCCCGCTGGTCAATTTGCTGCGCGCCATCCGGTTCGGCCGCGTGGCCTCGGCGCTGGTGGCCGTGGTGCTGGGCCTTGGGATCGTGCTGGCGCTTGGCGGCTTGATCGGCACCCAGCTCGCCGGGCTCGCCGAGCAGATCCCGGCGTATCAATACACCGTCGAGCAGAAGATCGACACGGTCAGCAACGCCACCGTCGGTCGGCTGAATACGCTGCTGAACACGCTCGGGCAGCGCGCCGGGCTGCCCCCGCCCCGGGCGCCCGTCGGCGGACCGCATCAGCCGCCGGTCACGTCCGCCGCGCCGGCGCAGACCGAGCAGAAGCCATCCTCACTGATGCCGGTCGTCACAAACGTGCTGGGTTCGATTGTCAGCCCGTTGGCAACCGTCGGCATCGTCTTCGTCGTTACCATCTTCATCCTGTTGCAGCGCGAGGATCTCCGCGACCGTCTGATCCGCCTCTTTGGATCCGGCGACCTGCACCGCACAACCGGCGCCATGGACGAGGCGGCACGCCGGCTCAGCCGCTATTTCCTGTCGCAACTCTCCGTCAACGCCAGCTTCGGCTGCGTCATCGGCATCGGCCTTGCGCTGATCGGCATTCCCAGTCCGCTGCTGTGGGGCATCCTGGCGATGCTGCTGCGCTTCGTGCCCTACATCGGCACGCCCTTGGCCGCAGTGCTCCCGGTCTGCCTGGCCGCGGCCGTCTCGCTCGGCTGGTCGCTCGTGCTGTGGACCGTGGCGCTCTACGTCGGCTGCGAGACGGTCACCGGCCAGGTGATTGAGCCGATCGTCTATGGGCGCAGCACCGGCCTGTCGCCGGCTGCGGTGATCATCGCAGCGATCTTCTGGACCTGGCTGTGGGGGCCGATCGGGCTCATCCTGTCCACCCCGCTCACGCTGTGCCTGGTCGTGCTTGGCAGGTACTTCAAGCAGTTCGAGTTCCTCGATGTGCTGCTGGGCGACCAGCCCGCGCTCAGTCCGGTCGAAAGCTTCTACCAGCGTATGCTGGCCGGCGATCCCGATGAGGCGCAGGACCAGGCCGAGCTTCTGCTGCGCGATGTCCCGCTGTCCTCCTACTACGATGACGTGGTGCTGAAGGCGTTGCAGCTCGCCGCCGATGATACCGCGCGCGGAGTTCTGACTCCGGAACAGACCGCGCAGATCAAGGCCGCGGTCGAGGCGCTGGTGCACGAGCTCGCGGACCATACCGATCGCCCGACGGGCACCACCGAGAAGCGGCCTGAGCCTGCCGGCAGGAGATCGGCCGGAAGCCGGCATCCGGTGAACGCTATCGAGCTGGCGCCGGCATGGCGTTCGAAGCGCGCCATCCTATGCGTTGCCGGCCGCGGGCCGCTCGACGAGGCGGCCGCCACGATGCTCGCCCAGCTCCTTGGCAAGCACGGGCTGAACGCGTGGACGATGCCGCACGAAGCCGTCTCGCGCGAGCACATCGCCGAGCTCGACGCGGGCGGCGTCGCCATGTTGTGCCTGACCTATCTCGAGCTTGCCGGCAGCCCGGCGCATCTGCGCTTCCTGCTCCGGCGCGTACGCCAGCGTTTCCCCACCCAGCCGATCCTGGTGGGGACCTGGCCGCCGGAGGACGAGTTCTTGCACGACGAGCGCCTGCGCAACGTGGTGGGCGCGGACTATTACGTGAGCTCGCTGCACGGCGCCGTCGAGGCATGCCTGGAGGCGGCGCGCAAGGCAACGCAGGCCGACGTCCGCGAGGTGACGGTTGAAGGCGGTGGGTAGCCCGCCGTTGAGGGCCTCACGCCCGGCACCCTCATCCTGATCGCGATCCAAGCCACCGCGCGGCGGCAGTGTCGTCGGTGTCGCGGGCCTCTACCCAGGCCTCGGGGCCGCCGGTGAATTGCTCCTTCTTCCAGAAGGGAGCTTTTGTCTTCAGCCAGTCAATCAGGAACGCGACCGAATCCAAGGCGGCTTGGCGGTGCGCCGAGGCAGCCAGAACCAGCACGATATTCGAGCCCGGCACCAGGCGGCCGACGCGGTGGATGACGGTGCAGCCCAGAAGCGGCCAACGTTGCTCGGCTTCGGCGACGATCCGCCCGATGGCGCGCTCGGTCATCGCCGGGTAGTGCTCCAGGCAAAGCGCGGTGAGCGCGCGGCCCTGGCGATCGTCACGTACAGTGCCAACGAAACAGCCGATTCCGCCGATGTCCGTGCGCCCCTCGGTCAGCGCCGTGATCTCGGCGGCGATGTCGAAATCCTCGGTCTGGACGCGGATGCGTGCCATCGTCAGCCGCCGGTCACCGGGGGGAAGAAGGCGACCTCGTCGCCGGGGCGGACCGGGACGTCGGCACCGGCGAAGTCCTGGTTCACCGCGCAACGGATCGCGCGACGGTTCTCGAACGCCGCGGCATGGCAGGGACTTCGGCGGGCCAGCCACGCCATCAGCTCACCCACCGTGCCGACGTCATGCGGCACCACAACCGACTCCTCGCCGGTACCGACGCGCTCGCGCAGCCAGGCGAAGTAGAGGATGGTCAGCGGACGGGCCTCGTCGGGCATCTTCGCTATTTAGGCGCTCGCACGTTCGGTGTCGGGACGGTCTGGACCGTGCCGTTCGAGTTGATGATGGTGCTGGTCCCGTTGCCGTTGGGAACGACGATGGCGGTCGTGCCGTTCGGCATGGTGATGGTCTGGTAGGCGCCGGTGCCGGTGCTCGGAACCGCGGTCCCCTGCGGTGTCTGAATGGGTGGGGCTCCCGCGACCGGCGGGGCCGCCGGAGCCGGAGCCGGCGGGATCGGCGGAATCGGCGTGACCGGGGGTGGCGGCTGGTAATTGCCGGGTGGGGTCGAGCTGCCCGGCGTTGCCGGCAAGGCCGGAGGCGTCGCCTCGCCGGGCAACTGCGTCCCCTCCTTCTCCAACTGCTCCAGTGTGGGCTCGGCCTGGACAGGGCCGGGCCAAACGTTGCCGGGTTCGGGGGTCAGCGGTTGGACGTTGACCGGGATGCCCTCGGCGCGGCGCAGGTTCTCGCTGGCGCCGGCCGGCGCATTGGGGTCCTGCCCGGCAACGAAGGGGGCTTGGCGCCAAGCGTAGAATCCGCAGCCGGAGAGGCTCAGACAAAGGCCGAGCAGGACAAGGCGCCACATGGATGCAGGCTCCGAACGGCGTGTTACTGGCGCGACCGGGCATCGCTGCGCGATCAGCGGCACATTGCCGTGAGCGCGCGCCCGGCTCAAGCACTCGTGCAACGGAACATCGCCCCGAGAATCCAGTCCACTATCGGCGCGGGTTCGTTCAGCGGCAGAACCGGCCGGTCGCAGCCGGATAGGACGGCATCGGCAGCGACCGCGACCACCTCGGGCTCGGTCGGCCAGATCGGTGGCCGCCCCAGCGCCGGGCGGTGCACTTCGAGCTTGGCGAACGGGTGCGTCTTGAAGCCTTCGACCAGGATCAGATCAACGGGGTCCAGCCGCGCCAACAAATCCGGCAGCCCCGGCTCGGAGCCATCTACCTCGTGCAGCAGCGCCCAGCGATGGGTAGATGCCACCAGCACCTCGTGGGCACCGGCGGCACGGTGGCGGAACGTGTCCTTGCCGGGGCGGTCCATGTCGAAGCCGTGGTGCGCGTGCTTGACGGTCGAGACGGACAGGCCGCGGCGCCGCAAGATGGGCAGCAGCGCCGTGATCAGGGTGGTCTTCCCGCTGCCGGACCAACCGACGATTCCGAGCACTTTCATTCGAAGCGCCTTAAAGAATGACACTCTGCCCGGCGCTGGCCGGCACAAGAATGGCCGGCGCTTCAGCGCCGACTCCCTCACCCGCCGCGCTCCAAGCTGCGGCCTCTCCCGCGGCGCGGGAGAGATAGACGTCGACCGGCGGGTCAGGATGGGGGCTGTGCGGCAGGGCCGGACACGGCGGCCCTTGGCGGAGGCCGCGGCGTAGGATTGGAGGCGTGGTGCAGCCCGGCCATCAGATAGTCCCAACCAGTGATCATGGTCAGCACGGCGGCAACCCACAGCATCGAGGCGCCTATCAGGTTCACCGGCAGGAACCCCAGGTGCAGCAACACCGCCGACTTGTCGCCCGCCAATAGGGTACCAAGCGCGCCCATCTGAAACCCGGTCTTCCATTTGGCGAGCCTTGTCACCGGCAGGCCCATGCGGATCTCGGCAAGATACTCGCGCAGGCCGCTGACCAGAATCTCGCGGAGCAGGATCACGATTGCCGGATAGAGCGTCCATCCGCCGAAGCGCCCTTCGCCGGCGAGCAACATCAGCGTGGCGCCGACGAGCAGCTTGTCGGCGATCGGGTCGAGCATGCGGCCGAAATTCGATTGCTGGCGGCGGGTGCGGGCGATGTGGCCGTCCAGGTAATCGGTGACCGCAGCGGCGCTGAACACGACGCACGCCGCCAGATCCGCTGCCGGGTGGCGCATCGCCAGCAGCACCGCCACCACCGGAATGCTGGCGATGCGCGAGAGGGTGAGCAGGTTGGGCAGGTCGGTCAGCATCGGGTTTGACAGTACCGCGCTGCGGCAACTTAGGAAACGCCTTCGACGCGCACGCCGGGATGGAAATGTGCATAGACGCGGCGCGCCGTCTCGCGGCTGATGCCTGGCGCTGCTTCGAGATCGGCAAGACCGGCCATCTTGACGCCTCGGGCGGAGCCGAAATGGTTCAGCAGCGCACGTTTGCGGGCGGTGCCGATACCGGAAATTTCATCTAGCTCGCTACGGGTCAGCGCCTTGGACCGGCCGGAGCGGTGTGTGGTGATGGCGAAACGATGGGCTTCATCACGGAGGCGCTGGAGGAAATAGAGCACCGGATCGCGCGGCGGGAGCTGGAACGGCGCCATTCCGTCGGCGAAGAACCACTCGCGGCCGGCATCGCGGTCCGGGCCCTTGGCAATTGCAACCAAGGGAACGTCGGTCACGCCTAGATCGGCCAGGACCTCTCGCGCGGCCGAGAGCTGCCCGGCACCACCGTCGATCAACACCAGATCGGGCCAACCGGGCTTTTCGCCCTCAGCCTGCTCGCGCAGGGCGCGGCCGAAACGGCGCTGCAGCACCTCGCGCATCATAGCAAAGTCGTCGCCGGGCGTAATCGGGCCGCGGATCGAAAACTTGCGGTACGCCGCCTTGGTGAAGCCCTCGGTACCGGCGACGATCATCACGCCATACGGATTCGCGCCCATGATGTGACTGTTGTCGTAAACCTCGATGCGCTCGGGCGTGGCAGGGAGGCGGAACACCTGCGCAACGGCTTCCAGGAGCTTCGCCTGGCCGGCGGATTCCGCAAGCTTGCGTTCCAGCGCTTCGCGCGCGTTGAGTTCGGCGTGCTGGACGACGTCGTGCTTCTCGCCGCGTTGCGGCAGCAGGATCTCGACCTTCCGCCCGGCTTTCAGGCTGAGCGCCTCGGCCACCAGTTCCTGCTCTCGCAGCTTGTGGTTGACCAGCACGCAGGGGGGCGGCGGCTTGTCGTCGTAGAATTGCGCAATGAAAGCGCCCAGCACCTCGCCGGGCTCCTCGTGGCGGGCGTGGGTTGGGAAGAAGGGACGGTTTCCATTGTTGCGACCGCCGCGGATAAAGAACACCTGCACGCAGGTCTGACCGGCGGTTTGCCAAGCGGCGATCACGTCGGCGTCCTGCAGGCTGGCGGGGTTCACGACGTCGCTGCCCTGCACGAAGGTCAGCGCCCGGATGCGGTCCCGCACGGCGGCGGCGTGCTCGAATTCCAGCGCCTCGGCCGCCAGTTCCATCTCGGCCGCGAGTTCCTTCTGCACGGTGGCCGATTTGCCGGCGAGGAAGGCCTTCGCCTGGGCGGTCAGGCGCGCGTAGTCGTCGTGGCTGATGCGGCCGACACAGGGCGCCGAGCAGCGGCGGATCTGGTACAGCAGACAGGGGCGGGTGCGGTTGGCGAACACCGTGTCCGCACAGGAGCGCAGCAGGAACACGCGTTGCATCGCGGTGACTGTCTGGTTCACCGCCCACGCCGAGGCGAAAGGCCCCCAATAGCTGCCCTTACGAAGCTGGGCGCCGCGGTGCTTGGCGATCTGCGGGAACGGGTGGTCTTCGGTCAGCATCAGCCACGGGTAGGACTTGTCGTCCCGCAGGACGATGTTGAACCGCGGCTTGAGACGCTTGATGACGTTGGCCTCCAGCAGGAGCGCCTCGGCCTCGGTGTGGGTGGTGACGATCTCGAGCGTCGCGGTCTCGGTCACCATGCGGCGCAGCCGCTCGGGGAGGCGGCCAAGCTGGGTGTAGGCGGTGACCCGGCGCTTCAGGCTGCGGGCCTTGCCGACGTAGAGGGCGTCGCCCTTGGCATCGAGCATGCGATACACGCCCGGGCTGGCGGGCATGGTCGCCAGCGCGGCCTCGATGGCGGCTACGCCGGTCGGTTGGGAGGTTGCTTCCTTATCGCTCATCGGCAGCGCTCAAAGGGGTGGGGAATGAGAAACATCGCGTTGCTGTCATCACAGTGTCGCATTGTCCCCAAATCTGTGGATAAGTCTGTGAGCATATGGGATCGCGGTTTGGTGAAAGCCGCCCCGCGGCTGGATTTGTACGGCTTTGCCCAATCCGTGGGCACGGCGATAAGTCGTTGATCTGGTAGAATTTCTGAAAAATCTCTTGCGACCTAAGAACGTCGCGACATCCTGCTGTTGTTACAGCGCGTCGCTGTCCGGGCGGGTGGACAAATCTCGAGGGGCGGCGAGATGCTGCACGTGCGAAGGCGTGCCGGATGGGGCGCCGCACTATAGAGGCTCGGGCGGGCATAAGTCGCGGACGAGCCGCGTGCCCCGCGCACCGCGCAATTTTCCTCTCCGGGAAACTCCGTCCGAACTCAATGCACTCCGTGTCCACTTGATTACCGGCCGACCATGAGCCAAGCGCGAGCCAATATATCAATGTGGTGGCTGCTTCCCCTGATCGGCCGATTTCGCGATCATGTAGTCGAGGCGCTTCCGGAAAGCTTCGTTCTCCGGTTCGATCCGAACCGCCTGCCGCACCGGCTCGACGGCGTCCGCGAACCGGCCTTGCTGGGCCAGCAGATCGCTCAGGACGAAATGCGCGACGGCAGAACGTGGAGACGAACGGATAGCGGCCTCAAATACCGGCACGGCCGCTTCGAACTGCTTTGCCCAGAACAGGTGGAAAGCCTTCGCCATATCCGGGTTCCACTCGTACCGCATGTAGCGATAGGCGAATTCCTCGAACGTGAAACTACCCTCGTTGAAGTATCGGTAACGCGTGTCCGGCCCGATGAATTCCAGGCCGAAATGCTCGATAAGGCTTGGGTGGATCGGGGTTTCCGACGGGGGAAAGAGTGCGCCGGGTGGCGAGCGGACCATCTCCTCGATAAGCTGCGGCGCCATGCCGAGGCGCGCGAACACCTCGCCGGCAAGTATCATCGTCAGTCGAACTTCGGGGTGGTTGGGGCTCCTGAAGAGCCGTTCCTGGCGAAATCGCGCCGAGATCAGATCCGCGAAGCCGTATCCGCATGCAAGGTCGCGATCGCGCTGCTTGTCCAGCACGAGCTCCTGCAACCGGTCCACGCGCCGTACCGTCGCAACGTCGGTCGAAAGATAGCTCGGTACTGCCTGCTCAGCCGGCACCTCGGCCGCGATCATACGGTCGAGGAACGAATCCCCGAGCTCCGCCGGGTAGGGCCCGCCCTCGTCCAGAAACGGCGCCGGTGCGTTGCGCGGATGCGCTTGGCCGGTGTAGGGCCACAGGAAGGCGCCGGCGACGTGCGGCACAAGGTGAACCGTGGCGTGTGTCGGCAACCCACCGATGCGGGGCGCAAAATCGAGGACCTGCTGCACCAGCACGTCGGCTTCGGCGATGATCCTGCGCTGGCCCGCATCGGCGTCCTGGTACGACGCCACATAGGCAACTTTGTCGTCCGACTCGGACCCCGTGACACGCCGATAAAGATTGAAAAGAGTGTCGAGCTGGCAGTTGCCCACGAAAACCACACGGCGGACCACCGGCTTCTCCTTGACCTACACGATGCGAAGCGTGTCGCCCTGGCGCCAGAGCGCACCGGGCGGCAGCCCCGCGGGGGACCTTGGCAGATCGGTCAGCACCAACGGGCCGGACATCGTCCATTGCGCCGGCGCGGTGCCGTCGATCGGGTCGCATCCGAAGCGCAGGACGTTCCGGCTGTCGGCGGGCGTCTCGAACTCGAACATCGGCTGATACATGCCGCCGCTGGGGTTCAGGCCAACGAATTTCCAGATCCCGACATGTGCCTGTGCCAGGATTGCCGGGGCCAGGAGAGCGCCCGCCAGGTTTACGTCGGTCACCATGCCCGAGCTGTAGGGCCCCAAACGGATGGCGCGGCTCCCCGGAGCGTCAAGACGCGGGTTGCTTTGCACCGAGCCGCCAATGAGGGTGACCGAAGCGGTCGCATATTGACCGAGCCCGGGGCGCCCGTTTGGACCGGTGGGGATCGTCTTCGCGAACGGCCGGTGCTGAAAATCGATCTTGAACGTGTACCCGTCCACCAGCGGATTGATGATCGTCGTGTGAGAGACGCTGTCCTCAGTCAGAATGCCGTGCGTCACCATACCGGTGGGCTGCCTGGCCGGCTCGGCATTGGGATTGACGACCGTCACGGCCCACACATTGGCAAGGCGGAAGCCGACGGCCCAGCCGATCGCGCTGCAATCGACGCAGCGCAGGCCGTCGGTCTTGTCGTGGAAGTGGAACCCGATCCCGGGACGGGCGGCGTGGTCGCCCTTCTCGTTCCTCTGCGGGGCGATGTTGCTCGACCAGAACGCATTCGAATAGCAACCCTCGACCAGCGCATCGTCGGCCGACCGCGTGATCTCGACGCCGGTTCCTGCAGTGTCGAAAAAGAGCTCGCTGACCACGGGTCTGCCGAAGCCGTCCGAGGCGTACGCCGTGTTGAACCCCAGCACCAGCACACGACGGACCTTGGTGTCCGGCCCGCCGTTGGTAATGGCGACCGAACGCACGCCCCCGTTCACCGCGGTGTTTTCCCCACTCTCCGAGAACCATAGGTCAATCTGGGCCTGCATCTGCTCCAGGTCGGCCGGTCCGCTGGGTTCGAAATTATCGACCGGCTCGCCCATGGTCTTGCGGACAATCTGCAGGTCGGCCAGCTCGGCGAAATAAGACAGAAAAACGGTCATCTGGGGGTGTAGTACAACTCGCGAGGCAATTTGCAGATCGGGCACGCCGCGCGCGGTTATGCCCAGCGCCCCGCCCGGCCCCTCCACTACGCAGTGCGGCGGAATGACCAACGCCCCCGCTTTCGGATGCCGGAGCCGGACGTTGAAGCTCTGCACCCCACCGTTATTATAGTCGATCAAATAGGACCGGCCGGGCTGCAGTTGAACGCGGCAGGCGTGGAACCGCTGCTTCGCGCGCATGAGCAAGCGCTGGCAGGCTGGGAAATCGTTGGTCTTCCCATCGCCTTTGGCACCCGCCATCTCGAACGTCAGCCGAGCCGGCTCGACGATGCGCAACCAGCGTCCCGTCGCGGGTCCAGCGCGGCGCCTGGACGGGGCAAAGACGAGGAACCCGTCCGGTTCCGCCGTGCTTGCCGGAGTCCACTGCATGATGCCGCCGCCGCCGTCGCCGGGCGCCCAGTAGCCATCGACGAGAGCGATCGTGTATGGCGCCGAGCCCAGCTCCTCCGCATCGACCCCGGCGAGACCCTCCATCACGGTGGGCAAAGCCAGCACACGCCCCGCCCCCGCGAGGGTCTGTGCGATACCGGAAGACGGAAGGTCCGCGGCTGCCATAATGCCTCCGGCCAACATCGTGCTTGCAAGTCCTCGCCTGTATAGGCCCGCCGGCTGGTCCATCACCTGGATCCAACTGCATCGTGAGCCCGGGCGAGCCGCTGCGGACGGGCGGATCTATCCGGCAGCAGGTCCAGTCCGCGCAGACCGTGCTCGATATCCTCGAGCCTCACACGGAAGCGCGAGGTCGCAACAGGGCGCGGATCACCAACCAATTTGGGGCCACGGATTTCTGCCAGCTCGGCGTTGCGGTTTTGCATCATCGCGAAGAAGAACCCATCGGCCCAGCCAGCCGGTGCGAGCGTGAGGACCTTCACACCGCGAGGCGCATATATCAACCCGGCAAGACCCGATCCCAGAACCGACACGATGGCTGACGCCCCCCGAAACGTGGCGACCTGCTCGGCAAACGACTGTTCGCCAATGTCGATGATGGGCCAGCCGTGCGAGTGCAGGAACCACTCGACCTCTTCCACATTGGCGAGGTTCCGCGTGCTCGATTCCCGGCGCAACAGCGCGATGCGGCCGGGCGGTTTGCCGGCTTCCTTCTCGTCCTGGCGCATCAGCTCGACCGCGGCTGGATGTATCATGCTTTCGGACCACACCGAGGTGACCGCGGCGAGCTCGTGAAATTTATAGCTGCGTCCCGGCGGCACCAGAAGCAGGCGATCCTGCCTCAACCCATAGAACTCAAGCGATTCACGTTGCGACCTCAAGATCGGATCGCTGGTCAGGATGTCCGGAAGCAGGTATTTGTAGCGACCCGGATGCAGTGCCTCCACGCACATGATCTTCGGCAGCAGCTCGCCGAGCCAGTGGCCCCAGGTGCGCATGCCGAAACGCCCCAGAAGAACGACGCTCTCATCGATGAAATCGGTCGTTTCGCAGGTGGCGATCGCCGATTGAAGCTGCTCGTCAGGCCAGGCGGGATGGATTTGTTGGGCGGCAACATGGCCGCCGCAGACCGGTAGAAATTCCTCGCCGTTGGGAACGGCAACGCGGGCCTCGGGCGGAAACCGCCGCAGCTCGACCGCGGCCAGCCGGCAGATGCGCCGCCGATAGAGGACGCGCAGCAGATGATTGCCGAAATCCCAGCCAAATTCGGGGATATTGGTGTAGGCAAGGCAGCCGGGTACCTCGATCTCGGCGGGCGGCAGCAGGCACGCTGCCGCCTCGGTCATCCGGTCGATGGGCGTGGGATCGAAACGCACAGCGCAACACCCTGAGGGTCTAGAGCCAAAAGTGGCGCGTGACCGATTCGTAGCTCGCTACCGCGTCGGTCCCGACGGCGCCGATCAGTTGCCGTAGCCCCGGGATCCCTATTTTGCCAAGATCCAGTGTCGGAAGCTCATCGAGTATGGCAAAATACCTGTCCTCCAGGATGCGCGACTCCGGATTGAGATTTGTGCAGACAACAAGCCCGGTCGGCGGCGCATCCATTGCATGAATCCGCAGATCCGGGCAATATTTCTTCAATATCGGCACAACTTTCCACACATCGCCCGTCCAAGCAACCCCCTCCTTGACGTGCCGCGTCGTCATCTCGATGGAGCCGGGAATGCAGTCGCGCAAGATGACGAGAGAGTTGCGCCTGACATGGCGCTCCACGTTGATGAAGTCCCGCAACAGGAACTCAGCATAGTGCATTCCGTCGAGGAAGGCGATATCGACCGCCTGCCCGAGCAGCACAGAGGGGCTGTAGCGGGCAAAGAAATCGTCGCTCTTCATCTGGAAGAAGAGGCAGGAGGGCTTGCCGGCAAGCGCGTCCTTTTCGAGGAGGGCGAAACTGGGATCGATGGCGATCGATGCACACCGCGCCAGCCTAAGAGTGGTTCCGGACAGCGTTCCGATTTCCAGATACGTCTTCGGCGCGAGAAGCTTGTGGAGCCTGTCTAGCG
>Ga0335075_10012550_pt1 | contig 12794 bp, 8 predicted proteins | sample Lox_Sample_24_FD_206723 | JGI IMG/M metagenome (GOLD analysis project Ga0335075, IMG submission 206723) | Soil microbial communities from Loxahatchee National Wildlife Refuge, Florida, United States - Lox_Sample_2.4 | ecosystem: Environmental > Terrestrial > Soil > Wetlands | place: USA: Florida... | reverse complement strand
GAAGGAGTGCATGGCGTCCGGTGTCCAGATGACGTTCATGGCCGGTACCAGCTGATGCGCGCGGGCAACTGCCTTGATGACGAGGTCGTTCACCGACACCCGAGCCGCGTTTGAGCCATCGTTGAGCTCCGACCGCAATCGCAGAAGCTTGTCTGCCCTGACGCTGCCACTCACGTAGAAATGCGGGACGCTCTGCTTGCTCTCGGTCAGCCTGCTGGCGATTGCCTGGCGGACGCGGGTATGCGGAACAGCGGTATACCGCGCGGCCTCGCCGGCGCTGGCGGGCGGGGGCGCTGGCGCGACCGCTGCCTGCGCTGACGGCACTGGCGCAGCTGACGGCACTGGCGCAGCTGACAGCGCTGGCGCAGCTGACAGCGCTGGCGCTGCGGCTGGCGTAGGTGACGCGTTGCCGGCCTGCGCTACCGGCTCTGTACTGACGGAGCGCAACGTCTCCTCGACGTCACGGCGCATGATGCGCCCACCCGGGCCGGTGCCCGTGATCGCCTGCAGGTCCAGCCCGCCGTCGCGCGCCATCCGCCGCGCCAACGGGCTGATGAAAATTCGCGCCGCCTCCTGCAGCCCGCTCCGTGGGTCTGCTCCGTTGCCCCCGCCCGCGGCAACGCTGGCCGGGTCAGGATCGCCGGACGGGATAAGACTGCCTGCTGAGCCGGGCGCACCCGTGGTGGCCGCGTTGCCAGCAGAGGCGACAACGGCTGGAGGAGCCGGGACACCAGCGGACCGTGCTGCTTCTGCGCCTGTTTGCCTGCCCAGCAGTTCCTCGATGTCCCCGGCCAGCTCGCCCGGCTGTCCGATCACCGCGATGGGCTGGCCGGCTTCGACGTTCGTGCCCTCGCCGACCAGTCGGCGCAGTATCACGCCGTCCTCATCGGCCTCGATATCGACAACCGCCTTGGCCGTCTCCAGGGTGGCGATCACGTCAGCTGCCTGGTAGGGCACGTTCTCCGCCAGCGACCAGGTCGTCAGCACCGCGTCCGTCGACCCGGTCGCGACCTCAGGGATGCGCAGCAGACGCGCCATCGTCAGGCCCTCGCCAGCGCGGTCAGCGCGCTAACCACGTCGCCGGTCTGCGGCATGGCAGCGCGCTCGAGGACTTTGCTGATGGTCGGCGACGCCTCGCCGCCAGTAACCCGCTGTACCGGATGGTCGAGCCAGTCGAACAAGCGCCGCTGTATCTCGTCAGCCAGCCATCCGCCGTACGAGGTCCCGAGCGCGCCTTGCTCGGCGATGAGAACGCGGTTGGTCTTCCTGATGCTCGCACCGATCGTTTCCCAGTCGATGCTGGCGCGGTCAAGCCAGCGCAAATCGATCACTTCCGCATCGATGCCGGTTCCGGCCACCGCGTCCAGCACCCGCGGTGTCATCCCCAGGTAGGTCAGCACCGTCAACTGTGATCCGGTGCGCCGCACCGCAGCCCTGCCGACTGGCAGGCAGAAGTCCCATTCGCCGGCTGGCACTTCGCCGGCCGAGGTATAGAGATCCACATGCTCAAGGACCACGACCGGATCCTGGCAGCGCAGCGCGCTGTTCATCAGCCCGATGTAGTCGAACGGCGTCGACGGCGCAACGATGCGCCAGCCCACTGAGGTAGCGAAGATGCCAGCCGGATCCATCGAATGCTGCGACCCGTAACCAGTGCCGGTCGCTACCTTGCTGCGCAGCACGAGAGGGACCGGATTGCGCCCGCCGTACATGTGCCGGGCCTTGGCGATCTGGTTGAAGAGCTGGTCGGCCGCCACCCACATGAAGTCGGCGTACATGAATTCGACCACCGGGAGGTAACGCCCGTCCAGCGCGACGCCGCCCGCTAGCCCGGCGAACGCGTTTTCGCTGATCGGGGTCCCCAGCACCCGATCGGGATGAGCTTGCTTGAGGCCCTTGGTCGCTCCGTTGGTCCCGCCGTTAAGGCGGTGGACGTCCTCGCCCATGATCACGATGCGGTCGTCGAGACTCATGCGGCGTGCCATCACTCCGGCTACCGCGTCGATGAACTTCATCTCCTGCACCGGGCCGCCGAAGTCGGCGCGGTCTGCCAGCGGCGCGTCAGCGAACTCGCTGAGGTCTCCGCGGATCCCGACGTCGACGAACGCGGGATCCGGCCACTCGGCGGCCTTGATCTGTCGCTGGTCCGGCTTGCCCCCTGGCACCGGCTCAAGCAGCACTGACCCGATCTCGGCCATCAGGTCCGCGGCTTGCCGCAGGGCCGAGCTGACGGCCGGCTCGGTCAGGATGCCGCGGCGAACGAGGTGCCCGCCGAGTTGGTCAATCGGATCGCGGGCGCGCCACTGTGCTTCTTCCTCCCTGGTGCGGTACCGGAAGGCGCTGCCGGGGAACGGGCCGTTCTGGTGGTAGTAGCGGTAGACGTCTGCCTCCACGACCGCCGGTCCCTTCCCGGCCCGGAGATGTGCGACGACCTGCTGCATGGCCAGGTACACCGCCAGGGTGTCCATGCCATCCACTTTCCAGCTGCTGATACCGAAGCCCGGCCCCCGGGCGGACAGCCGTGGCTCGCCGGTCGCTTCCTCGACCGTCGTCGACACCGCGTACCGGTTGTTCTCGATGAAAAAGCACACAGGCAGGCTCCAGGCTGCCGCGAGATTGAGCGTCTCGAGCGTGGAGCCGATGTTGATCGCGCCATCGCCGAAATAAGTGACGGCGACAGCGCCGGTGCCTGATTGCTTGTGCGCCCAGGCCGAGCCTGCCGCCTGCGGCACGCCGCCGCCGACGATGGCGTTGGTACCGATGGCACCGGCCTCCCGCCACTGCAGGTGCATCGAGCCGCCGCGGCCGTGAGTGAAGCCGCGGTCCAGGCCGCAGACCTCGGCGAGGGTCCGCAGCAGGACGCCCCGGACTTCATCGGGATACGGCCGCGAAGGGTCAATTCCCTTGGGCGCCACGTACGCGAGCGCCTTGGCCAGGAACTGGTGATGACCGCGATGTGAGCCATTGACTGTGTCCTCGGGGTTCAGCGCCAGCACCGAGCCAACCGCACCGCCTTCCTGGCCGATGCTGGAGTGCGCCGGACCATGGATGAGCCCGTTTGCAGCCAACTGAAGGACGTACTCCTCGAACGCGCGGATCAGGACGAGCTCAGCAAAGGCGCTCAGCAGGAAGTGCGGGTCCGCTGCGTTCCAGTCGTCAGCAGTGGCAGTGATCTCCATCCACGGCGCGGACATTTGCAGCTGATTCTGCTCCATCGTGCTCCCTAAGCTTGCCGTCGCCTGCCGCGGTTACCGGGGGCTAAACCGACCCCGTTCCCCGCCGGTCGAACGCTTTGCCCCCCGGGTAGGAGACGAGCTCGAACTGCATGCCCCACGGGGCGAGGAAGTACACCCAGCGCTGGCCTTCGCTCGGTCCGCTGCTCGCGGTCGGATCGCCAAGTACCTGCACGCCCTTGACCCGCAGGTACTCCACGGCGCCGTCGATGTCGTCGACATAGAAAGCGACGTGATGACCGCCATAATCGCTGTTGCGAGGCAGGGTCTGGCGCTGGTCGGGCGCCGCGTACTGGAACACCTCGAATATGGCCTGTCCCCCGCAGCGGAAGAAATGCAGCTGCTGCATGACTGCACGGGGATGCACGTTGAGGTGCTCGGACATCCAGTCGTCGTCGTGTACGTAGGGACCGAGCGAGTACATGTACTCGCAGCCGAGCACGTCGATCAGGAACTGCCGAGCCTGTTCGAGATCGGGCACGGTTATCCCGATGTGGTCCACGCGGGTAAGTCCGGGAACGGGCACTTGCGCCTCACCAGTTGACAGCAACGTAAAGCGGTTCGGTGTAATCCAGAACGCCCTCGTGCCCGCCCTCACGGCCTATGCCGCTCTGCTTGGCTCCGCCGAACGGAGCAGCAGGATCGCTGACCAGGCCACGGTTCAGCCCGATCATGCCGGACTCGATGCGCTCGCTCACCCGCAGGCCACGGGCAAGGTCGCCGGTGTAGACATAGCCGACCAGGCCGTACTCGGTGTCGTTCGCCAGGGCCACCGCCTCGTCCTCGGTCGTGAAAGTCACGATCGGCGCGACCGGGCCAAAGATCTCCTCACGCAGAATGGCCGAGCCTGGCTGGACGCCGGTCAGCACGGTCGGGTCGTAATAGCAGCCCTCCCGGACGGGCCGCGTGCCGCCGACCAGGACGCTCGCCCCGGCTGTGACGGCGTCCCGGACGAGCGCCTCAACCTTGTCCACGGCCTCGTCGTTGACCAGGGGGCCCACTTCCGTGGACTCCTCTGTACCAGGGCCGACCCGCAGGCCGGCCATCCGCTCAGCGAGCCTGCGGGAGAACTCCTCCGCAACCGTTGCCTCAACGTAAAACCGGTTGGCCGCAGTGCATGCCTCGCCGCCGTTGCGCATCTTGGCGAGCATCGCGCCGTCTAGCGCGGCGTCAAGGTCGGCATCGGCGAAGACAACGAAGGGCGCGTTCCCGCCGAGTTCCATCGACGTATTGACGATGTTGTCCGCGCACTCGCGCAGCAGAATGCGACCGACCTCCGTGGACCCGGTGAAGCTGAGCTTGCGCACTCGGCCGTCGTGCAGCATCGCGGAGACGATCTGCCCGGACCGCCGCCCCGGCAGTACGTTGACCACTCCCGGCGGCACGCCTGCGGCGTCGAGCAGCCGTGCCATGGCTAGTGCGGTCAGCGGGGTGTCGCTGGCTGGCTTGAGCACCATCGTGCACCCGGCGGCGAGCGCCGGGCCGATCTTCCTGGTAGCCATCGCTGCCGGGAAGTTCCAGGGCGTGACCAGCACGCAAATGCCTACCGGCCGGCGGATCACCATGATCCGGTTGTTGCCTGACGGGGCGATACCGAGCGCGCCGTCCAGGCGTACTGCTTCCTCGCTGTACCAGCGGAAGAACTCCGCCGCGTAGGACACCTCGGCACGGGCGTCCGCGAGGGCCTTGCCGTTCTCGAGCGAGATCAGCGTTGCAAGGTCGTCGCGCTGCTCGGTCATCAGTTCAAACGCGGCGCGCAGGATCTCCGCCCGCGCTCGGGGCGCGGTCGCTGCGAAAGATGCCGCCGCCTCCTGCGCGGCACCGACCGCGTCGATGGCGTCCTCGGTGCCAGCGTCAGCCACCGACGCGATGACCGTGCGGGTCGCCGGGTCGAGCACGTCGAACCGTCCGCCCGCCGCGGCCGGAACGGCCTTGCCGCCGATGAACAGTTCGGTCAGCAGACTGCTGACAAACTGGTCCACATTTGTCATGTCGACGCTCCTCCGGCCGTTGCGTCAGTACGGGTTAGCGACGACAAGATCCTGCGCGGGGAAGAGAGTGAGGATCCTTGGGCCGTCTTCGGTTACCACGACCTCCTCCTCGATCCGCGCCGCCGAGAACCCGTCGTCAGCAGGACAGTACGTTTCGAGCGCAAACACCATCCCGGCCTGGATCTCGATCGGGTTGTCCAGGCTGTTGAGGCGGCTGATGATCGGGCGCTCATGGAGCCCCAGGCCGAGGCCGTGGCCGAATTGCAGGCCGAACGCCGCCATCTCGCTGGCGAATCCGAAATCGGTGGCAGCTGGCCACAGCCGGGCAATGTCGTCGGTGCCCACGCCCGGCTTGACCGCGTCGATCGCCGCATCCATCCACTCCCGTGCCTTGACGTAGGCATCGCGCTGCGCAGCCGTCGCGTGACCCACGCCGAAGGTCCGGTAGTAGCACGTCCGGTAGCCGTTGTAGCTCTGGATGATGTCGAAAAAGACCTGGTCTCCCGGCCGGATGATGCGATCGGAAAAGTTGTGCGGGTGCGGGTTGCAGCGCTCACCGGACACGGCGTTGATAGCCTCAACCTGCTCCGAGCCCATCTCGTACAAGCGCTTATTCGCCAGCGCCACGATCTCGTTCTCGCGCACCCCCGGCTTGAGGTTCTCAACGATGTCCTGATAGACGCCGTCGACCATCGCGGCCGCCTGGGTAAGCAGCATAATTTCGTCTGCCGACTTGATCTGCCGGGCGTCCAGCATGGGCTGCTGCGCGTCAACAACGGTCAGGCCCTGCCGCTGCATCTCCGCCAGGAACGGCAGCTCGATGATGTCGACTCCCACTGGCTGGCCGGCCAGTCCTTGCTCAGCGAGAATCTGCCTGACCTCGGTGACCGCCGATGCCATCAGCCCGGCCTCCGGCGCGATCGCGCCTCGCAGCCCGAGCATGCCCGCCCTGCAGCTCTCCTCCGGGAGCCACGGGCAGTAGAGCTGGTGATGCCTGGCCGCTGATCCGAAATCCCATAGGACTGGTTCGGCGTCGCGGGTGAGCAGCGCGTAGCGCGTCATCTTGTCGCCGAGCGCGCCGCCGATCCAGGTCTGGGTGGTGTAGCGGATGTTGTAAAAGTCAAACAGCAAGAACGCGCCGCAGTCACTGGCTTCCAGCGCGGCGCGGGCACGGTCGAGTCGGTAGCGGCGCAGCCGGTCGAAGTCGACCCGCTGCTCGAAATCCACTCCGCCGTGTCCTGGTGCCCGGAGCGGGCGAGCGGTCGTCATCAGTCCCCCAGTCCGTCGCCGACTTCGGCATCTTCGGGCTCTAGCGTGATCCCAGCCCGCCTGGCCTGCTCCAGCAGGAGCGTGGCGAAGTCCTCCGTCCGGTAGCCGGCGCCGAGTGCCGAGGCAACAAGAGACGCGGCAGTCGATGCGATGGGCATCGGCGCCTCGAGTTCGCGCGCGGCGGCAAGGCCGAGGTCGAAATCCTTCAGCAGCAGCGGGACGGTGAACGTCGGGGTGAAGTCCAGGTGCACCATCCCAGGCGACTTGTACCGGGTGAACATGGAACCGAGCACCGAGTGGTTGATGAACTCCAGGAATGCCGCGCGGCTGGTGCCGCCCTTCTCGGCCAGCACCGTCACCTCGGCCAGGGTCTGCATGACCACGCCCAGCAGCACGTTGTGGCAGATCTTGACCAAGCGCGCTACCTCGTCCTCGCCGACGTAGGTGACGCGGCTGCCGAACACCTGCAGCAGCGGCTCCGCTTCGTCAAACGTCTCGCGGGCGCCTGACACCGCGAGTGAGAGCTTGCCCGCCCGCACCACCTTCGGATTGCCGCTGACCGGCGCGGCGAGGAAGTCGGTGCCCCGCTTGTCAGCCGCGGCACGAACCGCCGCCGATGCCTGCACCGAGACAGTGGTGAAGTCGACGAGCAAGCCGGGCGCGCGGTCCGGGTCGCTCAGGACGCCGTTCTCACCTGTGGCTACTAGCACCAGGTCATCTGGCCCGGCCACCATGGTGAACACCACGTCGCGGCCGGCCAGGTCCACCGGGCGATCCACGGCCACCGCCCCGCGCTCGACGAGCGGAGCACACTTGGCCATCGTGCGGTTATAGATGGCGACGTCGTACCCGTCGTCCAGAAGCCTGGACGCCATCTGCACGCCCATCCTGCCAGCGCCGATCCAGCCGATCGTGGGTTGCTCAAGCGCTCGGTATGCCATCACGACGTCCTTCCGCATAGCCCTCGAGCAGTGACCACCGCACGAGCGCCGAATCACTCCGGGCACATTACCACAAACGATTGCAGGCAAGAAGAGCGGCTATCTGACCACTAGCATCGGTCTGCGTCAATCAGCCTGGCTCGGTGGCGCGAGGGGTTCGCGCCTCGGCCATCAGCGCCGCGAGCGGCGGCTCGGGCTCCAGAACGTACAAGCCGCCACCGATCCGGTCGGTCACCCACAGCAGCCCGGTGTCATCGACGAAGAGGTCATTGATCTGCGGCACCGGCTGGCCAGCCGGGGATTCAGGAACCCAGTGCGCGACCTCAACGGGATGATCGGGATCGATCAGGTCGTAGACGCGTACCCCCGCACTGAAGTAAGTCGCGAACACTACGCGCTCGCTGCGGTAGGCGCCGGACTGGTTCTCGTGCAGGTTGTGGGCACCAAACCTGAGAGGCAGCTGATCAAAGCCCGCCGGATGCGGGCAGACGGCCCGCACTCGGGGCTCCTCGCCTGCGATATCGATCACCCGCACCGCTCGCCGCGGCGCGCCTGGACCGTCTGTGACCTGCTCGTCGGTGGCGACCACCAGTCCGCGGCCGGGCAGTGGCAGGCACGTGTGGGTCGACCCGCCGTCCCAGCTCAGGTGGCCAGCCTGGCGCGGGTTCGGAAGGTCGGACACATCGAGGATGACCATGCCCGCGTCGTCGTAGCCGAGGTAGGCCCGGTCGCCTGCGACCAGGGCATGGTGGGCGGCGTAGCGTTCACCGGCGGGCCAGCCGGGCTTCTCGTCATCACGCTGGCCGGGCCACCACCATCGGCCGGCCTCCGCAGGGCGGGCTGGGTCGGACAGGTCCGCGACAACCCAGATCCGATCTCGGAAGCCATCGGGGATCGCGGACATGTGCGCGTACTGTCCCCCGGTCCAGACGATCCTGTGCACGCCGCGCCCCCCGCTAGGCCAGAACCCAACCTGGCGCGGCCGCAACGGGTCGCTCAGCTCGTAGACAGTCAGCCCGGCCGAGAACGGCTCGGAAATCTGCGCGCGGTACGGGAACTTCTCGGCGTTGACCAGCAGCAACCCGTCGGCGACCTGCACCTTGTGCGTGTGCGAGCGCGGCGGCGCGGGCCACTGGGTGACCAGGACCGGTCGCGCCGGATCGGCGACGTTGAGTATCGAAGTGCCCATGCCGGTGGTGCCGGTATGGCCGACGTACAAGGCGTCGCCGTGGCGGATCACCTGCATGCCGTCGCCGTAACCGCCAAGATCGTGGTGCGCGAGCAGCCGCAGGCCGGCTGCGCTGGCAGCCGGCGGGTGGTCGGTGGCCATCAGCCGGCTACCGCGCGGCTCGCCGTCGCGCCAAGCTGGTCGGCGGCCCAGTCCGCGGTGGTTTGCCGGTGGAACGGCGCGAGGTTCGCGCAGCCGTGGTTGCCATGCTCGAGCAGCAGCAGCCTGGCCTCACCGCCTGCCTCGTCCACCAGCCGCTGCGCGTGCTGCCAAGGGATGAGGCGGTCGAGCTTGCCCATGACCGCCAGCAGCGGGCACTTGATGAGTCCCGCGCGGCCGGCCAGTGTCAGCTCCTCTGCCCGGCGTCGCGCTGTCTCCATGTCCGCAGACTTGGACCTGACGCGGAACGCCTCGCGAGTGAGGATCGGGCGGCTGTCCCAGTCGTCGGCGAATGAGTACGGGCCGGCCAGTGCCACGCAAGCCCGCACCCGCTCGTCCCCGCTGGCGACCCGTGGCGCGTAATAGCCGCCCAGACTGACGCCCCAGACACCGACGCGGTCGGGGTCGATTTCGTCCTGGACGCTCAGCCAGTCGATGATGGCCGCGCCCGGCACCTCCCAGTCACCCCGGATGGCCAGGTCATATTCCGCCTCGCCCTGACCGGGCCCGTCGACGCTGAAGGTGGCGATCCCTCGCTCCAGGAACAAGTCCTCGGTGCTGCGAAGCTCCTCCTTGGCCGAGTCCAGGCCGGGGATCATGATCATGACCGGATGCGGTCCGCGTACGGATGGCAGGCGCAGCACGCCGGCCATCCGTGATCCGTCGAACGGGATCTCCACCCGGCGGCCAGGCGGGTCCAGGTAGGGCAGCGCATCGGTCAGGCAGCGGACCGCCTGCTCGTGCGCGGCCCGCATCTGGTCCATGTCGCTGACGAACAGGAACTTGGCGAAATGGAAGTAGACGGCGGCTTGCGACAAGTGCTCGCCAGCGGAGATCGTGCGGCCCGCGGCCAGTGCGGCCCTGCCGAGCTGCTCGTGCTCGGCCGCGACGGCGCTCCAGGCCGCGCACCACTCATCCCACGCGGAGATGCTCTTGACAATCCGGTCGAAATCCCCCGCTGTCACACCGTTGGTCGTGAACCGCGGTGCCCAGTGTGAGATTGCCATGGCCAGCCTGTCATCCATGCACGAAACCTCTCGCCATCGGTTGCCACAGTTTCTGCAAACGAATGCATACTCTTCTCCAGAGCCCGCGGTCAACACCCGGAACCGACCGCGCCCGCCCGAGCGTGGACCGCTCGCACAGCCGGCGCAGGGAGGGAGATCATGCAGACCGAAGAGTTCAGCCTGGTCGTCAACGGTGCCAAGCGGAGCGTCAGATGCGAGCCTGATACGCCGCTGCTCGACGTACTTCGTCACGACCTGGGTCTTGCCGGACCGCGGTTCGGCTGCGGGATGGGCCTGTGCGGTGCCTGCTTCGTACTTGTCGACGGCGACGCCAGGTCATCGTGCGACCTGCCGGTATCGGCCGTCGGCGGCCCGGTCACGACGGTGGAAGGACTGGCTTGCGCCGGCCAGTTGCATCCAGTGCAGCAAGCGTTCCTCGATGAGCAGGCGGCACAGTGCGGCTACTGCACTTCGGGCATGGTGGTCAGCGCGACAGCGCTACTGCGGCGTCAGCCCGCACCGTCCGAGCCGGATGTCAAGCGAGCTCTGGACGGCAATCTGTGCCGGTGCGGGTCACACGGCCGCATTGTCCGCGCGGTGCTGCGCGCGGCTGGTCAGTTCTCAGGCACGGGCCGCCCGCCACCGATCGGTACAAGGCCGGTTCCGGCGGGCGCCTCGGAGCCAGTCAGCGCAGCCTCATCAGGTGCCGGGCACCCATCAGCAGCGACGCGCTCGCGAGCCATCCCCGGCGAGCCAGCCATGCCTGCCTCGCTGCCGGCCAGCCTCGCGGCTAACCCGTTGCTGACCAGCTGGCTCGATTTCGGCCGGGCGGGTGAGGTCACTGTCAGGACCGGCAAGGTCGAGTACGGCCAGGGCATCTGGACCGCGCTGGCCCAGATCGCGGCGGAGGAACTCCGGCTTGGCCTGCACCGGATTCAGGTTGCCCCGGTCAGCACAAGCAGCAGCCCGGACGAGGGCGTCACCTCGGGCAGCCGGTCGGTGCAAGACTCCGGCGCAGCGCTCAGGCAGGCATGCGCGCAGGCACGCGAGAGGCTCCTCGCCTCAGCAGCCGAGGGGCTTGCCGTCCCCCGCTCCGCGCTGACGGTGAGCGACGGGAAGGTTCTCGCAGGCGGGCGTCCGACGGGCCTCAGTTACTGGTCGCGGCAAGCTACCGACATGCTGGGCCAGCCGGCTGGCGAGCCAGTGGCAACAAGGCCGGCCCGCCAGTGGACAGTGGCCGGCCGGAGCGCCAGGCGACTCGACCTGCCGGACAAGGTAACTGGTCAGCCCCGTTTCGTGCACGACCTGGTGGTGCCTGGCATGCTCTTCGGCCGGGTGGTGCGGCCGCCGTCACCGGCTGCGCGGCTTGCCGAGATCGGGCCGGCCGACCTGGGCCGGGACGCAGTGCTGGTGCGAGACGGCTCGTTCCTCGGTGTCGTCGCCGGGACGGACCGGGACGCGCTGCGGGCGGCTCGGCGGGTCGCCTCGGGCGCGCGCTGGCGGCTGCCGGGTGATTCCGCCACGCTTCCTGAGGAACGCGACCTGCGGAGCTTTTTGCTGTCTGCACCCGCGCAGACGCAGGCGGTGCTGGAGAGGTTCGATCCTGCAGCCGCGGCCGCTGTCACGCGGACTGTAACTGCGGAATTCAGCCGTCCGTTCATCGCGCACGCCTCGCTAGCACCCAGCTGCGCGGTCGCCCGCTGGGACAGCGGGTCGGTAACGGTGTGGAGTCATAGCCAGGGCATTTTCGCCCTGCGCTCGGCGATCGCCGCAGGTCTGCGAGTGGACCCCGACCGCGTTACCGTCCACCACGCGGAAGGCGCGGGCGTCTACGGCCACAACGGCGCGGATGACGCGGCCATGGACGCGGTCTTGCTCGCCCGGGCCGTACCAGGCCGAGCCGTCCGGGTGCTCTGGACGCGGGAGGACGAGATGCGCTGGGCTCCGGCCGGCCCAGCGATGCTCGCTCGCCTCTCCGCGGGGCTGGATGCCTCAGGCCGGATCATGACGTGGCAGCAGGACGTGTGGAGCAACGGCTTCATCGGGCGGCCTGGCAGTGGCGGTGATCCGCGGCTGCTGGCGCTTACCCATCTGGAAGGCGGGCACCCGATGCCGCCGGCTCCAGACGGGCCGCCGACCGGGGCGATGGGCTCCACCAGGAACGCGGTGCCTGGCTACGACATCCCGGACGTCCGCGTCGCCCGCCATCGGCTCACGGAGATGCCTGTGCGTACGTCCTCCCTGCGGTCGCTCGGTGCGCACCTCAATGTGGTAGCCATCGAGTCGTTCATGGACGAGCTGGCCGCGGCCGCCGGCCGGGACCCGGTGCGGTACCGCCTTGACCATCTGTCCGATCCGCGCGCTCGCCGCGTACTGCTCGAGGCAGCGCGGATAGCCGGGTGGCGCGCCCGTGCCCGCCGGGAAGGCGCCGGGTTCGGAGCGGCGATCGCACGTTACAAGGGCCTCGCTGGCTATTGCGCGGCCATCGCCGAGGTAGCCGCAGACACCGACGTCTCGGTGCGCAAGCTCTGGCTTGCGGTGGATGTGGGCCGGATCATCAACCCGGACGGAGTGCTGAATCAGGTCGAAGGCGGAGCAGTTCAAAGCGCGAGCTGGACGCTGCGGGAGCAGATGCGGTTCGACCGGACTCAGATCACGTCCGCGAACTGGGACAGCTACCCGATCCTCCGGTTCACGCAGGTGCCAGCCATCGAAGTGAGCATCGTGGACGCACCCGGCGAGGAGGAGTCGGGAGCGGGCGAGCTTGCCCAGGGGCCGGTCGCCGGCGCCATCGCGAACGCGGTCGCCGATGCGGTCGGCGTGCGGGTGCGTGATCTGCCCCTTACCCGCGCCCAGATTGAGCGGACCATCCTGATCAGCTGACGACTCCGCGCCCGCAAGCAGCCTGGCGCATCATGCTCAGACGGCCAGGATCAGCTTGCCGCGGGCCGCACGATCCTCGAACA
>Ga0335075_10012549_pt1 | contig 12795 bp, 7 predicted proteins | sample Lox_Sample_24_FD_206723 | JGI IMG/M metagenome (GOLD analysis project Ga0335075, IMG submission 206723) | Soil microbial communities from Loxahatchee National Wildlife Refuge, Florida, United States - Lox_Sample_2.4 | ecosystem: Environmental > Terrestrial > Soil > Wetlands | place: USA: Florida... | reverse complement strand
AGGCCTACATGGAGCTGACCAAGGACGCGGTCGAGTTCCGGCCGACCGAAGCAGGAACGGAGGTTGCGCGATGAGCACGGGAACCATCTCCCCAGCGTCGGCCGCTACCAAGTCAGGCGCTGACCGGGCAGGCTTCGGCCATCTCCTGCACGCCGAGTGGACGAAGTTCCGGACCGTGCGCGGCTGGGTAATCGGCATGATCCTGGCGGCACTGCTGACGGTGCTGATAGGGCTCCTGACCGCAAGCGGTTCCAACATTGGCTGCCAGAACGGCCCCAATGGCCCGCCGCTGAGCGGGAAGGCATGCCTGCCCTACATCCCGCACGGGCCGGGCGGCGAGGTCGTGACCGACAGCTTCTACTTCGTGCACCAGCCGCTGACGGGGAACGGCACCATCACCGCACGGGTCACATCGCTCACCGGCTATCACGCGAACGTCGGCCATGGGCCTGCACATGCAACCGGAGAGGTGCCGGATACAGTGCCAGGCCTGATGCCGTGGTCGAAGGCCGGCATCATCATCAAGCAGAACACGCGTCAGGGGTCCGCGTACGCGGCGATGCTGGTGACAGGCGACTACGGCGTGCGGATGCAGTACAACTTCATCCACGACAGCGCGGGCCTGCCCGGCAAGGTCACCGCCGCCAGTCCGCGCTGGCTGCGGCTTACCCGGTCCGGCGACATAATCACCGGTTACGACTCCACCGACGGCAGGCACTGGACCGAAGTCGGCGTCGCGCAACTGCCCGGGCTCCCTGCGACCGCGCAGATCGGAATGTTCGCCACGTCGCCGAACTACGTCCAGACCTCCACCTCGTTCGGTGGCCAGAGCAGCCAGGGTGGCCCTAGCCAGGCAACCGGGGTCTTCGGCGACGTGACGCTGTCCGGCGGTACGCATGGCGGCAACTGGGTCGGAACCGCGGTCGGTGGCGGCGGTCCTAGCATTCCCATCGCCGGAGTGAAACCGAACGCCGGGTTCAAGGCAGCTGGCGGAACCTACACCGTGGCCGGGTCCGGTGACATCGCTCCGGTGACCCCCGGCGGCGGCAGCATGCTGCCCACCGCGACCATCGACCAGAGCCTTACCGGCGCGTTCATCGGGCTTATAGCGATCGTCGTCGTGGCGGCCATGTTCTTTACCGCTGAGTTCCGGCGCGGCCTGATCCGCACGACGTTCGCTGCCACTCCGCGGCGCGGGCCGGTGCTCGCGGCCAAGGCACTGGTTATCGGCGGCGTCACCTTCGTGGTCGGGCTGGTCACCTGCGTCGTCGCGGTCGCCGTCTGCGTCCCGATCATGCGGAACCATGGCAACATCGTGCTGCCCGTCTCGGCGCTGACCGAGGTTCGGGTGATCGTCGGTACCGCCGCGATGCTAGGGATCACCGCAGTCTTCGCCACGGCCATCGGCGCCATGCTGCGGCGCAGCGCCGCGGCCATCACGATCGTGATCGTTGCCGTCGTGCTGCCGTTCCTGCTCAACGCGCTCAACGTCCTCCCGTCCGGAGTGGGGGCATGGGTGTTCCGGCTCACCCCGGCGGCAGGCCTGGCGATCGAGCAGAGCATCCCGCACTACCCGCAGGTCACCACTGCGTACTCGGTAGCGCGCGGGATCTACCCGCTGCCGCCGTGGGCCGGTTTCCTGGTGCTGTGCTGCTATGCGGGAGCTGCCCTTGGCCTGGCCCTGGTCGTGCTCAGGCGGCGAGACGCATGACGGACACAGCGCTTGGGCCACAGCGGATCGGCACCCGGTCTGAACCACGGGCCGGCGGAACTGCACTGACAGACGCGCTGCACGCGGAGTGGACAAAGCTGCGCACTGTTTCTGGCCCGAGCTGGCTGCTGCTGGCGGTCGCGGTGCTGACCGTGGCCGTCAGCACCGCCGCCGTCGGCGCGACCCACTGCCCGGTCACCATGCAATGCGCTGTCGATACCACCAAGCTCAGCCTCACGGGGATCGAGTTCGGGCAAGCGATCGTCGCGATCCTCGCGGTGCTGGCGATCTGCAACGAGTACAGCACCGGCATGATCCGCGTGACGCTCGCCGCCATGCCACGACGGTGGACTGTCCTGGCCGCGAAAGCGACGATCATTGCCGGCCTGGTGCTCGGCGCCGGCGCCATCGCAGCCCTTGGGTCAGTGCTGGCCGGGCAGCTCATCCTGCCCGGCCACGGGTTCACGGCGGCGCGCGGCTTCCATGCGATATCGCTGAGTTACGGGCCGACGTTGCGTGCGGCGGGCGGCTCGGTGCTGTACCTCGCCCTGATAGCGCTGCTCAGCCTCGGCATCGCGGCCATCGTGCGGGATTCCGCGGTCTCTATTGGAGCCGTGCTCGCGGTGCTCTATATATTTCCGCTCGTTCTTGCCTTCGTCACGAATACGCAGTGGCAGCGCAGGCTGGAGCGATGGGCACCGACCACAGCGGGACTGACCATCCAGGACACGACGGGGCTGCACAGCCTGGCCATCAGTCCATGGTCTGGGCTGGGCGTACTGGCTATCTGGGCGGGTGCCGCGTTGCTGACCGGGGGGCTCGCTCTTCGGCTGCGGGACGCCTGAACCCCAGCCCCCAAGAGCCGGCACATCGGCGATGTGCCGGCTCTTGCTGACCAATCTCGTGCGCCTCATACCTCTCGCACGTGCACTAACTGCCGTGGAGCCTGACCGCTCACCTGCCGCGAATGCCGAGGTCACCGCGTTCTGCGGCGCTGCCAGGACAGGCGAGGCATAAAGAGAATGGCGGTTAGATAACCGGGAGGTAACGGCTCATTTTCGGCTCGGCGAACTCTGTTGAGCGGTGGTTCCGAGCGTTACTCTTGGGCCACAAGAGACGGGCTGGTAAAGGGCGGTCGGGCCGTCCGGCCCCCTATCCCGAAAGGGGGACGCCAGTGACCGGCAAGAGATGGCTACTGCAGCTCACGGTCCTCGGAACCGTAATCGCGATGAGCACCGTCGCCTGCGGCGGTACCAGCAGTTCTTCCAACACCAGCGGTGGCACGGTGTCCATCTCTGACGAGTATGGAATCACCTGGCCCTGCGAGTTCAACCCGTACAACGCCACCGTCAGCTATGACTCCTTCGGGCCTATCTACGAAGAGCTCGTCTTCATGGACTCGCTCAAGGACGGGGCCGCCACGCCCTGGCTTGCCACCAAATGGGCGTGGTCCAACAGCGACAGGACGCTGACATTTACCATCCGTAACGGCGTCAAGTGGTCAGACGGCAAGCCGTTCAGTGCCAAGGACGTCGTTTTCACCTTCAACTTGCTGAAGAAGTACCCGTCGCTCGACCTGAACTCGGACTGGTCGGTGCTGAGCAGCGTGGCACTGAGCGGATCTGATCAGGTCGTCTTCAACTTCAAGACGGGGGCGGTGCCGTACTTCTACTACATCGCCGACGAGACGCCGATCGTGCCTGAGCACATCTGGGCGTCGATCAAGAACCCGGTCACCTACCTCGACAAGACGCCAGTTGGGACCGGGCCTTACACGATGTCGGCCTGCAGTTCGGCGAACATCCAGTACAAGAAGAACCCGAACTACTGGCAGCCGGGGCTCCCGAAAATCGAGACCGTCAACTTCCCGTCATACCTGAACAACAACACGGCCAACGCGGACCTCAAGAACGGCACTGACCAGTGGGGTTCGCAGTTCATGCCCAGCATCAAGTCGTACTACATCGATGCTAATCCGAAGTATTACCATTACTGGTTCGAGCCGGTTTATAACGTCATGATCTGGCCCAACCTGACTGACCCGCAGCTGACTTTGCCGGTGCGCGAGGCAATCTCGTACGCGATCAACCGCGACGAGGTCTCGAAGATCGGTGAGTACGGCTACGAGCCAGCCTCGAACCAGACCGACATCGTCAAGCCGACGTTTGCGAGCTGGTACGACAGCAGCGAGGCAAGTAAATACGGCAACGCCTATAGCTATGACCAAGCCAAGGCGATCTCGATCCTGACCGCCGCGGGCTACAGGCGAGGCAGCAACGGCATCTTCGCCAAAAACGGCAAGTCGCTATCGTTCACGATCATCAACAACGGGGGCTTCTCGGACTGGGTCGCCTCGGTCTCGGTGATCCAGAGCGAGCTCAAGGCAGTCGGCATCCAGATCACGCCGGACAACCTGTCGAACACGACGTTCGACACCGACATTTACACCGGCCATTACCAGCTGGCCTACGACTGGGACAGCGGCGGGCCTACCCCGTATTACGAACTGCGGGCAATCCTGTACTCACCGAACACCGCGCCCGTCGGCAAGACCGCGGTGAGCAACTACGAGCGCTACTCGAGCAAGTCGACCGACGCGCTGATCGAGCAGTACGCATCCACGACGAGTGCGGCGATCCAGCACCAGGTCGTCGACGAGCTGCAGCAGGTCATGCTGTCTGATGTCCCGGTGATACCCGTCACCGAGGCGGTCGACTGGTACCAGTACGACACCCAGCACATCGGCGGATGGGTCACGCCGAGCAACCCGTATGCACAGCCAAACCAGTACGCCGTTCCTGACTGGGGGGTATTCCTGCTGCACTTGTACGAGAAGTAGAACGCCAGGTCCCGGCAGAGAGGCGCGCGGATGTCGTACGTCTTGAGGCGGCTGGGCTTCTTCGCCGTCACCTTGTGGGCGGCAGTGAGCCTCAACTTCGTCATCCCGCGTCTCATGCCGGGGAACCCGGTACAGGCCATGGAAGCGCAGCACCCGCACCTGAACCCGCAAGCGATCCATGCGCTCACTGTCCTGCTCGGCGGCGCCTACCAGGGCAGCCTGGTCGGGCAGTACTTCCAGTACTGGAAGAACGTGGTCACGTTCAACTTCGGCATCTCGATCACGACCAGCTTCGGTACCTCGGTCAGCACGCTCGTGATGCATGCGTTGCCGTGGACACTAGGGCTGGTAGGCGTAACGACGATCCTGGCCTTCATCCTCGGTACGCTGATCGGCCTGATCAGCGCGTGGCGCCGGGGCAGCTGGCTCGACAGCGCACTGCCGCCGATCTTCGTGATCACCTCGGCCTTCCCTTACTTCTGGGTCGGGCTGATTCTCATCTACTTCTTCGCGATCAAGTTCGGCATCTTCCCGCAAGAGGGTGCCTACAGCTTCCTCACCGACACACCCGGACTGAACTTCCATTACATGGTGGACGTGTTTGAGCACGCCGTCCTGCCTGGCCTGACGATCCTCATCACGGCCATCGGCGGCTGGATCCTGACCATGCGGAACAACGTGATCACGGTCATGGCCGAGGACTATGTCAAGACGGCCCGCGCTAAGGGCCTGACGCCGTGGCGGATCATGTGGGCGTACGTCGGGCGGAATGCCATCCTGCCGAACCTCACCGGCTTCGCCATGTCGCTCGGCTTCGTAGTCTCAGGCGCGATCGTGGTCGAGTACGTGTTCAACTACCCAGGGCTCGGGACCATGCTGCTGACCGCGGTGAACGGCCTGGATTACCCGCTGATGCAGGCTATCTTCCTGCTGATCACGGTCGCGGTGCTGGTCAGCGTGCTAGCCGCTGATGTAGTCACGGCGATTATCGATCCACGGACCAGAGAGTCGAGTTAGCGCGCAGCAGATGGCCATCGGAGAGGACAGCATGAGCAATCGCGGCAGCGCGAGCGCCGCGGTCGGCGGTTCGGCAGGCGGCAGCCCGACGTCAGCTGCGTCCGCCATATCGGCCGCCGGGCGGCGGGCCGCGCAGTTCCTGCGCGCTGTCCGGCGGAGCCGCAAAGGCATGATCGGCGCGATCATGCTGCTGTTCTTCCTGGTGCTCGCTATCTTCCCCGGCCAGATCGCACCGTACAGCCCCACCGCTATCAACTTCGGTCAGAGCCTGCCGCCGTCGGCCGCGCACTGGCTTGGCACGACGTCTCAGGGTCAGGACATATTCTCGCAGCTCATCTGGGGCACCCGGCAATCGCTCATCATCGCCGTGGCTGCCGGCGGGCTGGCGACGCTGATCTCGGTGCTCGTCGGCGTGTCGGCGGCCTACCTTGGCGGGATCAGGGACGGCATCCTGTCCCTGATCACCGACGTGCTGCTGGTGATTCCCATCTTCCCGCTGATCATCGTGATTGCCGCATACCTCCGCAGTGCCGGTCTCGCCGACATCGTCATCGTGCTGGGCGCGCTCGGCTGGTCGTATGGAGCTCGGCAGCTGCGGGTTCAGGCCCTGTCGCTGCGGAACCGCGATTTCCTCACCGCGGCCAGTGTTCGCGGGGAACGCAGCAGCTACATCATCGTCGCCGAGATCCTGCCGACGATGACCTCGCTCATCGTGGCCACCTTCCTGGGGGCGGCCGTGTTCGCCGTGCTGACCGCCGCCGGCCTGCAGTTCGTCGGGCTCGGCGATCCCACCGCCCAGAGCTGGGGCACGATGCTCTACTGGGCGCAGAATGACGAGGCACTCGGCGCGGGCATGCCACTGTGGGCGATCGTGCCGGGCCTCTGCATCGCGCTGCTCGGCGGCGCGTTCGCGTTCCTGAACTACGCCTTCGACGAGATCTCCAACCCGGCGCTACGGCCAGTACGGCGGCTCTCAAGAAAGCCAGCAGTCCGCTCCGATGGGCTTCCATCCACAAGCGAGGATGAGAAGCAGTCAGCTAACGGCTCCCGGCCGATCGCTTTGCCGAGCGTTTCGGACGAGCGCGTCACTCGATCCGGCCAGCTGACCGCACCGCTGGGGGATCGCGCCAGTCCAGCAGCAGGCCACCTGCTTGAGGTGCGCGACTTGTCGGTTGCATATGCCACCGACTCCGAACCGGTCGTCGCGGTCGACGGCGTCAACCTCGACCTTGACAGCGGAGAGTTCCTGGCCGTGGTCGGCGAGTCCGGCTGCGGGAAGTCGACCCTGATGCTGGCCATCGCGCAACTGCTGACCCAGCCCGCCGGGATCATCGGCGGCAGCGTGACATTCCGCGGCCGTGAGATGGCAGAGATGAGCGACAAGCAACTCCGGCACATTCGCTGGCAGGAGTTCTCCGTCGTGATGCAGAGCGCAATGAACGCGCTCAACCCGGTCATGACCATCGGGCAGCAGATGCGCGACGCGTGCAAGGCGCACGGCAGCATGTCCAGGGAGGAGATCACCGAGCGCTCCACCGATGTCCTGCGGCTGGTATCCATCGACCCGGTGCATCTCGACAGCTACCCGCACCAGCTGTCCGGCGGCATGCGGCAGCGGTCGATGATCGCGCTGGCGCTGCTGTTCACTCCCGACCTGGTGATCATGGATGAGCCGACATCAGCCCTCGATGTGGTGGCGCAGCGCTCATTGATGCGGCAGATCAAGGAACTGCAGGACCGGCTCGGATTCGCCACGATCTTCGTGACACACGACATCTCGCTCGTCAGCAACTTCTCCGACCGGGTGATGGTGATGTACGCGGGCCAGGTGGCCGAGCTGACCAGCACCGCGACATTGTTCGAGACGCCACGGCACCCTTACTCGCGCGCGCTGCTCGAGGCGTATCCGACGGTCCGAGGGCCGAGGGTAGCCCTCACCGGGATTGGAGGCGCGCCGCCGAACATGGCCGCGCCGCCGCCAGGCTGCCGGTTCCAGCCGCGCTGCGCGGACGCCATGCCGGAGTGCTCTTCAGTCGAGCCGCCGCTCTACCACATCGACGACACGGCCGTCCGCTGCCTTCTCTATGAGGACGCGCCCGCCCACACAGGCAGCCTGGCCGGCCGTTCTGCCCGGGTGGAGGACAAGCTGACCGCGCTGATCGAATCAACGCCAGACGGCGGGCCAGCAGCCGAGCCCGACTCGGAGTCGGCAGCGCCGCTGCTGGAGGTGGACGGCCTATCGCGGTACTTCGGCCTGCGTGGGTTCTGGTCCAAGAAGACGCTGCATGCGGTCGACGATGTCAGCTTCACGATCGGGCGGCGCGAGATCGTCGCCCTAGTGGGCGAGAGCGGCAGCGGGAAAAGCACTGTCGCGCGACTGCTCGCGCTGGAGTACAAGCCGAACGCGGGGGAGGTGCGGTTCGAAGGCAAGCCCATCAGCCGACTCCGCGGGCGCGCCGAAAGGCTCGCCTATCGCGGCTATGTGCCGATGGTGTTCCAGGATCCCTACAGCTCGATCAACCCGGCCTACCGCGTCTCGCACGCGATCATGCGCGCGATCAAGCTGCACCGGCCGGATGTCAGCAGCTCTGACCGGTCGGCCGAGGCGATCAGGGTGATGGACGCCGTCGGCCTCAGCCCGGCGGAAACGATGCTGTCGAAGTACCCCTACGAGCTGAGCGGCGGCCAGCGCCAGCGGGTCGGCTTCGCTCAGGCACTCGCGCTCCGGCCGAAGCTGATCGTCGCCGACGAGCCGGTGTCGATGCTCGACGTCTCGATCCGGGTCGGCGTGCTGAACCTGATGGCGCAGTTGCGTGCCCAGGAGGACGTTTCCATCCTCTACATCACGCACGATCTTGCCTCGGCCCGGTATGTCGCGGATCGGGTCATCGTCATGTACGCCGGCCACGTGGTTGAGGTGGGGCCGGCCGAGCAGCTGCTGGCCGGCCCGCGGCACCCGTACACCCAGCTCTTGCTGTCGGCGGTGCCTGACCCCAGTGCGCCGCGCGAGGACTCAGGCACGCCGGACGCAGCCGAACCGCCGAAGGTGGTGAACCCGGCACCCGGCTGCCGCTTCGAGCCGCGCTGCCCGTTCGCCATCGACGAATGCCGGACCGTCACACCGCAGCTGGGTGTGGTCGCGCCGGGCCAGCTCGCCGCGTGCCACGTAGCTCTGGCGAACGCGCGGGCCGGGAACGGATCCGCTCTCTCGGCGTCCGCAGACGGATCAGCTGCTGCGTCGTCGGCAGACGCACCTGCGTGACGGCCGTGCGCCTGGCGATCATTCCGCGGCCGCTCAGGGTCACCGAGCTGCCTGACACTGCGGGCGTAACCCTCGACGAGGGTGTGATCATCAGCTACGCGCCCGGGCTCGAGGCGGAAGCGCGGTGGTTCAGCTCGACGCTTCAGGCGGGAACGGGCTGGCTTGTGGCCACGGCCGAGGCCGGCGCGCCGTGCGATGGGCGGATCGAGCTGCGGCTTGGTGATCTGGGAGGATCGGCAGCAGATCTGCCAGCTGCGACTCGCGCCGAGGCGTATTGGCTCAGGTCAGCCGACGGCCGGCTCGTGATCACGAGCCCAGGCCGCGCAGGTGTGTTCTACGGCCTCCAGACGCTGCGCCAGCTTCTGCCCGATTCGGTGCTCCAGCCCAGCCCAGCGCCGTCCTGCTCGACTCAGGCGGCGAGCTCGGGCCCGATTGAGCTGCCCGCACTAGAGATCGTCGACGGGCCGCGGTTTCCGTGGCGCGGCGTGCACCTCGACGTTGCCCGGCATTTCATGCCGAAGTCCTTTGTCGTGAAGCTGATCGATCTCGCTGCCTTCCACAAATGCAACGTCCTGCATCTCCACCTGACCGACGATCAGGGCTGGCGGCTGCCGGTGGCGGGCTATCCACGCCTCACCGAGATCGGCGGCCGGCGGAGCCAGCCCGACGCAGCCGATGCGGAGGCACTGCCGTCGTCCGGCAGCGGGCTGGATGACGGTTTCTATAGCCCCGACGACCTGGCGGAGATCGTCGCGTTTGCAGCTGAGCGCCACGTAAACGTGCTGCCCGAGGTTGACATGCCAGGTCACATGGTTGCAGCAATCGCGGCGTACCCCGAGCTCGGCGGCTCCGCGGAACCCCTGTCGGTCTGGACCAGCTGGGGCATCTCGACGCACGTACTCAATCTCAATGAAGGCACGCTGGGCTTCTGCGCCGACGTCATCGATGCGGTCGTCCGCACCTTCCCGTGGGACTACATCCACCTGGGCGGCGATGAGTGCCCGACCTCTGAGTGGGAGTCAAGCCCGCGCGCACTGGCCCTGATGCGCGAGCACGGCTACACCGAGGCACGGCAGCTGCAGGGCTGGTTCACCGCCCGCGTGGCGGAGCACCTCGGCACTCGCGGTCGCACGCTCGTCGGCTGGAGCGAGATCATCGAGGGCGGAGCGCCGGGGAACGCCATCGTGATGGCGTGGCGCAGCGAGGACGATCTGGTCAGCGCCGCGACTGCCGGTCATGACGTGGTTGCGACTGTCCAGCAGTGGCTGTATTTCGACCGGCCCTACTCCGATGACCCGGCCGAGCCACCGTCGTTCCCTGGCGCAATCAGCGTCGAGAAGGTCTACGGGTTCGACCCGGTACCTGCGGCGATCCCGTCGGACCAATGTCAGCATGTGCTCGGAGCTCAGTGCGAGCTGTGGACCGAGTTCGTCACGACGACCGAGCATGCGGAGTACATGTACTTCCCCCGGCTGTGCGCGTTCGCCGAGACTGTCTGGACTCAGACAACTGCGACACCGCCTAGGTCCTATGCCGAGTTCCTGCCCCGACTCAGGCGGCATCTGCAGCGGCTGGAGGTTCTCGGCGTCAGCTACCGTCCGCTTGACGGACCGGCTCGCGCTCCGGACGCATGACGAACCGCAGGTCGTCATAGGTCCCCGGCGGCCTGCCAGGCTGGACCGCCTCGCGAGTGAAGCCGGCCGCGAGCGCGGTTCGCTGGCTGGCAGTGTTCGCTGGGTCAATGCTGAGCTCGACTAGGTCAGCGTGGCGGTCTTGAAGCAGCCACTGGGCGACCAGCCGCACGGCACTCGTGGCATAGCCGCGGCCGCGCCAGTCCGGGGCGATCCCGTAAGACAGCTCGGCTACCCGGTCGCCGCAGTCGACCAGGCCCACAAGGCCGGCCAGAGCCGGATCGCTGGCCGAGGCGACGATCAGGGCCGGGCCGTTGAAGCTGCTCTCGTTCCGCCACCCGGCGAGCCAGTCGCCGACCACCGCCTGGCAATCGGCCAAGGTCGCGTCTGCAGGCATGGGCGCCCAGCCGCCGTCCAGCCCGCCGGCCCGCGAGGCGTACCCATGCAGCACGCCGGCGTCAGTCAGTTCAGGAAGGCGCAGCCCGATCCGGTCGTCGGCGAGCCGGTGCGCTGGCGCGGACCACCTGATCGAGCCAGGCGCGGCTGGGCGCGGTGGCTCGAGTCCGGCCCAGGCGGCTGCGTCGTTGCGGGCACCGAACCCGACAATCTCGGCGACGCGGCCGCCACGCACGGTCAGCACCTGCCATCGGTCTGCTTCGCCGGCCTGGGACACGGCGTCAGCCGGACCGCTGACTTTCAGGCCGACCAGGATCTTGTCTCCGACCACCAGCGTCTCGGTGACGCGGGCGCGAGTGCCAGCCTCACGACCACGGCGGTACCAGGCCAGCACCTGCTCTCGACTCCGGCACGGCGGTACCGGGTCACCGGGTGGACCCCACCGCACGCCATCGTCGAGCAGGTCGGCATAGGAGCCCAAGTCCGCCGCTTCGAGCGCCTGGCGTACCTGCTCGGCGATGTAGTCCATCACGTCAGCCTGGCTGCCCATCGGTCACCTCCGGCGTGTCGTCGGTGCCGCCAGCATGCGTCCGGTCAACGCGGCCGGGCAACTTTGTTGCCGGTGATGTTATCTGTCCTGCCCGGTTCCGGTCAGCGACAGGAAGGCTGACTTGAGTCCGCCGTCAGTGACGGTAAGGCCGGTAATGTGCTGCCTCTGGTCATAAAGACTCCACACCGTCTCGTCCGGGAGGGTCGTGTGCAGCCTGATTCGGGGTCCGTCGAGGTCGACTGCCGTGACGCCGGGCAGGCCGTCCAGGCCGGTGGGCGGAGTTCCGGCGGGCGGAGTTCCGAGCCAGGTGAAACTCACGATCGTGGCACTTCTGCCGGCCGCCCGGACTTGCTCTGGCGTCCCGTCAGCGACCGTGGTGCCGGCCCGGATGACGACTATGCGGTCGGCGTTCTGATCGGCCTCCTCAAGGTAGTGAGTGGAGAAGAGCACCGTCTGCCCGCTCGCACGGCAGGCGCGTACGTCGTCCCAGAAGACCTGCTGTGCCTGCACATCGAGCCCGGCCGTCGGCTCGTCAAGAACAAGGAGCGAGGGCTTGCCGATCATCGCCACGGCGAACCGCACCCTTTGGGCCTGCCCGGTTGACAGCCGTTCCGTCCGCCGATTGCGGACCTGCTCCAGCCCGGTCAGCCTGATCGCGGTCTCGAGATCAAGCGGCTGGGGGTAAAGGGCCCCGATGCAGCGAAGCAGCCCGGTGACGGTAACCCCGGTCACGAGTTCGGCGTCCTGGAGCATGGCCCCGACCTGGCCGGCGGCGATTGCGTCCGCCGGCCGCACGCCGAACAGGCGCGCACTTCCCGAGTCGGTGCCAGCCAGGCCCAGCATGACGCGGATCGATGTGGTCTTGCCCGCGCCGTTGGCACCTAGCAGCGCCACGATGGCCCGTTGCGGTATCTCAAGGTTGAGGCCGTCGAGTGCGCGAACGCTGCCATAGCTCCTGCTCACCCCGGCGAGCCGTACCGCGGCGTCGTCCCGGCCTGTGGCGTCCCGGCCTGTGTCGTCCCGGACAGTGGCCGACACAGGCCGGGCGAGTGACGGCCTGGCTCCGGCCCAGTACGCCAGCACCGCAAGGCCGGCTGTCCACGCGGCAAGCACGAGGAAATTGCTCAGGCTAGGGGCGCTGCCGGCGGCGATGTGCCATCCCAGCTCCGCTTGGTTGTAAGACGGCAGGGCGGCTGCCACATGCCTCAGCGCAGCCGGGAAGATCGCGGGCGGAACCCACAGGCCACCCAGCGCTGCCAGCGCAAAATAGCAGGCCATGCTGAGGCCATAGGCGGTGGTGGTGTCGGTGGTGGTGCCGATGACGATGCCGAGCAGCACGAAGGGGAGCACGCCAACCCAGAGGGCTGCTAGTCCCAGGGACCACTGGCC
>Ga0335075_10012547_pt1 | contig 12797 bp, 10 predicted proteins | sample Lox_Sample_24_FD_206723 | JGI IMG/M metagenome (GOLD analysis project Ga0335075, IMG submission 206723) | Soil microbial communities from Loxahatchee National Wildlife Refuge, Florida, United States - Lox_Sample_2.4 | ecosystem: Environmental > Terrestrial > Soil > Wetlands | place: USA... | reverse complement strand
TGGCGCCGATCAGATCCTGGCGCCGCAGACCGGTCATCTCGCACAGCCCATCGTTGACGTCGACGATCTCGCCCTCGACCGTGAGCGCGTAGCCCTCGTGCATCGCCGCGAGGATCGTGCGAGCGTGGTCGCGCTCCTGACGGACCTCGGCCTCGATCTCCAGCAGGCGGCGCTCGGTGCGCTTGCGGTCGTCGATGTCCTGGACCTGGGCGACCAGGTGCTTGGGCTGGTCGTGCTCATCGCGGACGAGCGACACCGCCAGCAGCGCCCAGATGTGGGCGCCGCCACGAGTCAGGTAGCGCTTCTCCATGCGGTAATCGTCGATCTCGCCGCCGATCAGCTGCTGCATGAGCGCCAGGTCGGCGGACAGGTCATCCGGATGGGTGAGATCCTGGAATGTGCGCTGCAGCAGCTCGTCCTGAGACCAGCCGGTCATCCGGCAGATCGCGCGGTTGACCTTCAGCCATCGGCCGTTGAGCCCGACCAGCGCCATCCCGATGGGCGCATGCGAGAACGCGGTCTCGAACAGGTCGCGCGCATCGTCGCGCTCGCGCTCGACAGCACGTCGAGCCGTGCGGCTCTCGGACGGCCCACGGGCAGGGGCCGACGGTCCACCGATCAGGTCGCGATCAGACACATTGCATGAATCGGTACGCGAGCGGCTCGGCTTGAGCCCCGGGCGCGATCAGCCGTGGAGCGCGTGCTCCTCGTAGTCGGCCAATCGGCGGTAGCCGACCTCTCCGTAGATCTTGTTCGAGGTCGGGTTCCCGAGGTCGGTGAAGAGGACCACCCGCCGCGCGCCGTGCGCGAACAGCCGGCGGCTGAGCGCCGCCACGGCCGTCGAGGCGTAGCCGCGACCGCGCAGCGCCGGGGGCGTGTAGACGGGGCCGATGCGGGGCACGCCGGCGACGGCGACCGTCCGGCCGATGAGCGAGACGGGATCGCCGTCACGGTCCCAGACGAACAGCAGATCCCGCTCGATGCGCGAGATCGCGGCTCGCCGGGCAGCGTCGGCTGCCTCCTCGATGTCCGACTCAGCGACGAACGCCAGGTACCACTCGACGATGAGCTCGCGTTCCTCGGATCGCGGCGCGCGCAGCTCGCCGGTGGCAGGCCGCGGGGGGTCGACGAGCTCGTCCGGCGCGAGCGCGTGCAACGCCATCGACATCCTCAGCTCGCTTCCACCGCCGGTCTGGGCGCGGTAGGCCGCGGCAAGCGCCCGGGCGGTGTCCGCCACCGCGTTCACGCCGGGCAGCTCGGGATCGGCGGCCAGCCACGCCGCGATCAGCTGGGCCGCGTCGCGCTCGCTGAGCGCCGTGCAGAGCATCGCGCGCGGCGGGGTCCGGAGCGCGGCGCCACTCACCGTCCCCGCAGGGTCGCGGATCACCGCAAAGCGCCAGCCCGTGTTGGGAAAGTGACCGCCCCGCAGCGAGTCGAGCACGGTCGCGGGCACGGTGTTCCGCACCGTTGACGCAAGCAGCGGCTCCACCTCCGCTCCGAACTCGTCCGGATCGGTGAGGATCTCGATCACGGCCGGGCCGGAGCCGGCGCCGGGTCCGAACCCGGCAGCGCGTAATCGGCGAGCGAGGCGAGGACCTCATCCGCCTGCTCCAGACCCGGAGCGCCCTCGGTCAGCCAGTTCGGCACCGCGACGACGTGGAGACCGGCCGCCTTGGCCGAGCGCACGCCGTTCGGCGAGTCCTCGAACGCCACCGCTCGCTCCGCAGCGATGCCGAGCGCCTGCAGAGCCTCGAGATACAGCGTCGGACTCGGCTTCCCGCGCGCGGCGTCGCCGTCGGCGGTGACGATCACGTCGAAGTCGGCCTCCTGACCGGCGCGAGCGAGGTGCTCGTGAATCCGCCCGCGGTCGTTGCTGGAGACGATCGCCGTGCGGATGCCCTTGGCACGGGCGTCGGCGAGCAGCTCACCGGCACCGTCGATGAGCGCGTGCGGGAAGAGCTCATCACGGCGGCGATGGCGCTCGGCGTGCGTCAGCCCCGGATCCAGGCCCGGAGCCGCCAGCTCCTCCAGGTGCACGAGCGGATCGAATCCGGAGGTGCCCGGTGGCCGGCCCATCACCTCCTGCTGCCAGAGCTCGCGCGGGAACTCCGCGCCGTGCTCGGCGTAGAGCTCTCGCCAGACCTCATACGCGGAGGTCTCGCTGTCGTAGAGCAGCCCGTCGAAGTCGAATAGCAATGCCTCGATCACGTCGCCGAGGCTAGTGGCCCGTTACGTGGCTAGGCTCGCTCCGGCCGGCTCCGGCGCGGCGGGGAACCGCTCTGCCGCGGCGTCGACCAGCGTGCCGAGGGTCAGAGAGACCTCCCGCACATCGGCGAGCAGCCGTTCGCGCTCGCGCCAGACCGCGTCGGTCTCCTCGTCGAGCTCGCGCAGCCGGCGCTCAGCCTCCGAGGTGATCCGCTCGGCGTTCCGGGCGGCCTCCCGCACCGAGCGGGCCGCCTGCTCCTGCGCGCGGCGAGCGGTCTCGTGCGCCTTGTCGTGCGCGACGACCAGGATCGAGGCGGTCTGCTCGCCCAGCCGCTCGATCTCCTCGTTGATCGTCGGCGGCGGCTCGATGACGTTCCGGAGCTCGGCGATCTCCTCCTCGAGGGCTGCGATGTGGTCGTCCACGGCCTGTCGGTTGTAGCCGAGGGGCGCGGTCGGGAAGCGGACCCCGAACTGGCGATCGTCATCCAGCGGCGGCGGGGCCTCGTGGTCCTCCGGCTCGGAGCGGGTCATCGCCGGCTGCGGCTCGGGCTGGACGGGCTCGCGGGTCTCCGCGCCACCACCGGTGAGCCCGGCCACCGGATCGCCGTCGTCGCCTCCGTCGAACTCGGGTCGGCGGTCGAGCGAGTGCAGCCACTTGCCAACCTTGCTCGCCTTCGCGGACAGCGAGTCACGCGTGGCCGAGAGGGACTCGCGCGCCGCCGCCAGACGCGGCTCGCGCGCGGGCCACTCTCCGTCCTCCTCCCCATCAGACCACCGGCGCTCCTCGCTCTCGTCGAGCGGGTTGCTCAGCTCGGTGGTCGGCTGCGGCTCAGTCTTGGACTGCGGCTCGATCTCGGGCGGGCGCAGATCCTCCTGGGACTCGCGCTCCCACCGTGGGGATTCGGTCATCGGTCACTCCTGTCGGCGCGGGCGTGCACCGGGGTTTCGCCATCCGCCGGCCAATCCCTACCGGATGCACGCGGGCAACCGACGCGCCGCCGGAACGAGCGTCACGTGCTGATCGCCGCCAGCCGGGCGGCCGCAGCCCGCGCGAGCGTCGCGTGGTGGACCGAGCTGCCCCCCAGCAGTGCGCGGTCAACCTCGGCGCGCTTGTAGAGCCAGTGGACGTCGGCTTCCCAGGTGAAGCCGATCCCGCCGTGGGCCTGGATCGCGCTTGCCGCCACCTCTCGCCCGCCGGTCGCGGCGGCCGCGCCGGCGAGCGCCGCGGCCTCGGTGAGCCGGTCCGGATCGTCGTCGGCGGCCCAGGCGGCGTAGTACGCCGCCGAGCGAACCGACTCGGTGTGCAGCAGCATCTCCGCGCAGCGATGGGAGACCGCCTGGAAGGAACCGACGGGGACGCCGAACTGCTTGCGCTCCTTGACGTAGTCGAGCGTCATCTCCAGCGACCGCTGGCAGACGCCCACCAGCTCGGCGGCGATGGCGGTCGTGACCAGCGCAGCGGCGGCCTCGCCGGTGTACGAGTTCCAGCCCGCGGCGAATGACTGACCCTCGGGCATCCGACCGAAGCGGCGGGTGGGGTCGATCGTCACCAGCCGGTCGCGGGGGGAGTCGACCTGCACCACCCGGCCGCGGTCGAGCAGGAGCGCCGCTGGACCGTCGGCGCCGTCGAGGATCAGGCCCGAGGGCCCGAGACCGACACGCGTGTGGCCACTCAACAGGCCCGGCAGGTGCTCCATCAGGTCTCCGTCGCCGTAGCGATCGATCACGGCGGCCGCAACCGCAGTCGACAGGAACGGCACCGCCGCACACGCATACCCCAGCTCCTCCAGCAGAACCGCGAGCTCGACGATTCCCAACCCCTGCCCGCCGTTCTCCTCGGAGACCGCGATCCCCGGCCAGCCGAGATCGACGATCTCGCGCCACAGCTGGTCGTCGTACTCGCCGGCGATCGCCGCCTCACGGACGCGTGCCCATGTGGAGCGGTCGCCGAGCAGCTCCCGCGCGACCGACTTGATCTCCCGCTGGTCCTCGTTCAGATCGAAATCCATGTCTCTCCTCAGCGCGCCTTGGGCAGGCCGAGCACACGCTCGGCGACGATGTTCTTCAGCACCTCGGTCGTGCCGCCCTCGATCGAGTTCCCGCGGGCGCGCAGGAGCTCGTAGGACCACTTCTGACCGGCCTCGACCGCGACCGGGCCGAGCAGATCGGCCGCGAACTCGGTGAGCTGCTGGTTGGTCTGCGACCACATCCACTTCGTGAGCGATCCCTCCGGCCCGGGCTGACCGTACTTCTGGATCGTGGTCAGTCCGCGATAGGCGGTGAGCCGGAGCACCTCCGCCTTGAGATACAGCTCGCCGAGCCGGTCGGCGATCACCGGATCGTCGAGTCGCCCCGAGGCCGCCGCCTCGGCGAACAGCGCCTCGAGCAGCCCGCGCATCCGCACCTGAAGGAAGAACGCGAGACCCGCGCGCTCGTTCATCAGCGTGGTGAGGGCGACCTTCCAGCCGTTGCCCTCCCCACCGAGCACCTGCCCGTCCGGGATCCGCGCGCCGTCGATGAACAGCTCGTTGAACTCGCTCTCGCCCGTGATCTGACGAAGCGGCCGGACCTCGACGGCGTCCTGCTCCATGTCCATCAGGAAGTACGTGAGACCCTTGTGCTTGGCGGCGTCAGGATCGGTGCGGGCGACGAGCATGCACCACTTCGAATACTGCGCGCCGCTCGTCCACACCTTCTGGCCGGTCACAACCCAGTCTGAGCCGTCGCGCACCGCCCGCGTCTTGACCGCGGCCAGGTCGGAGCCCGCGTCGGGCTCGGAGAACCCCTGACACCAGATCTCCTCGGCGGTCAGGATCGGCGCCAGATAACGCTCCTTCTGCTCCGGGGTCCCGTAGGCCATGATCGTCGGACCCGCGAGCAGCAGCCCGAGGACGTTGGCCGGCAGCGGCGCGCCCGCGCGCCCGAGCTCCTCGAAGAAGATCGCTGACTCGGTCAGCGTCGCGCCGCGGCCGCCGTACTCAGCCGGCCAGTGCACCGCCGCCCAGCCGTCGTCGGCGAGCCGTCGCTGAAAGGCGCGCCGCCAGTGGTAGTGGGCGTCCTCGTCCCCGGTGGGCTCCGTCCCCGGGTCGTTGGCGGCGAACCACGCGCGCAGCTCGTCGCGGAACGCGAGCTCGCCGTCACTGAAGGTCAGGTCCATCGGCTCTCCTGGTGTGGGTCATCCGTTCGAATGTCGAGAAACATTGTCGCCGGATCGAGTTCCGGAGCGCCCGGCCGATATGTCCATCGATGCAACGCCCGCGCCGCCGCCACTCGCTCACCGGCCGGCTCTTCGCCGTCTACGCCATCGTCAGCGCCCTTCCCGTCATCGCGCTCGGGTTCATCCTGGCCGGAAGCTTCCGCGGCGAGGCGCGCCAGCGCGGCCTCAGCGAGGGCCGGAACGAGGCGTCGCTGATCGCCGCGACCGCCGTGCGGCCGCTGCTCAACGGCCGGCCACTCAGCGAAGGGCTGACCAGCGTCGAGACCCACCGGCTCCAGCTGCTCGTGCGCGGCTCGATCGGGCGCTCGATCCTCCGTCTGCGGCTGCGCGACGACACCGGCCACATCGTGTTCGCCGACGACGGCGCGGGGGACTTCGGTCCTCCCGACGACGATGCGCTCGAGGCGGCACACGGACACACCGTCGCCGATCTCACCCGGCTGAACGCCGACGCGCTCGACGCCGAGGTCACCCATGACGCTCCACTGGGCGATCTCGGGCCCCGTGCAATCGAGATCTACGTGCCGTTGCGCGGCGGTCCATCCGATCACGTGCTTGGCGTCCTTGAGCTCTACCTGCCCTATGCGCCGATCGATCACGAGGTCTCGCACCTGCTCGGGACGCTGTACCGAGATCTGGTCATCGGCCTGGGCGGGCTCTACCTCCTCCTGTTCGCGATCACAGCCTCGGTGAGCAGCCGGCTGCGCCGGGAGTCGCTGCGCAACGCGTTCCTGGCGGGCCACGACGTGCTCACCGGCCTGCCGAACCGGACCGCTTTCCAGGAGCAGGTCTCGCTCGCCATCGCCGAGGCGACGCGACGCGGCGTTCCGGCCGCTGTCGCCGTGCTCGACCTCGATCGCTTCCGCGAGATCAACGACGCACTCGGGTACGCCAACGGCGATGCCGTGCTCCGCAAGCTCGCCGACCGGCTCGCCTCCGCGCTCGGCTCAGGCGCGTTCGTCGCCCGCCTCGGAGGCGACGAGTACGGAGTCATCCTTCCCGACGGTGAGAGCGCCGAGCCGCTGCTGCGGCGGCTGCGGACGACGCTCGACCGAGAGGTGTCCGTCGCCGGGGTCACGCTCGCGGCCCAGACCTCGATCGGCTACGCGCTGGCGCCGGCCGACGGCGACGAGCCCGAGGAGCTGCTGCAGCGCGCGGACGTGGCCATGTATGCGGCCAAGGATCAGCACGCCGGGGTGCGGCGCTACGAGCCGTCGCTCGACCGTCACGACGCCGCCGGCCTGAGCCTCGTCGCCGAGCTGCGTCACGCGATCGACGACGACGAGCTGGTGCTCCACTACCAGCCCCAGCAGGAGCTGTCGGGCGATCGCGTGGTCGCGGTCGAAGCCCTCGTGCGCTGGCAGCACCCGACCCACGGCCTGCTCTTCCCCGACCGCTTCCTCCCCCTCGCCGAGCAGACCGACGTGATCGACCATCTCACGCGCTGGGTGCTCCGCCGGGCGCTGCGAGACGTGGACGGGATGGGCGTCGCCACCGGGACAGCCCCGCGCGTCTCGGTCAACGTCTCGGCCCGGACGGTCGGAGGCGGCATGCTGGCCGAGGACGTGATCGCGGCGTTGCAGGAGTACTCCTTCGATCCCGACCGGCTGATCATCGAGGTCACCGAGACCGCGATCCTCGCCGACCCGCAGCGCGCCGCCGCCGAGCTCGGTCGTCTCAGCGACGCAGGCGTCCGGGTCAGCCTCGACGACTTCGGCCAGGGGCAGACGTCCCTGCGCCACCTCTCCCGCCTGCCGCTGCACGAGCTCAAGATCGACCGTGAGTTCGTCGGCGACATGGACGCCGACGACGCGCACGCGACGATCGTGCGCTCGATGATCGAGCTCGGTCACAACCTGGGCCTCCACGTCGTCGCCGAGGGCGTCGAGACCGACGACGTGCGGGAGCAGTTGCGCGAGGCCGGCAGCGATCTGATCCAGGGCTACCTGCTCTCGCGTCCGCTGCCGCTCGATCAGATCACGGCGTGGCTCTCGGCGCAGACGCGCGCCGAGGTCAGGGCGTGACCGCGATCGTGAAGCTCGCCGCGTAGGCCTCGCCCGGCGCGAGCACGCTGAGACCGGTGCCGCTGTTCAGCGCGTCGGCGGGCGCCGTCATCGGCTCGAAGCAGATGAAGTCGTGACCCGGCGGCGCGTAGACCTGTGCCCAGTCATAGCCGGCCTCGAAACTGACCGACAGCGACCGCTCGCCATCGGAGACGAGGAACTGTGCGGGCGTGGACAGACCGGCGAGGCCGTCATCGAGGCTGCGCTCGGCGAGCAGGAAGTCGCGCGGGGCCAGCGGGACGCGTTCCCCGGTGGGGATCATCTGGTCGTCGAGGACCAGTTGCTGCTCGGCCCCGAGGTCGACCTGCCAGCCCGCGCGTGAGGACTCGGGCAGCCGGAGGTAGGGGTGATAGCCGAACGCCACCGGCACCGGGTCGTCCTGGTCGGCGTGGACCGTTGTCGTGAGCGACAGACCGCGCGCGTCGGCCACCGCGTGGAGCGACACCCGATGGCGGAACGGGAACAGTTCGAGCAGCTCGTCCGTGCCCCAGGTGAGCTGGCCGGTGAGTCGATCGCCGGCCGCTGCGGCCTCCCAGGTGAGCCGGCCGGGGATCGCCCCGTGGATCGGCAGGCCGTTCGGATCCACGGGATAGCGCGCGCCGGGCTCGCCGGCGGGCAACTCGACCGTGTGCCCGGCCGCCGCGTAGCCATGTCGCGAGAGCCGGTTGGCCCACGGATACAGCAAGGGGATACCCATGGTCTTGCCACGCTCGGCGTAGGCCTCGACTCCGCGGCCGCGGTCGAGCAGCTCAGCGCCTCCGTGGCGCAGCGAACAGCACAGCAGGTTGGCACCCGGCACGAACTCCGCGACGGTCTCGCCGCCGGGAGAGGTGATGGAGAGAGTCGAGAAGCTCATGACCCGGAGGATCGCATGGCCGCGGAGAGGGCGGCGCGCTCGCGCTCTGGCGAGAGGCCGTGCGGCGGGATGCCGCCGCGCACCGGCGGCGGCCCGCCCAGCGCGGCCATCCACGCCCAGGTGTCGGCGACGGTCTCCGTCACCGCCCGACAGCGGAGCCCGGCCGCGTGGGCGCGCTCGACGTCCATGCCGTGCAGCCCCTCGTACTCGGTGCCGAGCGGCAACCAGATCGGCAGCTCGGTCCAGGGCTCGATCTCGTACTCCTCGATGACCTCGGCCGCGGTCCACCGCAGCTCGGCGTCGGTCGTGCGCTCCCCCGCCGTCGCGCCCCGGCAGGCCTCCAGCAGCTCACCCATCGTCGCATGACCGCGCCGGCTGACCAGGTTGAACGGCCCGTCGAGTCCGTCCTGTGACGCGTCGAGCAGGAAGCGGGCGAGGTCTCGGGCGTCGATGAACTGCAGCGGGCGCTCCGGCGGCGCCGGAGCGAGCACCTCACCACCGCGGGCCATCCGCTGCAGCCACCAGGGCAGCCTGCCCACATCCTCGCGCGGGCCGAGGATCAGACCGCAGCGGCCGAGCAGCGCGCGCTCGCCGAACGCCGCGACGGCGGCGAGCTCGCCTCCCCGTTTGGCGCGCGCGTAGTCACTTGAGTCGGTGTCGTCGGCGCTGCCGTCGACGGTCGCGGCGCTCTCGTCGAGCCCGACCGGGAGCGGCGGCGGGTAGACGGAGCCGCTCGAAACGTAGACGTAGTGACCGGCGCGGGGGGCGAGCCGGGTCGCGGCGTCGCGCACCGCGGTGGGCGCACCGGACCACGTGTCGACGACGACGTCCCAGCTGCCCTCGCCGAGCGGCGTGAGCGTGGACGGGTCGAGGCGGTCCCCGTGCAGTGCGGTGACCCCGGCGGGCGGCTGGCTCTGCAGGCGCCCCCGATTGAACGTGCTCACCGCGTAGCCGCGCTCCAGACCTTCTGCGACGACGGCGTGGCCGACGAACGCGGAGCCACCGAGGACGAGCAGCGAGGGCGTCATCGTCCGGGACACTACTGCAACCTTGCGGTTGCGCGTATCGCCGGATCAGCTCAGACCGAGGTCGCCGCCGGGCGGACCTCCTCCAGGCGGTCGACGGCGGCGAGCGCCGGGAACAGGCGCGCCCAGCTGAGCGCGATGGAGATCGTCACGCAGCCGCCGCCGACGACCGCCGGGATCGTGCCCACCAGCGACGCCGCCAGTCCCGACTCGAACGCGCCGAGCTGGTTGGAGGCGCTGATGAACACCATCTCGACCGCGTTGACCCGGCCGCGCAGGCGGTCGGGCGTCGCCAGCGCGGCGGTGGTCGAGCGGATGTTCATCGAGACGAGGTCGACGAGCCCGCTGATGCCGAGGATGAGCAGCGAGAGGACGAAGCTGCGGGACAGTCCGAAGACGACCATGCACACGCCGTAGGCGCCGACCACGGCGAGCAGCAACCGGCCGGCGCCGCCCTGGATCGGGCGGCGCGTGATGAGCGCCGCGCCGAGGAGTGCGCCGACCGCCGGCGCCGCCCGCAGCACACCGAGCCCGGTCGCGCCGACGTGGAGGATGTGGCTGGCGAAGATCGGCAGCAGCGCCACCGCACCGCCGAACAGGACCGCGAGCAGGTCGAGCAGGATCGCACCGAGCAGGATCTGCGTGCGACCGACGAACCGCAGACCCTCCAGCAGCGACTCCAGGTTGGGCGGGCTGGAGCGGGTCTCGGCGGCGCGCCCCGGTCCAATCCCGAGCGTGGCCAGCAACGCGACCCCGCAGCAGCCCGCGGCGACGAGGTAGACCCCGCTCGGCGAGGCGCCGTAGAGCAGACCGCCGATCGCCGGCCCGGCGACCTGCGCGCCCTGACCGGCGATCGAGCGCAGCGTCATCGCGGAGCCGAGCAGCTCGCTCGGGACGAGCGTCGGCGGCATCGCCCGTGAGGCGGGCTGACCGAGCGCCATCGTGACCCCAGCCCCGACCGCGAACGCCAGATACGGCAGCGGTGACCGCACGCCCGCGGCACTCACCAGCGCGAGGCCGACGCCGATCCCCACCCCGATCAGGTTCGCGGCGGCCAGGATCAGCCGCCGTGGAACCCGGTCGGCGAGCTGGCCCGCGGGCAGCGCGAGCACGAACAGCGGTACGAACTCCGCCAACCCGATCCACCCGAGGTCGAGTGCGCTGTGCTGATGGGAGTACACCTCCCAGCCGATCACGACCTCGAGCATCTGCAGCGCCATCGCCATCCCGAACGTGGCGCACCACCAGCGACGGAAGTCGCGGATCTCGAGCGCGGGGCCGAAGCGGTGCACAGCGGTTCGAGGCTAGCCCCGGCCCGGTGCGGTGCTGCCTGGGTGCGGCGGGCGTCAGCCCTGGGCGGCGGCGTCGACGAGTGCCGGTGGCAGCACCGATGTGACGGAGCCGGTGACCTCGATCGCGGTCAGCCGGCCGTAGAAGTCGAAGTGCAGGACGAGCGAGTCCAGCGCCGGGATCCGGTCGGCCTCCTCATGCTCGGAGAGCTCGACCGAGTCACGCACCTCGGCGTCGCCGAGGGTCAGATACGCGCGGCCGCCGGGTGCGGACGTGATCTCGATCTCCGCCATGGGTGGTGGTGGCTTATCGCGTTTGGTGCGCGGAGCGCAAGAAACGGCCTTCTATTCCAGGATTTGTGATTTGTGATTCGGGGCGTTCGCGAAGTAGCGCGCCCACTCCGTGTGCACGGACTCGCGCCAAAAAGGGACTCTGGCTGGGTGCGTGCGATGTTTTGGTCCTGGTGGGGCCAACTTCTCGCAACGGCGCCCCGGGGAGGCCAGAACTGCCCACGCGTCCGACGGCCGACGCGCGCCGAGGGCAGTTTCGGCGTCCCCGATGCCGTCTCTGCCCACGGTCCCCCGGGGCGCCGGAGGGTTCTGGCGTCCCAGACGCCGTTTGATCCCACGGGGCGCTCCGCCGCACCGACGCGTGGGCAGAAACGGCGCTCTCAGGAGTGGGTCCCCGTTGGGGGCACACGGAGTGGCCCCCCCTCACTGCGATAAGCGCCGCCGGGGTGACCGCAGTCAAGCGGCGCCAGCCACGCCCAGAGCCCACCACGCCCAGAGCCCACCACGCGCACCCGCCGCTGCTTGACGGCCGGCGCCCCGGTGCGCTACCTCGCGAACCCCCCAGACAACTGCAATGCCGTCTGCGACGAGAGCTCAGTCGGGCAGCCGCCCGGCGGCGATGAGCTCCTCGAGGCGCACCAGCTTGACCCGTGGGCGTCCCGCCGGCTCCCCGGCGCCGGTCTCGGCGGCGTCGATCGCCTCCCAGCCGGCCCAGGTCACATGCGCAGGCGCTGTCTCGGCCAGCCAGTGCGCGACCGCATCCGCGTCGCCGACAGCGGCGTCGGGCACCGGCAGGGCGCCGGCGTCGCGGTCCTCGATGATCCGCGCGACGGTATCGGCGGCGTCCTTCTTGTTGGTACCGATCACCCCCGAGGGGCCACGCTTGATCCACCCGACCACATACTCCCCGGGCGAGACGCCGTCCTGCTCATGCACTCGACCGTCCTGGTTGCGGATCAGCCCGCGATCGGGATCGAACGGGATCCCCGCGACCGGCTCGCCGCGGTAGCCGATCGAGCGCAGCACGAGCCCGCACTCGATCACCTCCTCCTCCCCGGTCGGAACCGCACGCACGCGGCCGCCGTCGTCCACCAACTCATTGATCGCGACCCGCACCCCGGTCACCGGACCGTCCTCACCCTCACCCAGGATCTCCACCGGCGAGCGCAAGAACCGCAGCTCGAGCCGATGCGACTTCCCCGCCGGCACCCGTTCGGAGTACCCGCGCAGGATCTCCACGTTGCGGGTCGTGGTCTTGTCCGCGTCCTCGGGCGCCTCGACGCCCTCCATCTGTGCCGGATCGACGATCACATCCGCGCGCTCCAGCTCACCCAGCTCCAGCAGCTCGGGGTTGGTGAACGCAACCTGCGCCGGACCGCGACGACCGAGCAGCACCACGTCTCGCACGCCCGCCATCCCGAACGCGTCGATCGCGTGATCGGCGGTGTCGGTCGGCGCCAGCTCGCCCGGATCGAGCACCAGCATCCGCGCCACATCGATCGCCACATTGCCGTTGCCGATCACCACCGCCCGGCCACCGTTCAAATCGAACTGATGATCGGCAAACAGCGGGTGGCCGTTGTACCAGGCCACAAACGTCGTCGCCGGATGCGACCCCGGGCGATCCTCACCCGGAATCCCCAGCCGGTTATCGGTGGCAGTCCCGAACGCGTACACCACCGCGGCATACCGCGCCCGCAACTCCTCGCGGGAGATCTGCGCGCCCAGCGTCACGTTGCCGAAGAAGCGGAACCGCTCGTGCGCCGCGGTCTTCGCATACACCCGCGTCACCGACTTGATCTTCGGATGATCAGGCGCCACCCCCGCCCGTACGAGCCCGAACGGGGTCGG
>Ga0335075_10012546_pt1 | contig 12797 bp, 18 predicted proteins | sample Lox_Sample_24_FD_206723 | JGI IMG/M metagenome (GOLD analysis project Ga0335075, IMG submission 206723) | Soil microbial communities from Loxahatchee National Wildlife Refuge, Florida, United States - Lox_Sample_2.4 | ecosystem: Environmental > Terrestrial > Soil > Wetlands | place: USA... | reverse complement strand
GCGACGTTGCCCTGGACGACCTCGGAATCGAGGCTCTTCGTCGACACCGTGCTTACGCAGAGCAACTGTCAGCCGAAGCGGGCTCACCGCTCGTCTCGGATCCGTACGTTCTGAGCTATAGCGCAAACGGTGCCCGACCAGTTGGGCCCGACACCTTGACGCACAAGTTCGCCCACATGTGCCGCTCGCTCTCGGCATCGGCTGGTGCGGGCAAATATGACTTCCGGTTCCACGATCTACGGCACTTCTCCGTCTCGACCTCGCTAATGAGCGATGTTGCGTCGTACGCATCATTCGACACGGTTCGCGATCCACAGCCACCAGGGCTTATCTGTCCATCGTGCGGAACGGTGCTGGCCGCCGATCAGCTGAGATCACCTCAAAGGTCCAGCTGAGAGGAGTATCCCTCACTCGATCCCAAATTGATGCAACGGTGCGGCATCTAGTGACGTTGCATCGGGTGCCACATCGTGGCAACGGATGCCCCCAAGGCGCGGAGGTATACCGGTGGCCAGACCCGCGGGCTCGGCGAGATTCGTGCTCGTGGATTCTGTCTCGCGTTTGCATCCCGAAGAGGCGCTGTTCGAAGCGATGCTCGACGGCTGGCGTCGCCAACACGCCGCGCGTCGCCTGAGTCCGACTATCACTGCCCAGCGTCAGCGGACCATCCGGCGATTTGCTGAGTTCACCGCCGCTTGGCCCTGGCAATGGCGGGCCGAACTGTCGCGGCGTTCACTGAAGCTCGCGTTTTCTGATCATCGAAATTCGCGGTCGTAACTGACACCCCGAGGCTCCTCCTGACCGGGATCCACCGGTCGGGGTCAGGGGCTCCCCAGCCTGTCGGTGCTGGCAAGCAACCAACTGACTGGAGGAGCCGAACCGATGATGACCCAGGAGGAGTACATGGACGCGAAAGCCTTGCGAGCCGCTGGCTGGAGCATCAAGCAGATCGCCCGACACCTCGGGCACCACCCCCAGACGGTGTCGAACTGGCTCAAGAACGGGGGCCCGCCCGAGAAACGGGAGCTCAAGACCGAGGAGTTCCTGATCGACGAGCGCTGGCGGCGCCGTGTCGCCCAGCTGATCGAGCGCAACGCCGAGCTGCCGGGTACCTCGGTCATGCGGGTGATCTGCGCCGAAGGCTACGAGGGCTCCTATCCGACCCTGGCCCGCTACCTGCGATCGGTCCGGGGCCCGACACGAGGCGTCGTGCGTCTCACGATGCCGATCGAGACCGGTCCCGCCGAGGAGTTCCAGTTCGACTGGTCTGACTGCAACCGCTTCGCGCGGCGGTGGGGATGGGACCACGAGCTGCACTGCTTCGGGTGCGTGCTTTGCTGGAGCCGCATCAAGTTCTGGTGGTTCGCCACCTCGATCGAGACGCCCTACACGTTCGAAGGGCTCGTCAGCTTCTTCGAGCACATAGGCGGCGTTCCCGCCGTCGGGCGCACCGACCGCATGGGTCAGCTGGGGAAGTCGAGGGGACCGCTCTTCGTGCTGCATCCGGCGGCGAAGGCCTTCGCCCGTCACTACGACCTCGCCTTCAAGGTCTGTGACGCCGGCGACGCCGCTAGAAAGGGAAAGATCGAGCGACCGTTTCGCGATCTGAAGAGCTGCTTTCTAGCCGAGATGGACCTCGACCCTCCCGCCGATGTCTGTGAGCTCAACCGCCGTGCACAGTCCTGGCTCGATCGCTTCTTCCACCCGGTGGCCCACGGCACGACCAAGGTGGCTCCCGCCGAGCGCTTCGCAATCGAGCGCGAGCTCCTCGCAGCGCTGCCGCCGGTGCGTTTCGACACAGCGCGGCGCGAGCCACGAAGGGTCGGCCGCACCCCTGTCGTCGAATGGGACACGGTGTGCTACTCGGCACCGCCCGAGCTCGCCGGCAAGGTGATAGAGGTCCGACAGCCCGTGACCGAAAGAGTCCTCGAGCTGCGCTTTTTGGGCCGTGTCGTGGCGGTGCACAAGGTGGTGGCGCCGGGGTCTTCGCCGCAGTGGCTCCCCGAGCACAAAGCAGCCGCTGAGGCCATCGTGCTCGGGCGCAAACGCCTGCGGGCCATCGACGACGAGGCGCCCGAGCTACCCGTTGGCGTCGGATCGGAGATCTTCCTCGGCGCCGGCGACTACGACGTCGAGGTCCCCGATCTGGCCGTCATGGGTGCGATCGGCCCGCACCCTGATACCACCCTCGCTGTGGATATCGCCTCACAACGCCACACAGATGACGGTTGCGGATGCACGGGGAGCGGACGATGAGCAGACAGACCCTGATGGAGCAACTAAAAGACGACTTCGGCTACCTGAAGCTCACCAAAGCTGCGGAGGTGTTCGCTGCATACGCCGAGACCGCACGCAAAGATGCGACTGATCCACTTGAGTTCCTCGCGCGCGTCGTCTCCGACGAGGTGGACGCCACAAGGCAGCGCCGTCTGGCGTCGCGGCTTCGCTTCGCCCACTTCCCGTTCCGGCGCACCCTGGAGGAGTTCGACTTCGACTTCCAGCCCTCGATCGACCCCAAGATGATCTTCGACCTGGCCGAGCTCGACTTCGTGCGCGAGGGAAGGCCACTTTTGTTCTTGGGCAAACCAGGGTGTGGCAAGAGTCACCTGGCCGTCGCCCTCGCCATCAAGGCGGTGGAGGCCGGCTACCGGGGATATATTTCATCGGCGCCACGGACATGACCAAGGCTCTCGTCACCGCTTGGGCGGACGGGACCTTTGTCACGAAGATCCGCACCTACACCGCTCCTAGCGTGCTCGTGATCGACGACGTTGGCATCACGGGCTTCGACCGGGCGGAGGCGAACGCCTTCTTCCAGGTCATAAACCGCCGCTATGAGAACCGCTCGGCGACGATCGTGACGACGAACCGAGGACTGCCGGCATGGGCCGAGCTCTTCGGCGGTGACGCGGTCGTCGCTTCTGCCATTCTCGACCGCCTGCTCGATGGGGCGACCGTGATCAACATCAAGGGCCAGAGCTGGCGCCTACGCGAGCACGAGGCGCTCACCAAGCCGCTGAGCGACACCACCGATCCACCCGAGCGGCCCCCGAGGAGGCGGGGATAGCCTTAGCACCGGAGCCTCGGAACGCGAATTTCGGTGATCGAAAAACGCGAATTTCGGTGATCGGCGACACCGAACAGTACCTGTCCCCAATACGGTCATAGCCTTCAGCGACCGTGTTCAACTCCTCACTCACGCTCGCACACTACGACGCACGGACGGCTTGGCCGCCCTGTTGGGGTTGTGCTTTCCTTTCTCGCCGGCGATCTCGGTGGCCTCCGCCTCTTGGAGGTTGCCGAAGACCTCGAGCCCGACCGACAACCCCGCCGACAGAAGTCCGTAGCGCATCTGGTAGAGAAAAGCTCCAGCTGGTCCTCGAGCTTCTCGACCAACAAGTCGGGCAGACCAGATCCTTCCAGGTCAACGAGGCCGAGCCCCGGGACGAGCCGCAGGTTGGCGGCGCGCGTCACGTTGCTGTGTGATGCTGCCATGGTTGGTGTGTTCTCCGTTTCGGGTCGGTTTGTCTTGGTGACTCCGAGCCTGCCTCTGAGCAGGATCCGGAGCGGAGGACCATCTTCAAAATCCAGCGGAGATCGGGACAACCTCGGAATGGAGATCCTGGCGGATTGGACACGATGGCAGCTCCGGTATCCGAGGGATTCCATGTCATAACGACGCCTCGCCGAATGGTCTGTACTTGTGAGGGCCACAATGACGGCTACATCCGGGTGCTGCCCGGCGTCTCGGTCCCCACAGTCCAAAAGCACGTCGAGAGGGGTATGGCTTCGCTTCGCCGAGCCCTCCGAGTAACCACCATCGAGGGGCACAGATGACAGACGACACTGATATCGAGGCGCAGCCACGGGCGATCATCCACGCCCGGGATCCTTTGATGCCAGAGGAGGCCATCGAGCGATCTCGGCGCTCGCCTGAGGCTCAGAAGAGCACTTCCGAACGTATTTCGGCAGCTCCGAGATGGACTAGACGACGGTCAGGCTTCCCAGGAAACAGGCCATCAGCGCGCGCTGCGGTCTCCTGGGCCGTTGCTCTCGTCGTCGCCATCTTGGCGGTGACGTTAAGTGCAGGGATCTGGTCGTCTAGCCGGCTAGCACCAACTACAAAGCCGCCTCGTACGACGTCGCCGGACCGGACCACCGCACCTCGCCGACCGGTCGCCGAGTCGGTTTGGCCTTTCCGCGTCCTCGCTCAGTCTCCACACTCCCAGGACATCATCCCCACATCGAACGCCCTCTATTGGCTGCAACTACCTCGTCAGTACAGCAACGCAGAAAGTGTGGTGCCAGTCCGATACGACGAGATCACTCACCAGGTGACTAAGGGAGGCCCATCGGTCCAAGGTGGCATCAGCTCGTCCGCGCTAACGGTTACGGGAGGTTGGGTGTGGGTTGTCCTCGGAGTTGGAAGCAACGAGGTTATCCTAGAGCAACTCAACGCGGAGTCACTCGCTTTGCACAAGAGGATCACACTGAGCGCGGTGGATAACACGAGTTCAGCCGAACTGGCACCCGTGCTCTCCGCGACCGTTGACGGTCCGCTCTGGATCGCAGCGGCTAAGGATCTGTGGGCCTTGAATCCCTTGACCGGAGCCGTCGAGACCGAGTTCGACACAGGGAACGAGATCACTTCAATTTCGACCGACCCCACTGGGACTTATCTATACACCGGGGCTGAACAGAACCGCCCAGTAGTGACCGCGTACAACGCACAGACTGGCCAGGAGCTGAAACGCGTCGACATCGCAGGAATGGTGTCTCCCCAGGTCTCTGCGACCATCGGCGCTGTCTGGACATCTGCGCTAACGGCGCCTGCCGCGTATGCCAAAGAGCTATCGGCTCGCACGCTCCGTCCTATCGCTGAATTCACGGTCAAGAAGACCGGTCCTTACTATCCGCTTGCAGGAATTTCGCCCAGCGTTAGCGGAGGAGCCTTATGGCTTGAGAACTCAGCCCGATACCCTGCCACGACGCTCACATGTGCGAATCCGTCCAGTGGCGCGATTCGCGCGCAAGAGAAAACCACGGCAGGATACACCAGCCTTATAGCCGACAACGGCCTCGTCTACGCTCTTGCGGGTCAGAATCTAGTGGTCTTAACCCCACCGGTCGCCTGTTTCAGGTAACGATTCCCGCGCGTTCGCGGCGCGGGGATGGCGATTCGCATCCAATGCCTCCTGGGTGAGCGCTCGTTCGCCGGAGATCTCGACGAGGATGGCGGCCGACACGCCAGATCGCAGCCAGTTGTGTGCGCTGTAGGGCTGGGGTGAAGCGACTATCGCGTCGTAGACCGCCGCCTAGGGGCCGTCACCACGATCCGAGGATCCCCCAACCGTGGAGACATCGCGTAAGGACATGCGATCCCAGAGAAGTGACGGCAAGTACAACCAGGACCTCCGTGACGGGGCCGTCCGAATCGTCAGCGAGAACGGCAAGTTCATAGTCGAAGTCACCCAAGACCTCGACATCGAGGTTGTCCCGTCCGGCGTGGATTTTCCCTAGACCCTCTTGGGTCATTGTAGGCGACACCTGTGACATTCAGCTTGCCTCTGCAAGCTCCTTTCGCCTCTGGATGGTGCCGTCTTCGATCGTGGTCGGCCAGGACCACCTCCGGCTCGGCGCCACCTTCGGAGGCAGAAGTGAGCTCGCAAGAAAGATGGACGCCGCCCGCAGCTCTATGGGCGGTGACCTCGCCGTCCTCGAGCGGCTCGCTTCCGAACTCGGGTAGGACGCGAGATGAGCCCGTTGCCGAGCTGCGAGTCGATGAGACTTCCATCTCTCCATCAGAGCCGGGATCGTATAGGCGACAGCCAAGGCCCAAGCACCAAGTGCGGGCGACAGAGTCCCCTGGTAGCGAATCCTCCGAGGAGGGGGCTGTCTACGATCCCGGATTAATCTCCCCCGACCAATTCCCCGATTCTCTGTTCAAGATAGGACGCCATGCTTGCTGCAAGAGGCACACACGCTACGACGAACCAAATGATGGAGCCTACGATTACTATTCCCACCAGAACTCCTAGCAAGGCGATAGCATTCGAACCAGCTATTGACGCGCAGAGAATTATACACGCCAGGCCAACGATAAGGGCAGCAGCGATGAGAGCGATCTGCCTAGTTTGTATAGGGCTGATCTTATAGATAATGGCTGAGCCTTTAGAAGTGCCAGTTACGGACGCAGCGATTCGCGGAATCAGGTATCGGTTAAAACGATAATCGGATACTGCTGCAAGGTAGAAGTGCGAACCATCAATGCGTCCCCACAATCCTCGAGATTCTATCGCCTTCGGACCACGAACAGAGAAATCTTCCAGGATGGCGGCGAAATCCTCCGTCTCGACGAATCCTGTGAGCTCAGCTCGTTCGGATAATGCGTCCCGCACATTTTCAAGTATCTGGTTGGGCGACAAACCAGAATTGATCTCGACCTTTCGGTGACGCATATTCGACGTTAACCAGATCAACTCTGTTCGCACCAGGCGATGCCTCCTCTTTCGCACATTTCAATACAGACCGAGGGGACCGGCCAACCAATGGAGCGCGTTCTTCGATTCACGATCATCAGCTGGCATGACGGGCGACATATTCGTCGAGAGCTTCCCGGCTCACATCAGAGATGGTCCGTCCCTGGGATGCAGCGATGTCCTCAACGGCAGACCGCGTTCGATTGGTAACTCTCACTCGCACCTGAATCGAAGGGCCTTCGCCCGATTCACCGTCAACCCGGGGTCGACCACCGAGGTCCTGTCGAATCCCAGCGGGGTCAGAGATGACCTTCGCTCGTCCGGATTCGACCGCTGTGATCAACCGATCGGGGAACTCGTTGGTGGCGGCTTTCACCGCCTCACGCCACACCAAAAATTCAGATGCAACCTCCTGCTCGGACACTCCCATGAGCTCGGCAACTTCGCGGTCGCTTATTCTGTCGATATTGGACAAGGTCATAGGGGCGTGGCGCTCTGCCAGCGACTGGCCCGATTCGTCTGCCGATCGACGGTGCCTGCTCACGAGAGAAACCTCTTGACGATCGCGGGTCTGAGGGGCATGGCATGAAACACGATGACGTGACCGTAGACGGTCGCTCTCGCGACGAGTTCCAGCATTCTCCACGAACTGTCGGCGCCGGTCACGAGCAGCACATCGTCATTCTCGATCGCCCGAATTGCATTGGCGAGGGCGTTCCAGAGCGCGTCGCGGGGTGATCCTCGCTGATGTTGTGCACCACACTACCTTCGGAGTTGAGCAAGCGAGTACCGGCCCTCCGGCTAAGTATCGCCAACGGATCACGGGAACCCTGACAGAGGCGTGATGACGCGTTCATGGCACATCCGGGTCCATTCGTGAACGTTCGCCAACATCCGCTGGCTCGCTGACCTGCCCTTTTAGTTCGCCGTCGTTCGTCCCATCGGCCTGGGCGGTCTTCCCAAGCTGGGAACGAGGGTTCGAATGCCGTCGCCCGCTCTCTGTCGAAAGGTCCTGGTGAGAAGCGACTCCGCCTGTCTCGGGAGGCACCCGACTCGGGTCTTGAAGTGTGGGTCCGTACCGCACACTTGCCACACGGGGACGGCGCCTCTGTGCGAAAGACAGCCAACTCGGTGTCGGCGGATGAAGCAACGTGTCCGCGGCAACGTCGCCGACGTGACCGTCTAGCTACAACGGTAGGGACCGACCCCCTGTCTGCGAACTGGTCACAATCATTCTCCTCAACAGAGTGATGATCGTTCGGATGGCTGGTGGGATCGCCTCCGGCGCCCGCGCAGGTGGGTTTCCCGTCGAATTTCGTTGACGACGGACATGGGTCAGCCCTCCGTGCGTGCGAGCCCCACTGAAGGCTGCTTCAAACCGGCGGGCGCACACGAATTCGAACTCAGGGCACCCGAATATAGGCTCCTACCGGTTAATTGCGTGGGCGTTCCGGGATGCTGCGACCTCACTCAAGACCGGCAAGCATCTAAAGCACAACGAGTCAGCTTCGGCAACGTTCAGGGTCGCCGACGCCCATGATTGGGATCTCCTCCACCTGGGGGACCCACGGTCCTGGCTGCCCACTTCCCCCGCCCCAACGGCGAGCCAGCCGTGCTGGTCGCGATGGGCGGGCCGACGCGGTTGAGCTGCCGTACCCATTCCGACGACGCCCTCCTCGATTACTACCGCTAGCTCAACTGCGGGTACCGGCTCCCTCTTGTCGGCGGCACCGACAAGATTCGAGCGCCGTGCGCGTCGGCCTCTATCGCACCTACGCCCGGCTCGCCCACGACGAAGAGCTGACCTACGACAGCTGGTGCCGAGCCGTGCGCTCGGGCCGACCTTCCTCTCCGGAGGTTCCCTGCTCTCGTTCTCCGTGGATGGAGGAGAGCAGGGCTACACCCTTGAGCTGAAGGCGCCCGAGACGGTGACCGTATAGGCCGTGGCCGAGAGCATCTTCCCGCTGCGCTCGCTCGAGGTCGTGTGCGGCGGAACCGTGGTCGCCGCCACCGAGGGCGACGGTTTCGTCGTCTGGCTCCTTCCGAGGAAGTTTCCGTCGACGTCCCCGCACAGATCACGGCACGAGCGTTCGGCCGTGTTCGCCCGCACCTCTCCGATCTATGTTGCGTGTGGTGCGCGGTCTATGGCCGACCGCGACCGACTCCGCTGCGTTCGTGCACTGGTCGCTGGCGGGCTCGACCACCTCGTTACCCACCACCACGGCGAGCCTGCCACTACGCCAACCAGTGAGTGTGCACCTCAGACCTGTGACCAATCCGATTCTGGCGCAAGCGTTTACGGTCGAAGCGCCGTCAGTCGTTGTCAGGGTGCTTTACAGCTCTTCGCCCAGGTGCAGTCATCGAAGCTGTTCAGCGTCGGTCCTGGGGCAGAGGGGGTAGCTTCGATCATGCTGTTGTTATCGAGCTGCATTTCGTCGATTTTCTTGAACTTGGGGTTGGCCCCGTTGTAGGTGGCATGGACGAAATGGACCGTACTCAGGTTGGGCATCTCTGCGAGTCCAGTGCCCGTGGTTCCGATCTCCAGGGGTGTTTCCTCGATCCATTCCACGGTGTCCTCGCTGGAGCTGTATGCCTGGGTAGTCGTGAACTTCTTTCCCGTGCTCAGGTTCTTGATCACGATCGACCAATCGCCAGGTGTGCTCGTCTGGCTGATCGACACGGCGATCTTGTTTCCGGCGCTTACTGGCAGGGAGACTGCGGTCTCGGTCTCGGGGATTATCTCCCACCAAGCGCCGTAGCTCGCCTTTCCCTTCTTGGACACGTCCTGCTCGGTCCCTGCCTGGATGAGCGTGCTGTCGGTAACGTCACAGTTGTCGTTAACGCATCCGCCGCCGATGCCAACCCAGGTAGCGGAGTCCTCCGCCTGCCCCGCGGTGTGTTGGGTGGCCTTCGGTACAGTCCACTGGCCGCTGATCGAGGTGAATGTGGTCCCGGTACTTACCTGCGGATAGTCGGCACCGATGTTGTAACCGCTCCAGTTCGAACTCTGATTCGTGTTGACTGCCCCGCCCACGTGCCGTACGACATGAACGACGTCATGGCTTTGGGCGACTGCTGCTCCACCTGCCGATGTGACGATAGGCAGGGACGCGCCCAGCGCGGCCATGACAACTCCGGGAAGCAGCTTCTTCATTTCATCTCCATTTTGTCGTGGTTTACCCGGAGGTTCCGAGGCGTTTGTTCGGTCATCAAGGCGTCATCGCCCAATCGCTTCTGTCACGAGCCACACGAGTGGCAAGGACTGCCGCCTGTTAGCAGGCGGGACCTACCCGGCGGCGGCGTCTTCGAAACTCTTAGTACTCCGGGTGAAGTGTGTCTGTCTCGCCATGCCCGTCAGAGTTCTCCCGAGGACCATCGAGACCTGCGAGTCCGCCGTCGGTCAAGGTCGACGGTGACGCGAAGAGACAGGTTCGCGGCAGCGGCTGCCTGTCCTTCACCCGACACCGCAGGTTGTCCTAGGTGAGGGGGCCGTGTCCGCCCGGGCGCGTACCTCATCTCTCCCTTGCCTCGGCCTTCCTGACCACAGCTGTCGAGCAGACGGCCGAAGGCCTGCCTCCGGTCATCTGGCAGATCGCCGCCGTGAAGTAGTTGGCCTCCCCCACCTCGGCTTGTGCCACGGGGCTCGAAGGATCGTGCAGCTCGGTTGCGATCTGCATACGGGTGAGCCCGGCGAGCAAGAGGGGCTCGTCTGGGAAGTCACCGAATTGGAACAGCTTGCCGCCGAAGTACATGAACGGCAAACTTCCCTCGCCTCCTCCGAGAGCCTTGCTCTGCCAGATAGCGTCATCGACTGCCGGAAGAGCCTCGAGACAGGAATGCCCGTACACATTGCACTTCGCGTCCGATGCTGCCGGCTCGTTCGTAGCGATGTCGTAGGACTCAAACCGGAAATACGGGCTCGAGTACTTGGCGCCATAAAAGCTGAGGGTTTGGGTGTTCGGGGCGAAGTCTGTGGCCGACGACGCGGTCAATCGCAGGTCGCTGAACGCGCCGAACCTGGACAACGCCATCACGAGCGCCCAGTTCTGCGCCGCGCAGAACGGGCAGTAGGAAGCCCAGACGTAGAGCAGCGGAGTTTTTGAGGACCTTTTGGTGACAACCGACGACGGAACCGACGACGGAAGGTTCGTGAGCTCGCTCGGGAGTCCTACCGTGTTGAACACCGACTGAGGAACCGACGTCACTTCGCGCACCAGGCTCGCCGGAGCGATCGGCCCTCCCAGCCCGGGGCTTTCGTTGACGGAACCCCCAGGCTGGACCGTCGGCTTACCTGCCGGCGACGATCCTCCCGGCCGCACCGTGATCGCCAGCGACCCCACCAGGACGATCACGGCGACGCAGAAAGCGATGGACACGACGAGCCGCCGTCGCCCGATCACAAATCCACGAACGCCTCTCGCTCCTCTCGGAGTACCGGGCATACGACCCCCGCTATGTTCCGAGCCGCGGATCTCGACGGCGTGTCGGATGGCCTCGTCAGCGCTGACCGGGGCGGGACCCGCATCGAGAAGGGCTCGCAAGCGCGATCTCAACTCGAACTCGTCTTGTAGATGTGAAGACACTTCAGCTCTCCTTCGGGTTTTTCGCGGCGAGGACCTGCCGTAGCCGGGTCAGCGCCCGTTCGAGGTGCTTCTGGACGGTTGCCGGCTTCACGCCGAGCAGCTCGGCGACCTCGGCCTGGGTCCACTCGTCGCCGTAGGCGAGAAACACCGCAACCCGCTGCCGCTCCGGTAGCTCGGCGAGCGCTCGCGCGAGCGCCGGCTCGAAGCTCGGCTCGCGCCGAGGAGACACGTCGAACACGACGGGCGTCTTGTTTCGTCGCGTCCGGCTCTGTCCGACCCGGTAGAGGTAGCCCGCCAGGTTGTCGACGACCTGGAGGCGCTCCCAGTGCTCCCATGCGTAAGCGAGCGCCTCAGCTGTCGCTTCACGACCACGTTCGTAGCCGTACGCAGCAGTGAGCGCCCCGCCGTAGCCGGGGCTCGACCTGTACCACGAACCTCTGAAAGGAGGCTTGCGCTCCTTGCTCCGCCAACCCCTGCCCTTCGCCGGGACTCAGAGCGATCTCGCTCTCCACACCGATAGAGAGCTTCGACACGCCCATTTACATGACAGGGTTCTCGTCTCGACGCCTTACGCGTGACGCCCGCCCAAGTGACACCGCCGACCGCGGCCGAAGCAGCGGCCCGTTACGCCACCACCAGGTGTCGCTACGTGCCGACCAGCTCGCTCTCGGCCGTGATCAGCGACGCCGCTGCTGCCACGCTCTGGCCCTCGTCGAGGCTCATGAGCCTGACACCGGTGGCGTCGCGGCCCTGGGCCGCTATCTCGCGGACCTCGGTACGGATCACCACTCCCCCCGACGAAACGAGCAGGATCTCGTCGTCGAGAGACGCCATGAAGGCCGCGACCACCCTGCCACGGACCGCCGTGAGCTTGATCGCACGCACCCCTTGCCCACCGCGTCCCTGTCGGTGGAAGTGCTCCGACTTGGTCCGCTTGCCATATCCGGCGTCGGTGACGATCAACACGTCGGCATCTGCCCGAACGACGTCGCAGGAGACCACCTCGTCGCCGGCTCGCAACCTCATTCCCCGCACCCCCGCCGCGTCGCGCCCCATGGCGCGGACCTCCTGCTCGAAGAAGCGGATCCCGCTGCCGTTGCGGGTAACCATCAACACGTCGTCTTCACCGGAGGTGAGAACGGCCCTCACGAGCTCGTCGTTGTCACGGAGAGCGATGGCGATGAATCCCTCCCGCCGCGACTTGTCGTACTCCCCCAAAGCAGTCTTCTTGACCTGCCCGAGCTTCGTGGCGAAGATCAAGAAACCTCCCGACTCGAAGTCCTTCGTCGCCACCAGAGCCTGGATCGTCTCGTTCGGCGCGAGAGGGAGCAGGTTGACGACCGCCGTGCCGCGAGCCGTCCTCTCCTTCATCGGCACCTCGTGCGCCCGCAGACGGAAGACCCGGCCCTTGTTGGAGAACAGCAGCAGGTGGGCAAGCGCCGAGGTGTGGACCGCGATGCTCACCAGGTCCTCCTCTTTGAGCCTGGCGCCCTGAACTCCTCGGCCGCCACGACCCTGGGTGCGGAAAGCACCTGCCTGTACCGCCTTTATGTAGCCGGCCCGAGTCATCGTGACGACGATCTCCTCGTCTTCGATGAGGTCCTCCAAACCGAGCTCGCCCGGGTCGTTGATCACTGCCGTCCTGCGCGGCTCCGCGTATTTCTCTCTGATTCGGCCCAGTTCCTCCGCGATCACGGCGCGAAGCTTCGCGTCGTCCCCCAAGATGGCTTCGAGC
>Ga0335075_10012545_pt1 | contig 12797 bp, 13 predicted proteins | sample Lox_Sample_24_FD_206723 | JGI IMG/M metagenome (GOLD analysis project Ga0335075, IMG submission 206723) | Soil microbial communities from Loxahatchee National Wildlife Refuge, Florida, United States - Lox_Sample_2.4 | ecosystem: Environmental > Terrestrial > Soil > Wetlands | place: USA... | reverse complement strand
CGCCTTGCCCGATGGCCGGCCCTTTTTGGCCATGAAGCTAATCAAGGGCAGCACCCTCGAAACCATCCTGAAACATCGTCTCGACCCATCCGCCGACCGCGGCCGGCTGCTGGCTATCTTCGAGGCCGTGTGCCAGGCGGTCGGTTACGCCCACGCCCACCGCGTCATCCACCGCGATCTCAAGCCCGCCAACGTCATGGTTGGCGCTTTCGGCGAGGTGCAGGTGATGGACTGGGGGCTGGCCAAGGTTCTCGGTGAAGAGACGCCGGCTACCGCGGAGGCGTTGGCGGCGGAGCAGACGCGGGCTGCTCGCCCGTCAAAAGCAATTTGCCGAGGGCTTCACCCATATTGACACCGGCCTGGCCATGCGCCAGAAGCTGGTCAAAGCGGACTCGAAGAATACGGCGTACACAAATCATCTCGGCTACAGCCATGCCTATCGGGGTTGGGCGCTGGTCCGTTCCGGGCAGCCGTCCCAAGCTCCCGCTGACCTAAGGCGGGCCATCGAACTGTGGGCCAAAAATCCTACGTTGGCTCCCGAGGATCGGTTTGAACGATCGCGGGCGCTGGCCCTGCTGGCCGGGCTGGGCGCCGAAGCGAAGTCCGGCGTGACCGCCGCCGAGGCCGCGCGGTTCGCCGACCAGGCCGTCGCCGCCCTCCGCGACGCCATCAAGGCCGGTTGTAACAATCCCAACGAACTCAAGGAGCCGGACTTCGACGCGCTCCGCGGCAGGGACGATTTCAAGAAACTGCTGGCGGAACTGGAGACCAAGTCCAGGCCGAAAGCCCAGCCCAAAGACGGATCGCCGTGAACAGTGACTTCAAGCCGACGACCGAGGTTACGATGTACTGCCTGGGTAGACGCGGTTCTTTTCCAGCTCGGCCAGCCGATCCGCACTGCGGAAGCGGGCGTCAAAGAACTCAAGGCAGCCAGCCAACCCCAGAAGCGGATAAGTCATCGGCGCGGGGGAAAAAGCAACGATCGCCGGCCAGCGGCATTTGCCTGAGCCATCGTCCAGTTCCAACTCAGTGTCGGCAAAACGGAGCGGGTGGAACTGGCCCCGCCAGCGGATGCGATGGCCGGTGTCTGGCCGGAGGGTGGTTCCGATCCAGTATGAGAGGATTGGGCATTGGGTGCAAGAACCGGCGGCGGGTCGGAATGCAAGACCGCTCAGGCGGTTCGTCAACACACTATTCGCCCACTACCCAAGTTCGGGTTCGGCTTCCTCGTCTTCAACCGAGTAGTTACAGTAACGTTGGTTTGGATTTTCACTCGCTTGGGGATTTAGAGCATGACTCTCACTGTCGAAGCCACCTACGAAAACGGCGTGCTGCGACCGGGGCGGCCGCTGCCGTTGCAGGAATCTGAAAAGGTTGAAATCGTGATCCATCGACCATCGCCCGAACCTTGCAACACGAGCGCGGCCCCGACTGCCGAGGAGCGACAAGCGGCGCTGAAGCGCCTTTTGGCACTGCAACTGCCCGCCTCGGATTGGGAACAGATGGAAGAGGAGATTGTCCGGGGAGCCGTGGAATAAATGAATGCAATGACCGCACCGGCGCTGCTGGACACGGCCGTGCCGATGTATGCCGCCGGCACGGCCCGCGCCTACCGGGCTGCCTGTCAATGGGTGATGGCGGAAGTCGCCGGTGACCGGCTACAAGTTGCGATCGATGCGGAATTGCTTCAAGAGGTTCTCCACCGCTACGGTGCGCTTGGACGCTACGCCGACGCGGTCAACATGGCAAGAGACGTGATGACGCTCGTGCCCCAGATCCTTCCCATCACCGCGGCCGACATGCAGACCGCCGTAGCGCTTTTCCAGCAATACGCCCCGCAGGGTCTGCGGGCACGCGATGCAATCCATGCAGCCGTTATGCAGACTCACGGGCTTACACAGATCATTTCTTCCGACAGGCATTTCGACCTCATCGCCGGCTTAACTCGCCTGGATCCGATTATCCTCTATCAAAAGGCCAGTCAATCCACTCCTTGACTTGAACCAACGGCTATATGCAATGAGCGCTCCGTATTATCGTTTATTACCTTTTCACGTCGCTTCGGGCGCGTGGAACATGGCCGCCGATGAGACGCTGTTGGAAGCGGCTGCGGCGGGGATGGCATCGCTTCGCTTGTACGGTTGGTCGCAGCCTACCCTCAGCCTTGGCTATTTCCAGTCCAGCGCCGCCGTCCGCGCCTTTTCAAACCTGGGCGAATTAACCTGGCTGCGGCGGCCGTCGGGTGGGGCGGCCCTGGTGCATCATCTCGAAGCGACCTACGCGCTGGCCCTACCGGCGGGTGCCTCTTGGCAAAGACGCGGCGAATCATGGTTGTGCCGTATGCACCATCTCCTTGCCGATGCGCTGGCCTCCTTCGGCGTGACGGCACGGATGTGCTGCGCTCAGGACGCGATGAAGCTCGGCGATGTCCTGTGTTTTCTGCATCATACGCCCGGCGATCTGCTGATTGGCGACGCCAAGGTTGTCGGTAGCGCCCAACGCAAGCAAAGCGGCGCTCTGATGCAGCACGGCAGCATTTTGCTTGCCGCCAGTCCGTGGACGCCGCAATTGCCGGGTATCCGCGAACTGGCCGGCGTGAGCCTATCCGCTGAGACCTTGAGCGCCGCCGTGGCCGAGCAGCTGACGAAGCAGACCGGCTGGCAGTTCGACGCTTCCGACTGGTCGCCGACAGAACGCGAACGCATCGAAGATCTTGCAACCGGCAAATACGCTCAGTCCGCCTGGAACGACAAACGGTGAAAACTCTTCCAAGCCCTTGCCTTCTCGCCGCCGGAGCGACATACTAAAACGGCTATCGACTACACTCACCATTTAAGGAGACCCTACTCGTGGCAGACATCAATCCCAGAGTGGTCGGAGGCGAGGAACCCGCTCCCGGCACGGTGCAATCGGAGATCATCCTCAACGACCGCGATGCCCACAGCGCCTACTCCAACTTCGCGCGGGTCACGGCCACGCCGGAGGAAGTCATCGTCGACTTCGCCTTGAACCCCAATCCGTTCGTCCAGGGCAAGCACGAAGTGAAAATCACGCAGCGTCTAATCATGAATTTCTACACCGCCAAGCGCTTGTGCCGAGCGCTGGTGGCGACGTTGCAGCGCATCGAAGCGTCGTTCGGCCCCATCGAGTTGGACGTGCAGCGCCGCGTCCAGGGAGCGCAAGCGCAGGGCGGTGCTATCCAGAGGGGTCCGGGCGGCGCAATATAAGCACACAGACGCGGTTAACTAACACATTTTTCCGAACCGCGCACGCCGCACGCTGCGTGCGCGGTTCGGAAAAAACGATTGCATTCCGGCTCGCCTCTTGTGACAATAGAAGTGTTGCTTGCTTTCAAACGCGCAGCGTCGTCTTCCTCAGACGGCAACGTGGCTGCCGTTTCCTTCCTGCCTGTTGTCCTGCCACATTAGGGGGGTATGTCTGATGTCTCAGCTACGCTTGCCTGTCCTGCTGGCCCTTGTGGTCCTCACCTATGCAGGCGGCTCCCTCCGCGCCGGCGATCTCTACTCCGGCAAGGAACCTGCCAAGTTCGAGAACGCCGATCTTCCCAATCCCGGCGACATTAAATCGCTCACCGTTCATCCCAACCACATTGTTCTCAAGGGAATATATGACGCCCAACAGCTTGTCCTGACTGCCGAGCTACTCAACGGTCAGCTCCAGGATCTGACCGGCGATGTCAAATACGAGACGGCCGACAAGAAAATCGTCCGCGTCACCAGCACCGGCCGCGTCCTTCCGCTGGCCAACGGCGCCACCGAGATCGCCGCCGTCTACGGCGACAAGTCCATCAAGGTGCCGGTGGCCGCAGAGAGCTGCGATGTCAATTTGCCGATCAATTTCCCCAATCAGATCGTGCCGATCTTCACCAAGCTCGGCTGCAATTCCGGCGGCTGCCACGGCAAGGCCAGCGGCCAAAACGGGTTCAAGATCTCGCTGCTCGGCTTTGAGCCGGAGGTCGATTTCAACGCGCTGGTGAAGGAAGCGCGTGGCCGGCGTCTGTTCCCCGCTGCTCCGGACAGCAGCCTGTTGCTGCTCAAGGCGGCGGGCGGCATCGCTCACGGCGGCGGCAAACGCATGGAGGTCGGCTCCGACGAATACCGACTCATTCGCCGCTGGATCGCTGCCGGTATGCCCTACGGTGAAAAAAGCGATCCGGTCGTCACCCGCATTTCGGTGTTTCCCGAACATCGGGTCATGATGCGCAACAACCATCAGCAGTTTGCCATTTACGCCCATTACAGCGATGGCCATACCGAGGACATCTCCCGCCGCGCCCAGTACGAGAGCAACGATCAGGAAGTAGCCGTCGTCGATTCGGCTGGCCTGGTCCGCACGCTGGGCATGAGCGGCGAGGCCGCCGTCATGGTCCGCTACCAGGAGCACGTCTCCGTCTTCCGAGCGACTGTGCCGCTGGGCGCCAAGGTGCCGGACTACAGCTTCCCGGTGCAAACGCTGGTCGATAAGCACACGCAGAACAAATGGCACGATCTTGGACTGGTACCGTCGGAGCTGTGCAGCGATGAGCAGTTCATCCGCCGGCTGAGCATCGATCTGACGGCGACCCTGCCCGCGCCGGCCCAAGTGCAAGCCTTCGTGGCCGACAAGGACCAACATAAGCGCGACAAGCTGGTCGATCGCCTACTGGATTCGGAGGAATACAGCTACTATTTCGCCAACAAATGGGCGGACATTCTGCGCGTCAAGCGGCGCGGTCAGCCGGATCGGGCGCGCGGCACTTTCGCTTTCCACAGCTGGATTCGCAACGCCATCGCCCGCGATAAGCCTTACGACGAGTTCGCCCGCGCCATCCTCGGCGCTTCCGGCGACGAAGTGACCAATCCGCCGACCGTGTGGTACAAGGAGTTGCAGAACCCGGAGCAATTCGTGGACGACACCGCCCAGGTGTTCCTCGGTCTGCGCTTGGCCTGCGCCCAATGCCATCATCATCCCTACGAGAAGTGGGGCCAGGACGATTATTGGGGTCTTGCCGCTTTCTTCGGGCGCATCGCCCGCAGGAACATCCAAGAACCGGGCGTAATCAATCAGCAACCGGGCAACGGCCGCGTCGTCGTCTACAGCCGCTCGCGCGGCGGAGTCACCAACAAGCGCACCGGCCAGCCGGCGGTCATGAAACCGCTCGACGGCAAGCCGATGGAAGTCGGTCTCTACGACGACCCCCGACAAAAGCTGGTGGATTGGATGGTCGATGCACACAATCCGTTCTTCGCCCGCGCCGTCGCCAATCGCTATTGGGCACACTTCTTCGGCCGCGGCATCGTCGATCCGCTCGACGACATGCGCGTCACCAATCCGCCCAGCAATCCCGAACTGCTCGACGCTTTGGCCAAGGATCTGGTGGAACATAAGTACAGCCTCAAGCACTTGATCGCCACCATCTGCAAGAGCCGAACCTACCAGCTCAGCTCGACGCCGAACGACTTCAACAAACACGACAAGCAGAACTACGCCCGCTACTATCCGCGCCGCCTCAGTGCGGAGGTGTTGCTGGATGCCGTCAATCAAGTGACCGCCAGCCCGCCGTCGTTCGGCGGTTTGCCGCAAGACCGCTACGCGCCGAAGCGGGCCATCATGTTGCCGGACGAGTCATTTTCGTCGTATTTCCTCGATGTGTTTGGCCGGCCGCAGCGCATCAGCGCCTGCGAATGCGAGCGCGTCAGTGAAGCCAATCTCGCTCAATCGCTGCATCTGCTGAACTCGGATGAGATTCAAAACAAGTTGGCGCGGCAAGGGGGGCGGGCCGACGTGTTGGCTAAGGATCGGCGGCCGGATGCCGAAAAGGTCGATGAGCTGTTCCTCTGGACCTTCGCCCGGAAGCCGACCGACAAGCAGCGCGAAGACGCCCTGGCCCAGATCGCCAAGCATGCGTCCAACAAGAAAATCGCCTATGAGGACATCTTGTGGGCGCTGCTCAATACCAAGGAATTCATCTTCAACCGTTGATAGGTGTCGATAACTTCGGTTAGCCGCGACCCGAAGGGGAGCGCTATCGCACTCCCCTTCGGGTCGCGGCTAACCGAAAAAATCACGTCGCGTTGTCAATTCCACACACCCAGCAGATCGCGTTCCGGCAGCGAGGGGCGGACGACAGCCTGAGCCTGGGCCATCGCCCACGCATACAATTCCTGTTGCCACTGGAATTGCGCAGGCGAGGCAAAAGGCAGTCCCATCAAAGGACACAAGAGGAACGCTTGGGGAGAGGGCGCGGGATTGGCTAGGGGCTTGGCGGGAACGGCGGATCGAAGACGGTTGAAAAACATGACGCCACCTCATGCTGCGCGGCTGTCGGGCGGGCTGCCAACCTGAGTCGCAGGAACGGCGCAGGCGGAGACATGCAGCCGCTTAGATACTCATATCTTGATGCTAGTATCGTCGATCCGTCCCCTCCACTAGAAATAAATCGCAAAAAGCGGATCAAAAAAAATGGGATCGAAACCGTAAAATCGTTGCAATCGTTCTCTTCGTTTCCTACAATCTCCTCAACCCTGGAGACCCGACGGACGGGCCTTCCGTTCTCCCTGCACAGGGGGGAAAGGGATTGTTGCAGGAAAGGAGCTATAGGAATGTCCAGCACGATGATGATGGAACGGACGGGGTTGGGTATGCCGGGCATACCCATGCCTGGCATGGGCGCCTCGACGATGGGGACGCCTACGGTGGCGGCACCGACGAGCGGCTATCTGATGGTACCGCGCTGCATGATGAAGTTCGAGAAGTGTCAAGGCGGTATGAAGATCATCTGTTCGTGCGACGATCAGATGGCTTGCAGCATGATGCAGAACCTCTGCTCGATGTTGCAAGGCGGGATGTACAGCTGCTGCACCATGATGAATGGCATGATGATTTGCAGCTGTAACTTCACCCTCGGCATGTGCAGGTGCGAGATGACCGACAAGGGCATCTGCATCACCTACACTTGCGGCGACAGCAAATGCAGCGAGATGATTCAGGCTTGCTGCGATTGCCTCAGCTGCATGGTACAAGACGGCTGCACCTGCTGCATAATGATGAACAACACGCCCGTCGCTTGCGGATGCTCCGAATCCGCCGCGACCGCCTCAAAGCCTGCGGGGAAGCGCTAACTTCCCATTCTCCCTGTATCTGTAGAGAGCGGAGAGAAACAGCGGCATTGACGACGCCGTTTGGCGCGTTCATGCTGAAGCAAGCCCGAAGCGCCGGCGAGGGACGTTCTCTTGCCGGCGTTGCGGGTTTGTTTTGCGAGGCTTCTCGGATGCGCACCGTTGTTTCTACTCTTGCGTTGCTGTTTTTCATCGTGTTGAGTACGGCGAGCGGCGGGGGTTATCTCCGCCGAGATGAACCCGGCGACTCGCCAGCTAACAAAAAGGACGATGCCCCGTTAAAAGTGGGCAACAATCTACCCGGAACTTTTCATCCCTACAACGTCACCGGGCCGCACAAGCAGCATTTTCACTGCCTCATCTCCGAACATGGCCTCGAACCGATGGTCATGATCTTTTTCAAAAACGCTGATTTCAGCGATCCGCTGCCGAAACTTCTGAAAGGTCTCGACGCGGCCATCGACAAGAACCCGAACACGCCGTTTGGCGCCTTCGTCGTCTTTGTGCCGGACGATCTGCCGGATGCGGTGGGAAGTAACGGGAAGGACCAGGACACAAACAACAAAAACGACGATGCCCGTCTGGAGCTGGAGAAGAAGATCGACCAGAACGGGGCCGATATGAAGCTCAAGCACGTCGTTCTGTGCCTGGACCACAAATCGGACGTGGCGAAGTTCGGACTCCGAGACGACAACCTCATCACGGTGGTTCTGTACAAGAAGCTGAAAGTCGTCGCCGTTCACGCTCTGCCGAAAAGCGATTTCACAGAGGCGGCGGTCGAGAAGATCATGGCCGATGTCGCCGATAAGCTCGGTGCCAAGCGAAAATAAGTGCTAGCGGACAGAGCCGCGACCGTAAGGGAGCGGTCTTCTCCCCCGCTCCCTTACGGTCGCGGCTCTGTCGCTGGCGGCAGCGCTTGGCAGAAGAAACGCAGCCAATTGCCGTGCAGAATTCCGAGGATGGCTTCGTCATCGTAGCCGCGTCCGTGGAGCAATTCCGGTAGACGCTGCAAATCGGCGATGGTGTCCAGATCGTAGGGCGACTGCTCGCGTCCAAAGCCGCCGTCGAGATCGGTGCCGATGGCTGCATGTCGAGCGTTGCCCGCCAGCTGGCAGACGTGATCGATGTGATCGATCATCGATTCCAATTTCACTCCTACTTGCTCTGGCCGCGTTTGGCCGCGCACCCAGCCGGGCACCAGCATCCAAGCATCCAAAGCTGTGCCGATTACGGTGCCGCGCTCGATCAGCCGCTTGATCTGGTCGTCGGTCAGTTGGCGTTGATCGGGAACCAAGGCCCGGCAGTTGTGATGGCTGGCCAGCACCGGGCCGCCGTAAATGTCCAGTGCCTCATCGAAGCATTGGTCGGACAAGTGCGTCACGTCGAGAATCATGCCGACGCGCTGCATCTCCTTGAGCAGCGTCGGCCCCTTGGCGAACAGTCCGCCCTCGGTGCCGGTTCCGTGCGCGTAGGGGCTGACACCATAGTGCGCCGGGCCGATGATGCGTAATCCGGCCTGAAACCACTCCTCGACCTGCTCCGGCGACAGAACGGGGTCGGCTCCCTCCATGCTCAGAATGAAGCCGAGCGGTTCGCCCTGCGGATCGGCGTTCCAGGCGCGAACGTGGGCATCGAGACTGGCCGCGTCCTTGATCCAGCGCAGCACGCCCTTGTGTTCCAGAACTCGGTAATACGCCATCTGTCCGTGTGCCGCGGCGTAGGCCGCCTCCATGTGCTCGTAGCGCTGAATGGCCGGCATCAGATTGGGACGCAGCAGTCTTGCCAGCAGCGTGGCGATGAACAAGCCGACACCACCGCGGCGCAGCTCCGGAAACGATACGGTTCCTTCGCCGCGGCCCTTGCCGGTCATGCCCTGCTCGCACTCGCGCTTGCGGATCTCGCTTACCGGAAGCATGAGATCGCGGTTCCAGTCCAGGGCGTTCCAGGCCAAGTCTAGGTGTGCATCAAGGATCAGCATAGTAGGTATTTAGGTGGTTCAGGTGGCTAGGTTGTCAACTTCTGGTGCTTACTATACAGTGATGGAATGCCGATAGAAAGTAGCTTGTTCGGCGACGAAAAGGGAGGCGTATCATGAGCGACCGGAGAGTCGGACGCAACGACCCGTGTCCCTGCGGTAGCGGCCGAAAAATCAAGCACTGCTGCTTGTCCCGCTCCAACGGCGCAGCGGCTGCCTTCGGCGAATTCACGGACCAGCCGAGCCCCCAAGCAGCACCGCTGCGCCTCAACCAAAAAGTCAAGGTGTTTCGGCGGGAAACAAGGACATGGGCCGACACCCTGCTCAAGGAAATTCCGCCCGGTCAGGAATTCATCGCCTTCAACCGTCTTCACAAGGTCTTGGCGCCCGAAGTCTACGCCGAAAACCCTACTCTCGACGTATCCAGGATCTCCGAGGCAGATCGTCCGTTTGACCGGAACAACTACCGAAGCCCCGCAAGCCAGGATGTGGTCTATGTTTTCGATGAGGAAGACCCGGATTGGGGGCATTGGCAATTCAGCAACCTGCACCCTGGTCAACGTTGCGTTTTCCAGGGCCGAGTCTATGCTATCGAACCCGGGCCCGATCCGAACACCTGCACACTGATCGGGCTGAATCAGATCTTCTCCGAACGTTTCCTGCATTTGGCTGAACGTCAAAAAGCGATGTTCAAGAACATTGTGGTTGGTAAGACGTTCGTGACCAGCGCCTTCATGCCCGCACAGCAAGATTTGGAAGGGACGTTATCCCCGCCAACAGCAGAGGAGTATTGGGCCAGGTATGAAGCCATCCAAAATGGTGTTCCCTCTCGGCCTACCGAAGTGGTGCTTCATTACACTTATCCGGAACCCTTCGGTTATGCCCAAGTAGAGATCGTGGTGCCAGCCGACAAATTCTTCTGTTTGCCGAACGGCCGATCGGTTAATGTGCGGGATCTGGAGCCGGGTCAGGAAATCTCTTTGAAAGGCGGTACTGTCGGTAAAATCACGTTGCGGGAACTCCACTACGGCATTCCGGACGCGCATCATCCTGTGGAGAGCGGCCTGTGGGCGGGCCGGGTGATCGGTCGTGTGAAACATACGGCCTTCGAGATTCTCGAATGGCGTCTGGCCGGCCAAGTGATCGAGGGCACGCCTGATCATTTGGTCTGGTCCGTGAGCCGGAAAGGTTGGATCCGGGCATGCGAGTTGATCCCCGGCGAGTTGGTGCGTCCGGCGGGACACTTCGTGTTGCCAGTTGAAAGCGTGGGTCCACGGCGAACGGGATTCATTGAGGTCTATGGCATCGAGGTGGAGTTCTTTCACAATTACTTTGTCGGCTCCGGCGATAGCGCCATGCTGGTCCACAATGGGCCACAGTGTCTCAAGACGCCCGAGGAAGCCGAAATCTCAGCATCAGCCGCCCGACGGATTCAAAACGCGGCAAATAGGTATCGAGTTGCGATCCATGTGGTTGGCAGTCGAGCGAAAGGGAAAGCCGCTCAAAACGCTCTCTCCGATTGGGACTACATCGTTCAAGGGAGCAATTCAAGAATTCGAGGCAAACTCAAGAAAAGCCTTCCTCGCGGCATTGGGGGAGGAGACCTTGGGGGCCATTATCCGTCGGGCATGGACCTCATGCACGGGGATAATCCCCTAGCGCCCGGCTATAATCCTCTTGACCCCACACTGCCTCATGTGACGTTTTCACCACAGTGAAAGTGAGTATCCCATGCACACTCATGACGAACTTTTCCTAAATCAAGTGGCGCAGGCTATTCTTGCCGCCAAGGCTGGGGAAGAATGGTTTTCCGCCCTTCCAATTGATCGCCAGCAAGAAACGCTACGCTGGATCTCTAACATGTCGATCCAAGCCGGGGCCAGAATGGGCGACGCACCTGCGGCAATCCAGCAATCGGGGCTCAAGCCGACGCATACGCCGTGCGTGTTGCTTTCTAGAGAAAATCTGGCGAAGATCGTCAACCTGCCACCGAACGAATTCTTGAAGGCGTTCAAGCTGCTCATGGCTCTGTTTCGAATCGCTGATTCTCGCCGACGAGAGACGCAGTGCGCGAATGGCTGTTTGCACTGGTGGCACCGCGACTTGAGCAACAGTAAGGTGGTTGAGGATATTCAATTAGCTGGAGTAGAACATGCACGCTACTGACTACGCTTACAAACTTCGGGACACTCTCACGGAGCGTGAACTGGCGAAGCAACTGCGAAACTTGTCCGAAGAGGAACGCTACGCGTTCATCCTTGAAATGCTCGACGTCCATCTCCTGGTAGCCCTGGAACTCGCCAATGGCTGTCTCCGACGGCGGGATCTCCTCACGCGCCTGCTCGAAGTCGGTCTCTCTCGAGTGAAGGATCTGAGCAGCATCACCGTCTGGCTGGAGCGAATTGTTCCGAGACTTGGTGTTCGACGTGTGCTTGAAGTCTTGTCCAGCCAATTGGATTTGCACCCCTTCGCGGTCGGGAGCGCTCTGTATTTCATGCAGGGCTACGTCAAAAAGGAAAATGCCGTTGACGTTGATGCCTTTCATCAACTGTACGAAAAGGCCCAGCAGAAGGGTATTCGTGGTCCGGATTTAAGTGGGTTCTTCAAGCACTGTTCCGGCTCCTCGCCATCTAAGAGCCACTAAACAAAGTGACGAACGGCCGGCGTTAGCCGGGCCGATGAGTTTGATTGTTAACCACCTAACCATCTCAACTACCTACTGCTATGCGACAAATTCAGATCGGAAATGTAACCGAAACCGTAGTGGAACGCGCCGATTATCCTTCGCAGCGCTTGCAAGCCGTTCTCGGCCCGGATACCGTGGCCGTCCTCGGCTACGGGGTGCAGGGCCGCGGCCAATCGCTGAACATGAAGGACAACGGCGTCAAGGTCATCGTCGGCCAGCGCGAGAAAACGCGCAGCTGGGATCTGGCCATGCAAGATGGCTGGATACCCGGACAATCGTTGTTTCCGCTGGAAGAGGCAGCGCAGCGCGGCACCATCGTGCAATATCTGCTTTCCGACGCCGGACAAAAAGATTTCTGGTCGAGGCTCAAGCCGCTTCTGACCAAGGGCAAGGCGCTGTATTTCTCGCACGGTTTCAGCATCGTCTACAGCGATCAAACCGGCGTGGTGCCGTCCAAGGACATCGATGTGATTCTCGTTGCTCCCAAGGGATCGGGGACGACGGTGCGGCGGCTGTTCCTCGAAGGCAAGGGCATCAACGCCAGCTTCGCCATCCACCAGGACGCCAGCGGCAAGGCGCGCGAACGCGCCTTGGCCCTGGGCATCGCCATCGGTTCCGGCTACCTGTTCGAGACGACTTTTCAGAAGGAAGTGTTCAGCGACCTGACCGGCGAGCGCGGCGTGCTGATGGGCGCCATTTACGGCTTATGGCTGGCACAATACGAAGTGCTGCGCGAGCACGGCCATTCGCCGTCGGAGGCGTTCAACGAGACGGTCGAAGAGGCGACGCAGAGCCTTTATCCGCTGATTGCCGAGAACGGCATGGATTGGATGTATGCCAACTGTTCGACGACGGCGCAGCGGGGAGCGCTGGACTGGTTCCAACGTTTCCGCGACGCGGCCCGGCCGGTCTTCGAGGAGCTGTATCACAAGGTGGCCGAGGGCGAGGAAACGCGCCGCGTCCTGGAAGCGAACAGCCGCGGCGACTATCGGCAGCAGCTGGAAAAAGAGCTGAAAGA
>Ga0335075_10012544_pt1 | contig 12797 bp, 9 predicted proteins | sample Lox_Sample_24_FD_206723 | JGI IMG/M metagenome (GOLD analysis project Ga0335075, IMG submission 206723) | Soil microbial communities from Loxahatchee National Wildlife Refuge, Florida, United States - Lox_Sample_2.4 | ecosystem: Environmental > Terrestrial > Soil > Wetlands | place: USA: Florida... | reverse complement strand
CGCCGTCGTCTCCGACGGCTCCTACGGCGTGGCCGAGGGGATCATCAGCTCGTTCCCGGTCCGCTCGGCCAACGGCGAGTGGGAGATCATCCAGGGCGTGGAGGTCAACGACTACTCCCGCGGCAAGATCGACGCGTCGGTCTCCGAGCTCATCGGCGAGCGCGACGCCGTCAAGGACCTCGGCCTCATCTAGCGTTCGACGTTCGCAACGGAAAAGCCCTCCGGGGTCCCGGGGGGCTTTTCCGTGTCTGCGGATGTAGACGCCTACAGCTTCTCGAGCGCGGAGTTGAAGGTCTTCGAGGGGCGCATGACGGCTGAGGCCTTCTCATCGTCGGGGAGGTAGTAGCCGCCGACGTCGGCGGGCTTGCCCTGGACCGCGAGCAGCTCATCGACGATGGCGGACTCGCTGGCGGCCAGCGTCTCCGCCAGCCCCTTGAACGCGGCCGCGATCTCGGCGTCGTCGGTCTGCCTAGCCAGCTCCTGGGCCCAGTAGAGGGCCAGGTAGAAGTGCGAGCCGCGGTTGTCGAGGGTGCCGAGCCTGCGGCCCGGGCTCCGGTCGGCGTCGAGGAAGACGCCGGTCGCGCGGTCGAGCGTATCCGCCAGCACCTTCGCGGCGGGCGCGCCCGCGAAGTCGGCGTACTGCTCGAACGACGGCACCAGGGCGAAGAACTCGCCCAGCGAGTCCCACCGCAGGTAGTTCTCCTTGACGAGCTGCTGTACGTGCTTGGGGGCGGAGCCGCCCGCGCCGGTCTCGAACAGCCCGCCGCCGGCGATCAGCGGCACGATCGAGAGCATCTTGGCCGACGTGCCGACCTCGAGGATCGGGAACAGGTCGGTGTTGTAATCCCGCAGCACGTTGCCGGTGACGGAGATCGTGTCGAGCCCCTGCCGCATCCGCGCGAGCGAGTACGCGGTGGCGAGCTGAGGCGACAGGATCTGGATCTCCAGGCCGGTCGTGTCGTGCTCGGGCAGGTAGGCGGTGATCTTCTTGATCAGCTCGGCGTCGTGCGGCCGGGCCTCGTCGAGCCAGAAGATCGCGGGCGTCTGCGACGCGCGGGCCCGGGTGACGGCGAGCTTGACCCAGTCACGGACCGGGATGTCCTTGGTCTGGCAGGCGCGCCAGATGTCGCCCGTCTCCACGTCGTGGGCGAGCAGCACCTGTCCGGCCTGGCTGACCACGGTGACGGTGCCGTCGGCCGGGATCTCGAACGTCTTGTTGTGCGAGCCGTACTCCTCGGCCGCCTGCGCCATCAGCCCGACGTTGGGGACGGTGCCGATCGTGGCCGGGTCGAGCGGGCCGTTCTTCTTCACATCGTCGACGACCGTCGCGTAGACCCCGGAGTAGGACGAATCGGGGATGACCGCCAGCGTGTCGTCTTCGGCCCCGTCTACTCCCCACAGCTTGCCGCCGTTGCGGATCAGGGCCGGCATCGAGGCGTCCACGATCACGTCGCTCGGCACGTGCAGGTTGGTGATCCCGAGGTCGGAGTTCACGTAGGACAGCCGCGGCCCCGAGGCGAGCGCCGCCTCGAACGCGGCCTGGATCTCGGCCCCGTTCGGCAGCGCCGTGAGCCCGGCCAGGATCGCGCCGAGGCCGTCGTTGGCCGACAGGCCGGCCGCGTCGAGCTCCGCGCCGTACTTGTCGAAGACGTCGCTGAAGTACGCCTTCACCACGTGGCCGAAGATGATCGGGTCGGACACCTTCATCATCGTCGCCTTGAGGTGGACCGAGAACAGGACGTCCTCCGCCTTCGCCTGCGCCAGCGCGTTGACCAGGAACGACCGGAGGTTGGCGACCTGCATGACGGTGGCGTCGACGACCTCGCCCGCCAGCACCGGCAGCGACTCGATCAGCACCTTCCGCTCGCCCGCGGTGGTCTCGAGCACGACCGTGAGCGTGTCGTCGGCGGCCAGCGTGACCGACTGCTCGTTGGACTTGAAGTCGTGCGCCGCCATCGTGGCGACCGAGGTCTTCGAGCCCGGGCCGAACGGCTTGTTCACGTGCGGGTGCTTGCGCGCGTAGGCCTTAACCGAAAGCGGTGCCCGCCGGTCGGAGTTGCCCTGCCGCAGCACCGGGTTGACCACCGAGCCGATCGCCTTGGCGTACTTCGCCCGGGTCTCGGCCTGCTCCGGCGTGCTCGGCACCTCCGGGTAGTCCGGCAGCGGGTACCCCTTGGCCTGCAGTTCCTTGATCGCGGCCTTGAGCTGCGGGACCGAGGCGGAGATGTTCGGCAGCTTGATGATGTTGGCGGCCGGGTCCTCCGTCAGCTCGCCGAGCTCGGCCAGCGCGTCGTCCGCCAGGCCGAACTGCGCGAGAATGCGCCCGGCGAGGGAGATGTCACGGGTCTCGACCTCGACGCCGACCTTCTGGGCAAACGCGGAGACGATGGGGAGGAAGGAGTACGTCGCCAGCCGGGGCGCCTCGTCCGTGTGGGTGTAGATGATCGTGGCCATCGTGTTGCCAGCTCCTGCTCTGGAGATTTCTTCTCGACGTCAAGATACCTGCCGGGCGCGGCCAAGAGAAACGCGACGTCGCCCGTCGGCCGGCCAAGGGGGCGGGCGGCGACCGCTTACCGCGGCAGGACCAGGCCCGCGACGATCAGGCCGGCGCCGAGGACCGCGAGCGTGACCACGTCGGTCACCCGTTTCCTGGTCGCGAGCAGGCCCGCCAGCCTGGCCGGGAGCGCCAGCCGGACGAGCGCGGCGATCAGGAACGCGATGCCGGCGATGACGGCTCCGCCGCCGCCGGCCGAGCCCCGGATCCAGGCGATGTAGCAGCCGGCCGCCACGCAGACGAAGACGACCACGTAGAGGACGACGCCGACGACGCCGCCATCGTCGTCCTTGGTGCGGTGGCTGCCGGCCGACGCGTGCTTGGTCTCGGACGTCATGATCGTCTCCTGCGGCCGGCCGGGTTCCGACGGCCGCCCCTTCTCGCTGCTCGGTAGGCAGCTTACCGGCGGCGGCCGGAGGCGGACGCGCGCACTGACGGAAATCCGAAAGTGACGATAGAGTGAGATAAGCGTCACGTCTCCGATAGGCAGGAGGGTCTGGCGTGGAAACGCCTTACATTCGCATTGAGGACACCGGAGAAGTAATTCCGCTGCGCGATGAGATCACCACTATCGGACGCGGACTCCGGGTGGACGTGCGACTTGACGACCCCAGCGTATCGAGGCTCCACGCGGAAATCGTCCGCCGCGGTCCCTACTATTACGTAGCCGACCTCGGTTTATCTCGAAACGGCACCCGGGTTAACGGACGGCCGATCGCCCGCCGGGTTCTCGACGACGGCGACGTGCTGACGTTCGGCTCGGCTCGGTGCCGGATCGAGGGGCTGCCCGCGGAGGAGGCGACGGCCGAGGCCGAGCTGCGACGCTCGGCCGCGCCCGAGCTGACCCGCCGCGAGCTCGACGTGCTGATCTCGCTGTGCCGTCCGGCGCTGTCGGAGGAGGCCTTCATCACGCCCGCCACCCCCAGGGAGATCGCGGGCGACCTGGTCGTGACCGAGGCGGCGGTCAAGCAGCACCTGCTCCGGCTCTACGCCAAGTTCCGGGTGCCGGAAGGGACGAACCGGCGCGCCCGGCTGGCCAACGAGGTGATCGCGCTCGGCCTCGTCCGGCCGCTGGCCGAGCACGGCTCAGGGCAGGTGCAGCATGCCCACGGTGTGGCGGAGCAGCCACCCCTGGACGGAGTGGAGGGCGCCCCCCACTGACGGCAGCACGTTGATCGTCGGCATCAGGTGCGGCACCGTGGAGCTGGTCGCGGGCCAGATCAGCGGCGGCTGCGAGAGCGCCGACGAGACCACCGCGAGGGCAAGCGCCATCGACGAGATGCACGCGACCAGGAGCACGCCCCTGGTCTTGACCACCGCGGCCGACATCCGCCTGAGCTGCCTGCGAGGCGCCTGCGAGCCTGGTCCGACGCAGTACATGGCCACCGCCGCGCCCGCTCCCCAGCTCAGCGCGGCGGGCAGCGTGCCCGCCCGGACCAGGATGACCGACGCGACCGCGGCGGGCACCGCCACCAGCAGCGCCAGCGGGGCGAGGAACACGGTCTTCAGCAGCGCCCGGACGACCGTCCAGGGGGCGGTGACGATGACCAGGGCCAGGTCGCTGGGGCGGGCGCCGCGCAGGCTGCGCCGCTCAGCCAGCGCCGTCTGGGCGGTGTCGGCCGCCCGGAGCAGCGAGATCACGCCGAGCGCGATGATCGTCCCCGCCACCGGGAGCAGCACCGCGAGAGCGACCGCCGCGAGCCCGGCCGCGAAGCTGACCACGCCGAGCCCCGCCAGCGGCACGGCCGGAGCCCGGCCGTTGCCCGCGCCGCCGACGGCGTCCGGCTGCCGCGGGCGCACGGCCGGCGACTGCGGCCCGCGGACCGCGGCCGGGCGGGCGTAGTCGACCGGCGGCAGCAGATCGGCCATCTCCGCCGCGGCCTGCACCGGCGACCGGTACTGCTGCCACTCCGGGCGCTGGTACACGGGCGCGGCCGGCGGCCGCAGCGGCGCCACCGCCGCCCGGCCGTTGTCCGGCAGCGTTAGCGTGGCTCCGTTCGCGCCCGACGCCGCGCACAGGCTGACCAGCGAGCGCGCGGTCGGACGGGACGGCGGGTCGGCCGACAGCGCGGCGGTGACCAGCGGCAGCAGCGCGGGCGGGACACCGCTGAGCTCGGCCTTGCCCTCGATGATGCGGAAGAAGACGGTCTGGAAGTCACCCGTGCCGAACGGCGGGCGGCCGGTGGCGGCGTAGGCCACGGTGGCGCCCCAGGCGTGCACGTCGGTCGCCCCGGTCGGCGGCCTGCCGTCGATGACCTCGGGCGACAGATAGCCCGGGGTGCCCATCACCAGCCCGGTCTTGGTGAGCCTGGTCGTGTCGGGCAGGTGCGCGATGCCGAAGTCGATCACGACCGGCTGCCCCTCGTCGAGCAGCACGTTCCCCGGCTTGAGGTCGCGGTGCACGACCCCGGCCGCGTGGATGGCCGCCAGCGCCTCGGCCAGGCCGCCCGCCAGCTGCTTCAGTGCCAGGCCGCGGATCGGGCCGCTCTGCCGCACCGCCAGTTCGAGCGACGGGCCGGGCACGTACCTGGTCACGATGTACGGCGACGGCCCGTTGACGTCGGCGTCGAGCACCTGGGCGACGTGACGGCTCCTGACCCGGCGCATGGTCTCGACTTCGCGCGCCAGCCGCAGCCTGGCGTCGGGATCGTTGGCGACGGCAGGCCCGAGGACCTTGACCGCGACGCGGCGGTTTTCCCCGTCGGTGGCGAGATAGACCACGCCCATGCCGCCCTCGCCGATCTTCTCGAGAACGCGGTAAGGGCCGATCTTGCGCGGGAGTGATTCCAGAGCAGGCATCGTCCTCTCAGGGTATGTCCTGCGTCCCCGATTTCTATAAAACCTTGATTACTCTCACCAACTGAGAAGTGCGAGCTAGGAGCCGATCACGAGACGCCGCAGCGCCTCGGCCGCCTGCGCATTCGACTCGGCGTTGGCCACCAGCGCGCTGGCCAGCGCGGCCGCCCACTGCTGGAGCGGCACCGGGGTCCTCGACAGGACCACCCCGCGGACCTCGCGGCAGATCTCCGCCTCCGGCCGCCCGTTATTCACCGCCAGCGTCATGACCTGGTCACCGAGCCTGACCGCGACCTTGGAGACCTCGCCTGGGCGGCCGCGCATCCGGTCTGACATCGACTGCTTGCGCTCCACCGTCACGTAGCCCGGCGGCAGCGCCTCGCTCAGCGACTTGGTCAGCACGCTGGCGTAGATCGCGGCGTCGCCACTGTCAACGCGCAGCGCGGCCGTGACCATGTCAAGCGAAAGCGCGTCATCAGGCTGCTCAGTCACACCCTGAGTATTGCACCAATTCCGCACCCGCCGCCCGCCGCCCCGGGGCTGTCCGGATGGGCTCAGCGGCCGTGGAAGACGGCCTTGCCGGGGCCGTTCTCCACGAAGCTGGCCATGCCGGTCTTCTGGTCCTCGGTCGCGAACAGCGCGGCGAAGTGCACCCGCTCGATCTCGAGCCCGGTCGCGAGGTCGACCTCGAGGCCCTTGTTGACGGCCAGCTTGGCCGCGCTCAGCGCGAACGCGGGGCCGGTCGCGTACTGCGCGACCAGGTCCCTGGCGGCCTGGTAGACCTCGGCGTCGGGCACCACCTTGTCGGCCAGCCCGATCGCGAGCGCCTCGTCGGCGGCGACGTGCCGCCCGGAGAAGATCAGGTCCTTGGCCCGGGCCGGGCCGATCAGCCGGGGCAGCCGCTGGGTGCCGCCGGCGCCGGGGATGATGCCGAGCAGGATCTCCGGCTGCCCGACCTTGGCGCTCTCGCCCAGCACGCGGAAGTCGGCGCAGAGCGCGAGCTCGAGCCCGCCGCCGAGCGCGTAGCCGGTGACCGCGGCCACGACCGGCTTGGGAATGTCGGCGACGGCGGTGAACGACGCCTGCAGGGCGGCCGACCGCACCGCCATGGCCGGGTAGCCGAGGGAGGCCATCTCCTTGATGTCGGCGCCGGCCGCGAAGACCCGCTCGCCACCGTAGATGATGACCGCGCGGACCGCGTCGTCGGCCGACACCTGCGCCGCGGCCGCCCCGATCTCGTCCTGGACCTGGGCGTTGAGCGCGTTCATCTTCGGCCGGTCCAGCCTGATCGTCGCGATCCCATCCGCCGACTCAACCCGCACGAACTCGCCCACGCCTGCACCTCCACGCCGAGACCACCCGCGAACCCGCGGCCTCCCTAAGCTACAGCGCCGCCTCGCGCCGCCCCATCGCCGGCCGGTGTCGCGACCGCCCGGCGGGCGCGCTCTCTAGGCCGGCGCGGTCAGGAGGCCGGCCAGCGCCAGGTCGACGATGTCGTCGACGAACTGGTCGTCAAGCGGGGCGTGGCCGAGCAGCAGACGGTGGTAGAGCGAGCCGTAGAGCAGGTCGATCGCCACCTCGACCTTCGTCTCGGCCGGGATCTCGCCGCGGCCGATCGCGTGACCGAAGACCGCGCGGGCCTGGTCCCGGCGCGGCTCGACCATGCGCCGCTGGTATTCGGCCGCGAACGCCCGGTCAGTCTGACCCTCCATCAGCAGCGCCGCCACCACCCGGCCGTAGGGCCTGCCGCTGGCGAGCCGACTCCACGCGCCGAGCAGCGCGATCAGGTCAACCCGGAGCGAGCCGCTCTCGAACTGCTGCGGTGTGACCTTGGACCACTCGTTGTAGAGCATGTCCAGGGCCAGCGTTTCCTTGGTCGGCCACCAGCGGTAGATGGTGGCCTTGCTGACCCCGGCCCGCTCGGCGACGGCGTCCATGCTCACCCCGGGCAGCCCGCGGTCGAGCAGCAGGTCGGCCGCCGCCGCGAGCACCGCCCGGTGGGCGGTCTCGCTCCGCGGCCGGCCACGGGTCACGGTGACGGTCTCGCTCATGCCTGGGCCGCCCCTTCGCGCAGCCCGAGGCCGTCGTCGCGCGAGTAGCCGCCGTCGATCGCGCCGAGGGCGTAGTCGGCCGCGGCCGCCACCGGGAGCTGCCGGCCGGACGCGCGCGCGGTGTCGAGCGCGAGGCGGATGCCCTTGCGCATGAGCGTGACGTCGCTGACCGCCCCGCGGGCCTGATCGAGGCAGAACGGCGAGCCGGACGCGGCCCGCCCGGCCGCGAACTCGGTCATCGCCCGCGCGGTGACGGCCGGGTCGACGCCGCCGTCGGCCGCGAGCATGACCCCCTCGTGGAAGGCGGCCAGCTGGGCGGCGGTGCTGAGGTTCAGCGCGAGGTCGAGCAGCAGGCCCTGGCCGTTGCCGCCGACGTGCGTGACCGTGCTGCCGAGCCGGAGCAGGAGCGCCTCGGCGGCGCGGAAGCCCGCCTCGGTCCCGCCCACCATGATCGCGAGCCGGCCGCTCTCGGCGGCGGAAACGCCCCCGGTCACGGGCGCGTCGACCATCGTGGCGCCGGCCGAGCCGACCCGGCGCGCGAGCTCACGGCTGGCGCCCGGGCTGACCGTGCTCATCTCGATGTAGAGCGCGCCCGGCCGCAGGCCGGCCAGGATGCCGTCGGGTCCCGAGCTGACGGCGGCGAGCGCGGCGTCGTCGGCGACCATGCTGAACACCACGTCGGCGGCCGCGGCGACCTCGCGCGGCGTGTCGCGCCAGATGAGCCCCCGCTCGATCAGCGCGCCCGCCTTGGACCTGGTGCGGTTGGTCCCGAACACCCGGTTTCTATACAGCAGCCGTCCGGCCAGCGCCGCGCCCATCGAGCCGAGGCCGACGAAGCCGATGCCGGCTCCGGGCAGTCTGCCGTGCATGATTCCCCCCATGCGAAACTACACTATCAGTTTCGTAAAGGCGGCGCTAGGTGAGCGACCGCGGCGCCCCGTGATCGGGGCGCCGCGAGTCGTCGCGATCTGCGTTACCGCAGGTCGCCGGTTGACATCCCGGCCGGCCCCTCGGGGTAGGTGACAAGCCCGAGCTCGGCCGCGTTGTCGAGCAGCGGGTGGGACGGCAGCACCCGGCCGGTGTAGCCGAACGGGCCGGGCTGGCTCAGCTCGACCGACCCGGAGAACCGGCCCGGGGCCGAGTCGTCCGGCGTGAGGGCGACGTGCATCGGCTCGACGATCTCGTCGTCCTCGCCCGCCCGGCCGTAGACCAGCTCGACCCGGACGTCGGACGGGGACAGCTCGCCGAGCGCGACCGTGACCCGGACGTCGAGCACCGCGCCGAGCGACGGCTCGGCCCCGTCCGCCTCGACGTGCTCGATCCTGACCGAGCTCCAGGCCTGGCGGACCCGCTCCTTCCAGGCGGCGAGGTCGCGGGCCGGCCGGTCGCCGCCGGCGGTCAGCGCCCGCGAGGCCCGCGCGGCCGGCGCGTACAGGTTGGTCACGTAGTCGCCGACCATCCGGTCGGCCCGGACCAGCGGCCCGAGGCTGCGCAGCGCGTGCCGCATCATCTCGATCCAGCCGTGCGGCACCCCGTCGGCGCCGGCGTCGTAGAACAGCGGCGCGACCGACTTGGCGATCAGCTCGTACAGCGCCGACGCCTCGAGCTCGTCCCGGCGATCGGGATCGGAGACGCCGTCGGCGGTCGGGATCTCCCAGCCGTTGCCGCCGTCGTACCACTCGTCCCACCAGCCGTCGCGCACGGACAGGTTCAGGCCGCCGTTGAGCGCGACCTTCATGCCCGACGTGCCGCACGCCTCGAGCGGGCGGAGCGGGTTGTTCAGCCACACGTCGCAGCCCTGGACCAGGAACCTGGCCATCGCAATGTCGTAGTCGGGGAGGAAGACGATCCGGCGGCGCACCGCCTCCGAGTCGGTGAACTGCACCATCTGCTGGATCAGCCGCTTGCCGCCCTCGTCGGCCGGGTGCGCCTTGCCCGCGATCACGATCTGGATCGGGCGCTCCGGGTCGAGCAGCAGGCCCGCCAGCCGCTGCGGGTCGTTGAGCATCAGCGTGAGCCGCTTGTAGGACGGCACCCGGCGGGCGAACCCGATCGTCAGCACGTTCTCGTCGAGCACGTCGTCGATCCAGGTCAGCTCGGCCCCGGACGCGCCCCGCTGCTGCCACGACTCGCGCAGCCGGCGCCGGGTCTCGGCCACCAGCCGGGCTCGCAGCTGCCGGCGGATCCCCCACAGCCGCCCCGAGTCGGCCGCCGCGGCGTCGGCCGAGTCGCCCAGGTCGCACACCTCGCGGGCGACCCAGGTCGGCGCGTGCACGCCGTTGGTGATCGAGCCGATCGGCACCTCGGCGGTGTCGAACCCGGGCCACAGGCCCGCGAACATCTCCCGGCTGACCTCCCCGTGCAGCACCGATACGCCGTTGACCCGTCCGGCCAGGCGCATACCCATCACGGCCATGTTGAACACCTGCGGGTCGCCGCCCGGGTAGGTCTCGGCGCCGAGCGCGAGCACCCGGTCGAGCGGCAGCCGGTCGTCGAGCCCGGTCGCGAAGTAGCGCTCGATCAGCTCGCGCGGGAACCGGTCGATGCCCGCGGGCACCGGGGTGTGGGTGGTGAAGACCGTGCCCGCCCGGGACAGCTCGAGCGCCTCGTCGAACGAGAGCCCGGCCGCGGCGTACTCCCTGATCCGCTCCAGGCCGAGGAACCCGGCGTGCCCCTCGTTGGTGTGGAACACCTCGGGCTCGGGGTGGCCGCTGATCGCGCAGAACGCGCGCACCGCGCGGACGCCGCCGATGCCGAGCAGCAGCTCCTGGCGGAGCCGGTGCTCGCTCCCGCCGCCGTACAGCCGGTCGGTCACCTCGTGCAGCGCGGGCTCGTTCTCCTCGACGTAAGAGTCGAGCATCAGCAGCGGCACCCGGCCGACCTGGGCCAGCCACACCTGGGCGGTGAGGAGCTTGCCCTCGGCCAGGGTGACCGTCACCTTGACCGGCTCACCGGAGGACTCGCGCAGCAGCGTGAGCGGCAGCCCGTTGGGGTCGTCGGCCGGGTAGCGCTCGGCCTGCCAGCCGTCGGCCGACAGCGACTGGGTGAAGTACCCGTGCCGGTAGAGCAGGCCGACCCCGATGATCGGCACGCCGAGGTCGCTGGCCGACTTCAGGTGGTCGCCGGCCAGGATGCCGAGGCCGCCCGAGTACTGCGGCAGCACCGCGGTGATGCCGTACTCGGGCGAGAAGTAGGCGATCGCGCGCGGCAGCGTCGACACCTCGCCCGCACCGCCCGACTGGTACCAGCGGGGATCGTCGGTGTAAGCGCGCAGATCGGCCCGAACCGCGTCGAGGCGGGCGAGGAAGCCCTCGTCGGCCGCCAGGTCGGCCAGCCGGCCCGGGCGCATCGAGCTGAGCATCGCCACCGGATCGCCGCCGGAGGCGGCCCAGCCGGCCGGGTCGATCGATTCGAACAGCTCAACGGTCGGCAAATGCCACGACCAGCGGAGGTTGAGCATCAGGTCATGCAGCGGCGCGAGCGGCTGCGGCAGCGTTACGCGGACGGTGAAACGTCGGATCGCTCTCACGGGCAGTCATCATAGGCGCTGCGCGTTACAACCGGGTCGGGGTTCCTTTGCGAATCGTGACTAGGTACGGTGACCGCGTGATCGGACGCATCCCAATCCTCGACGTCGAGCCCGTGGTCGATTGCGGGCGTCGGCAGGCAAAGGCCGTCGCAGGCGAGACTTTCCAGGTCAGCGCCACCGTCATCAGGGAGGGGCACAGCGCCCTGGCGGCGGCGGCGGTGCTGCGAGATCCCGACGGCAGAATCGGCCCGCTGGCTCGGATGCGCGCGCTCGCGCCCGGCACCGACCGGTACGGCGGCGAGGTCACCGTGACCGGCGAGGGCGTGTGGCACTTCCGGGTCGAGTCGTGGTCCGATCCGATCGCGACCTGGCATCACGACGCCGGGATCAAGATCCCGCGCGGCCAGGACGTCGAGCTGATGCTGTCCGAGGGGGCGCTGCTGTTCGAGCGGGCGGCCCGGTCGATCAGGCAGCCGCCGGGGGCGAGCCGTCCGGCCTCGGCCCGGACGGCGCTGAACGGGCTGGCCAAGCGGCTGCGCGATCGGAGCATGCCGCCCTGGGACCGGCTCGCGGCCGCCCAGGCGCCGCAGATCGCGGCGATCCTCGACGAGTACCCGCTGCGCGACCTGCTGACCAGGTCCGGCTGGTACCCGGTGCTGGTCGAGCGGCTGCGCGCCCTGTACGGATCCTGGTACGAGTTCTTCCCCCGCTCCGAGGGCGTGCAGTTCGACCCGATGGGCCGGCGGGAGCCGATCTCGGGGACGTTCCGCACCGCCGCCCGCAGGCTCGAGGCGATCGCGGACATGGGGTTCGACGTCGTCTACCTGCCGCCGGTGCACCCGATCGGCACCAACTTCCGCAAGGGGCGGAACAACACCCTGGAGGCGCGGCCGGGCGATCCCGGCTCGCCGTGGGCGATCGGCGCGCCCGAGGGCGGCCACGACGCCATCCACCCCGACCTGGGGACGTTCGCCGACTTCGACGCGTTCGTCGCCCGGGCCAGGAAGCTGGGCATCGAGGTGGCGATCGACCTGGCGCTGAACGCCTCGCCCGACCACCCGTGGGTCAAAGAGCACCCCGAGTGGTTCACTACCCGGGCCGACGGCACGATCGCCTACGCCGAGAACCCGCCCAAGAAGTACCAGGACATCTACAACTTCAACTTCGATAACGACCCCGAGGGAATCTACGCGGAGTTCGACCGGATCGTCCGGCTGTGGATGAGCCACGGGGTCCGCATCTTCCGGGTCGACAACCCGCACACCAAGCCGCTCCGGTTCTGGGAGCGACTGCTCGGCGGCATCCGGCGGACCGACCCCGACGTGCTGTTCCTGGCCGAGGCGTTCACCCGCCCGGCGATGATGGCCACCCTGGCCAAGGTCGGCTTCCACCAGTCCTACACGTACTTCACGTGGCGCACGAGCAAGGACGAGCTGACCGACTACCTGACCGAGCTGTCCGGTCCGGCCGCGGCCTACATGCGGCCGAACTTCTTCGCCAACACCCCCGACATCCTGCACGAGTACCTGCAACACGGCGGCGTGCCCGCGTTTAAAATCCGCGCGGTGCTAGCAGCAATGCTTAGCCCTTCGTGGGGTATCTACTCCGGCTATGAGCTATGTGAAAACACTCCGCTCCGGCCGGGCAGCGAGGAGTACCTCGACTCGGAGAAGTTCCAGTACCGGCCGCGAGACTGGGAAGCCGCAGCCCGTGACGGGCTCGGCATCGCACCGTTCCTCACTGAACTGAACCGGATTCGGAGAAGCCATGTGGCATTGCACTGGCTGCGTAATCTACGCTTCCATAGCGTGGATCAGCCGGAGCTGATCTGCTTCTCCAAACGCGTCGATGGGGCGCCTGCGATCTC
>Ga0335075_10012543_pt1 | contig 12797 bp, 14 predicted proteins | sample Lox_Sample_24_FD_206723 | JGI IMG/M metagenome (GOLD analysis project Ga0335075, IMG submission 206723) | Soil microbial communities from Loxahatchee National Wildlife Refuge, Florida, United States - Lox_Sample_2.4 | ecosystem: Environmental > Terrestrial > Soil > Wetlands | place: USA... | reverse complement strand
ATGTCGTAGATGTCGATGTCCTGCTTGCGGATAAGGTCCAGCAGCAGGTCGAGGGGGCCGTCGTAAACAGCGCCGACGACGACGGAGAAAGGGAAGGCGGAGTCGTCGGCCTTTTTCTCTTTCTTTGACGAGGCCGGGGAAGGCGCATCGGGAGCTGCAGCGGCCTGCGCCTGGGAAGACTCGACCGGTGCGCCGGGTGCGGGTGCAGGCGTGGGTGAGTCTGCGGGTTGGTGCTGCTCGTCGGTCATGGTGCTCACTCGGGCTCTTACTCGCTGAGGCCCACGGCAGCGCGGACCTCGCGCATGGTCTGCTCGGCGCGGGCGGTAGCGCGGCGCTCGCCTTCATTAAGAATTTCTTCCACCAGCACGGGTTTGCTCTCGTATTTGCTGCGACGCTCCTGAATGGGAGCTAACTCGGCGACAACAGCGTCGGCAACCCAGCTTTTGCATTCGATGCATCCGATGCCGGCGGTCGTACAACCTTCACGGACCTTCTGCTGCGTCTCGGCGCTCGAAAAGACCTTGTGCAGATCGAAGACCGGGCAGACTTCCGGATTTCCGGGATCGGTGCGCCGGATGCGCGCCGGATCGGTGACCATCGGTTTGAGCTTTTTGCGGATCACCGGCTCCGGATCGCTCAGCAGGATGGTGTTGCCATAGCTTTTGGACATCTTGCGGCCATCGGTGCCGGGAAGCTTGGGCGATGGGGTGAGCAGGACCTGCGGTTCGGGAAGAACGGTGTCCTCTTCGCAGCTTGCTCCGACCCTGGGATAGAACTGGTTGAAGCGCCGCGCCACTTCACGCGTCAGCTCGACATGCGCGACCTGGTCCTGGCCGACGGGGACGAAGTCCGCCTGGTAGATCAAGATGTCGGCGGCCTGCAAGAGTGGGTAACCGAGGAAGCCGTAGGTGGTCAGGTCTTTACCGGTGATGTTCTCCTGCTGCTCCTTGTAGGTTGGCACGCGCTCGAGCCAGCCGAGAGGCGTAATCATGGAAAAGAGCAGGTGCAGCTCCGCGTGCTCTCTGACGTGGCTCTGCACGAACAAGGTACAAAGCTCGGGATCGAGGCCGGCCCCGAGAAAATCGAGGATGACTTCGCGGGTATTCTCCTTCACCTGCGAAGTGTCGGCGTAGTCGGTGGTCAGGGCGTGCCAATCCGCGATGAAGAAATAGCACTCGTATTCGCGCTGGAGACGCACCCAGTTGTAGAGCGCTCCCATGTAGTTGCCGAGGTGCAGCTTGCCGGTGGGGCGCATGCCGCTCAGCACGCGCTTTCTGAGATCAGAAGTAGAAATCGACACCCTGGTCCTTTACTGAAAAATACTCGCTTTATTGTACGGAAAGAGTCAGAGCGAGAGCAGGATCCAGTTGATCACGCCCAGCGCCGGCCCCACGAAGAACATGACGACGCGGCCGCCGACCAGGAGGATCAGGATCAGGCTGATCATGCCCAGCGAATCATAGATGCGCAGGGCGTTGTAAGGCAGCATGTGGCGAAAGATGTGCGATCCGTCGAGCGGCGGCAGGGGAAGCAGGTTAAAAACGGCGAGGACCAGGTTCAGCAGGATGGCCAGATAGAAGATCAGGGCCATAGGGAAGACGACTGGACTCGCTGTCATCAGGCCGGGATCAACCGTGCCCATGGCCAGTTCGCGCACAGCCAGCGCTCCTGTGGGAGTGGCGTGAATCAGGACAACCAGCAGGACAGTGGCTGCCAGCGCAGCCGCCAGATTGCTCACCGGTCCGGCGAGGGTCGTGAGGATGTCATCGCGCGTGACGTTCTTGAAGTTTCGCGTGTTGACCGGAGTAGGCCGCGCCCACCCGATCAGAAAGCCTCCGTACATCGGCAGAAAAAGCATGACCAGAGGGATGAGGATCGTCCCGATGGGATCGATGTGTTTGACGGGATTCAGGGTGACCCGGCCGAGCATCCTGGCTGTCTGGTCGCCAAGGCGTGAGGCCATCCACGCATGTGCCGACTCGTGAAGACTGAGCGCGAAAACAAGGATCGCAAATTGGAAAAGCTTTATGAGTATTTCCTGCTGGCTCATGATCAAAAGTGATGGTAACAGGGAAGACCGTGGCCGGCTCGGGTGGCCGGAGCGCTATTCACACTCCGCCTGTACCTGCGACGGAGGCGCCGCGACGTCGCTTCTGTCAGGGAACTGTGAGGCTTCGTCCTTTGTCTTGATCTGCTTGGCCGGCACGCCGCCTGCGATCACGCGGTCGTCGATGTCCCGGGTGGCAAGGCCAAAGGCGCCCAGCATGGATTCCCCGCCGATGCGCACGCCGGCCATTACCGCAGAGTGATAAGTCAGACGCGCTCCCGGGCCAATCTCGGTTTTACGGTTCTCGACAACGCGCGAATCGACCGGATCATGGGCATGCGAATAGACCGCCGCATAGTCAGAGATCGACGTGCCCTTCTTAATAACGATTTCTCCCCGGTCGTCGAGCATGACGTACTTGTGGATAACGCAGTCGTCCTCGATGGAGAGGTTGTAGCCGTAGCTGAACTCGACGCCGTGGAAGATCTTCACGTTGTTGCCGATGCTCTTGAAGATGTGCTTCCCGAGCATGGCGCGGAAACGGAAACCCAGCCAGTGATTGAAAGCCACAGGAGAATGGTCGAACATGTGCCAGAACCAGATGAGCGGCTTGATGCAGGCGTATCTCGGAGCGTCAATGTCGCCGTAGTATTCCGGCTCGAGCGTGACGTTGGAAGGGTCGAGCGAGAGCTCCAGCACGTTGAACGGCAGCTCGGTGGTCAGGGTGAAATTGAGCCTGCCGCCATGCGGACGCCCGAGCAGAAGCTGGTGGAGGTTGTCGCGCACAAGCTCGTTACGCAATGCGGGCTTCTTGTGCTTGGTGAATTCGTCGTCGAGATATTCAATCCAGCGCGTGTAGACTTCCTTGGCTTCGCGCGAGGGCTCCAGATCGCGATATTCGTAGCGGGGCATGAGTGTCCTTCAAAATTCCTTGGCCTTGCAGAGAGGTCTTCTGGGCCTATAAGCAGATTACGCTGTACCCGTCTCAGATGTTTCGCGGCGTCGAAAGTCGCAGGGTTACTCGATCGAACAACGCTATTCAATAGCAAAGACAGCGTAGACGGTTGCGGATTCCTCGATCTGGCGCGGGTTGATGGCCAGCGGAGCAGGAGCGGCCTTTGCCATCCCGGCCTGCATCATCATCATCGGCCTCGGTCCCGGTGGCACCGGGCTCTCAGGCGCCTGGTTGCTCGCAAAGATCAGGCCTGCCAGCTTGACATTGAGACCCTGAGCCATTTGCTGCGCGATGGCCTGCGCCTTGGCCAGGGCGTTCGCTGCGGCCTTTGCCTGCAGCCCATTCATATCCTGATATTGCCAATCGATCTGACCGCTCTGGTTCGCGCCTGCTTCGACAGCGATGTGCAGGACTTTGGCGGCATCGTCGGGCTTGGTCTTCACGATCCAGGACTGGTTCAGCACGAACTGCTTCTTCGCGCGATCGATCTCCGACTCCTGCGGATCGTGGTAGCTGTTCCGCTGCAGGTTCTGGCTCTCGCTTTCGATGGCTTTGTCGGGGACCCCGGCGTTCTTGAGGCTCGCGATGATGGCGTTTGAAATCTGCGAGCCGTCGGCGTAGGTTGCCTGCTCGTCCGGACCAAAGGTCTGAAATCCTATGTGGACGATAGCAAGATCGGCGTCCGTCGTCGCTTTCTCCGATGCGGTGACGGCAATCGTGCGGTTGTTCTTGTCAATCTTCACAGTCTGGGCTCCAAGTTGCGTGAAACCGAAGAGGGCCGGCAAAACCGCTATCAAAGCTGCGTTCCGCAATATAGCAAACTTCATTGGTCGTTCTCCTGATATGAGATAGACGAAACCGCTCGCAGAGTATATCGAGACTGGCCGACCTTACGCAGGAAGCGACCTCGAGAATTCGCGAAGCTTCTTAAGGGTCTCTTTAGCTGCACCTGAATCGATTGCCTCCGCACCCCGCGCAACACCCTCCTTGAAATCGGCGGCAATCCCGGCAACGACCAGAGCGGCGGCGGCATTGAGCAGGACAATTTCGCGTCTCGGTCCGATTTCGCCCTCCAGAATGCGCTCGAGAATTGCCGCATTCCCGGTGACGGTCTGCGCGCCGTCAAGATCGGAGAGCGTCGCTCTCCGCAGCCCTGCTTCCTCGGGAGCAAACCGGAATAACCGCACGGTGTTCCCCGCTCCCTCTTCCCCTATTCGTGAGCCGCTCCTTTTGACTTCCGCGATGCTGCTCTCGCGCGTCGAGGTAATTTCATCGAGGCCATCGAGGCCATGCACGACAAATGCGTGGCGCATGCCGAGGCGGGCCATCGTTTCGGCGATGAGAGGAACTCTGGCGGGGGAATAGACGCCCATCACCTGTGCCGGAGCGCCTGCAGGATTCGTCAACGGTCCAGCCATGTTGAAAATGGTGCGAAAGCCGAGCGCCCGGCGAATGGGCTGCACGCGCTTGAGCGCCGGATGCAGCGCCGGTGCGTAGAGGAACATGAATCCCGTCGCTCGCAGACAGGCGACGGCCTGCTCCGGAGAGAGCGCAACAGGCACGCCCATCGCCTCGAGCACATCGGCCGAACCGCAGTACGAGGTCACTGCACGATTGCCGTGCTTGGCGACTTTCGCTCCAGCGGCAACCGCGACCAGCGCTGCTCCAGTGGAGATGTTGAAGGTGCCGAGGCCGTCTCCTCCTGTGCCGCAGGTGTCGACCAACGCCGCGCGTTCTTCGTCCGCCAACGGAAGCGGCAGGGAGAGGGCGCGCATCGCTTCGGCGAATCCGGTGAGTTCGTCGACGGTCTCGCCGCGCGTGGCCAGGGCAGTAAGCAGCGAAGCTATTTCCAGATCTCCCTCACCCGGGCCGCTCGCCAGGATGTCAGACAGTATCTGACGCGCCTTCTCCCGGGAAAGCGTCTCACCGAGTTCTACGACGCGCTTCAGTATTTGCTTCAGACTGTTCATCGAAGTTCTCAGTCTACAGTTCCGCGCGGATTGTCAGTCGCCGGTTAAAAGTCTTCGTGAAAGAGAGGCGGAAACTGACAACTCTCGTACCGTTCGCTACACTGAAAAGTCGGCTGCAAAATCCTTCGCGCATGGCCTACGCCGTGCGCGAACGAGCCTGCGGTTAGTCTGCAACACGTTTACCTGGCTTCTGTCGAATAACAATTATGAAAATTCATGAGTATCAGGCAAAGGACATTCTCGCGAAGTACGGCGTCGCCGTACCGCGGGGTGAGGTGGCCAATACGCTCGACGAAGCGTTGGACGTGGCCAAGAAGCTCTTTGCGAACGGGGCGAAGGGCGTAGTCGTCAAGGCTCAGATTCACGCCGGAGGCCGCGGCAAGGGCGGCGGCGTAAAGGTGGCGAGAACGATCGACCAGGCCGAGCAGTACTCCAAGCAGATTCTCGGAATGCAGCTGGTGACACACCAGACCGGGCCGCAGGGACAAAAAGTTCAGCGACTCCTGATAGAGGAAACCGCCAACATCGATCGCGAGCTCTATCTCGGCATCGTGCTCGACCGCGCCGCGGCCAAGCTGGTCTTCATGGCCTCGCAGGCCGGCGGCATGGAGATCGAGGAGGTCGTGGCGAAGGATCCGGATGCAATCAAGAAGGTCTATATCGACCCGGCGGTGGGCTTTCAGCCCTACCAGGCTCGGCAGCTTGCCTTCGCGCTTGGGCTGAAGCCTGCGCAGCTGAATGAAGCGGTCAAATTCATGCTCGGGCTGTACAAGGCCTATGTCGATACGGACGCTTCGCTGCTTGAGATCAATCCCTTCATCACGACGAAGGAAGACAAGCTCTTCGCCCTCGACTGCAAGATCAACTTCGACGACAACGCCATCTTCCGTCACAAGGATCTGAAGGAGCTGCGCGATACCGCTGAGGAAGATCCGCTTGAAGTGGAAGCGTCGAAGTACGCGCTCAACTACATCAAACTCGACGGCAACATCGCCTGCATGGTGAACGGAGCCGGACTGGCGATGGCGACGATGGACATCATCCAGTACGCCGGCGGATCGCCGGCGAACTTCCTCGACGTCGGTGGAGGCGCGAATCAGCAGCAGATCGAGCACGCTTTCGAAATCCTGCTCTCGGATAAGGGTGTTCAGGCCGTCTTCATCAACATTTTCGGGGGCATTCTGCGCGTCGATACTCTCGCGCACGGCGTGGTCGAAGCGGCGAAGAAGACGAATGTAAAGGTTCCGGTGGTGCTGCGCCTGGAAGGCACGAACGTTGAAGAGGGCCGCAAGATACTCAAGGAATCGGGACTGAACTTTATCATCGGCGACACCATGCAGGATGCGGCACAGAAGGTGGTCACAGCGGCGAAGGGAGCGGCAAACTAATGGCAGTTCTCGTAGATAACAACACCAAACTCATCGTCCAGGGCATCACGGGCAAAGAGGGAACGTTCCACGCCAAGGGCTGCTCCGAGTACGGCACCAACGTGGTTGGCGGAGTCACTCCCGGCAAGGGCGGAACTATCCACGAGGGCTGGCCGGTCTTCGACACTGTCGCCGAGGCCGTCGAGAAGACGGGCGCCAATGCGACGGTCATCTTCGTGCCTCCGCCATTCGCGGCGGATGCGATTCTCGAGGCGAATGAAGCCGGCCTGCCTCTGATCATCTGCATCACGGAAGGGATTCCGATTAATGACATGGTCAAGGTGTGGAGCGTGCTCAAGAACTCGAGCTCGCGGCTCATCGGGCCGAACTGCCCGGGAGTGATCTCGCCCGGCAAGGCGAAGATCGGCATCATGCCGGGACGCATTCACAAAGAAGGCAACGTCGGCATTGTATCGCGCTCGGGCACGCTGACATACGAGGCTGTCTATCAGCTCACCCAGCGCGGCATCGGGCAGTCGACGGCCATTGGCATCGGCGGCGACCCGATCATCGGGACAACGCACATCGATGCCCTGAAGCTTCTGAACGAAGATCCTGAAACCGAAGCGATCATTCTCATCGGCGAGATCGGCGGAACTGCGGAAGAGGCTGCTGCCGAATATGTGAAGGCGCATGTCAAAAAGCCGGTGGTGGGCTTCATCGCCGGACAGACGGCGCCTCCGGGACGCCGCATGGGTCACGCCGGAGCGATCATTTCCGGTGGCCAGGGCACGGCCGCGGAGAAAATGAAGGCGCTGACGGCTGCGGGCATCCATGTCGTCGAAAGCCCTGCGGCGATCGGCGAGACGGTGGCGAAAGTGATCGGCAAGGCGTAGTTCAACTCGATCACCTCGGACTAAAGATTAATCACGTAAGGAGAACCATCAGGTGTCACAACGCACCTTCAGCATTATCAAGCCAGACGCGGTCCGCAAGGGCTATACCGGAGCCATTCTCGCCGAAATCGAGAAGGCCGGTTTCAAGATTATTGCCATCAAGAAGCTGTCCATCTCCAAGGCTCAGGCCGAGGGCTTCTACTACGTCCACAAGGACCGGCCATTCTTCGGTTCGCTAACCGACTTCATGTCGACGGGGCCGATCTTTCCGCTCGTGCTCGAGAAAGACAACGCCATCGCCGATCTGCGCAAGCTGATGGGCGCCACCAACCCCGCCAACGCCGAGGAGGGCACCATCCGCAAGAAGTACGCGGGCTCGATCGAAGAGAATGCCATTCACGGCTCGGACGGAGAGGATACCGCCAAGTTTGAAATCGGCTACTTCTTTGCCGGTTACGAACTCGCCTGAACCCGGCGCAGTTATGTCCTCAGCGACGCGCTCTGCTCGCTGAGGACACTTCCCCACCTACCGTCCTCGCACAAATCATTGTCAATTCCACGCTCTCCGCGTATCTTCTAAAGCGTTCCGTTCGTTCTCCCTGCACAATTTATTTCGACACGTCATGTTCGACCCTATGGAGGTTTCATGCGGAAGGTTTCGATCTCCATCTGTACACTTCTTTTCTCGCTCTCGCTAGCGGCATGCAAGGAAAAGTCGCCCGACACGACTGCTGACGCCCAGGCCGTTCGCGATGGTGAAGCCACCTGGGTCAAGGATTGGCAGACCAAGGATGTCGACAAGATCGTCGCCCATTATTCGCCGGACGCCGTACTGATGATTGCCGGCATGCCGGCAATGCAAGGAACGGACGCGATCAAGTCGGGCGTGGGCCCGATGCTCAAGGACCCGCACCTCTCGCTGACCTTCAGCCCCACGGTCGTGGTGATTGCGAAGGGCGACGATATCGCTTACACGCAGGGCGTCTATACGATGACCTATACCGAACCCAAGACGGGGATGACGCTGATCGAAAAGGGCAAGTATGTGACCGTCTACAAGAAGCAGGACGACGGCACGTGGAAGGCGGTCGAAGACATCGATAATGCCGACGGGCCAGCGGCTCCGGCTCCCAGCTCGGAAACGCCGGCGGCAAAGACCTAGCCCTTCGCACCGAGGATTCCGCAGCACTCTGGCGCGTCCTTCCGTAGTATTCTGGAAGAGCGCGCCCGTAGCTCAGCTGGATAGAGCGAATGCCTCCGGAGCATTAGGTCGGGAGTTCGAATCTCTCCGGGCGCACCACTTCCCCCTTCACGCACAATCTAAATTGTGAAAACTCAGGCAGATTTCAGCCTTTGCGCTCCACCCTTGATATAGGACCAAATTTGTCGTAATTTGAGGAGGTAACGCAGACCTCCGCGGCTGTCTTTTGGCGAAGAACCTCGGGAGGCCTGAGACCGACAACCGAACGGCTGGCGATTGCTGCAAGTATACGCGTGCAATGTCTCCATCGGTGTCTCCGGAGGCGGGCGCGTGGAAGCATTGTGTACAGGTGGAATGGCGCTCCAGTGGAGCGAAGCCGGGAGGATGTCGCGATGACCTTTCGCAGGCTCCTCTTCTGGCTCCATCTCGCCACAGGATTGACGATCGGCCTGGTGGTCGCCTTCCTGGCAATTACCGGCTCCATCATGGCCTTCCAGGCTCAGATCATCGGTTGGGCCGAACGGGACGCCCGTATCAGCTCCCCTCAACAGCGGCCCTGTGTGCCGCCTTCGACGGTGCTCCGGAATGCCACCGATTTCGAGCACCATGCGCCCACCGGCCTGACGCTTTACTCCGATCCATCCCGACCGGCCGAAGTCGCGTTCGTGGGAGGCGGCTTCGTTCTGATCAATGGCTGTGACGGGAACGTTATCGGACATGGAGCCAATAGGCTGCGAAGGTTTTTCGACGGAACTCGCGACCTTCATCGCTGGATAGCGCTCAACGGTGTACGTCATGAGACGCTGCGGCATATCAAAAATGCGGCGGTGCTGGCTTTTCTCTTTCTGCTCCTCAGCGGCCTGGTGATCTGGTTCCCGCGAAAGGTCGCATGGCGGCATCTGCGCCCGGCCATCTTATTCCGGCGCGATCTCAAGGGACGCGCCCAGGAGTGGAACTGGCATAACGTCTTCGGCTTCTGGATGTCGCTGCCGCTGATTGCGATCGCGCTGAGCGGCATCGTCATGGCCTATCCCTGGGCAAATGCCCTGTTGTATCGAATGGCCGGCGACCCGCCGCCTCCTGAGCGAACAGAGACCGCTCCCCGGCGGCCGAAACCGCTGGGAGTCGACCAGTTTCCGGCACTCGACGCTGCAATCGAGAAGGCAGTAGCGCAGGACCTCCGGTGGAAAGTAATCACCATGCGGATTCCCGCCGCAAAAGATCCAAATGTCACATTCACGGTGGATGAGAGTGACGGGAGCCGGCCGCAGTTCCGCGGGCAGCTGGTCATAGCGCGGACGACAGGTGAGGTCCTTCGCTGGGATCAGTTTTCGCAGTTCCCGCGGGGCAGACGGTGGAGGATGTATGCCCGCTTTCTCCATACCGGCGAGGCGTTTGGCGTCTTCGGGCGCAGCGTAGCCCTTCTGGCGACGCTGAGCGCCCTCATGCTGGTGTGGACAGGCTTTTCACTCTCGCTGCGCCGGCTCGCGTCCTGGAGAAAGCGAAGTGCCGCACACAGGAACCGGTTGACCGGAGAGAAAAATGAATTGCCCGGGGAGAAAAATGAATTACCGGAGCCCGTCCAGGTTTGAGCACAGAGCCTCGACTTTCGCCGGCCTCGCGAATCTTTCCATCGCCTGCTTTGTGGAGGCGAGAGGCGAACTCGCAATCCGCGGCAGCGCAGGTCTGAACGGCGGAAAGCGTATTTTGACAGACTGCGCCGATCCGCGCTCTCATGGATTCGTTCCACTCAAACCGCAAGGAGCCCGCGATGTTCCTCAGACGTTCCTCTTGTAGAAACCTGCTGTTCGCCGCCATCGCTATACTTTCGCTTGCCAACGCGCAAGCGCAATGCAAGCCTCCAGCTAACCAGAACCCTCCCCTTAGCCCGGCAGAGCAGGCCAGCGTCACCCTCAACGGCAAGCCCATCACTATCGACTACTGCGCGCCATCGCTGAAGGGACGCAAAGTAGGCGTCGAGCTCGCGCCCTATGGCAAGGTATGGCGCACGGGAGCCAATTCGGCTACGACGCTAAAGACGCAATCCGGGCTCCGAATTCGCGATCTGATCGTTCCGCCGGGAACCTACACCCTCTACACGCTGCCCGATGAGCACGGCTGGAAGCTGATCGTCAACAAACAGACCGGACAGTGGGGAACCGTCTATAACCAGGACCAGGACCTGGGACGGGTAGACATGCTTGAGGGAGTGATTCCCAGCGCGCCGGTTGAGAAATTTCTCATTAATTTCGAGCACACTGAAGGCAACAAGACCGAGCTGCACCTGCACTGGGACACCACGAATGTGTATGTCCCCATCACCGCAGTCGATTAAGTACCCGCCTGAGAAGCTGCGTCGCGCTCGCGGCGCAGCTCTTCCATCACGGACTGGATCAGCTCCTTCGCGCCATTGATCTCGCCGAGCACCGTTTCGAGGTCGAGGGCCGGCTTCGATGGATTGCGATTTGAGACGCAATAGACGCCGTGCTGGCCGATGAGAATCAGCGCATCGGTGAGCATGTCGAGTGACACGGCCAGGCGGCCGCGCGCGGTGCCCATCATGAATTCATATTTCTCGAGCTCGTCGCGGCGTTGGTGACGTGAGGACAATCCGCTCACCACTCTTTCGATGGTGTATCCATCTCGACACCATTCTCCGGCGGACCCTGCCAGCGCAGCACCGGCTTGCGGGCGGCTGTCGTCTCATCAAGCCTTGAAATTCGCGTCGAGTGCGGCGCTGTCGTGACCAGCTCGGGATTCTCCTCGACCTCGCGTGCAATCTGCCGCATCGCGTCGACGAAAAGATCCAGCTCTTCGCGCGACTCGCTCTCGGTCGGCTCGATCATCAGCGCGCCGGGGACGATCAGCGGGAATGAGGTTGTATAGGGATGGAATCCGTAGTCGATCAGACGCTTGGCGATGTCGCCGGTTTTCACACCGTTTTTCGTCTGCCGCTTGTCGCTGAAGACCACTTCGTGCATTGAGGGCGTGTCGTAAGGCAGCTCGTAAACATCCTCGAGCTTCTTGCGGATATAGTTGGCATTGAGTACCGCGTCCTCTGTCGTCTGGCGCAGGCCGTCGGGGCCGTTGGCGAGAGTGTACGCCAGTGCGCGGACGAACATTCCGAAGTTGCCATAGAGCATGCGGACACGCCCCACTGACTGCGGACGGTTGTAGTTCCAGTGCAGAAGACCGTCTTCACCGCGCGCGACCACAGGCGTAGGCAGGAAGGGCTCAAGAATCTGCTTGCAGGCGACAGGGCCTGATCCTGGACCACCGCCGCCGTGGGGCGTCGAAAACGTCTTATGCAGGTTCAGGTGCATCACGTCGACGCCGAAGTCGCCGGGGCGCGTCTTGCCGACGAGCGCGTTCATGTTCGCGCCGTCCATGTAGAGCAGCGCGCCCTTATCGTGGAGAACGTCGGCGATCCGGTGGATCTCGTTCTCGAAGACGCCAATCGTCGACGGATTGGTCAGCATCAGCGCAGCCGTGTCTTCATTGACCATCTGCGCGAGCGCGGCCACGTCGACTCCGCCCTTCGCGTTCGACTTGAGGTTGATGACCTGATAGCCGACTGTTGCCGCCGTTGCCGGATTCGTCCCGTGCGCCGAGTCAGGAATGATCACCGTCTTGCGGGGATTGCCCTTCGACTCGTGATAGGCACGGGCCAGCAGGATGCCGGTAAATTCGCCGTGCGCGCCGGCCGCAGGCTGCAGGGTGATCGCGTCCATGCCGGTAATTTCGATGAGGCAATCCTGCAGCAGCCTGACGATTTCAAGGGAGCCCTGCGAGAGAGACTCCGGCTGGTAGGGATGGGCCTCGGCGATTCCTTCGAGGCGCGAGACAAACTCGTTCACCCGCGGGTTGTACTTCATCGTGCAGCTGCCCAGCGGATACATGCCGAGATCGATGGCGTAATTCCACGTCGAGAGGCGCGTGAAATGACGGATAATTTCGATCTCGCTGAGCTCGGGTAGGGTCGGCTCGTCCTGGCGCAGCGCGCCACCGAGCAGCGTTGCTGCGTCCACTTCGGGCACATCGAGCGGAGCGAGCCTGTAGGCTTTCTTGCCGGGAGAGGATTTCTCGAAGCTCAGGCCTTCGTTCTGTGTGAGGTGCGCGGTGACTTTGCGCGTGTTGCCGGTAAATCCATTCGAAGTTGCCATGAAATCTAATCCCTCAATTGCGCTATCGCGCTTCCGCTGCCACGGGTGCTTCGGCGATCACGCCGACTGCCGCGTCGATCTGCTCTTTGGTCGTTAGCTCTGTGGCGCACCAAAGCGTGGCGTTGCCCAGTTCGGGATACCACTTGCGCAGATCGAGCCCGCCGATGATCCTTTTGTCGAGCAACCGTTCGCTCAACT
>Ga0335075_10012542_pt1 | contig 12797 bp, 8 predicted proteins | sample Lox_Sample_24_FD_206723 | JGI IMG/M metagenome (GOLD analysis project Ga0335075, IMG submission 206723) | Soil microbial communities from Loxahatchee National Wildlife Refuge, Florida, United States - Lox_Sample_2.4 | ecosystem: Environmental > Terrestrial > Soil > Wetlands | place: USA: Florida... | reverse complement strand
GGGATCGGGCGGAACCTGGGAGAGGAATGCGGGTCGTATGTGCTGACCCGGCCACGACGGAGATCGTGGTTTCTGTGGCACGACTGGGTCTGCGGCATGGCGGAGATTGCTGTAATCGTCGCGGTGACAAATCTGGTTATCTGGCAACTGGCGCATTACATCATGATGCGGTTTCACGATCCGCTTCAGGGGCGTGTCGCCTTTCACGGCGGAGCGGGCGAGTATCTGCTGGCCACTCTGATGGGACTGATCTTCCTCTGCGTGATGATCTTCTGCGGAACCATATTCAGCGTGACTTATTTTTCGACCATCGTTCTCAAGCATGCGCGCGGGGTAGTGCTGGGAGCAGGGCTGCTGGCCGGGTATGTGGCGCTGGGCATGGTCGTGAAACACTATTGGCCGTCGGTGGAACTGCCCCACCTGATTCCGACGCCGTTTGCCTTCGACCACCATCACTTTCAGGGGCTTTCCGATTCATTCGGCTTTTCGATCGCAGCCCATGCGCTGGCGATGCTTGCCTTCCCGGTTGCAGCACAGTTCGTTCTGGAACGCGCCGACATCTAGATTCAGATATCTAGATTCAGATATCTAGATTCAGATATCTAGATTCAGACTTCGAGGCCGATGGAGCGCATGAGCAGAAGGGCATTGGTGGTTTGCACGATGCCCGGTCGGAGTTTGTAATCGAAATGGAGCTTGCCGTCCTGGAATTTGTCTTCAAAGTGATAGTTCGCGGCGGCGGGGCCGAAGCGCTCGGCGATCTCAGCCAGAGCGAGGTCGTGAGTGGTGACCAGGCCGATCGCCTGCCGGGCGAGAAGGCTGCGCAGAAAGGATTCTGTTCCGAGGCGGCGGTCGTAGGAGTTGGTTCCGGAAAGCAGTTCGTCGAGCAGGAAGAGAACGGGCATCTTCTCATTACTGAGCTCATAGATCTGCCTGAGGCGTGAGATTTCCGCATAAAAGCGCGAGAGACCGCCCTGCAGCGAGTCGAGAATACAGATGGACGCCGCGACCTGAAGTCCGGAGAGGCTGAGACGGCGGGCGCAAACGGGCGCTCCGGCATGTGCAAGAACAGCGTTGAGACCGACGGCGCGGATGAAGGTGCTTTTGCCGGCCATGTTGGGACCGCTGATGACGAGCAGGCGCAGATCTCCATCGAGGCTGAGGTCATTCGAGATGGCGGTGTCGCGGCCCAGGAGCGGGTGCGCGAGCGCCTCGGCGTCGAAGCGCGGGCCCGACCCGGCGATGAATTCAGGGAAGGTGTCCGCAGGATGTTCGTAGGCGTAGGCGGCGAAGGAGTTCAGCGCTTCGGTCTCGCCCGTGACGGCGAGCCAGCGGCATATCTGCGCACCAAAGCGCTCGCGCCAGGCTTCAAGAGCTACAGCGCAGAATGGTGTCCAGAAAAGAAAGAGGTCGAGCGGACGGACGAGGAGGTTGTCGCGTGAGTCCAGCCAGTCGAGGCGATGGCCGAGTCGAGCGATGGCTTGCGAGGCGGTTGTTTCCGATGAGATGAGCGCCGCCTGCACCTGCTGCAGACGAGGGGAGTCGAAGCGTTCACGCTCGATGCGTGAAACCAGCACGGCAAGCAGCTCAAGGTCTTTCGCCGCGCCCTCTACCGCGCCGGTCGCCGCGGTGATCGATACATTCAGCCGGTAGCGCACACCCAGATTTATGAGACTCAGCACGAGAGTGCCTGTGAACCATCCGGTCTTCCACCAGAAGACGAGGCTGGCCAGCCAGAGCAGCGTGAGGACAAGAACGAGCGCAAGAGTGCGCCGGCGCGAGAAGAGCGCAGGGCCTTCGGCCCAGGCAGTCAGCGCGTCGGGATGGATGCCTGCCCGCAGCTCATCTCCCTTGCTGGAGCCGCTCGCTGAGGCGTCTCCGCACGCAGCCAGTTGCTCGCGGAAGTCGAGCTCCGAGGCAAGCTCCTGCACTGCCTGTTGTCGCGCCAGCGCCTCATCCAGCGGCGCTGGAACCTTGAGCCATGCGGCCAGAGTTTCCTCGCCGGAATGGGTGCGTGCCGTGGCTAACAACTGGAAAAGACTGCCGTGGCCAAATATGTCGAGGTCTCGTGCATAAGGGTGCGTGGGATCGAGAAAGCGGTCGCCGGTCTCGCCCCTGCCTACCCATCGACCGTCGATACGCGCCAGCCCGTGTTGGTAGTATGCACGGCGACGGCGACAGCTCCGCAGCCTCAGCAGCACGCGTTCATGCCACACGGCAAGGACGGCAAAGCAGGCCGCCGGTGCGAGCAGCCAGGGCAGACGCGCGGCGTGATACCGCACCAGCCACACGGCAAGAGCCACGATGACTATGCCAAGCAGAAGTTTGGTTACAGCCAGGATCTTGTCCCGCTGACTGTAGCGCGCTTCTTCGAGCGCAATTGCATCCAGGCGTCTGCGGTATTCAGCTACGGGATCATTCATCTCACCCAATTGTCGCGCAGCCGACGGCTAAGGTCCTCACGACCAGTAGCTGCGGTCGAGGGTGCGGTACTGGATGGCCTCGGCGATATGGGCGACGGAGAGGCTGACCTGGCCCTCGAGGTCGGCGATGGTGCGCGCGACCTTGAGGATGCGGTCATGGGCGCGGGCGGTGAGTCCCTGCTGCTGCATGGCGCGCTCAAGGAGCTTTTCGGCGTCAGGACCGAGCTCGCAGAAAGTCCGAATCTGTCTGGTGCCCATCTGCGCGTTGGAATAAATCTTTTCTTTTGCCTCGGCGAAGCGCCGGCGCTGCTGCTCGCGCGCCTTGAGAACACGGGCGCGGATGACGGCAGAGCTTTCGCTGGCGGCTCCTCCGCGCAGCTCGCGATACTGGACGGCAGGGACTTCGATGTGAATGTCGATGCGGTCGAGGAGCGGGCCGGAGACTTTCGAGACATAACGCTGGATGAGGGGCGGCGTGCAATGGCACTCGCGGGATTTGTCGTTGAAGTATCCACAGGGGCAGGGATTCATGGCAGCGGCGAGCATGAAGGCGGCGGGAAAGCTGAGCGACATGGAAGCGCGCGCGATGGTAACACTGCGGTCTTCAAGCGGCTGGCGCATCACTTCGAGGACGTTGCGCGGGAATTCGGGCAGCTCGTCGAGGAAGAGCACGCCGTTGTGTGCAAGCGAGACTTCTCCGGGGCGCGGGACGACCCCGCCACCGATGAGGCCGGCGTCGGAGATAGTGTGATGCGGCGAGCGGAAGGGACGCTGCGCAACCAGACCGGCTTCGGCGTCGAGTACGCCGGCAACGGAGTGAATCTTGGTGGTTTCGAGGGCCTCTTCGAAGCTGAGCGGCGCGAGGATCGATGGCAGACGCTTGGCGAGCATGGTTTTGCCCGAGCCGGGAGGGCCAATCATGAGAATGTTGTGTCCTCCAGCGGCGGCGACTTCGAGAGCGCGCTTGGCGGTCTGCTGTCCGCGCACATCGGCGAAGTCGAGGGGATGGTACTGCATCTCCCCGAGGAGCTGGGCCGCTTCGACGCGGAAAGGCTGAGTGTGGATGCCTCCGTTGGCGGCGGCGTTGAGCAGATCGCGCACTTCGTTCAGGCTGGTGACGGGATAGACGTTCACTCCTTCGACAACGGCGGCTTCACGGGCGTTGGCTTTTGGGATGACGAGGTTCCGGATGCCGCGCTCGCGGGCAGCAACGGCAACGGGCAGCATTCCCGAGACAGAGCGCAGGCCTCCGTCGAGACCCAGTTCGCCGATGAGAAGAAACTGGCTGAGGTCGGTGAGGTTGAGCGCGCCGTATGCGCCGAGGATGCCGATGGCCATGGGCAGGTCGAAGCCCGAGCCTTCTTTTTTAATGTCGGCGGGCGCGAGGTTGATAGTGATGTGCGTGGACGGGACATCGAAGCCGGAGTTCTTGATGGCGGCGCGGACGCGATCGCGGCTCTCGCGCACGGCGGCATCGGGCAGGCCGACGGTGTGGAAGTGGTCCTGGTCGGTCTTGACTCCGGAGAAGTCGACTTCGACGTCGATGATGTTTGCGTCGATGCCGTAAACAGCAGCGCTGAGGGCTTTGAAAAGCATAGAGATGGAGGTTTCGTGCGTGGAGTATACATGCCGGCTTGTTCCGAGGCGATGAAGAAAGCGCGCTATAAGAGCGTGGGCAGGTAGCGTTGGTAACTTGCATAGAAACAGCGATTAGGGATTAGGGGTCAGGCTTGAGGTGTCGCGCCCCTGCGTGTCCGCCCTCTGGAGACGATAGAATGAGCAGTCGTGAAGACGAGTCTCTTCGATCTATATAAAGTGGGCATCGGGCCATCGAGCTCGCATACGATGGGGCCGATGCGGGCGGCGCACCGCTTCGTACTGGAGCTGGCCGAGGCCGCGCTGTTGAATCGTGTAGCCAGCGTGCGGGCTGATCTGTATGGATCGCTGGCGCTGACCGGTGTGGGCCACGGAACGGATCGGGCTGTTTTATTGGGTCTAAGCGGCGAGGAAGCGAGCAGGATCGATCCTGCGACGATTGAGCCGAAGCTGGCGGCGATTCGGGAGAAGGGCGCGCTGTCGCTGCCCGGCGAACGGGTCATTCCGTTTCGCGAAGCCGAGCACCTGATCTTTCATCGCGACCAGATGTTTCCGCCAGGTGCGTCAACCGAGCATCCCAACGGCATGCGCTTTACAGCCTTCGACGCGGACAAAAATGTGCTGCACACGGGTACATTTTTCTCGATCGGGGGCGGCTTCATCGTCGCCGATGCCGAGGGAGTGGGCAATGCTCCAGTGATGACGATGGCGGCGGTGCCGTATTCATTTCACAGCGCGGCCGAATTGATGGAGATGGCCTCGCAGGAAAAGCTGGCCATCTGGCAGGTGATGCTGCGGAACGAATGCACCTTCCGAGATGAGACGAAGGTGCGCGCGGAGGTACTGCACCTCTGGAGCGTGATGCTGGCGTGCATGGATCGCGGCATGGCGACGGAGGGGATTCTGCCCGGTGGCCTGGGCGTGCGGCGGCGCGCTCCACGGCTGGCACAGCGGCTGCGTGAAAAGGAAGGCGCGGGCAAGGGTTCGGGCGATCCGCTGGCACCGCTTGACTGGGTGACGGTCTATGCGATGGCGGTGAACGAAGAGAATGCTGCCGGCGGGCGTGTGGTTACGGCTCCTACGAATGGCGCGGCGGGAGTGATCCCTGCCGTCGCGCGATACTATGCGACGTTTTGCGGCGGCGCCGATGAGGAAGGCATTCTCCGATATTTTCTGACGTCCGCGGCGATTGGGGTTCTCTATAAGGAGAATGCTTCGATCAGCGGCGCGGAGGTCGGCTGCCAGGGCGAGGTGGGTGTTGCGTGCTCGATGGCGGCCGGCGGTCTGACCGCGGCGCTCGGCGGCACCAACGGCGAGATCGAGCATGCAGCGGAAATCGCGATGGAACACAACCTGGGGATGACCTGCGATCCCATCGGCGGGCTGGTGCAGATTCCGTGCATCGAGCGCAATGCGATGGGCGCAGTGAAGGCGGTGCATGCGTGCCGCATCGCGATGAACGAGATAGAGGAACATAAAGTCTCGCTCGACCAGGTGATCAAAACGATGTATCAGACCGGACTCGATATGCAGTCGCGCTACAAGGAGACGTCCCTGGCGGGGTTGGCGCTGAACATTATTGAGTGCTGAGGGCTCCATTGAGTGCTGAGGGCTCCATTGAGTGCTGAGGGCTCCATTGAGTGCTGAGGGCTCCATTGAGTGCTGAGGGCTCCATTGAGTGCTGAGGGCTCTGGCCGCCCAGACGACGCTTTGTCGATACCTGGGCCAATCAGCTCAATTGCCCGTAGCAAACGACGCAGTCGTACTGCATACGGACATGGCCATCGGCATGGTGCTCTGCGAAGTGGTTTTCGACCGAGCGGGACATGGCTTCATGTCGTGGATGGCCGGGCTGGGGCATGTAAGACGATGAGAGCACTCTGCCCATCAGTCCCTCGTGTGTGAGATGTTGCACGTTTTCGAAGGTCGCGGAGCGCATGCCGTCCGGAGCGAAAAAGGCAGCGAGTCGGCCTTCGTCGAGATGGCTATCTTTGACTTTTGCGTAATCGGTCCCATGCTCGACGAGGATCCGTTCGTATCCTTCGTGAAAGGAATCTCCAGTCATGCGGCGGTGGTTGTAAACGATGGCGCACCAGCCGCGCTTCTTCAGGATGCGGACGAATTCGGTACGAGTGCTCTTCAAGTCGAACCAGTGCATCGCCTGCCCGACAGTGACCAGATCAACGGAATGATCCGAGAGGCCGGTTGCTTCGGCTGCTCCCTCCACGCATTTGAGCTGCGGATACTGCGCGGTCAGCGTGGTGCAGGCCTCGCGCATCTGGTGATTTGGCTCAACGGCAATGACGTTTAAGCCGCGCGCGAGGAAGATTTCGCTGAGCAGGCCCGTGCCTGCGGCTACGTCGGCGATGACTGAGTTGCCGCTAAGCCCGCACTCCCGGGTGAGAAGAACCACGATTGCCGGAGGATATCCGGGACGGTGCAGGCGATAGCTCTCGACGCGGCCGGAGAATCTCTGCGTTGGATCGATCATGGTCACGGCTATCTTTCGATAGCCAATGCGACGGAGTTGCCTCCGCCGAGGCAGAGGGCGGCGACTCCGCGATGCACGTCGCGGCGGATCATCTCATAGATCAGCGTGACGAGGACGCGCGCGCCACTGGCTCCGATGGGATGGCCGATGGCGACGGCTCCGCCGTTCACGTTGACCTTATCGAAAGGAATGCCGAGTTCGCGGGTGACGGCGATGGCCTGCACAGCGAAGGCCTCGTTAAGCTCCAGGAGATCGATGCTGTCGGCGGACCATCCTGCGCGAGCGAGAACTTTTTGCACGCCGGCGACGGGCGCCATCATCACCCATTGCGGCTCGACGCCACTCGAGGCCTGAGCGCGAATGCGCACCAGCGGTTTCAGGCCGAGCTCGGCAGCCTTCTTCGCCGATGTCACAACCAGCGCAGCAGCGGCGTCATTCACTCCGGGGGCATTGCCGGCGGTGACTGTGCCGTCCTTCTTGAAAGCGGGCTTGAGAGCGCGCAGGGCTTCGAGGCTGGCATCCTCGCGGATCGACTCGTCGCGCTCGATGAGCATCGGCGGCTGGCCCTTCTTCTTTGCGGGTACTTCGACGGGCACGACCTGCGAGGAGAAGCGGCACTCCTTCCATGCGGCCGCGGCCTTGCGATGCGAGTTCAGCGCGTACTCGTCCTGCTCCTCACGAGTGATGTTGTATTTCTCGGCGACGTTCTCGCCGGTGACGCCCATGTGGTAGTCGTTGAAGGCGTCCCAGAGGCCGTCATGCACCATGGAGTCGACTGCGACGGCGTTGCCCATGCGGAAGCCGCTGCGGCCCTGCGGCAGGAGATACGGCGCGTTGGTCATCGACTCCATGCCGCCGGCGACGACAATGTCGGCGTTGCCGGTCTGGATGGATTGCGCGGCAAGCGCTACGGCTTTCAAGCCCGATCCGCAGACCTTGTTGATGGTGAGCGCGCTGACTTCGGGAGGAAGACCTCCATTGAGTGCGGCCTGGCGCGCCGGGTTCTGGCCGAGGCCCGCGGAGACGACGTTGCCCATGATAACTTCATCGACTTGCGCTGGATCGACGCCGGCGCGCTTCACGGCTTCGCGCACGGCGATGGCTCCGAGCTGCGTAGCGGAGAGGTCGGAGAAGGCGCCCTGAAATTTTCCGACAGGGGTCCGCACAGCCGATACGATGACGATTTCTTCCATTTCCTGCATAACTGCCTCACTTCATTCGATGCACGAGCACGCGCCGATGCACCTAACCGTTACACTCAAGATGCGAACTGATGAAGATATCAGAGAATGCTGCCGAAGAACTAGCTGTGCCAGCGGAACAGGGCGCGATCGGCTGGCCAATTCCTTCGCAGCCTGTCGCGCCCTGGTGGCACACAGCGATTGTGGTCGCGGTGATTCTCGGTGTCTCTGCTTTGAGCAGCACAAAGGCCGGCACCACCTCTCTTGCGCAGCATCACCTGAAGCACTACGCATTCACGATGGCATGGGAGCTCGCACTGGCGGCGCTCGCATGGTGGGGCATCCGGATGCGCCGCGTTCCCATCCGGCAAATTCTGGGTGAACGGCGAGCCGGCGTGAAGGCGTGGATCAGAGATTTTGGCGTCGCTCTGATCTTCTGGGTGATGGCCAGCATTGTGCTAGCGGCAATCGCGGCTCTGCTGCGCCTGCTGCATCTGATGCACGTTCAAAGTGCCGTCATTGCGATTGCGCCGCAGACACCATGGGAAATCCTGCTGTGGGTAGCGCTGTCGACCACGGCAGGTATGGTTGAGGAGTTCGTCTTCCGCGGCTATCTGCTGCAGCAGTTTTCCTCGATCAAGGGACGACTATGGATCGGCGTGCTTGCCTCTTCGCTGCTCTTCGGCCTGGCACACGGCTACGAAGGCGCAGGCGCGATGATCGCCATCGTCGCATTTGGCGCGATGTTTTGCGCTCTCGCGATTCAGCGGCGGAGTCTGCGCGCAGGCATGATGGCGCATGCATGGCACGATTCACTCACAGGAATTCTGCTCGCGATTGCAAAACATCTGCACGCAATTTGAGAGAACGTTGACGCTAACGATTCAATTCGAAAAATTACGTGCGCGATTTTGCGATTTTTTGCTTGACACTTTTTTTGGAGACTTCTATACATTCGTTAACTGCAACCATGTGTTGCAGACTCGATGTCACATCGAAAAGGGAGAATAGAACACCATGGCAACAAAGAAGGCAGCTAAGAAGCCCGCGAAGAAGGCCGCTAAGAAGGCAGCCAAGAAGAAGTAAGCGGTAAACAGGCAACACTGAAGGGGAACGCGAAAAGCGTTCCCCTTCGTGTTTACGGCGAAACTTTTCCATGAGCGACAATAAGGACACATGACGCGACGACGCTGGATTGCCGACACCTGGGATGAGGCCACCGCCTCGCTGACCGGCGAGCAGGCTTCGCACCTGATACGCGTGCTGCGCGCGCAGACCGGGATGGAGTTCGACATCGTCGCCGGCGATCGCGTGTGGCATGCGGTCATTGCAGGCATCAGCGGCGATGCGGTGCGATTCAACCTGATCGCAGAAGTAGAGGCTGAGCCGGCTCTTCCGGTGACGATGCTGCTTTCGATCTTCAAATTCGATCGCATGGAATGGGCAATCGAAAAGGCGACCGAACTGGGAGTGGAGCGAATCGTGCCGATCGTCGCGCGACGCAGTGAGAAGCACCTGGCGCAGGCGGCGGAGAGCCGGGTGGAGCGCTGGAGGCGAATCGCGCGCGAAGCAGCCAAGCAGTCGCGCCGGTCGGATGTGCCCGTGGTCGAAGATGTAGTTCAGCTGAAGCCCGCGGCACGCCGCGAAGGCGATGCGGTGCGGCTGCTGCTGGCCGAGCAGGAACGCGCGCACACATTGCGCAGTGCTCTTGAAGAGGCGCTGAAGGAATGCGGAGACGAGTTGACGCCGGTCCGGCTTGCCGTTGGACCCGAAGGCGGGTGGGCGGCGGAAGAAGAAGCGCTCTTCGACAGCGAGGGATGGAAACCGGTGAGCCTGGGGCCTCGTATCCTGCGCGCCGAGACAGCAGCGATCACCGCGATGGCGGTAGTGGCAGCGCTACTCGAGTAGACGCTCTTACCAGAGCGACCAGTCCCCGCTCATAAGAACCCACGCAGCCAGCAGGAGGTTGCTCGTGGCATGCGCCACAATGGCGTCGCCGATGCGTCCTCTCCATTTAAGTGCCGCAGCGTATGCGAGCCCGGCGAGGATTCCGGCAAACCAATGGCTGCCGTGCATCACTCCGAATGCAACTGAGGAGAGGCAGATGGAGAGCGGCGAAAGGCGCGAGAAAGAGACCTCGTCGAAATTGCGGTCGATGAGACGCCGCGCCAGGTAGCCGCGAAAGGCGAGCTCTTCTGCAATCGGCACCGTGATGACCGCCGCGGCGACGCGAAAAGCGATCCAGGCTATCCGCAGGGAAGGTGAAAGCGAGGCCAGAGTTGAGCCGAGAGCGCTGGCCGAGTGATCGTGCATCCACGATGATGTAGCAATCCACACAAGGAAGATCGCAACACCGGCCGCCGGGGCGATCCACCCGAAGCGCCAGTCAAGCCTTTTGTATTCAGCCCGGAAATACCAGAGCGCAGCGAGCGCGGCGATGAAACGCAGCGGATAGAGCCACTCGAAATATCCCGAGGCGGCTTTCGAGAGGAACGACGCAGCGAGGATCGCAAGGAACGGTACGAGGTATGCGGCAGTCGCCGGAGATTCGCCGGCCTCGTGAGCAATTGCCGTATGGCCAGAAGAATGGGTCGAAAGGGCAGGCGCCTTCTGAGTCCACGCGAGCTTCCGCGTCGCGACTGAGAAAGTCAGGGCGACGACGGTGAAGGCGATCCATCCCGCCTGAGAGTGGAAGCCGACCATGGCAACATCGGGCGCGCCGGCATTGCCGATCAGGATGATGGCGGCGATGCGGGCGATGTTCAACAGCCATACACACAACAACGCCAGGGGAACGAGAAGGAAGGCATGCGAGAAGCGTGTCTCCTTGCGGAAGTACCACAGCCAGACGAGCGTGAAGACAAGAACCAGGCCTAGTCCCTCGAGTCCGGAGCATTGTTCAGCAATTTGAACCAGGAAGCGCGATGTGCCGAGCGTGAACGCGGAGGGGTCGCTGATGACGTCGGGAGTGACGAGGCCGAGAAGGTCGCGCACACAATCGAACGTGGCGATCTGCAGAATGCGTCCGTGCGCGAGGCTGGAGGAATCCCAGAATGACTGGAGAGGACGACGCAGCCACCATGCGGCCATGCCGGAAAGCGAAGCCAGAAGAAGAAGGGAATGATAATCGCGGATGGTCCTGATCGAAACACGCAAAGGAACGCAGGCCAGAGCGAGCAGGGCGATGCCTAGCAGGACCAGAGCGCTGAACACAGCGTGTCCCGTATGCGAAAGCGCAAGCTGCGAGTCGTGAAGAGCCGCCACATTGCCCAGAACAACGATCGCGATGCAGGCCAGATGAGCGCAGAACAAGCGTCCGCTGAAGGGCAGTGTCTCCCGCTCCGTCTTCAGGCCGGGATAGCCGAGACCGATGAAGATGGCAAACGCAGCAATTCCTGAGGGCGCGATGGGTCCGAGCAGCGTGCCGACGTGCGGAATGCCGGCAAGAAGCGCACAGTCAAGGGCAAGGACGGCCGCGAGGAGATAGAGGCGTCCGAGAAGATGCCGCGGCAAATGAAAAAGAGGCCCTGGCTGATACGAACCTTTCTCAGCCAGGGCGCGGTTGCAAGAAAAGCGCAGAACCTTCTCCGTTTACTGACGGCGCCGCGCGCGCAAAACGGTCGCAGTTCCTGCCATCAACGTGATTCCGCTGATGGCCAGAGCCGGATCAATCTCTGGAGCGCGAGGCGGGTCCTGGTGGTGCGGTGGCGGTGGGTCTGGATGGTGATGGTGACCGAACAAAATGTCCCAGATACTTTCAGCATGTGCGCTAGCACTCGTACCGAGAACCAAAGCTAATGCCAAAGAAGAGTACTTCAGGAATTTCGTCAATGTTCACACTCTCTTTCCTTGTTTGCCGGCAGGGATCGCGGTTGCCGAATGCCCTGCTGTTACGACTGAGACTTTATCCCGCCGAACAGCCAGGCGCGGCAATAGAAGCACGCACGCCCTAGATTCGAATTCCAATCTGGAACAGTGATTGGACCGATTTACCGACCTCACGATTTTTCTGCGGTTGAAGTTGCCGGATAACTTGCATCCAGGGGGGAGCGGATTGCGTCGAACTCGAGCTTTCAGGATGAGGTAACGAATGTTCCCTGGAGCGGAGCCGTCCAATTGGCGTAGTCCTCTTCAGCCTCACATTGATTATGGGAAGGATGCCGGCAAAACGGAATGGCAGGAGTGGGGGAGTTGGTACCCCAAAAAGTAACTTCCGCAATTACGGATAGGTACCGGTCTGTCCCAAAGCTGGACAAAAACAGGCCTGAATTGAGGGATATAAAGAGATCGAGCGCCGCCGGCGATAGCAAATGGGGCGCTCGATCTCAGACGCGGAGTCTGCGCGGACTCCTAGGAGAACATCTCCTTCACCTTGTCGAAGAGGCGGCGGGATGTGGGAACGTTCTCAATCGTCAGGGTGTCTCCGAGCTGGCGGAGCAACTCCTTCTGAATGCGCGTGAGCTTCTTCGGAGTCTGCACAGCCACCTGCACGACCAGGTCGCCGCGACCGCGCTCATTGAGATACGGAACCCCTTTGCCGCGCAGGCGGAATTCCTTGCCGCTCTGCGTGCCTTCGGGAACCTTCAGCGTGGTCTCGCCCTCGAGGGTGGGAATCTGCAGGTCGGCGCCGAGAGCCGCCTGCGGGAAGGAGATGGGCAGCACGCAGTGCAGGTCGTTGCCATCGCGCTCGAAGAACTGGTGCGGCTTGACCGCGAGCACGATGTAGAGATCTCCCGCGGGGCCGCCGAAGCGCCCGGCATCACCTTCACCCTGATAGCGGATCCGGGTTCCCTCTTCGACTCCGGCGGGAATGTTGACCTTGATCATGTGCTCGCGCTGCACACGGCCATCGCCGCGGCAGGTGTTGCACGGGTTGGAGATGACGGTGCCGGTGCCTCCGCAGACGTTGCAGGTGCGGGCGATGGAGAAAAATCCCTGCTGATAGCGCACCTGTCCGTGGCCCTGGCACTGCTGACAGTTCGCGGGTCCGCGCACATCGGCTGAGCCGGTCCCGCGGCAGTCGGCGCAGGCTTCCATGCGGCGGATAATGACTTCCGCTTCTTTGCCGAAGACCGCCTCGTCGAACTCAATGGTCTTATCGAAGCG
>Ga0335075_10012540_pt1 | contig 12799 bp, 9 predicted proteins | sample Lox_Sample_24_FD_206723 | JGI IMG/M metagenome (GOLD analysis project Ga0335075, IMG submission 206723) | Soil microbial communities from Loxahatchee National Wildlife Refuge, Florida, United States - Lox_Sample_2.4 | ecosystem: Environmental > Terrestrial > Soil > Wetlands | place: USA: Florida... | reverse complement strand
GGAGGAAGTTCCCGGCTGCCGTCATCTGGTCATCCCCGGCTGGATCAACTGCACGCACGCCATCGCTTATCACTGCTCCGTGTACGACGCCATCCTCGACGCCGTCCCCGATAACGCCGTGGACATTGCGCTGTGGCTTCGCACCCATGCCGCCATCGACAAATTTTATAACCAAAGCCTGAATTGTATTTCCTACCTGACTTGGCCGGTTATCGCGACTCAGTCCAGCATTCTTTCCGAAGAAGCACAGGAGTTCGACAATTGATCAGGCGACGAGGTTCATCTGTTTGAAATCTTGCAGGCAGCCGTTGACCTCGGCTAAAGGCGTCGCGGCCAGCGCATAAGCTTCCTGCACCAGGGCGGCAATCTCCTCCGCTGTGAGCGTGCCGTCGCACAGCTCCAATACCAAAGCGGCAGTAGGATTCAGATAGTGGACACTGTCCGCTGCCGTGTCGAACACCACGCACTGATCGTCCACGACGTGAATCTCCAGGCCGTCCGCCTTACGCATCCGATGGTCGACTATGCCTTCGCTTTGCATCGCTAGTCACTATAGCAACGCGGTCCGCGCGCCTGTAGATAGTACTTTCTGCTGCTCAACGGTGACTTCGTAACCAAAAATAACCCCGCCGCAACGAATCAACTCTTGACGCTGACTGCATCTGACTGTAAAGTAAGAAGAAGTTCGCCACGTAGAAGCGAACGTTCTAAAACCTGGAGGAGTGCTTGGATAAGACAGATAAGTCCGTCGAGAAGGTTCTATCGAAAGTCACGCCTGACAGACGCCGCTTCGTGCAGACCATCCTAGGTCTTGCCGGGTATGGAATTCCCGTGGTGCGTACGTTTACCATGGGCAGCGCGATCGGGCCCGTATTCGCCACCACCGTTACCACGACCGCCGCGCCAACCACTACTCGAAACGCGTGGAGGCCTTCGCCGCATAGCCTCACGAGTCCGATCCTGAGAACGCCTCCGGGCGGTGTTTCGGGGTCGATTCTAAAGTCGAATCCATCGATCACGGACCCCAAAAAGCGTCGCTAGAGCGGGAAACGCTTCAGGAAGCTCGCGCGAACGCGCGATGCTTTTGGTTGCAGAAGAACATGAACCCGGGCTCGGTCAGCGGTTCAAGCGCGCCCGGTATAAAGGAGGAGTTTTTACTGTGAAGGTTTTCGTAATTCACTTTGCTTGCCTTTTTGCCCTGGCGGTAGGGCTCACCACTGCCGCGCAGGCGGCCCCGGTACTTTGGACTCTCAACAACGTCACGCTCGACGACGGCGGCACAGCTACCGGATCGTTCATCTTCGATGCCGATACGGGTACTCCCTGCTCCACCGGCAGCTCGCCGTGCGGAACATTCTATGACGTCAACGTCATGACGACCATGGGCACGTCGCTGCCCGGCGCCTCTTACAACTCCGTTTGCGGCACAGACGATACTTCGTGTACCGGAGTTACTCCCGATTCCACCGAGGTGCTGTTTCTTACGTCTACCGCCGCCGACCAGACCGGAAACACCGCCATTGCCTTTTTCTTTACAGCCCCTGGCCCCGTGCCGCCGGCCGGACTGACCGATGCCGGCGGGGTGGTCGACGTTAGCGACACGGTGGCGGGTTCGGTGAACGAAGGCACTTGCGGCGACGCAGGCTGCTCGATGCCGACAAGCCCGTCTCGAGCGTCTCTTACGGGCACTCTGAGCGGTACTGTCGTGCCTGAGCCGGCCGAGTACGGTTTAGTGGGACTCGGATTGCTGACGGTGATGTTGTTCCGCCGCCGCCTGACCGCTTAACTTACTGTTCAAAAACAAACTACTAACCCACACGCCGGGTGTTATAAGCGCCTGCGTGTGGGTTGTTGTTCTTGCGGAACCCTATCAGCCACGTGCCGCGCCCTACGTGTCGCTTCAGGCACGCGCGCGTAACGATCGTTCATTTCCCTCGCAATTTTGTACGTGCCAATTCTTCTGCTTTACTCAGGGCGTCCGCGGAATCTACCTTTACGTCGGGTTCGACGCCTGTCCCTTCCCAATCGTTCTGCCCGTAGGGATTGATCGCCTTAACTTCGGTGATGCCGATGCCAAAATGATCGTCGATGCGGTGAAAGACGCCTGCATGGGCGCCCCCACCGGTGGTTTCGCCGACGAGCGTGGCGCGCTTCAGCATCTTCAAATCATAGGTGAACTGTTCCGCGCCCGAGAAGGTTCGGTGTGAAGTCAAAATGTATGCGGGCTTGTCGGCGAGTTTATTGCCTGGGACGGGTGAGCGTGTCCAGGATTGTACTGTTGTTTCCTCGCGCGGGTTGAACCAGTACTCGGGATGATCGAATAAGTAGGCAGCGACGAAGGCGACCGTCGCGGGATACCCGCCTCTGTTGTCGCGTAAGTCGAAAATGATCGCATCGGCGTTATTGAGCTGGGCCATCGCAGCTTTGGCGGTCGCCTCGCAGACGGAAAGATCCGGAAAGAAGTTGAATTTGAGGTATCCGATATTGTGCGGTAGGATCTCAATCTTTTCGAACATGCAGTTTTGCTGTTTCAAGCTTTCCCGGTAACGCGCAACCTGCTCGGGCGAAGGCGGTCCTACAGGCCGTTGCGGGATGCCCTCGGGGAAGTAGTCGAGGGTGAGATCGGCGTTACGACTCACGTCTCTCATTTGTTTAGTTACGGCGTCGGCAAAAGACGCAGCGTCGGTGAGTGACTCGTAGTCGCCGTTCTCTTCATGAGTAAGTAATGCCTCGGCGACCTTGGCTCCGATGCCGGGGTCAACGTATGATTTTTTGAGGTTGGTTGCGGCCGCTTCAATCACGCGATGACGCTCTGCGGCGTCAATCTTGAGCGAAACCGGCGCTCCGGGAATGGTCGTGCGCTGTTGAGCCCAGGCGGCAAATGCAACGCGGCCATCCAGAAGCCGATAACTTTCGAGACGGGCAGCCGAAATTGCCGCGGCCGCGGGAACCAGCGATAACACGCCTCCGAGAACGAGCGCTCCGACGCGCGGCAGTTCGCCTTCGAGGAAATGGAACGACGGCACGCCGTCGACCGGGCGCTGAATGGGGGCCCGGCTGTGTTCCCGTGGGACAGCGATGGCAAGGTCCGCCAGTAAGTCGAGCCAGAGGCGCAGGCGGGGAAGAAAACCGCACTCATCGCGCCAACGGTCGCGGAATAACTGCAGAGCATCGCCGCGGTACGCCTGGCGAAAACGGGAAGGGAACAGGCGCAACAGAAGGGCGTAGAGTTTTTCAGACATAATCGCCTCGCAGTATTTTTTTGGCGCGTGCGACTCGCAGCAGGTCGGCGAGCCGTTCGGCTTCGGATCGCGCCAGTTTGCGGCCTTCGGGCGTCAAACGGTAGTACTTGCGGCGCTCGTGGCCGAGCTTTTCGTCATCGCGCGGCTCGACTTCGGAAATCAGTTTTTCTTCGAGCAGGACCTGAATCGAGCCGTAAAGGGTACCGGGGCCCAGTCGCATGCGCCCGCCGGTCTGTTCCGCTATCTGACGCATGATGCCGTAACCGTGGAGGTCTTGATCGGCGAGCGCGAGCAGGATTTGGAAAGCGGCGGCGGGGAGCGGGTTCAGTTTTTGTTTCGGCATCTATGATCGATAGTCGATATATCGATGTACGATTGTAGTATAGCGGAATTGAAGTTTGCATCCGAAGTAGAGTCGCGCAACGTGGTTGGCGATTGGGCGGTCCGCATCGCCGCGGCCTGCGCGTTCGTGGCGGTTCGGCGTGGAGAAGTTTTCTTCCGACCCTGGTGGGCGACAGCGTTTTTCCCGGCGTGTTCCTTGTGGCTTTGCTGGGCGCGGCAGCCTGGCATCGCAGGAATCGCTGTCGTGGAGTGTTTGTGCTTGTCCAGGATTATGCGCGCCAGGCGCTCGCGGTGATAGATTGCATCGCCTAGGGCGATTTCGGAGGCCTTGGCGCGCCGGTAGTAAAGGTGACAGTCGTTTTCCCAGGTGAAGCCCATGCCGCCATGGACCTGGATCGCGCGGTTGCCTACTTCGCGATACGCGTCGCTGATGTAGCTCTTCGCGATCGATACCGCTTCGGACGCATTTGGCAACTGTTCCTGCACCGCGTAGCAAGCGTAGTAGGCGGCCGAGCGGGCGCTCTCGGTCATCAGCAACATGTCGGCGCACAAATGTTGTACGGCTTGGAACTGGCCGATCGGGCGGCCGAACTGTTTGCGGGTCTTTGCGTACGCCACCGTGATTTCGAGCAGTCGTTGCATGCCGCCGGTCATCTCCGCCGTCAGGCCCGCGGTGGCGATGTCGAGAGTGGAATCGAGAATCTCCTGGGCACTGCGGCCGCGGGCAAGAAAGTCCATGGGCGTGGACCGCAGATCGACATCGTACAGACGGCGCGTCAGGTCGAGCGATGGAGTTAAAGTCGTGGGCGCAGAGGTCGTAACGAAAATGCAAGGTTCGCCGTCGATCGGTCCGGCGCAGACGATGAAGTCGGCGGCTGCCGCTTCAGTAACGAAATGGGCACGCCGATCGGCTCCGAACTGCGCTAACGTCGCTCGCGCGTCTCCTTCGGCGATCGGCTTCAGATACTTGTTTTTCTGCTGTTCTGAGCCGCCGCGCGAAAGGATGATTCCGGCCAACAAAGTGGTGCTGAAAAACGGACCCGGCAACAGCGCGCGACCCATTTCTTCGAGGACCACCGCCATCTCCACCATCCCCATCCCATGGCCGCCGTACTCTTCCGGCGCCAACAAGCCCGTCCAGCCTTGCGCCTTAATTTTCGACCCCAGGGCGGCGTCGAACGGAGCCGCCGATTCGATGATGCCGCGCACGGTCGTCATGGGGCATTCCGCGTTGAGGAACTCGCGCGCCGACTTCTTCAGGGTTTCCTGCGTCTCAGTAAGTCCGAATTGCATGACGTCGCTCCTAGTAGCTCTTCGGTAGTCCGAGGACGAAGTGCCCTACGATGTTGCGCTGGATTTCCGACGTGCCCGCCTCGATGGTGTTGCCGCGAGCGCGCAAGAACGAGTACGCCCACAGTCCGTCGTCGATGGCGCCGGGCGCTCCCTTGGTCAATTGGCCGGCGGCGCCGAGCATCTCCATCGCGACCTGCTGGAAACGCTGGTTGTATTCGCTCCAGAAAATCTTTTGCACCGAGCCTTCGGCGCCGGGGACGCCGCTCTGATTGATTTTCGTGATGGAGCGCATCTGATTCAAGCGCATGATTTCGAGTTCGGCGTGACACTGCGCCAGCTTCTGACGCATGAGAGGATCTTCTGCTGCCGGACGGCCGTCGCGCTCCACCGTGTGAGCCAGTTCGAGCAGACGATCGAGCTGGCGGCGGTACGTCACCTGAACCGAAGCGCCCAGGGTCGCGCGTTCGTGCATCAGCGTTCCGATGGCTACGTTCCAACCGTCGCCAATGGGGCCGAGCGCGTTGGCGATGGGCACGCGCACATCGCGGAAAAAGATCTCGGCGAACTCCGTTTCGCCGGTCATCTGAAGCAGCGGCCGCACCTCGACGCCGGGGCTGTGCATGTCCACCAGGATGTAGGTGAGACCCTTGTGTTTCTGCGATTGCGGATCCGTGCGCGTGAGCAGGGCGCACCAGTCGGCAGCCCAGCCATAGCTGTTCCAGACCTTCTGGCCATTGATGACGAACGCGTCGCCCTCGATGCGCGCTTCGGTTCGAACATTGGCGAGATCGGAGCCGGCGTTGGGCTCGGAAAAGCCCTGGCACCAGATCTCTTCGGCGCTCAAGATTTTCGGCAGGTAGCGTTTTTTCTGCTCTTCGGTTCCGAACGCAATGATTGTGGGGCCAACCAGGCTGAGACCCAGAACGTTCGCAAGCTGAGGGGCGGCGGCGCGCGCCATCTCTTCGGTGAAAATCACCTGCTCCATGAGGGTGGCGCCGCGTCCACCGTATTCTTTGGGCCACGCGACTCCGGCCCAACCGGCTTCGTAGACCTTGCGCTGCCACTCCTTCAGAAACGCGAAGCGCTGGTGCATGGTGTCTTCCAGGTGGTCGCGTTCCCAATTCGCGGGCACGTTGGCGAATAGCCAGGCGCGCACTTCATCGCGGAAAGCGCGCTCCTGTGGAGTGAGATTCAGGTCCATGGGAGTTTAGGATATCAGCAAGCGCCGATGGCCGTTACAAAGTGCGGCCGCGCGTTTCGGTTCCGACCCAATCGACGTGCGTCAAAGCTTCGGTCGGCGGCAGATTGAGAAGGTGCGGCTTCAACAGGATCAGCGTGTCGGAGCGGTCCTCCGACGTCGTGGTTTTATGCAGGAAAGGAATGAACGTCAGGCCCGGAATGCCGGTGATGGATTTCATTTCCGATGACGAAGCCAGGCCCGCAATTACCGCCCACTCTCCGTCCCGGAGCCGGATTTTCGATTCCAGCTTGCGGTCCGCGATGATGGGGATGTTGTCGACGGCGTTGGCGCCAAGCAGCTTGAATTCGGCGCTTACCTCCAGAGACATCTCGTCCGTTCCATGGACATGCGGCGTGATCTTCAAGAGCAGCCCCAGGTCCTCGAAGTTGAACTGCGGCGCCGGAACGGTGTTGCCCGCCGTCGACGTGGAGTAGGCGTAGCTGGCAGTCACAATCGGATATTTCTGGCCGGAATGGAACGACACGGCCGCGCCATCGGATGTAACCAACTGGGCATCGAGAAGCGTAGTCGCGAGCGATTTGGTTGCGGTGGCATACAACGTCGCATTCGTCAGCCCCAGACCCATGAAGGTCGCGCCGCCGCCGAACGTCAGAAAGGTGGTGAAGCCGCTGGGAATGGATGACATGAGGTTCGTCGGCCAGGCATTGAAGAGATTGCCCAGAGCGACTACCGGGAACTGGGTGGGAAGATCGAGGCCGAGCGTTTTCGACTTCGTTGCGTCGAGCGTGATCACCTGGATTTCGATGGAGACCTGGGCGCGCGCCTGCATCATGTCGTGGATAAGAATCTGCGCCGCGCGAACCTTCCAAACCCGATCGCGAATCAGAATCATGCGGCGTTGGGTATCGACCATCAACCGCTGGATCTCGAGCGCGCCCCGCACGCCGGTAGCGATTTCCTGGACCTCCTGTATTGTGAACGGTTCCGGGACAGGGATAACCACCGCGGCTGTGCTCTCCAACGCCTGGCGTTTCTGGACGGTGTCGTTGGCAATCAATATGAGGCGATCGCCCGCGGGCACGACGAACGAGTCGGTGGCGACCTCCAGCGCTCGAAGCGCGTCGCTGTAATCGACGCCCGTGATGTCGAAATGAACGGAATTCACGGGATGGTAATCGGCGTCGAAGACGACCAGCAGACCGTAGGCTTTTCCCACCTGCTCGAACAAGGCTTTGGAATCGCCCTTGAGATCGAAATTTTTCAAGCCGGGCGTGGCTTTGAGTTCGGGCGGGGGCAGGGGTTTGCGTTTCGCCTCGACGATGTCCCAGTCGGAGATTTTGCCGACGATGGAAGGATCGATGTCGGAGGTGGCGGGCGTTTTCGAGGGCGCTACGCCGGGCTTGCTGCCGAACACGTTTCCGATCTCGGGTTTCGCCATGGTGGCGGCGGGGCGAAGCGCCTCGGCATGGGTCCAGTAAGTGACGTTCGTGGGATCCTTGGCGGCCGCTTGCGCGTAGAGGAGGTAGGCGCGCACCGTCTCGCCCGCTTTTTCAGCTTTTTGCGCGTCGGCGAAGAGCTGCGCGGCGGTTTCCTCGGCGGCGAAGCAGGGGCAGGCTAAAGCCAGGCACACTGCGGCCACGGCTATTAGGGCAGACACTCTCACTTGAAATATTTGACGGGAGAAGGGGGCTTGGCGTGCAAGGGAGTTCGAGTGACCGACCGGCTAGTGGGCCGCGCGGCCGCACCCGTTTTTTGTAGGGCAGACCCCCTGGTCTGCGCGCGACCCCCCGGTCGCGCTGTTGAGGCATTCGTAATAGGCGGACGAAGCCGGCCAAGGCGTCGGCTGCAGACGAGGGCGTCTGCCCTACAAAAGCCAGACCTTGTTGGGCAGGATTGCATCCTGTTCCCCATGGCCCGAGCGGCGGCGAAATAGCCATGAAAAACGGGATCGCGCCGCATTGTGCGAAGCCGGTTACCGAGGCGCGACCGTGAGGGAGCGCTTGTCCGCAGTGACCGTTTTCCGACCCTGCGGCGGATTTTCAATCCGCCTGGCGCGGCGTTTCGGGAAGCCGACCAAGGCCGATTGAAAATCGGCCGCAGGCTACAAGCCTGCCCCACTTGTTGATTGCCGCTAAGCTGCACCGTACACGCCTCGTCGACCCACTCCCAGTCATTATCGCCCATGCAGCCCGAGCGCCTCAATGGACCGCCGGGGTGGGAAGGTACCTGGGCGGTTCGTACAGGATACCGTCGTAAGCGCCGGCGGCGAGCTGGGCCGGGATAGTCGACGGGTCGCGATAGGGGGTCAGACGCGTGTGTGGGAAATAATAATGTAGGATCGGCAGATCGTCATGGGGAACCAGCAGTTTCTTGTCCCCGAGGTGATTCTCGCGGATTACGTCGAGCAGCGCGTACGACTTGGGATCCTCATGCAGCGGATAGATTCCGATTCCCCGCAGCGTCGTGAGTGCCATCGCCACCAGCACGACCGCAACGGCGCCGGCCCGCACGGAATTGGGAAACTTGGCGAGCCACAACGCGCATGTCCATCCGCCCAACAGCACCACCCCGGGCAGGATCGGCAAGGCGTAACGGGGTGCATCGGCGTTGACCTTGAAAATCGCCAGAAACATGGATACGAAGAAAATGGCGAAGGGCGTCAGTACGGGCGTCCACGCCAAGCGGCGTGAGAGGAGAAGCACCGCCGCGATGGCCAGCAGCGTCCAAGGTACCGGCGATAGCGCGAATCGCATCCACCAGGCGCCCGCGACGCTGATCTGGGCGCCCCAGGCGTTCTTTTGAAACAGCGCCAGGTAGGCCATGAACGCGTACGCTTTCACGAACGACAGCTTGAACACCGCTCCGGGCCACACGATGAGCACGGTTCCGATGAAGGCGGCCAACGATTTCAGGGCGAACGCGAGATCGAGGTGAAGGCGATCGCGGACCAGGTGGCCGCAGATGAGAACGGTCGCGATGAGCGCGAATGCGACTTCGAGCGTGCAGAAGGCCAGCGCGGAAGCAACGACGGCGGCGTACCAATCGCGGCGTTCACCCGTCTGCATCATGCGGGCGAGGAACAGAAGACAGGCCGTGACAGAAAGCGCGAACAGTTGATGCGGCGCCAGTTCATTGGCACGGATCGCCGGGTAACTCCAGAGATAGAGCGCCGCGGACAAGATTGCCGCAAGTTGTCCAGCGGCGCCTCCCAGAATCCAAACGGCGCCAAAATACAGGAGCAACGCGGTGGCGATGGGAAAGATGACGTTGAAGGACCGGAGCATCTGCTCCGACGTCGCGAAGCCTTTCACGGCCAGCAGCCAGTCGAGATAGAGCGGCCCATGCCAATGCCGGTAGAACACCAGGTCGTTGGCGTCGCGAATGCTTTCGGCCAGCTCCGTGCGGCGGCTCGGATCGCGGCGAGCGCTCAATCCCATGTGAACGAATTGCGGCAGCGACAGAGATGGCGAGTCGATCCAATTGCCGGCGAACCCGCGCGATGCCGCGTACATGTAGTCGGCCTCATCGTAGATGAACGGGGCATAAATCACGTTGCCCCTCAAAAGCAGAAAAAATCCCGCGAGCAGCGCCGCGACGGCAACAAGGTGCTTCAGCATAGAAGCTGCTCGAATTCGCGAGACACGGCTTCCCAGGAGAATCGCGAGGCGACCATTTCCCAGGCGTTATCCGCCAACCGCTGCGCCGTAGCGGGGCTGTCAAGCAGTTCCAGGCATCGCCCGGCGAATGTCTGGGCATCGTCGGCGAGAAAGATATTGGTTCCGTCCTCGACGGGCAGCCCCTCGGCGCCGACTCTGGTGGACACGACCGGCGCCCGCGCGGCCATCGACTCGAAAATCTTCAGGCGCGTGCCGCCTCCGACGCGTAGCGGAACGATCGACATCTTAGCGCCCCAGAGATGGGGTCGGATGTCGGGAACGGTCCCGGTCACCTGAATCCCCGGATCGCTTTTGGCCAGTTCGAGAATCGCAGGCTCGGGCTTGCGCCCGGCGAACGTAACGGTGCAGTCGGGTTTGCGTTTGCGGATCAGGGGGAGAATTTCGCGAACGAACCATTGTGCGCCGGCGGTGTTCGGCATCCAATCCATGGCCCCGACGAAGACGATGTCAGTCGGATTGGTCTGACCACCCGACGGGCTGAAATAATCGACATCGACGCCGGTGGGCACGGCCGCGATGCGCTGGACGCCATATTCGCGCTTCATCACCTCGGCGTCGGCATCCGACACGGCGATCACGCTTCGAACGGTGCGGCAGATGCGGCCCTCATACTCGAGCATCCGCCGGGCCTGCAGCTCGAAGTAAAAACGATGCGCGGGAGTGCGCGCGTGCTCGACATGGCGCTTCCAGATTATGGCCTCGACATTGTGCTGGAACAGCACGCAGCTCGCGAGATCGGGGATGTTCGGAGCTGCCGCGAGAAAATCGCAGACGATGCGGTCGAAGTTCTCGCGCCGGCAGAGGTCCTCGATTTTGCGCTGCATCGCACGGGAACGATAGCGCTCGATGACGATCGGCGACCGCGTCAGCAGACCCTTGACAAGGAGCGCGCCGAAACGAACGGTGGCCCCTTTCTGCGGAACGTGATTCGCAATCGGGTAGGCGCGAGTGCAATATTCCGCGCTGCGCTTCAACGCTTCGGAATCGCCGTTATGCAGCGCGACGAAATGGATCTCATGCCGCCGGTGCAGACGCTTCAGCGTTTCGAGGGTGCGAATCTGGCCGCCTCGATCCGTAGGGTGCAGGAAATCCGTCTTCACCCATAACAGCTTCATACGGCGGATGACGCCGCCTCTCGAGTCAAGCCCCGCCAACGGTCACGTTTGCCGGTGAGGAACAGATCTCCCCAGATCTGCAGATTCAGCAGGCGCCAGATGCGATCGGTACCGTCTACTTCGCCGGCGCAGTGGCGCTGCAAGAGCCGATCGAGTTCGCCGCGATTCACAAAAGACGCAAGCAGACCGTCCGGAGCGCGCAAGGCCGCGAGCAAAGGCTCGGCGGCGGCATCCATCAGCCAGCGCCGCAGCGGGGTGGGAAAACCCATCTTCTTGCGATAAACGATGTCGTGCGGCAGCAGGTCCTCGACGGCCTTCTTCAAAACGTATTTTTGGATCGACCCGCGAATTTTCAGACCGTCCGGAATACTCATGGCGAACTCCAGGAAGCAGTGGTCCAGAAACGGCACGCGGCTTTCGATGGAACACGCCATGCTCATCTGGTCCTGTTTCATCAGCAGTTCGACCAGGTAAGTTTTCTGGTCGGCAAACAGCATGCGCGGGAGCAACGGCGCCTCGGGACGCGATTGCCAATAGCGCATGTAGCTGGAGTAAACGTCGCCGCTTTTAGAGTTCAGGAAGCGGCTCTGATCGGCGGAGGAGAAGGCGCAGTAGAAATTGTCGAGAAACATCGCCTCCAGGCTCTCGTCGCGTCCCAAAGGCGTGTGGCCGAGTTTGCGGCGCATGGACGCATTCAGAAGGCTGGAGTTGGCGATGCTCGATCGTATCCAGCGGCGCAGCGGAGCCGGAACGATCCCATAGGCTTGCGCAGCGCGGCTGTTGATCATGTTCCAGCGATAACGTTCGTAGCCGCCGAACAGCTCATCGCTGCCTTCGCCAGTGAGCACTACCTTCACTTCCTGCGCCGCCAGCTTCGATACATAGTAAAGCGACACGCTGGAGGGCCAACTGATCGGCTCGTCCTCGTGCCAGACCAGATCGGGTAAGGCGTCGAAGAAGTCGTCCATGCCGATCACCACTTCGTGGTGGTCCGTGCCGATGGTGCGGGCAACTTCGGCGGCGTAGCTCAGTTCGCTGAACTGCTCCTCGCGGTAGCCGACCGAAAATGTTTTCACCGGCCCATCGGCCATGCGCTTGATCAACGCCGCAATCGCGCTCGAATCGACGCCGCCGCTGAGAAACATCCCCAGCGGAACATCGCTCATCAGGCGCATGCGCACGGTTTCTTCCAGGCGCCGGCGCGTCTCCGCGATCCATTCCGAGTCGCTGCGGAACGAGACGTCTTGGCGATTCTCGCCGGGCTGCGGGACTTCCCAATACTGCTCGATTTGCGTATCGGGGTGGTCGCTTCGAAGATCGAGCCGCAAATGATGGCCGGGCATCAGCTTGCGGATGCCTCGGAACAAAGTGCGGTCGGCGCTGGTGTAGCCGAAGCCCAGATACTCGGAAACGAGCGACTCCTCGCAATCGGTGGAAATGGCGGGGTGCGCGAGCAGCGCTTTGATCTCGGATGCGAACGCAAACAGGCGGCCGTCCCAATAGTAGTAGAGCGGTTTGATGCCGAGCCGGTCGCGCGCGCAGAACAGGGTGCGGCGTTCGGCGTCCCAAATGGCGAACGCGAACATGCCGCGGAAGAGCTTCACGCAATCGGGACCGTACTGCTCGTAGGCGTGGATGATGGTTTCGCTATCGCTGCGGTTCGCGTAGACGTGCCCGGCGCGCTCCAGATCGGGCCGGACCTCGGCGTGGTTGAAGATCTCGCCGTTGTAAACCAGCCATTGCGAGCCGGCCTCGTTCGCCATGGGCTGATGGCCGCCGGCTACGTCGATGATGCTCAGGCGGCGATGTCCCAGGAACGCGTGGCCGTCGCAAAAGTAACCGGCGTCGTCGGGTCCGCGGTGGCGGATCGCGTCGGTCATGCGGCGCAACACGGCCTCGGAACCTGTGGCCCGCGTTACGGTTACGAAA
>Ga0335075_10012539_pt1 | contig 12799 bp, 10 predicted proteins | sample Lox_Sample_24_FD_206723 | JGI IMG/M metagenome (GOLD analysis project Ga0335075, IMG submission 206723) | Soil microbial communities from Loxahatchee National Wildlife Refuge, Florida, United States - Lox_Sample_2.4 | ecosystem: Environmental > Terrestrial > Soil > Wetlands | place: USA... | reverse complement strand
ATGGACCCACCCACCTATCCCTCCTAAAAGAACTCCCGAAGGACGTACAGCAAATTGACCAGGAATTGCTGAGGCCCCTCCTCCTCGATCAGCTTGAGGCAGGCCCGGATCCAGGCCGCATCCTCGACCAGTCGCCCCCCACGTCCGGGAAGCGATGCACTCCGCTCGGCGGGGATCGCAGCATACGTACTTGTTCACGCCGCGCCGCACTGACCGTAATTGCAACCTTACGGAAATGCAGCGCTCTTGAAGATGTTTTTTTCGCAGTTCTCGCCCACAAAGGTCACGTAGATGACCTTGTTCACGCTTTGCCACTTGACCTTGGTGACCCGTTTCCCTTGGTATTCATCGGGAATCATCTGCATGATACCCGTCAGCGCATTGACATCTTTTTTGCTGTCCAGTACCATCTCGCCCTTGCCGAGTATCGCCTCAATCTGCTCCAGAGACATCCCCGGGCCAATCTTGTCGAAATTAGCTTGAGTGATCTTGCTGCACCCCGAAAGAGCAATCACCGCGAACAAGATCAGGGTAGCAATCACATGTTTGGCCTGACTTTGCTATTGTCTGGTCCTCTCACCTCTTGAGCGTTGAACGACAAAGTTCCGGTTCGACATCAGCCTCATCTGCGGGCTATTTTACGGCGAATCCTCGACCCCGACTATTGCTCGGATTCTCCCCTACCCTGCGCGGAACGATTCTTTTCCTCAACCCGTGAACGGATACGATCGCCATTGTCCACAGCCACGGGATTTATGAGTTGGGCGGCACTCTGGCCGTTTGCTGCGTCACAGTGGTCGCTAATCTCGTCGCGACAGCTTGCCGATAGGCATGGGCAACTTTGCGGCGCGGCTGTCTCACCGTCTGATATTTCAACTATCGTGGCGAGAGCATTTGCAGTCCGAGAACCCGGGCTCGCGGATCATTCCGCGACAGAGAGGAAGTATACCATCGTTCCGCTAAGGCCAACTCGCTACAAGGAGCGCACAGACGGTTGATAGCCTCGATACCTCAGCAATAGGCGTGCCAAATGTGCGTGCGGGGCACAGAAAAAACCCCGCTGATGCAGCGGGGTCGGGACAGGAGACTATCTATTTCTTTCTATTTCTACGGAACAACGGGATCCGTTGGGTCGCTGATCTTCTGCTTCTGCCGTTCTTTCAATTGCTTCAGCGCCTGTTCCAACGCCTTGGTCGCTTGTTTGTCACTGGGGTTTTCCCGCAGCTTTTTAAGTGCATTCTCGGCATCTGTCACCGGATCGGCTTTCGCCTTTGGCCTCATCGAAACGCCCGTCCCACTGCCGCCACTCAAAATGCCCATCGGTCCCTGGCCAGGCAAATCGTTGCCTTTCATCATGCTGCCCATCATGCCTGCGCCTGCCGACCTCATGCCGCTGCCGCCTCCCGAGCCGGAGGGCCGCTGGCTGCCGCCCCCCACGCTCCCGGCAGAACTACCGCTTTTCCCCTTCAGCGCACCAACCTCACCCTCAAGCTTCTTCACGCGCTCGCGCGTCGCCTGAAGCGATTTACGCAACGCTTCCAGTTCGAGCCGCAGCGCTTCCAGGTCGTCAGACCGTGGACGGCTCTCTTCGCTTCTGGTGAAGGAAACGCCGTACCCTGGCTGTTGCGGCTCTTCTGCCGCTGCTCGATATGCCACTCCAGACGCCCCGACGCCAGCTACGAGTGCCAGCGAGGCAACACAAACGGTGATCTTGAGCTTGGTCAACAACATGGCTTTTATTACCCCTTCGGTTAGTGCCAATACTTTTGCTGGGACAGCCCCAGCCGTCAACACGGTCTTCAGAGTCGATGCGCGAAGAGTCGGCGACATCCCTACGCCGAGCGCAACCAGCGGTATTGCCAGTTCGCGGCTCGATAATCTCTTCGCCAACAGTTTCTTTGCCTGAGCCAGTCGCCAAGACAGCGTTCCTTCGGGGACGCCGAGCAAGCGTGCTACCTCCTTGCGGCTTCTGCCTTCCAGTTCGCACAAGACGACAGGCACGCGGTACTTGTCGGGCAGGCGACTCAATTCGTGGTCTAACTGCTCTAACAGTTCCTCGTCAGAGGACGATGCAGAGCGTGTCATCTCGCCGGCTTGCCTCTCCTTCGTTCGACGTTTCGCATTCATGACCCGCGCCTTCATCGCCGTTCGGTACGCTACTCCGTAGAGCCAGCTGGCAACGACTTGCCTGGACCGTATGGAGCCGGCCTTGCGGGCGAAAACGAGAAAAGTTGCTTGGAAGGCATCTTCGGCATCATGCACATTCCGAAGCACGCGCTGGCACACACCGTAGACCATTGGACCGTGACGGCGCAGCAACGCCTCAAAGGCCACTTCATCCCGGCGCACCAGGAAGGATTCCAGCAACTGGGCGTCGGACGGACCTTCCTCCACAGATAGAAGGGCCGCTCTGCGAAGATGTCGAAGGACGTGGTTCATGTCGTTAGCTCCCTCGTTTCTAGTAGTGCCCCGAGAAGAGGCGGCGCGTTGATTTTTTTCGGAAAATGGAGCGCAAAGTCCAGAAAGGTATCTGTTCGCAGGTCGATGGTAACATGCGTACAGCGGGCGGGGACCGGGGTCATCGCGGAGTTGCTGGGCGTCATTGCAGTCGGGGTGGCCGGCGAGGATTTGGTAAACGGCCTGGGTGAGCAAGGCTTCGGCGGAGTGTTCGATGTATTTGGGGGAGCTGGGATCGGGGAGTCGCTGAGCGAGGTCGGCGATGACACGCACCGTTGCCAGTCGGCTTCGGATCATGTCGCGGACGGCCATGTGACGGTCTGACGGGACGGTGGATGCTGCGGAAGACGAGCCGCAACCCTGTGCCCGCTGCGGGCAGGTTGCCGAGCAAATCATCGAAATAATCGAAACAGTCGTCAGCGGAGAACCCTTGGAATAGGGAACGGCCGAACTGACCTTCGTGCGGGGCAAATGTTTGGCGAGATGACATGGGTTTTTGCAACGATGTCAAGCGCAGAACAGGGAAGTAGCTTGGACAGGTCGTGGAGCGGAAATCGTATCAATGCCGCGTCCGAGTTCAGATAACCGCGGCGTATTACGCGGGTGAGAGTCAAACCACGGGACGAGATTCTCGCTCCGCGTTCGTTCGGGCAGCCGAAACTCTCCACGGCCCAGACGCATGTGGCTGCTGGCCGTGGATGAGGCTCTGGACAAGTTGACGGCTGCCAGTCCCCAGGCTGCCGAACTGGTGAAACTCCGCTATTTCTCCGGGTTCACCAACGCTGAAGCCGCTGCGCTTTTGGGGTTTTCCGCGCGCAAAGCCAATCAGGTCTGGGCTTATGCACGCGCCTGGTTACGCGAAGAACTCGGCGACGACGTGCCCAGCTAGCACCAGCCGTTCGCGCGACGGTCCCTCGATTGATTATTTTGTGCGCAATTCTCGGCCAAACGTCGCATGAAGAGATAGAACCCAAACTTCGCACCATCGGCGGGCCCAGGCGATGAACGAGCAATCTCTCTTTGTTGAAGCTCTGGAAAAGCAAGATCCGGCTGAGCGGGCGGCTTTCCTGGATCAAATGTGCGCTGGCGATCCCGCCCTTCGCCAGCGGCTGGAGCGACTGCTGCAACGTCACGAGCAGGACGATAGCTTCCTGAAATCGCCGACCGCAGCGTGGGCCGGCATCGCCGAGATGATCCGGGAACGCCCCGGCACCGTCATCGGCCCCTACAAGCTGTTGCAGCAGATCGGCGAGGGCGGTATGGGCATCGTTTTCATGGCCGAGCAGGAACAGCCCGTCCGCCGCAAGGTCGCTCTGAAGATCATCAAACCCGGCATGGACTCCCGCCAAGTCGTCGCCCGCTTCGAGGCCGAACGCCAGGCTCTGGCAATGATGGACCACCAGAACATCGCCCGCGTCCTCGATGCCGGCGCCACCGACACGGGCCGCCCCTACTTCGTTATGGAACTGGTTTACGGCGTGCCCATAACCAAGTACTGCGACGACAATCACCTGACGATCCGCGAGCGGCTGGAGTTGTTCGTTCCGGTCTGCAAGGCCCTCCAGCACGCGCACCAAAAGGGGATCATCCACCGCGACATCAAGCCGTCCAACATCCTGGTCTGTCTCTACGACGGCCAGCCGGTTCCCAAGGTGATCGACTTCGGCGTCGCCAAAGCCGTCGAACAGCGACTCACCGAGCGGACCATGTTCACCCAATACGGGCAGATCATCGGCACCTTCGAGTACATGTCACCCGAGCAAGCGGAAATGAGCCAGCTTGGCGTGGACACGCGCAGCGACATCTACTCGCTGGGCGTGATGCTCTACGAGCTTTTGACCGGCTCGACGCCTTTCGAGCGGCTGCGGGAGGCGGGTCTGAGCGAGATGCTGCGGACGATCAAGGAGGACGAGCCGCCCCGGCCGAGCGCGCGGCTGTCCAGCACTCAGGAAGCGGCCAAGATTGCCAGTTCTCGGCGAACCGAGCCGGTCAAGCTGGCGAAGCTGGTGCGCGGTGAGTTGGACTGGATCGTGATGAAGGCGCTGGAGAAGGACCGCAGCCGGCGCTACGAGACGGCCAACGGCCTCGCGCGCGACATCCAACGCTACCTGGCCGATGAGCCGGTGGAAGCGTGCCCGCCGAGTGCCGGGTACAGGCTGCGCAAGTTCGCCCGCAAGTACCGCAGCGTCCTGGTTACGGTCGCCGCGTTTGTTCTGCTGCTGGCGGCCGCCGCACTGGCTAGCACCTGGCAAGCAATCCGCGCCACTCTGGCCGAGAAGTATGCCCGGCAAGCTCAGGGATGGGCCGAGGAGCAATCTGACCTGGCCCGACAGGCCGAAACCAAGGCTCTCCAGGCCCAGAAGGTAGCCCAGGCGGAACGCCAACAAGCCCTGACCAACTTTTATCACGCCCGCGTCGAGGAAGCGGCTGCGCTTCGCCGCGCCCGCGACATGGGCTATCGGTCCAAGGTCTTCAACCTGCTGCAACAAGCGCTCAAGCTCGATACACCCGACAAGAACATCAACCGGCTCCGCGATGAAGCCGTCGCCTGCCTGGGAGATTTTGTCGGCCTCGAGCCGATTACCTGGGAAGACTTTTCGGCAGGGCTCCACAAAATTGCCCTGGCGCCGGACGGAGAACAGATGGCCATCGCCCTAGACAATGGCACGATCCAGTTCCGTAATGTCCGCACGGGTAACGTCGCCGCTCAACTTAGCGAATCCGCGGTCGATCTGGCTTTTGACCCGGACAATCGCTGGCTGGTCACCGCCGGGGCCAAGGGGACGATCAAGGTGTGGCAGGACTACGGAACAGGTGGAGCGCCTGCCGCACAGACCATCGAGATGCACGCGGATTTGGCAGGGATGTCGCGAAACGGAAGGTTTGCGGTCGGCTATTCCCGCGAGCAGGATAGTGGGTTGCTTTCCCTGTGGGACGTGGCACGCCAGGAGGTCAAGGCGCGGCTCAAAGTCCCCTCGGGGGAGCCTGTGGGACTACTCCAGGTGAGCGATGACGGCCAGTGGGTGGCTCAAGCTAACCATCGTGAAGGCAAGCTCTTTGCCCTGGTGTGGAACACCCCGATCCCTGAGCCGAAGAAGATCCATTTTGCTAAGACCTCCCAAGATACCAAAGCCCTGGCAATCAGCAACGATGGCGGGTTCCTGGCGTGCCAGCATGGGGATGACGGGCTTATTCTGCTCGATCTGAACGAATCGGCGCCCAGGCCGCTGATTCGCGACAATGAAATGATGGCTGCCTGCTTCAGCCGGGACGGCCGGTTCCTGGTCTACTACAGCCTCAGCGGGCGCGTCCGATTGTGGAGCGTTCCCAAACACGAGGAGGTAGCGGACCTCACCCATATCGGCAAGGCCAGTCAGATGGAGCCTTTTTTGGCAACCTTCAGCGCGGACGGCAATACCTTCGCCACGGCGGGCGGGCTTTCCCGTTCGATTCGCATCTGGAAGCTGGCCGGCTCCGGCGAGAAGCTAGTCCTGTCCGGGCACGAAGGCGGAGTTCCCTGTGTGGCCTTCAGCCCAGACGGGAGGGAACTGGCATCGGGGAGCAAGGACCGATGGGTGAAGTTCTGGGACGTCGCCACCGGGCGGCTCCTGGGCACCCTCCCCCGTTTCGAATCAGCGATCCAATCGATCGCCTTTAGCCCCGATGGCCGACTGCTGGCCACGGGACAGTTTGGCCCGACAGCGCAACCCGTGCAGATCTGGGATCTAGCAACGCGGCAAGCGTTCGCTCTACCCAACGACGAATTAGGACAATCGGCCTACGGGGTTGCTTTCAGCCCGGACGGCAAGTTCTTCGCAGCTTGCGGCCACGGTCTGACGATATGGCGCCTTGCCGAAGGCGAGAAAGGCGCAGCTGATGCTCCGCGCTTATCCTTCGAACGAATGGCCCACCTACCGGGGCGAAGATCGTTATACCTTTGCATCAGTCCCAACAGTAAGCTGCTGGCCTGGGTGGATCACAACTTGTTGGTCTGCCTTTGGGATCTGGCGAACGGGCGCGAGATCTCATTCCTCGGGCCGCAGCTGGCGCACGGCTGGCACAACCTCGCCTTCTATCCAGACAGTGCCCACCTTACGTTTGGCTCCGCCAGGGGGATGTCCGAGACCTGGGATACACGGATCGCACGGCGGGTGTCCAGCTTTGGCAAAGGGGGGCATGTCGCTGCCAGCCCGGACGGCCGTTGGTTGGCGAACACCAACCCCGCCCTCTGGAGTTCCCAAACGGGATCGCGCGTGTTGTCGCTCCCACAGGAAAGCGGTGTGATCTGGTCCTTGGCCTTGAGCCAGCACGCCGAGCGCTTGGCTGTCGGCCTGGCCGACGGCGGGCTGGCAATATGGAACGTGCCCAAGATCCAGGCCCAACTCACACAGATCGGCCTGGCGTGGAGTGCGGACGCCCGCCCGCCGCCGCAGCAGGAGCCTCAGTCCTTCGTGCCTACGACGCCTCTTGAGCGGAAGCACCAGGTAACGCAATACGCGAACTTGGGAAAGCGCCTGGCGTGGGTGGGCCGCGTAGCAGAGGCGGAGGAGGCGTACCGCGCGGCGCTCAAACTCTTGCCCGACGAACCCGTAGCGCAGGGCGACCTCGGCAAATTCCTTGTGGACCAGGCTCGTTACCAGGAAGCAGAGGCGGAACTCAACAAGGCCATCCAATTGCAACCGGAACACGGCTGGTTCTGGGTGCTGCGCGGCTGGAATTATGCCGATAGGGGGCAGTGGGACAAAGCCTCTGCCGATTTCGTCAAAGCGACAGAGTGCAAGGAGCCGCACGAAGAGGCCTGGTACTCCCAGGCCATGCTCCACTTGCGGGACGGCGACCTCGACGGTTATCGCAAAATCTGCTCGGACATGCTCCAGCGCTTTGGCGAAGGGGCGACCTGGACTTGCACGCTGTCCCCCAATTCCGGGGCCGATCCGGATCGAATCGTCTCACTGGCTGAAAAGTTGTTAGCCAAATCGTCCCGGGATCATTGGCACGTCAACCAACTTGGGGCGGCGCTGTACCGCGCCGGCCGCTTCGAGGAGGCGGTTAAGCGGTTGACCGAAGCCGCTGAGCTAAGCTACCACCCTTACCGGACGAACATACAGCATACCTGGTTCTTCCTGGCAATGGCCCACCATCGCCTTGGCCACACTGACGAAGCGCGCCGTTGGCTTGATAAAGGCATGAAGGGGACAGAAGAAGCGCTGAAGTCTCCAGCCGAGTCACTGAGGAAATCCGGGAATCCCGACGGTGTTATTTCGCCCAACTGGAACCGGAAGTTGACGCTCCGTCTGCTGCGTCGCGAGGCGAAACAGCTGATTCAAGGTCCGGGGACAAAGCCCGAGAAATAACGATTCCGACGCCGTTGAGACTCCAACGGAATTTGCTCGCGTTGGCGTCTCAACGGTTGGTCGCATTACCGATCATTTAATCCCGTTCCATTGAGAATTTGCTGCATACATTTTTCAATCCTTGACTTCCGAGTTTTGGATTGTTTGGGCGCAGAAAAATAAAGAATGTATGCTCTTTGCCGTCCCGGCGTCAATTCATAAAAAGCAGTTTTCAAGGCAGGGATTTCATCTAATTTATCTTGAAATTCTTCAGGAATTGTGAATTCTGTAGTCTTTTTATAATTCACTTTCAGACCGGCTTTTTCCACTTCAATAGCTTCACAAATATAGGCTTTCAGGATAGTTTCCATCTCAACTATTTCTCGAACATTGGTGAATCGAATCTGGCGCGCCGCCTGCGTATTCTTCGTTTGTTGGATTAGAATACCATTGGCGTCATTTAACAAGGCGCCTTTAATAAACAAAAGCGCACAGTATTCCTTAAATACATGTATTAAAACTATGTTACTTTTCTGAAACGTGTAACAAGGAACACCCCACTTCAATTCTTCGGCCAGCTGACAGTCAAGAACGATCGTTCTCAATTTCTCCAATTCTTCCCGCCACTTTTTGGATTGTCTAAAATATCCATCAACCTTAGGATTCATCCTGTTCATTTATTGATCCTCCGAAATAGATTGAGCTTAACGACTGCGTTCACTTGCCGGGCCGGCAGGAGGGACGCTGTGTCACGAAAAGCCATAATGCCGGCCCGGTCAAGTGCAACGCTTGGCGGCGCTCCTAATTGCGGCCGGCCGCCAAGCCCGCGACGACGGCGGGAAGCTGCCCGAGCATCTTCGCCCAACCGAACTCAGCGCCCCGAAGCGCCTGATCGCCCCAAGGCTGAGAGACGTCGAAGCCTGAATGTTCAAAGAAGACGCGCGTCCCCTCGCCGTCCGGCTCAAGCCGGAAGCTCACCCGCGTATCGACGAGTCCACCGGCCGACCACGAGAACACGAGCCGACTGGGCGGTTCGCACTCCAGCACCTCGCAGCTCACAGTCATCCCGTCGAAACGAAGTTTCGGGTTCGGCGGCACCTGGAACGTGAAGTGATGCCCGACACGTGGTACAAAGTCATTCGGGAACATCCACTCGGCCAGGGCAGTGCTATCGGTGAGCGCCCGCCAGACCAGCTCCCGCGGCTGCGGAATCAGAACCTCTCGTTGAATCGTTTTAGTCATTCTTCGCTCCTCTTGGACAACTGCTTCTGAAGACGCTGGAGGTGGTCATCCCAGAACCGCTCGTAATGCGCGATCCAGTCGCGCACCGGGCTGAGTCGTTCGGGGACAAGGCGATAGCGGCGCTCTCTACCATGCCGCTGTTCGGTCACGAGACCGGCATCAAGCAAGATGCGGAGGTGCTGGGAGACGGCTGGGCGACTCATCTGGAAATGTCCCGCAATCACGTTGACGGAGCGGTCGGCCTCGACAAGGAGATCGAGCATCCGGCGACGCGCGGGATGGCTAATTGCCCCAAAGACATCCGGCTCGCGATCGGGAGTCACCACCATGCTGTCAATATACGTAAGCAAACACTTACGTGTCAAGTCCGAAGTAGCCTTCAACGCGATGAGGATGTGTCGATGCACTAGGCGACTGACAGCGTTGCGTGCCGATAGGACTCAACGTACCGCTGGCGTGGCGCATACCAGACACGCCGACCCACCGCACTTTTCACTTGCCAGTGCAGGAAAGCGATGGCTACGATCAACAAGGAGGACTTGTCGAGCTACTTTCCCGCCGAAGGAGCATGACACCATGACGAACTCCACAAGCGACTATTTCCCCGCATGGATCATCGGACTTGCCGCCCTTCTGCATGGCGCCGCGCTTGCCCAGGCCGGTGCGACGCCCCTGAACAAGGAGGAACAGGCGCGCGTCGATCGTGCGATAGACGGGGGAACGGCGTATCTCAAGCGTTCGCAAGGCGCTCAGGGCGGCTGGGCGGGGCAGTGGGAGATTCACACGGTCGGTTATGCCGCCCTGCCGGGTTTAACGCTACTGGAGTGCGGTGTCCCGGCCGATGATCCGGTCATCCGCCGCGTCGCCGTCCTCGTCCGCCGCGAGGCGCCCCGTGTCCCTTTCACCTACGAGATCGGCCTGAGCATACTGTTCCTCGATCGACTAGGCGATACCAAGGACCGCGAGTTGATTCAAGCACTGGCCGCGCGGTTGATCGCCGGCCAAACGGAGACGGGCGGCTGGTCCTACAAGTGCCCGTTCCTCGCCAAGAAAACGCAAGATGAGATTCTCGCCGCCCTGCGCAAGCTCGATCCGCCGGAGCCGCTCGACCGCATCGCCGCCGCGGAGCGAGATGCCCTAGACGGAAAGCCTGCCCAGCGCAAGCCGGCGCTGCCGCCGCTGGAAGGCGCGATCGGCCGTGCCTCGGCGCCGCACGAAGGGCCGATCGGCAAACCTGCCGTCCCAGCTCCGGCCGGCGCGCCCGAAGCGCCGAAGGCGGCCCCGGACAAGGCGAAGCCTCCCGCCAAGCACGAAGACAAAGCCGCCGAGCATCCGCCGGAAGTGCCGGCCTCTTTGAAAAAACTGCCGGTCTTCCGCGATCCCGATCATCTCATGAAGCTGCTCAGCAAAGGCAGGCCGTTCATCATCACGGACAACTCGAACACGCAATTCGCTCTTTTGGCCCTATGGGTGGCGCAGCGGCATGACGTGCCGGCGCGGCGCAGCATGGGGATGATCGTCCGCCGCTTCGAGAGCAGTCAAAATCGCGACGGCAGTTGGAGCTATCGCTATCGTTACGGCGGCGGCGAGCAAGAGGGTCCGGCCATGATTTGCTCTGGTCTGCTCGGTTTGGCCGTCGGCCGGGGCGCCAACCGCCAGCCCTCCGCCGACCGCATCCGCGACGGCTTGGCGGCGCTGAGCAAGCACGTCGGCAAACCGGCGGGAAAGTGGCGCAATATCCCCTTGGCAGACCTTTATTTCCTCTGGTCTCTGGAGCGAGTGGCCATGCTGTACCGTTTGCCGACCATCGGCGAACACGACTGGTATCGTTGGGGCGTCGAAATGCTCATCGCCAATCAGCAGAAACGCGGTTTCTGGTCCGGCGGTGGTTATCCCAAATCCACTTCAACCATCGATACCTGCTTGGCCCTTCTCTTTCTCAAACGCGCTAACTTCGTCGCCGATCTCACCGCCAAGCTGCATTACAAAGCGGACGATTTGAACCAGATGTTTCTCCGTACTACGCCTTCCCGCTCGCCCGGCGAATCGCGCGCTCCTGCCAAGCCTTGACCGGCCTTACGCCGCCCGCTGTTGCGAACGGCTCCGTTGCCATTCGACCTGCCGCGCCAAGCCTTCGTCGAGTCCGACGCGCGGCTGCCAGCCGAGATGACGAAACAGCTTCGTCGTATCGGCGGCGGTGACGCGCTGATCGCCGCGACGGGCCGGCTCGCGCCTCACCACGGCACGGCGGCCGATAATGCGTTCGAGCTTGCCGAGGATCTCCCAGACGTTGGCCGTCTCGCCGCCGCCGACGTTGTAGACCTCGCCGAGAGGCGCTTGCAGCGCCGCCGTCGTCGCCGCCACGCAATCGCTGACATAGGTGTTGCCCCGCGATTGCAGACCGTCGCCGTTAACGATGACCGGCTGATCGGCGAGCAGCATCTCGATGAAGCGATGATAACCCATGTCAGGCCGTTGTCCCGGTCCATAGACGGAGAAATAGCGCAGCACCACCACAGGCAAACTGCACTCATCGGCATAAGCGCGGCACAGGTTCTCGGCGGCGAGTTTGGTGACGCCATACGGCGAGATGGGCCGCAACGGCAGCGTCTCATCGCCGGAGCCGTAACGGCCATAAACCGAGGAAGTTGAACCGTAAAGGAATCGCCGTAAGCTGGGCAGCTCCCGCGCCGCTTCGAGCAGCCGTTGGGTGCCCAGGAGATTGCAGCTTTCGTACATCTCGAAGTCGGTCCAGCTGCGTGTCAGGCCGGGCATGGCGGCAAGGTGAAAAATCACTTCGACGCCGGCCAGAGCGTCCTCCAGCGGATCGCTTCGCAGATCGAGCGGATGAAACGAGAAATTAGGATGAGTACCGAAGCGCGCGAGATTGGCTTCCTTAGCATCGCGCGGATAATTCGGGACAAAGGCGTCGAGTCCGACGACACTGTGATTGCTCCGCAACAGATCCTCGCATAGATGCGAACCGATAAATCCGGCAGCGCCGGTGACGAGACATTTCATGCGTGGCTCCTTCCTTGGTGCCGCTAGCGGAAAATCCTAACGAGCCGGAAGCGTAAGCGACGACGCGAATGTCCGTCGCTTACGCTTCCGGCTCGTTCGCCGACGGCAAGAGGCGAATGTAACAGGACGGCGCGGCCAGGGCAACGGCGAACGAGGTGGAGTTGCCGGACTCGATTTTGCGATTGGCCCCATTGCTGTTTTCGGTTTGGTTCAATCTAATGATCGGAGATGCCGACTGTAAGCCTACGGAGATCCTCATGCGCCACTCGATCCCGTTCTCTCTTGTACTCGTGCCGCTGTTCTTCTCGTTGCCGCTCCTGGCCAATCTGCCGGCGGAATCTCCACTCGCCGCGATCATCGAGACGACATTGCCAACCGATGGCGAACACATACGGCAACTTGCCTTTGATGGCGATGATAAGACCTATTTCGCTTCGGCGAAGAACCCGACAGATAAGGACCATTTTACCTTTGTCCTCGACAAACCCGTGGCCGTTCGTTCGCTGCGAGTCAGCACGGGTCGGCCGGATGGCGGCGACAAACTCGATGCGGGCACGCTGCAAGTTTCCGCCGATGGCAAGACGTTTGAGGATTTGGCCAAGTTCAACTCCGGCGTGGCAGAAGCGAAGCCGTCGGGGCGCAAGGTTCAAGCCATCCGAGTCAAGCCGAATCAAGACCTCAAATATCCGCTGGTGATCCGTGAAATCGTCCTCGCCTCCGATCCCGCGGTTGTCGCCTTCAAGTAT
>Ga0335075_10012537_pt1 | contig 12799 bp, 11 predicted proteins | sample Lox_Sample_24_FD_206723 | JGI IMG/M metagenome (GOLD analysis project Ga0335075, IMG submission 206723) | Soil microbial communities from Loxahatchee National Wildlife Refuge, Florida, United States - Lox_Sample_2.4 | ecosystem: Environmental > Terrestrial > Soil > Wetlands | place: USA... | reverse complement strand
AAGCTCATCACCACTGGCGGCGTCGCCCGGAGCCAGTCCTACGAGCTATCCGGGCCTATCGCCGAGGCCAGCCTCACCGGCCTCAACCTCAACGTGGCGTTCATCGGCGTTGACGGCATCGACGCGCAAGCCGGATGCACAACGCACCACGAGGTTGAAGCGCACACGAACGCCGTGATGATCCGCTGCGCTCAGCGCGTGGTGGTGGTCGCGGACAGCTCCAAGATCGGCAAGGTCGCCTTCGCGCGGATATGTGAGGTGGCCGAGGTAAGCGAGCTGATCACCGACTCGGCTGCGGATCCCGAAGCAGTCCGGGCGCTGACCGACGCGGGCGTCAAGGTCACGCTAACAGAGGCCGGACGAGGGAGCGAGTCGGCTCGTGACGAGTGAGCGGGCCGTCGAGCCGGAATTTGACCTCATTGTTATAGGCGACTGCAACCCGGACGTGCTTGTGGTGGGCGGCGACGTGACTCCGGCCTTCGGCCAGCAGGAGAAGCTGGTTGACAGCATGTCGCTCGTTGTGGGCGGGTCGGCATCCATCACTGCGGTCGCCGCCGCCAGGCTGGGCCTGCGAGTGGCACTCGTCGCCGCGATCGGCGACGACGCTGCCGGGAACTTCATGCTGGCGGAACTGGCCAGGGCCGGTGTCGACACCGGCAGCATGCCAGCCAGGCCCGACCTGCCCACTGGCATGACGGTCGCCCTGTCGCGCGGCAATGACCGGGCCATCCTCACGGCGATGGGAGCCATCGGCACGCTGACGCCCGCGGACGTGCCCAGGGACCTCCTGGTCCGCAGCCGGCACGTCCACGTCAGCTCCTACTTTCTGCTCGAGCAGTCACTCGGTCCGGCCCTGCCTGGCCTGCTCGCTAGTGCTCGCGCGGCAGGCGCGACGACGTCACTCGACACCAACTGGGACCCGGCTGGGACCTGGGGGGCTGAGTTCTTCCCCGAGGTGCTGGCCCAGGCCGATCTGCTGCTGCCTAACGAGGCTGAGGCGGAACGGCTGGCCGGAGCCACGGCGCTGCCCGAGGCCGTCGCGTCGCTGACCAAGTCCGGCAGCCGGATCGCAGTCAAGCTTGGTGCGCGCGGGGCGCTCTATGCCGACGGAGAGGACCAGTACCTGGCCGCAGCTCCGCAGATGGCGCCGGTGGACACCACCGGCGCGGGCGACTGCTTCAACGCCGGCCTGCTCACCGGTCTGCTGCGGGGTTTTGAGCCCGCCGCCGCGCTGGCGCTGGCGTGCGCCACCGGTGGCCTGTCCACGCAGGGTATCGGCGGCTCCGGCTACGTTCTGGAGCTCACTGAGGCGCTGGCCCTGGCCCGCGACGTGACCGTCAGCCCTGCACCTGATCTGTCCGGTCATTAACCCGGCACACCACCTGCGCGGTTTCAGGACGTGCGAGGGCGTCGGCTGAGCGACCGTGGTCACTGTTTGTCTCAGGCTTGGGTGTGGCGGCGCGAACGGGTTCGCGGCGACCACCTGGCTGATCTCATCCGGGCGCCGCGTGATAACCCGGATATCGTCGAGCCCGGACTCGGCGGTGAGCACCTGACGCACTAGCTCAGTCACCTGCGCACGTGTCGTCAGCGGGGAGCTTGCGATGATATTGCCGGTCTGCCGATAGGTCCGGACTTCAGACCGGCAGCAATGCCCTCGGCAACCCGGCAGTCGCCTGGACGAGGACGTCAGATGGGGGTCCTGGTCAGTTGTACGCGGCCGCATCGGCCGTCGCAGACCTCCAGACGAGTTCCGGCAGCGCGCCAGTTCAGGCGGCTGCTGCGATTCGGCATCTCTCGTGCCGCCCAGCCGGTGCCGGCCCGGCCAGTCCCGGCCATCCCGGGGGCGACGCAGCACCGCTCTCCACGGCGAGGTCGTCGATGTGCACAGCGAGCAGGATGGCTCCGTCTATCAGGAGGTCACGCTCCGCGGGAGTGATGTCGCCCCGGTCAGCACGCTCGCGGAATCTTGCGCAGATTAGCTCCAGCGCCGCATCTACTGTCCGCACGGTCATCACGGTCCCCACCTCCAGCCCAGATATATCGCCAGGGGCGCCGAGCGGGCAGGGGCTTTGGTCCCGTGGTGAGCCCAAGTATCGCCGGGCGAAGCGAAGAACGCGGAGCGGCACGCAAGTCGGCCGGCCTGCGGCTTGGACAGCAAAGCTGCACAGTAGACATCGCGGCGGCGAGCGGCGGATCTAGTGCGTGCGGCCGGATTGCAAATCAGGCGCCCCGGAGGGCCCAAGAGGCTCTGCCGGGGCGCCAAGCTCTTCGACCGGCGCATCCATAGGCATCGTCCTCCTGGTTGGTATGGTCCGCCTTCCGCGACCCGCAGGCAAGAGGTCGCCAGTAAAGGCTGAAGAACCGTGCGCACCTGCGGACGCCGGTGACATGAACGATCGGCCTCGTGGGATCTACGCTCACGGTCGCCACTGCCTTTGCGACCTGGGTGGTGGTTACGGTCCTGCATGAAGCGGTGAGCACCACCGAAGCTCCGATCTCAGTGCTCGCCGTGTGCGCGGCGCAGCCTGCGGGAGGGATGCCGTCGGTGAACCAGTTCCACGCGACCGTGACAGAGGGCGATGGTGGGCAGGGTGCCTCCGTCCTCGATGGCGAGGTTGCTGAGCGATCCGCCGGCGAGACCGCCAGGGACCGCCTTGCCTCTCATGCTGCCCAGGAGGGCACCAGCTCCACCGCACTGCTCGACCAGCTGATCATCGAGGGCGTCGAGCAGCGTGACTACCCCGGGGTTGTCTTCCGCGGGCCTGCCCACGACCGGCGGGCCGCGCTCGCTGGCGGACCGGATGTCTGGGAAGTCATCGCGCGCCTGCAGGAACTCGACGGCCCTGAGGAAGAGCGGATCAGCCTGCTGGCTGAGGAGTCCGAACTGCACCCGCGACTCATCCGCCTGGCCCTGGGCTACGCGGCCGAGCACCCCGACGATGTCCTCGCGCGGATCGAACGGAACCGTGCCATGGCGGACCGCAGCCGCGCCACGTCGCGGCAGCGCCAGGAACTCCTGCGGTGACGGCCTTCTTAGTCGATGAGATGTTCCGTCCAGCCACAGCGGCGCTGCTGCGCGACAAGTACGAGCACGATGCGATACACGTGACGGAGGCGGGGCTTCGGGGTGCTGAGGACGCTCAGGTCGCGGCAGCCGCCCGCGCTGACGGCCGGGCGATCGTCATAGAGAACGTCTCCGACTTCGCCGCGGAGCGTGACGTGGTGGTTGTGTTCGTCCCCAAGAAGAAGCTGCCTGCGGGCGGTGCCCAGGCACCAGCGCTGGCGGCAGCCCTCGACCGGTGGGTACACGAGAATCCAGAGCCCTACCTGGGGCCGCACTGGCCGAGCCTGTAGACGGCCCGCGCAGGCGAGCCCGGAGCGCACGATCCCGCGGCGTGCGCCTCCACGTTCACAGCCGCACCACGAAGCTGTGCCGCAATCCGCCACCATCCGTCACCTGCGCCGACGTCAGCTATCTGGACGACCGTGAACGGTCCAGGACACAGGTGAACGAGACTAGAAGTGAGAGTAAAGCCGCGGCCTCATGACGGCCGGGAGGCCGGCCTAGCGCGAGATGGGCTCGATGCGCTCTAGCTGCGGGAGTTCCTCCTCGTCATGCGATGCCTCGTACAGGTCGAGCGCCAGCTGGCCGTTCAGCCAGAACTGCGGGGTGGTGCCGAGCGCCTTGGCCAGCCGCAGGGGCCGTCGAGGGCGTGATGCCGCGCCTGCGGGTTTGCCGTTCGTGATCGGCGAAGTCCCGCACTAAATCCAGGACCGTAGAGTGGAGCAGCGTGCGCGTACGTGCGGACGGTGAGGACCGGGTCGGGCGCGACGGCGGTGCAGATCGTGCACTCGTCGCGGCGCGGCTCGCGGGATATCGAGCACGTCGGCTCCGCGATGCCGGCGTTGAGCTGGAGGGTGCTGAAGGCCGTCGCGGCCGCGGCTGGCGCCGGGCAGGCCGAGCTGGACCTGGGCCTGGAGGCCACCGAGCCGACCAGGCGGGGCGAGCGCTGGGGGCGCTGCCGATCAACCTCGTCGCGGATGGGGCTCCTGCTAGACGCCGTGGAGCACGGCTACCGGGTGCTGGGGATCGAGCAGGCGACCGACGGCGACGAGGTGTTCCGCCGGCTAGAGATCGCGCGCATTATCGAGCCGCTCAGCAAGCTTGACAGCTTGCGGGTGCTGGAAGAAGCGAGCGCCGCGGCGGCGTCCCACCGGACCGTGACGTGCCGCCTGCCGCTGTGTGCGAAAGAGCCGTGGCGTCAGAAACTGTCCGGGTTTGCGCGGCGCACGCGCGACTGGGCCGGGCGAGCCTGTATTTCGAGACCGACGCCGGGGACGGGTTCCGCGAGCCTGGGTTCTCCCAGGAGCGCCGGCTGGAGGCCCAGATCACTATCGGCCTGCCTACCGACCAGGGCGGCTTCCCGCTGATGGTCAGCGCGTTCGAGGGCAACAAGACCAAGACGATGCTGCCGGTGATCGAGTCGTTCACGGCCGCGCACCAGCTCCCGGACGGCGTCAACAGGCCCTCACCCACCCAGAATTGGTCACTGGTGGGCCGGGTAAGCCCGTCAGCGCGGCCAGCTCGGCGGACACATCGGCGGCTGCAGCATCGCCGATCCGCTGGAAGATTGCGAGCGCCTGCCGCAGCCCGGTTTCGGCCTCGGCGGTGCGGCCTTCGGCCACGGCGCATCGGGCCACGCCGGCCAGCGCGTGCGCTTCGCCTGGGGTGGCGCCGATCTCGCGGGCCAGGTCGATTGCTTGCCGGTACCATGACCGGGCCCGACCGAGGTCGCCCTGGGTCCTGCTCAGCGTGCCGTAGTCGATGAACGCGACGACTTGACCGTGCCGGTATCCGACGTCGCGGAAGAGGCCCAGCGCCTCCTGCAGGTCCTGGGCCGCGCCCTGGAAGTCCTCGGTCTTCAGCCGCAGACGCCCCAGGTACAAGAGGGCGTTGGCCTGCCCCGTCTGGTCGCCGAGATCGCGGTAGATGCCCAGCGCCTCCTGCAGGTCCCTGGACGCGCCCTGGTAATCCCCGGTCTTCAGCCGTACCAGCCCTCCCGCGGTAAGGGCGTAGCCCTGGCCGGGCCGGGCGCCGAGTTCGCGATAGATATCTAGCGCCTCCTCCTGGTCGCGGGCTGCAGCGGGATAATCGCCAGTCAGAGCGCGCATGCCGCCTAGAAAGTTGAGAGCGTTGGCCTGGCCGAAGCGGTCGCCGATGTCCCTGGAGATGCCCAGTGACTCCTCCAGATCCCGGGCCGCGCCCAGGTAATCCCCGGCCATCCGTTTCAGGGATCCCAGGTGATAGAGGCCGCAGGCCTGGCCGGGCCGGTCGCCGATGTCCCGTGAGATACGCAGCGCCTCGTCCAGGTCACGGGCCGCTTCCGGATAGTTTCCGACTCCCAGCCGCACAATCCCCAGGTTGAGGAGGGCCCGGGCCTGGCCGGGCTGATCGCCAAGGTCGCGGTAGATGTCTAGTGCCGCCTCGAGGTCGCGGGCGGCACCCGGGTAGTCCCCGGTATCAGGCCCCAGCTCCCCCAGGTCCGTGAGCGCGCCGGCCTGGCCTGGCCTGTCACCCAGATGCCGAGCGGCCTGCACCGCGGCCGCGTGGCGGGTGATGGCCTCAGCCCACGGGCCGTCGTGCCGTAGCAGGCCGGCCAGGCCCGCGGTGAGGCCGATGACCCGGGCGTGCTGGCCGGTCGCGGTGACCTGGTCCAGGCAGGCCAGCAGACTCGCCCGCTCGGCCCGGGCCCACGACAGTGCCTGGTCCCGGCTAGCCAATGCCGGAACCACGGCCGCCGGCGGGGGGCTGGGCGCCTGGGCGGCCGTCCGGGCCTGGAGAGCGAGCAGGGCTTCGGCGCGGGCGGCGGCATGCTGGTAGTAATCCAGCAGCCGCCCGATGGCCAGCTCCTGGTCATCGTGCGAGTCGACACGGCTAGCCAGGACCCGGGCATGCTCGCGGATCAGGTCATGCATCCGGTACCAACCGGGCACCGGCTCGGTAAGAAGGTACTGGTCATACAGCGCATCCAGGCCGCGGCGGGCAGCGGCCAGGCCGGTACCGTCCAGGGCGCCGGCCGCGTAGGCGTCGATGTCGGCTCCCGGGTGCAGCCCGAGCCGGCGGAACAGGCGCTGCTGCCCCGGCGTGAGGTCGTTATACGACAAGTCGAACGCGGCCGCGACCGACAGGTTTTCGGTGGCCAGCTGCTCGAGCCGGTCCACGGCGGCGGCTAGCTCGGCGGCTCGCCCGGCTAGGGTCCAGGCCGGGTGGTGGTTCAGCTGGCGGGCGAGCATCCCGATCGCCAGCGGCAGGAAGCCGCACAGCCGGGTGATTTCCCCGACCTCGGGGTCGGCCGAGCTCAGGCTCGTCCGGTCAGCCAGCCGGAGGAATAGCTCGGCTGCCTCGCCCGGCGGGAGCGTCTCCAGGCTGATCGTCCGCGCGTCCTCCAGAGCGGTCAGCCTCCGTCGGCTGGTGACTAGCACCAGGCTGCCACCCGCGCCGGGCAGCAACGGCCGGACCTGCTCGCTGTCAGCGGCGTCATCCAGGACCAGCAGTAGCTGCCGCCCGGCCAGCCGGTCCCGCCACAGCCCCGTCCGGGCCTCCAGGTCGGCCGGGATCTGGCCGGCTGGGACCCCGATGGTCAGCAGCAGGCTGGCCAGCGCGTCGGCGGGGCTGACCGGCTGCCGTCCCGGGGTATGCCCGTGCAACGGCAAGAAGACCTGCCCGCCGGGGAACCGGCCGGCCATCGCGTGCGCCGCATGCACAGCGAACGCGGTCTTGCCGATGCCAGCCATCCCGCCGATCGCGCGGATACTCACCACACTGCCCGCCGCCGCCGCCGCGTCCGATAGTTCCTGCAGCTCGTGCGCCCGTCCAGTAAACGAGGCAATGTCGCGGGGCAGCGTCCTGGTTGCCGCCGTTACCTGGGCAACGGACCGGCCGAGCGTTACGCGGACCCGGGCGACGGCCTCGAACTCGACGCGGGCCGAGCCGTCCAGCAGGAGAGCATCGGCGAGCAGCCGCACCGTGTCCTTGTGCGGGGTGGTGACGATGCCCCGCTCAAGGTCGCTGATCGCCCGCAGGCTCAGCCCCGAGGCCGCGGCCAGCTCCTCCTGCGTTAGCCCGGACTCAAGCCGCAGCCTCCTCAGCACACCGTCGAACCGATCCGTCGGCGGCTTAGCCACAGACCCTCCCCTTGCCCGCTCCAGGCATCATGCACGGCGAGCATAACCGCGGCCGAGTCCAGTTGCTGCCGGGCAGTGCCAGGAGGGACTGGGCAGTTGCACTAGGGACTGCCGGATGTGCCCGCATCGTCTGCGTCGCGAGCATGGTGCCGTCATCCTCCACCAGCCAGCAGAAGTTGGCCCGGCCAGACGGAGAACGCAAGATGCCAGAATCAACCCAGCCTACGGTCGTGCTCGTGCACGGCGCATTCGCCGACGCCTCCGGGTTCGCCGGCGTCATCAGGGAATTGAGTACCTCGGGATGCCGGGTGCTCGCCCCGCCGAATCCGCTGCGCGGCCTCGCCGGCGACGCCGCGGCAGTCAGTGCCGTTGCCGGCACGGTCGACGGCCCGGTCGTGCTCGTCGGCCACTCGTACGGCGGCGCGGTAATTACGCAGGCCTCGGCCGCCCTGGCCAATGTGGTCGGGCTCATCTACCTCGCGGCGTTCAGCCTCGAGGTGGGCGAAAGCTGCGCCACGGTCCAGGCGCCATTCCCGCCTTCGATGCTCGCCGCTACCGTTGAGCCCACTCCGTACGACGCGCCGGGCGCGGTGGACGGGCCTGACCTGTTCATCGACGAGGGCCGGTTCCGCGAGACCTTCTGCGCCGATGTGCCCATCGACCTGGCTCAGGTTATGTGCGCCACGCAGCGGCCGCTCGCTGTCGCCGCATTCACCGAGAACGCCACCGAAGCCGGGTGGAAGTCCATCCCGTCCTGGTACCTGGTCGCCGCGCACGACAACGCGATCTCGCCCGAGGCTGAGCGGTTCATGGCAAGGCGCATGAGCTCGACCACCGAGGAGATCGAGGGCTCGCACACCGCGTTCATCGCCCAGCCCGTCCGCACGGCGGACTTCATCAAGACCGCGCTCGGCAAGTTCTGAGCCGACATGCCGGGATCAGGCAACAACCGCCCAGAAGTAAGACCGAAAGGAACACCAGTGAAACGCATACCCTGGATCGCCGGCCTCACCGCCGCCGCAGCCGCCATCTCCGCGCTCACCCTGACCCTGACAACGACCGCGCGCGCCGACGCGCAGCAGCCGCAGCACGCGCATGGCCCGAAGCCGACCATCGTGCTGGTGCACGGGGCGTGGGGCGACAGTTCCAGCTGGGACGGGGTCGTTAGTCGGCTCCAGCGCGACGGGTACACCGTCGACGTGCCGCCGAACCCGCTGCAGGGCCTGACCTACGACTCGGCGTTCATCCGCGACTACCTGCACACCATTACCGGGCCTATCGTCCTCGTCGGCCACTCCTATGGCGGCGCCGTCATCACCAACGCCGCCACCGGCGACAAGCAGGTCAAGGCCCTGGTCTACGTCGACGCCTTCGCACCCGCAGAGGGCCAGACCATCGGCCAGCTCGACTCCGCAATTCCAGGCTCGTGCGTCGAAGTACCGGCAAACGTGATCACGCAGCCCTACCCCGGCGCGCCTAAGGGCGACGTCTACGTCTACATCAAGCAGAGCGTGTTCGGCTCCTGCATGGCCAACGGGCTGCCCGCCAGCGAAGTGCGCGTGCTGGCTGCCATCCAGCGGCCGCTTACCTCCCTGGCGTTCACCCAGAAGTCCGGCGTCCCCGCGTGGAAGACGATCCCGTCCTGGGCCGTGATCGGCACCGCCGACCACGCCATCCCGCCCGCCGAGCTGCTGGCCATGGCCCGGCAGGCGCACGCCCACATCACCATGGCCCCGGGCGCCCCGCATCTGGCCATGATCTACGCCCCGGGCCTGGTTACCCAAGTCATTCTCAAGGCGGCGCACGCCACTACCTGACCCGCACGCACCAGATGACCGCATGCGGGCCGTCCGGCAGCACCCTGTGCCGGACGGCCCGCAGCACGGGGCGACCATCTGCCAGCGATCTCGCCGGACGCGCCTGCGGGCCGGCTCGTTGTGAAACGCCACGTTTGCCAACCAGCCAGGCCCACCCGGGAGTGCATCGCCATGAGGAAGCAAGCAACACCGTCCCCGCCCGGTGACAAGCCGGGGCTGCCAGCCCGCCGCCACTGCCGCCGGGCTGGCGGCACTGGCTGCTGCGGGCCGGGATCATCGTCGCGGTCAGGGTGTGGCTATTGCTGTCGGCGGTGCATGAGGCGCGGCAGACCAGCCTTAGCTACTCGCAGTTCCTGTCTGACGTGTCGGCCCGCAAGGTCAAGACGGTGACCATTGCGCAGACCGGGGCCACCAGCGGGGGACACTGACGGACGGGACCAGCTACACCGTGGTGGTCCCGCCGCAGGCCGGCCAGGAGCTGCTCAACGAGATTCGGTCGGGTGGCGTGCAGATCACCGGGTCCAAGGCGGGAGAGCCGGCCGTGCCGTTCTTCTCGGTGACGCGGTCGGGTTTGTCGAGCTGTTCGTCGGTGTCGGCGCGGCCCAGTGCGGGACCTGTTTGCCGAGGCGCGCAAGCGTGCCGGGGCGATCATCTTCATCGACGAGGTGGACACGATCGGGCAGCGCCGGGCCGGTGCGGGCGCGGTCGCCAACGACGAGCGGGAGCAGACGCTGAACCAGCTGCTCACTGAGATGGGTGGCTTCGACCCGGCCATCGGTATTGTCGTGCTCGCCGCGACCAACCGGCCGGAGACACTAGGCCCTGCCTTCCTGCGCCCCGGCCGCTTCGACCGGCAGGTGACCATTCCGCTGCCGAACGTTAGCGAGCGGGCCACGATCCTGGCGGTGCACGTCCGCGGCAAGCAGCACCTGGCCCCCGATGTGGATCTCGACGTGGCGGCGAGCGTTACGCCCGGCTTCTCCGGCGCCGACCTGGCCAGCGAGGCCGCGATCGCCGCCGCGCGCGGTAACACCGTCGTCACCGCCGCCGACTTCGACGCCGCCCGGGACCGTATCATCCTCGGCCGCAGGGAAGGGCTCCAACGTCCTGCTGCCGGAAGAAAAGCACGCAGTGGCCGTGCACGAGGCCGGTCACGCCCTCGTCGCCGCGCTATCCGAGCACGCCGACCCGGTTGCCAAGGTGACCATCCTGCCGGCTGGGCAGACCCTCGGCGTCACCGAGCAGCTTCCGCTGACCGAACGGCATATGTACGGCGAAGGACTACCTGCTCGACTCCCTCGCCGTGCGGCTCGGCGGCCGCGCCGCCGAACTTGTCATCTTGGGCCAGGCCTCCATCGAGGTCGGAAACGACCTGGCTGGTGCCACCGATCTGGCAATCAAGATGGTCCGCGAGTTGGGTATGTCTGCGACGGTTGGCCCGGTCCGATATCCGGAGGCGGCTCAGTGCCTCTCGGAAGCGGTGGGCCCGGCCTGTCCAGCAGGCCCTACGCCGAGGCCACGCAAGCCGCAATCGACAGCGCGGTAGCTAGCCTGCTCCGCCACGCTGAGCAGCGCGCAGTCGAACTGCGCAAGACGCACCTGGCCGAACTGGACGCTCTCGTCAACCTGCTTACTCGCGCGCGAGACAGTCGACAGCACCGACGTCTACTGTCCTGACCGCTCCACCAGCCCGCCCGCGCAGGCCTTAGGCCGAGCTGGAGCGATTGCGCCGGGCTAGCTGAGGGACGCCGCGGCCTGATCGATCAGGTCGGCGATCGCGGTGGGCTTCGAGGCCAGAGAGGCGTGGCTGGTATCGAGCTCGACCGTGGTGCGCGGATTCATGCGTGCGGCCATGCGGCGCTCCGTGTCCGGGTGGATCATGCGGTCGCTGGACGAGACCTGATACCAGGTCGGCTTCTTCCGCCATGCGGGATCGGAGACTGGATTCCCGAAGGTCGAGCCGACCGGCGCCTTCTGCGTCACGGCCATCACGAGTGCCTCGTCGGCAGGCAGGTCCTGGCAGAAGCTCTCCCGGAACTTCTCCTGCTTGATCCAGACGTAGCCGTCCGAGTCGGGCTCGATGTTTCCGTCGGCCGCTGCCGCGGCTACGTTCCACTCTGAGATCTGGCCAAGGTTCTCGCCGGCATCCGGAGCGAAGGCTGCGACATACACGAGACCGGCGACGTTCGGAAGGTCACCAGCCTGGGTAATGACCGCGCCGCCGTAGGAATGGCCGACGAGCAGAACCGGGCCGTCGACCTGCCTGATCATCTTCTGCGTCCGCTCGGCGTCGTCGTACAGGGAAGTCAGGGGATTCTCCACCGCGTGGAGCGAGTCGTAACCACGACGGTTCAGCTCGATGATGACGTTGCCCCAGTGAGCGGCACCGCCCCAGAAGCCATGGACGAGGACGACGCCCGGCTTATTACTCATCTTGTTCCTCCAGAGTTCGGGTCTGTACCGCGTTCCTCGCTGTGGTCGTTTCGCTGATCTTCCCTCGGTGACCAGGTGCTTAACGCTGAGCGGTCATCGCGCACGCAGTTCCGCTGCCAGTTATGCGCATGGTTCTGCCTGTTCGGCGCGTGACAACGCTGGTTGCATGAGAACCCTCAACCAAGAGAACTAGCAGCAGAGGGATAACGAACATGAAAGGCCTTGCCGCCCTCAGTTGGCACGCACTGCCGCACTTCACTGCGGAAGGCGCGATGTTATGTCTGAAGCCACGCCCGACGTAGTAGTGCTTGAGGCGGACGCCGAGGCGACTGCCAGCCTGTCCGGGTCTGTCGCCGTACGTATTTTGCGGCCGAGGTGCGCGACTGGCGCGCCGCGGGGAGCTGCCCGGCTTGTCGGCCGCGCAGCGGAGCGTGGCGTGCTTGACGGGTTCGTTGCCGCGCTGCGGGGGGGCGAGAGTCAGGCTCTGGTGCTGCTCGGCGAGCCTGGCATCGGCAAGACGGCCCTCCTTGATTTCCTGGGCAAGCGCGCGACTGGCTGCCGCGCGCTGATCGTGTCCGGTGTCCAGTCGGAGATGGAGCTGGCGTTCTCAGCGCTGCACCAGCTATGCGCGCCTCTGCTCGACCGGCTGGCGGCCATCCCGGCGCCGCAAGCCGCTGCGCTGCGCACCACCTTCGGCCTGGACTCCGGCCCGGTTCCGGACCGTTTCCTTGTCGGCCTTGCCGTGCTGAGCCTGCTCGCGGAGGCGGCGGCCGAGCGGCCGCTGCTGTGCGTCGTCGATGACGAGCAGTGGCTCGACCGCGCCTCGGCACAGGTCATCGGGTTTGTGGCCCGCCGACTCGGGGCGGAGTCGGTGGGTCTGGTCTTCGGGACCCGCACGCTGAGCGATGAGCTGGCGGGCCTGCCGCAGCTGAAGGTCGTGGGCCTAGCCAAGGCGGACGCGTACGCGCTGCTTGAATCGGTGCTGACCGGCAAGGTCGACCCGCGGGTGGTGGACCAGATCGTCGCCGAGGCCCATGGCAGTCCGCTGGCCCTGGTTGAGCTGCCGCGGGACCTGACGGCCGCACAACTTGCGGGCGGGTTTGGGCTGCCCCGCGCGGTCGTGCTGCCCGGCAGCGCTGAGGAGATGTTCCGGCGCAGGAGCAAGGCGCTGCCGGCTGAGAGCAGGCGGCTGCTGGTACTGGCCGCGGCCGAGCCGACCGGCGATCCGGTGCTTCTGTGGCGCGCCGCGGATCGGCTCGGGATCCGCTCAGCTGCCGCGCGCCCGGCGGTCGATGCGGGACTTGCGGAGTTCGGCGCCCGGGTGCGCTTCCGTCACCCGCTCGCTCGCTCGGCGGCCTACC
>Ga0335075_10012535_pt1 | contig 12800 bp, 15 predicted proteins | sample Lox_Sample_24_FD_206723 | JGI IMG/M metagenome (GOLD analysis project Ga0335075, IMG submission 206723) | Soil microbial communities from Loxahatchee National Wildlife Refuge, Florida, United States - Lox_Sample_2.4 | ecosystem: Environmental > Terrestrial > Soil > Wetlands | place: USA... | reverse complement strand
CCGAGGACCGCCTCGGGACCGAACCGCTGGCTGAGCTGGTCCATGTGGGACATTCCGTTGAGGAACGGCACGATCAGCGTGCCGGGGCCGACGGCCGGGGCCAGGTCGTTCATCGCCGACGCCAGCGCCGCGTGCTTCACGGTCAGCAGCACCAGGTCGTAGGGGCGGTCAAGTTCGTCGGCGGTCACCACCGAGACCGGCACGGTCTCGTCCGGGCCCTGGCCGGTCAGCGTGAGCCCGTTCGCCCGGACCGCCGCCGCTCGCTTGGGCCGGAGCAAGAACGTGACGTCCCGGCCGGCCTGCGCCAGCCGCGCGCCGAAGTAGCCGCCGGTCGCGCCCGCGCCGATCACCAGAATGCGCATTGCGATCCTTTCCATAACTTAACCACGTCTTGACGGACCCCCGGTCGTGGTACCCGGCCGAGCCGGGTACAGATCCCGCTGAGGAAATCACGCGGCCGGGCCCAGGGACGGGAGCGAACGCGCCTCAGGTGAGGGCTGGCCGCCCGTATGCCTGACGGCTGCGCTCGGTCTGGAAGGGCCCTGACCCATGAAATCACGCTCGCTCATCATCGCGTTCCTGCCACTGATCGTGTTCTCGCTGCTGTCGAGGGTGCTGCCGCACAACGACATCGGCGTGGCCGGCCTGGTGGCAGCGCTGACGGCGCTGGCCGCGCTGGCGATCGCCCGCCCGGTCTGGCCGCCCAAGATCATCACCGGGTGCTCGTTCGCGGTGTTCGCGGTGATCGCCGCGCTCGGCTTCACTCTCGGCCGGGGCGACGACCGGTGGCTGGCGACGTGGGGCGGCGCGGGCATCGGGATAGTCATCGGGCTGATCATCCTCGCGCTGATCCCGATCATGCCGTTCACCGAGCAGTTCGCGCGCGAGAAGGTGCCCCAGTCGCGCTGGAACTCCCCGGTCTTCAAGCAGATCAACCTCGTGCTCAGCGCGGCCTGGGGCGCGGCCCTGGTCGCGGCCGGCGCGTCCCGGGTCGCGGCGGCCGCGATCAACGGGCACACCACCCGGCGGCTGCCCGACATCCTGCTCGGGGTGGTCCTCCCGGTGCTGATCATCATCTACATGCTCAAGTTCTCCAAGAGCTACCCCGACCGCGTCGCCCACCAAGAGCCGGCCCAGGCGCCCGTCGTGCGATGAGGGGCCGGGCATGATGAGGGGCGCTGCGTGACGGCCGCCCCCGCGGCACCGGTGAGCCGAGGCCACCCGGCCCACCGGGCACTGTGGTCGTGGAAGCGGTGGGCGATCGGTGTCGCCGCCGTCGGCCTGCTGGCGGTGGCGGTGCTGGCCGAGCGGCCGCTGCTCGGCGAGTCGGTCCACACGTTCACCCACCTGCGGTGGCTGCCGGTGTTCTGGGCGCTGGTGTTCGAGGCGCTGTCGATGCTGTCGCTGGCGCTGCTCGAGCGGCGGATCCTGATCCTGGCCGGTCACCGGCTGTCGGTCGGGCGGGCGGTGTCGATCGCCTACGCGAGCAACGCGATGGCGCAGTCGCTGCCGATCGTCGGGTCCGGGGCGGCGACCGCGTTCACGTACCGGCGGATGGTGTCGCACGGGGCCGAGCCGACGCTGGCGGGCTGGACCCTCACGCTGGCCGGGGTCGCGTCGAACATCGCGTTCGTGGTGATCCTCTCGATCGGCGGTCTGGTCTCGGGCGAGACCTTCGCGATGGTGGCCGGCGGGCTCGGCCTGGTGCTGTCGGCGCTCGTCATCGCCCTGGGCGTGCTGGCCGTACGGCGGGCCACGGTGCGCGAGCGGGTGGGGCGGGCCGCGGTCTGGGTGCTGCGGCTGGTGCAGCGGGTCATTCGCCGTCCGAAGGGCGAGGCGGCCGGGGTCGTCGGCTCGGTCATGGCCGACCTGACCGCCTTCCACCTGCACCGGCGGGACGCCTTCCACGTGGTCATGTCCGCGTTCCGTAACTGGGCGTTCGACCTGCTCTGCCTGGCGTTCTGCATCAAGGCGACCGGCGCCCACGTGCCCTGGTGGGGCATCGTGCTGGCGTGGGCGGCCGGCAGCGGCGGGGCCGCACTCAACCTGACCCCGGGCGGGCTCGGCGTGGTCGAGGTCGCGCTGACCGGCGCGCTGGTCGCGGTGGGGGTGCCGAGCACGGCCGCGCTGACGGCGGTGCTGCTGTACCGGGCGATCACGTTCTGGCTGGCGATCGTCGTCGGCTGGCCGATCTACTGGCGGCTGAGCAGCGAGCACGAGGTGGCGACGGTGCCGGCGGCCGCTCCCCCGCGGCCCGCCGCGGCCGAAACCCCGGCCGAGGAGTGAGCGCCTTATCGGGCGGGCTTGCGCCAGACCGAGACGTGGCTCGCGCTGTCGCTGGTGAACGGCGCGCGGTTCCAGTCGCTCCACCGCTGGCTCAAGGTCATCCCGGCCAGCCTCGCCATCAAGTCGAGCTCGGCCGGCCAGACGTAGCGGAACGGCGCCGCGAACGTCTCCAGTTCCCCGTCGGTCACCCAGTAGTGGCGGGAGGTCACGCCCTGGGCGGCGACGTCGTACTCGTCGAAGCCCAGGTGCCCGGGGGTGACGGTGAACGGCCGGACGGTTTCGCCTGGCGGCAGCCGCCGCAGCGCGGGGACGATGACCTCGATCACGAAGCGGCCGCCGGGGGCGAGATGCCTGGCGGCGTTGGCGAAACAGTCGACCTGGGCGTCCTGGCTGGTCAGGTTCATGATCGTGTTGCGCACGAGGTAGACCAGCGCGAACGTTCCGGTCACCTCGGCCGAGGCGAAGTCGCCGATCGTCACCCCGATATCGTCCGCCTCCGGTCGCGCCCGCAGCCGGGTGGCCATCGCGGGCGATAGCTCAATCCCGTGCACCCGGACGCCGCGCTGGCGCAGCGGCACCGCCAGGCGGCCGGTGCCGATGCCGAACTCGAGCGCGGCGCCCGACCCGGCCGCGGCCGCCAGGAAGCCGACGGCGGGGTCGATCACGGCCGGGTCGAACAGCTCCGGCCACTTGGCCTCGTAGCTGGCGGCGATGCGGTCATCGAAATAGTTCTCAGGCACAAGGCCCACTCTCGTCGTTGGCGTCGCCCGGCGCGACCCATTATCGAGCGGCCCGCACCCCGCACCCCCGATGGTTGTGACGTCGATACGGCGCTAGGCGGCTCGCTGCCACAACCACAGGCGTTGGGTGAGGGTATTAGCTGGTGACGGCGCTGGCGGCGGCGCCCGCGTAGAGCTGGGCGGCCCGCCAGCAGTACCAGGCGACGACGCTGCGGTACGGGCGGTAGGGCTCGCCGAGCGCATCGAGCTGCCTCGGGGTCGGGGTGGGGATGTTCCAGGCCAGCCCGAAGCCCTTGCGGACGACGAGGTCGCCGGTCGGCCAGACGTCGAGCCGGCGGAGCTGGAACAGCAGGAACATTTCGGCCGACCAGCGGCCGATGCCGCGGACGGCGCTGAGCCTGGCGACGATCTCGTCGTTGCTCTCGCGGGCGAGCTTCCTCGAGTCGAGCACGACCGTGCCGTCGGCGACCTTGACCGCCAGATCCTTGACCGCGAGGACCTTGTTGCCCGAGAGCCCGGCCGCCCGCAGGTCCTCGGGCGAGGTCGCGAGCAGCGCGTCGGCGGTGATCTCGCCGCCGAGCGCGGTCACCATCCGGCCGTAGATGGCGCGGGCGGCCGGCCCGGCTAGCTGCTGGTAGATGATCGGGCGGACGAGCGCGGTGAGGTGGCTCTCGGTCGGCCGGGCGAACGACGGCAGGCCCGCCTCGTCGATCAGCCGGGCGATGACCGGGTCGCGCTCGGCCAGGATCCTGGCCGCCTGGGCCGGGCTCGTCTTGCCTGGCCGCCCTGCGTCGGTGCCGGTCATGACCGTTCCTCCCCGCCGACGGCGCCCGCGACCCGGGCGAGGTCGAGCTTGGTCTCGTCCTCGCTGCCGGGCGCGGTCGTGTAGATCACGATCTTGAGGTCGGTGTCGCTGTCGTTGAGCACGTCGCAGTCCACGGTGATGTCGCCGATCTGCGGATGCCTGATGACCTTGCGGTCCTCCGCGTGCCCGCCGACCGCCCCCGCGTGCCAGAGCCGGGCGAACTCCTCGTTGCCGTCGGTCAGCCGGCGGATCAGCGCCGCCAGCCGCGCGTCGTCGGGGTAGCGTCCGGAGGCCCGGCGCAGGTCGGCCACGATCGCCCGGTCGGTCGCGGCCCGGTTCTCCGACACCACCGGCCAGCGGGCGAGCACGCCGTGGTCGTCGCCGACCGGGAACCGGGACAGCACCAGGCTGCGCGCCTCCGGCGGCAGGCTCGAGGGGTCGCCAAGCAGCGCCGTCCACGCCCGGTTCCACCAGATCAGCCGCCAGTCGGCCGCGAACACGGCCACCGGCGCGTCGCCGAGCCGGGTCAGCACCCGCTGCATGCCCGGCGGAATGTGGTCGGTGATCGCGGTGTCCCGCGGCGGCTGCAGGCCGGCCAGCCGGTACAGGTGGTCGCGCTCGTCGCGGTCGAGCCGCAGCGCCCGGGCGAGCGCGCTGACGATCTGGGCGGACGGGGTGGCGGCGCGGCCCTGCTCGAGCCGGACGATGTAGTCGACCGAGATCCCGGCCAGCTCCGACAGCTCCTCGCGGCGCAGCCCGACCGCGCGACGGGCGCGGCCGGCCGGCAGGCCGACGTCGGCCGGCGTCAGCCGGTCGCGCCAGGCGTGGATGGTCGCGCCAAGTCCGGTCTCATCGCCGCTCACCGTCCGATTATGCGTCATAACTGGCTGACGAGGGTGGTACCGGCCTTCCTACCGTTCACGCGTCCCTGGTTGCCGGCCGCGCGGCCGGCCACGCTGGAGGCATGAACGCGATTACCTTCATCACCGGGGCGAACAAGGGCCTCGGGTTCGAGACCGCCCGCCGGCTGACCGAGCTCGGCCAGACGGTGATCGTCGGGGCCCGCGACGCCGAACTCGGCCGGGCCGCGGCCGACCGGCTCGGCGCCCGCTTCGTCCAGATCGACGTGACCGACGACGACTCCGTCCGCAAGGCCGCGGCCGACGTCGAGGCGCACGAGGGGCGGGTCGACGTGCTGGTCAACAACGCCGGGATCATCGGCGCCAGGCGCGCGGCGGGCGAGCTGACCGGCGACGACGCGCTGCTGGTGTTCCAGACCAACGTGATCAGCGTGGTCCGGGTCACCAACGCGTTCCTGCCGCTGCTGCGCCGGTCCGACGCCCCTTCGGTGATCAACGTGAGCAGCGGCATGGGGTCGTTCGCGCTCACCCACGACCCGGCCCGGGTCGAGTCGACGATCACCTCGCCGCTCTACACCGCGTCCAAGGCGGCCGTCACGATGATGACCACCCAGTACGCGAAGGCCGTGCCCGACGTGCGGTTCAACGCGGCCGACCCGGGCTACACCGCGACCGACCTCAACTCCCACAGCGGCCATCAGAGCGTCGCCGAGGGGACCGACGCGATCGTCGCGCTCGCGACCGAGGAGCCGTCGGCGGGCACCGGCCGGTTCCTCGACCGGTTCGGGCCGGTTGCCTGGTAAGGCCGGCCCTGTCGGGCTTCCGGTCGTGCTTCTAGACTCGGACGTATGGAACATCGGGTGTCTGCGACCGTGGGCGCGCCGCCCGCGGTGGTGTATCGGTTGTTCATCGACATCGAACGGTGGCCGGAGCTGTCGCAGAGCACCCGCTCGGTCCGCCGGCTCGACAGCGGCCCGCTCCGGGTCGGCAGCGAGGCGGTGCTCAAGCAGCCGCGGCTGCCGTCGGCCCGCTGGCGGGTGACCGAGCTCGAACCCGACCGGTCGTTCGTCTGGGAGACCACCAGCGGCGGGGTCACCACGGTCGGCGACCACCGGGTGGAGCCGAACGGGGACGGCTCCACGATCACCATCACGCTGCGCACCCGCGGGCCCCTCGCCCCGGTGGCCGACCTGTTCGTGGCCGGCCTCGCCCGCCGTCACGTGGCGATGGAGCTCGAGGGGTTCCGGTCGGCCGCCGACGCCGCCGCCCCGCCCGCGTCGCCGCCGCCCGCATCCTCGGTCGGCTAGCGCGGCCGCGGTGATCGGCGATCGCTGGGGGGTCACCGACGCCGAGGTCGCCCGCCGGTACCCGTGCGACGACGTCGTGCACTCGCCCGTGCTGCAGGCGTGGCGCGGGGTCACGGTCCGAGCCCCGGCCGACCGGGTCTGGCCGTGGCTGGGGCAGATCCGGCTCGCGCCGTACGCCTACGACTGGGTCGACAACCTCGGCCGCCGGTCGCCGCGCGAGCTGCGCGGCCTGCCCGAACCCCGGGTCGGCGAGCCGTTCAGCGCCGCGTTCGGCGGCCGCCCGGTCGGGCGGATCGTCTCGGTCGAGCCTGGTGTTCAGCTCACCGGCGTGATCATGGGCGCGGCGATGTCGTACGTGCTCGTCCCGTCGGGCGAGGGCGCGACCCGGCTACTGCTGAAGCTGGCTGGCCCGGGCCATCCGGCGGTGCTGCCGCTGCTGTGCGTCGGCGACCTGGTGATGGCGCGCAAGCAGCTGCGGACGCTGGCCCGGCTGGCCGAGGACGGCCACCGCCACCGCGACCAGCGCGGGCAGCGCTAGCCCCCAGCCGCAGCAGGCGAGCATGACCGCCACCGCGGCCGTCGCCGGGACCGCCGCCACCCGGGCCGGGCCGCGCAGCACCCGGACCGCGGAGACCATGCATCCCAGGTAGACCGCGAGGAACAGCGTGGTCGGGATCGTCACCAACGACGCCGGGCTGACCACGCCGACGCCGTAGAGGCTGATCAGCAGCAGCCCGGACCCGGCCACCGCGACCAGGAACGCCGGCCCGGGCCTGGTCGCGCCCGGGACGCCGCCCGACTCCGGGCGGGCCGAGTCGGCCGGGCGGGCCCGGTGCGCCAGGTGCGCGGCCATCGCCGCGCCGCCGCTGATGTAGGCGTTGACCGAGCCCAGCGTCAGCACGACCGCGGCGACGGCGGCGGCCGCCGTCCCGGCCGGGCCGATCGCGCGCTGCAGCAGCCCGGCCAGCGGCACGATCGTCGCCGCGCGCGAGCCGAGCACGCCGACGGTGACCACCGCCAGGCCCAGGTAGAGCGCGCTCGTCACCGCCACCGCGATCGCGACCACTCGGGTGAGCTGCCGGGCCGGGTCGCGGAAGGCGGTGGTCAGCGGCGCGACCGCCTCCCAGCCGACGAACGACAGCATCAAGATCGCGGCCGCGTGCGCGACCGCGAGCCAGCCGTGCGGGGCGAACGGCGTCCAGTTGGCGGCCCGCACGCTGCCCGCCGTCCCCGCCACCGCCACCGTGACCACGACGATCAGCAGCGCCACGAGCAGGAGCTGGGCGGCCGCGCCGGACCGGAGCCCGCCGCGGGCGAGGGCGAGCAGCGCCAGCAGCAGCAGCGCCCCGATCCCGGCCCGGGCCAGACGGCCGCCGCCGGTCAGCTCGGTGACGTAGCTCGCGCCGATCAGGCAGACGACCGGCGCGCCCGCCACCACCCCGGCCAGGAAGCACCAGCCGGTCACCCGTCCGGCCCGCGGGCCGAGCCCGGCCGTCACGTACCCGATGACCCCGCCCGCCGACCGGAACCGGAGCCCGAACGCGGCGAACACGGTGGCGAACAGCGCCGACAGGATCAGCAGGCCGATCCAGGCCAGCACCGAGGCAGGGCCGGCCACGGTGACCGCCAGCCCCGGCAGCAGCAGCAGGCCGGGGCCGAGCAGCGCGCCGATGTAGAGCGCGGTGCCCCGACTGGTGGTGAGGTGCGGTGTGACGGGCGCGGCGGCCCGACGCGGTGCGGTGTCGATCACACGGCCATCCTGGTCGAAATCGACTCGCACGCGATGGCAAATATTGGCCCGATCAAGGCCTGTGGCAGCAGCAAATTGCACTGCTTCGCGTTTATGCTAGTTTTCATGCCAGACCATGTTCCAGACAAGGTGGATCGTGCCATCGTGACTCGGCTGCAGCAGGACGGCCGGATCGCGAACGTCGACCTGGCCGACGCGGTCGGGCTGTCGCCCTCCTCGTGCCTGCGCCGGGTCAAGGCGCTCGAGGCGAGCGGGATCATCGACGGGTACCACGCCGAGGTGAGCCGGACCAGGGCCGGGCTCGGCCTTACGGTCTTCATCGGGCTGAAGGTCGACGGCCATTCGCGGGAGACGTCGTCGAAGATCGAGCAGGCGCTGCTCGCGATCCCGGCCGTGGTCGCCTGCTACCTGGTCTCGGGGGCGGACGACTTCCTGATCGAGGCGGCCGTGCCCGACCTCGGCGGCTACGAGCGGCTGCTCCTGGACGAATTGCTCGCCATTCCCGGGGTCACCGAGGCCCGCTCCACGTTCGCGATCAGAACCGTGCTCAGCCGCGGCCCGCTGCCGCTGAGGCACTGGAAATAGCGGAGTAAGTCGGCCTATGCCGGGTAGCTGGCGACCATGGTCAGAGCCAGAACAATCGGCGGTTACGCCATCCCCGCAATTGTCGTGTTTTTCTTCTGGTTGGTGGTCGCCATTCTCGCGATCATCCTGCTTGCTTTCATTGTCCACTGGGCCGGCGGCGGGTACCTCGACCTGAAGCTCGGTCACTTCGTCCTCGACGTCGGCTTTACCTAAACCGACGTCAGCACCCAGTCGCGCCGGCCACGCTCGTGGCCGGCGCGACTTTTTAAGGGCTCGATAGCGCCTCTCAGCGGCCGGCCGACTGGGCCAGCGCGGCTTGCAGGGCGGTGACCGCCGCCTCGATGGCGACCCGGGCGGTCACCGCGCTGGTGTGGGCGCGGTCGTTCTCGCCGAGCGCGATGCAGTCGAACGCCACCCGGGCGTCGTGAATGGCCGCCTCGAGCTCGCGGCTCGCCTCCTGCAGCATCGGGCCCTCGCCGTCGCCGTCCGGGATCATCATCAGGCTCCCCTCCCGTGTGTTTCTGGCTCAACGGGTAGGCACGCTACCCATCGAACCCGCCGTCATGCCCGCGTCCAGCGTCACTTACCGTAGTGAACCAGACACGTGATCGGCGGCTCGGCGGGTCAGGAGCTGGTGAGGATCGCCTCCGTCCGTTGGATCGCCGGGACCATCGCGTTGTCCTGGTTGGTCAAGACCACGGCGACGTAGCCGGTCGCGGGGTAGATGTCGAGCTGGCCGGCGTAGCCCGGCGTGCCGCCGTTGTGCCCGACGACGGTGACGCCGTTGATCCGCTGGTAGGCGAAGCCGTAGCTGAACTCGTCGACGGCCGGGCCGCCGGGCTGCGGCGCGTTCACCCGGGGGGTGAGGATCTCGGCGGTCATGGCCGGGCTGAGCAGCCGGTGGTCGAGCACCGCGACGGCGAACTTGAGCAGGTCGCCGGTGGTGGAGTAGGCGCCGCCGGACGGGTTGGCGATCTGCGGCCGGCCGCTGATGTCGGTCAGCGTGGACCCGGTCAGCGCGTAGCCATGCGCCATCTCCGGCACCCGCTGCGGCTGGTAGGTGGCGTAGCCGGTGTCGGTCATCCCGGCCGGCCCGAGGACGTGCCGGGCCAGGTAGCCGGCGTAGCTTTCGCCGCTCAGCCGCTGGACGACGGCGCCGAGCAGGATGAAGCCGTCGTTGCTGTAGGACACCCTGCTCCCGGGTGTGAACGCCAGCGGTTCCCGTCCGATCAGCGCGACCATCGCGGCCAGCGTGCGCGGCGGGTTGGCCCGCCCGAGGACGGTGTTGCCGAGGCCGGACGTCATGTCGAGCAGCTCGCCGATGGTGACGTGGGCGGCGATGGCGGCCGGCAGCCCGGCCAGGTAGTCGCCAACGGGCGCGTCGAAGGCGAGCTTGCCCTGCTCGGCCAGCTGGCCGATCGCGACGGCGGTGAACAGCTTGCCGATCGACGCGATGCAGAACCGGGTCGCGGGCGTGTTGGCGGTCCCGGTGGCCCGGTCGGCCAGCCCGTAGCCCGCGTCGAGCACCGGGTCGCCGTCGCGGGCGACCAGCACCGCGCCGGAAAACTGCCCGGCCGCCGCCTCCGCCTTGAGCGCGGCGTCGAGGGACCGCCAGGTGGCGGGTGATCCGGGCGCGCCGGTTGTCGCGGCCGGCCCGCCCGCCGGGCTGTACGTCACGCAGGCGGCGGACGCGGCTCGCACGGCCGGAGCGTTGGGGTCGATACCGCTCGACGGGCTGAGGATGATGTGCCCGTCGACCGGGTTGGGGAAGGCCGGCACGCCGTGGGCCCGCATGCAGCGTGAGTACTCGAGCGGCAGCGAGGCGCCGGCCGCGCGGGCGGCCGTCGGGGCCGGCCCGGTCTTGGTCGCGCTCGACGTCACCGGACGCCCGCACGCGGCCAGTGCCACCGCCAGGCCGAGCGCGGCCAGCGCCGCCAGCGGTGTGATCTTCGACTTCATGGGTGCTCCTCGCATCGAGCCGGTTGATTGGCACCGGTTCTACGCGGGGATCGGTCACGCCCCTTGCACGGCGGCCGTTAACGTGCTGTGACCGCCCGTCGGCGATCCTCGAGGGGGCGGGAAGCAGGAGGCAGACATGGCCAGGCAGCTCGGGCACGCGTTGACCACGCCGATCCGCCGTGCGCGGCCGCGCCGGACGGTCCGGCTGCGGCTGACGTTGCTGTACGGGGTGATGTTCTGCGTCTGCGGGGCGGCCCTGCTGGCGATCACCTACCTGCTGGTGCGCTACTTCTCCGGCCATGTGCTCGAGCTCTCGCGTTCGGGACCGGTCGATTCTGCGCGCTCGGCCGCCCAGCCGGGCCGTCCGCTGCCGGCCCTGCCGTCGCTCGCCCAGCTGCAGGGCGAGGCCCAGCGCGCGCTGGTCAGCCAGCACAACCGGGACCTGCGCGAGCTGCTGGTGTGGTCGCTGGTGGCGCTGGCGGTGACCAGCGCCTTGGCGCTGGTCACCGGCTGGCTGGTGGCCGACCGGGTGCTGGCCCCGCTCCGGACGATGACCGCCGCGACCAGGCGGATCTCGCAGGACAGCCTGCACCAGCGGCTCGCCCTGACCGGACCCGACGACGAGCTGCGCGAGCTCGCGGACACGATTGACGGGCTGCTGGCCCGGCTGGAGACCGCGTTCGACGCGCAGCGCCGGTTCGTCGCCAACGCCTCGCACGAGCTGCGGACCCCGCTCGCCCGGATCAGGACCGCGCTCGACGTCGCCGTCGGCAAGCCCGGGCCGCTGCCGCCGCCGGTGCTCGCGCTCGACCGCAAGATCCGCGACGGGCTCGACCGGGCCGACCGGCTGATGGAGGGGCTGCTGCTGCTCGGCCGGGCCGAGCACGGGGAGCTCGGCGGCCAGGTCCCGGTCGACCTGGCCGAGATCATCGGCGAGGCCCTGGCCGACCAGCGCCCCAGCCTCGCCGCCGACCGGATCGCGGTCGAATGCGACGCCGCCGCGGCCGTCGTGACCGGCAACCCGACGCTGATCGGCCGGATGGTCGAGAACGTGATCGATAACGGGGTCCGGCACAACCAGCCGGACGGGCGGCTCCTGGTCACGCTGGCCGAGCGCGGCGATGTCGTCCGGCTGACGGTCGACAGCGACGGCCCGCCGCTCGACCAGGCCCAGGTCGACGAGCTGGCCCAGCCGTTCCGGCGGCTGCGGGCCGAGCGGACCGGGTCTGCCCGGGGCGCGGGACTGGGGCTGTCGATCGTCGCCGCGATCGCGGCCGCGCACGGCGGCGCGCTCACGCTGCGGGCCCGCACGCAGGGCGGGCTGCGGGTGATCATCGATCTGCCGGCCGCGGGATCGGCCGGCCCGCCCTCGGCCGGCCCGGTGCCGGCGATCGCGGGCGGCGGCGTCCGGTGAGGGTCCTGGTGGTCGACGACGAACGCGGCCTGGCCGATGACATCGCCGAGGGCCTGCGCGATCAGGGCCTGGCGGTCGACGTGGTCTACGACGGCCTCGACGCCGTCGCGCGAATCGACGCGTACCCCTACGACGTGGTCGTGCTCGACCGCGACCTGCCGGGGCTCGGCGGGGACGCGGTCTGCCGGATCATCGCCGACGGCGAGGACCCGGCGATGATCTTGATGCTGACCGCGGCCGGGTCGCCCGCCGACCGGGTCGCCGGACTCACGCTCGGCGCCGACGACTACCTGGCCAAGCCGTTCCACTTCCCCGAGCTGGTGCTCCGGGTGCACGCGCTCGCCCGCCGCCGGCCGACGGCGGCCGCGCGGTCGCTGCGGGTCGGAGACCTCGAGCTCGACCCGGTCCGGCACATCGCGACGCGCGGCGGGCGCCGCCTCGACCTCAGCGCCAAGGAGTTCGCGGTGCTGCACGCGCTGCTGGCGGCCAGCCCCGGCTCGGTCACCCCCGAGCAGCTGCTGATGCGGGCGTGGGACGAGAACGCCGACCCGTTCACCAGAACCGTCTACGTCACGGTCGCGCGGCTCAAGCGCAAGCTCGGCCAGCCGCCCGCGATCGCGACCAACCCGGGCCTCGGCTACACGATCGTCACGGCCGACGTCAGCTGACCGGCTCCGTACGCTGCAGGCCGCGCAGCAGCAGGTCGATCAGCCGCCGGGGGTCGTAGCGGGGGTCGTCGTCGCGCCGCGCGCAGAGGCTGCCGATGCCCCGCATCAGCTCGTAGCCGCTGGTCCCGGTCCTGATCTGGCCGGCCGCGACGGCGGCGTCGAGCAGCTCCTGGCAGACCGGCACCAGCCGGTCGAGGAACCACGTGTGCAGCGTCTCGAAGCCGCCGCTGTCGGACTGCAGCGCGCTCGCGAGCCCGTGCTTGGTGACGAGGAAGTCGACGAACAGGTCAATCCACCCGCGCAGCGCCGCCAGCGGCGACGGCTCGCTCGCGAGCAGGGCCGGCCCGGCCTCGGCGCACGCCTCGACCTGATGCCGGAAGACCGCCACGATCAGGTCCGACCGGGTCGGGAAGTGCCGGTAGATCG
>Ga0335075_10012534_pt1 | contig 12800 bp, 15 predicted proteins | sample Lox_Sample_24_FD_206723 | JGI IMG/M metagenome (GOLD analysis project Ga0335075, IMG submission 206723) | Soil microbial communities from Loxahatchee National Wildlife Refuge, Florida, United States - Lox_Sample_2.4 | ecosystem: Environmental > Terrestrial > Soil > Wetlands | place: USA... | reverse complement strand
TGGATGTCGCGAACACGGCCGTCGGCGCCGACCAGTTCGCCGAGCAGCAGGGCGCGCCCGTCACCCAACCGAGGCACATAGCCGCCGAACTGATGGCCGGCATAGGCCTGCGCCACCGGAGCGGCATCGCCGGGGACCAGGTTGCCCACCAGGAAGCGCAGCCCGTCGGGACTCCGGAGCCACGTCGCGTCGAGGCCGAGTTCGGTGGCCAGCTGCTCGTTGAGCGCCAGTAACCGCAGGTCGGGGAAGGTTTCGGCCTGCCAGCGCACGGCCATCTCCGGCAAGTCGCGAAAGTAGCGATCTTGCAGAACGACGGTGGTGTCCGGAGCAACGCTCACGTCACCCAGACTACGGAGTGGCTTAGCCGAGGCCGTGCTCGATCAGGTCGCGCGCGCGGTCGATCATCGACGCGAACGGCCCGACGGCGAAATTCAACATCGGGGATTCCACGCCGGCATGCGGACGGGTGGGCGCGATGGCCTCGGCGGCCCGAACCGCTGACGTCAGCCGCTTGAGCTCGTCGGCGTCGAGTTGTTGCTCCAGCTTGGGGAATTCGTACTTCTCCTCATGCGAGGCGTGGTCCAGCACCGCATCCCGCAGCTTGGTGAGCTCGTCAATGAACTGCTGCGAGGTGATATCGAGCTTCTCGATCTTCGACAGCAGCTCCTTCGCCGCGTGCTCCTCTTCGAGCCGAGCGTTGACGATCGAGTCAACGGCATCCACCTCGCGGCGCACCCGCGGGTGCACGACCATCTCCTCGGCGGTCTCGTGGACGGCCAGCAACTGGCGCAACTGCACGAATGGCTTCTCGCGGGCTTGCGGGTCGGACGCGTGCAGCACCTGGTCGAACATGTCCTCGATGAGGTTGTGCTGCGCTTTGAGGAAGGCGACTACTTCGTCGGGCGATTCGATGATCATCTCGGACATCCCATACACCTCCAGTGTTTGAACAGGCGTACCCCGGCGCGATGCGGCTAAACGCTGCGGTGTTGGGCGCTAGTCTGCTTTCGTGGCTCCGGCGGTCGGCGACGTCGACGACATCGACTTCGACGACCTGACGTCGCCCCGGCTGACCGATGTACAGCGTCAGATTCTGGAGTTCACCGAGGCCAGACACGTCGACTTCGACATCGACCAGATGCTCGCCGAAGCGGTCGAGCAGGCAGGCGTTGACGACCTGGACGACTCCGACGGCTTCCCGGACCGCCTGAGCGCGCACCTGGCCGCGATCGAAGGTGACCAGGGTCTGACCCAGCTCACCCGGTCCTCGCTGCGGCAACGAGTGGTGCGCCTGCTGCGCAACCGGCTGTCGCTGACCGACTTGATCAAGCGGTATCCCGAGATCGAGTCGATCGACATCGAGAAGCCGTTCATCGTTGTCGGGATGCCGCGGTCCGGGACCACGCATCTGGTGAACCTGATCGCCGCCGACCCGCGCCGGCGTGCGCTGCCGTACTGGGAGAGCCAGGATCCGATCCCGGCGCTTGGCCAAGGCGCCGACACCTTCGGAGTCGACCCACGCTACGCGCGAGCCAAGGCCGAACACGACGCACTGATGGCAAGCGCCCCCGTCGTTGCCGCCATGCACGACCGGTTCCCCGAGGCGATCGAAGAGGAAGTCGAACTCCTCGACCTCGATCTGGCCGGCTACGTCCTGGAATGGCATGCCCGCGTGCCGGATTGGCGCGATTACTACCTTGGCCTCGACCAAACCCGGCACTACGCCTACCTGAAGAAAGTCTTGCAGGCGTTGACCTTCCTGCGCGGCCCGCGGACCTGGGTGCTGAAAAGCCCGCAGCACTGTGAGCAGCTCGGCCCGTTGATGGCCACTTTCCCCGACGCGACAGTGGCTTTCACACACCGCGATCCCGTCGCGGTGATCCAGTCGGCGATCACGATGATGGCCTACTCGGACCGGCTGCGCCGGACCAGCATCGACCCGGACTGGCTGCTGGACTATTGGAGCGATCGGGTGCAGCGGCTGCTCAGCGCGTGCGTGCGTGACCGCGACCTAGTGCCGGCCGAACGCAGCATCGACATCAGCTTCCACCACCTCAACGGCAACGAAATGCCCTTGCTCGACGAGCTTTACCGTCGCGGCACAGTCGAATTGACACCGAAGGTGCGGGCAAGCTTTCAGCGCTACCTGGACGGCAACCCACGCGGCAAGCACGGCCGGATCCACTACAACCTGCAACGGCACTTCGGCATTACGCCCGACGAACTCCGCGCCCGGTTCGATTTCTATTTCGACAAGTTCGACGTCCGCGCCGAGTGAAGGGGAAACGGTGATGTCTGAACCGGTCTACCGCAGTCGGCCGGGTGCCGACGCCATGCGCCCGGCTTCGGCCGAGAAAGCCGAGCAGATCGCCCCGGGACTGTGGTGCTCGCCGGGTCTGTCGAATTCCTACCTGTTGACCACCGGCGACGGCCGGGTGATCGTCAACACCGGCATGGGCTTCGAGGGGCCGGTGCACCGGGCCAACTTCGACGCCGTCGACTCCTCACCGGTGCGCTACATCATCTTCACCCAAGGTCACGTCGACCATGTCGGCGGTTTGGACAGCGTGCGTGACCCCGAAACAACGGTTGTCGCACAAGCGAACTGGACTCTGTGGCGCGACGACAACGAACGCCTGATCCCGTACCGGGCCAATCGCAGCGCATTTGCCTTCAAGAACACTCTCGCGACCGGCATCCAGGCCATTCAACGGCGTCTGGGCACCAAGCGCCTGCCGGCCCAGAGCGTTCCCACCGTCGACCTCGACTTCGAGGACACACTAACGCTGGACGTCGGCGGCCGGCGGATGGAGTTGATCTCCGTGCCCGGCGGAGAGACTAACGACTCGTTGGTAATATGGCTCCCAGACGAGCGGATCTGCCTGTGCGGGAATACCTTCGGCCCGCTCTTCGGTCATATTCCCAACCTGGTCACCATGCGCGGCGACCGGTACCGTGACGCGCTCACTGCGATCGCGTCGGTCGAACGGGTTCGTGCGCTGCAGGCCGAACTCCTGGTAACCGGCCACTTCGAACCGATCTCCGGGGTTGAACGCATCGACGCCGAACTGACCCGGCTGCGCAACGCCATCCAGTACATTCACGACGAGACCGTCGCCGGAATGAACGCCGGCAAAGATGTCGCGACCCTGATGCGGGAGATCACCTTGCCCGCGGAATATGAAGTGGGCCAAGGATATGGAAAGGTCGCCTGGGATGTGCGGGCCATCTGGGAAAACTACTCAGGCTGGTTCCATCACCGGTCGACCACCGAGCTGTACCCGGTGGGTTTCGACGCGGTGAGCGCTGACGTGGTCGAGTTGGCCGGTGCGGACGCGCTGGTGGACCGGGCGCGCGAACATCTGCACGCCGACCGCCCGCTGCACGCTATCCATCTCGCCGAGCTGGTACCTGCAGACCATTCGGGGGGGCGCGAAGTGTTGCGGGCAGCTCACGAGAAGCTGTTGGCCGACACCCAGAATTTCTGGGAAAGAGCCTGGCTCACCGAACAAATGGCGAGCTATCAATGACAGCGCAGGTCAGTTTTGATTTCACCGGCACCGAGGCGCTGATCACGGGCGGCACCAGCGGCATCGGGTATGCGACTGCTGTGCTGTTCCGCGACGCCGGGGCCACGGTCGCGATCACCGGCACGAAGCCGGCCGCGACGGACTACGACGTCGATTTGTCCGGCATGGCCTACCACCAGTTGCGGATGACCGAACACGATTCGGTGGACGCGTTGGCGCAGAACTTCGCCCGGCTGGACGTGTTGGTCAACAACGCCGGCGCGAATTTCCCCGGCGGCCTTGACGAGTCAAAGCCGGATGGGTTCGAGGCGTCGGTCGCGCTCAACCTGACCGGGCCGTACCGCTTGACCGTCGGCCTTTACCGCGCGCTGCGGGCGTCGACCGCCACGGGCGGCGCCAGCGTGGTCAACCTGGCGTCGATGTCTGCGTTGCGAGCCGTCCCGCTGGTGCCGGGCTATGGCGCGGCGAAGGCCGGGGTCATCGACGTCACGAGAAACCTCGCGGTCAAGTGGGCGGCCAAGGGAATCCGGGTCAATGCGGTCGCGCCCGGCACGATCGACACCCCGATGACCGCGCCCATGCACATCGCGGAAGAGCTGGTCGCATCCGAGCTGGCGCACATCCCGTTGGGACGCTTCGGATCCGTCGAGGAGATCGCACCAACGGTGGCTTTTCTGTGCACCGAGCAAAGCCGCTATACCAGCGGCGCAGTGTTCGTCGTCGACGGCGCATCCGACTGCGTCTGAAAACCAAAGGAAGATCATGGCATTCGCGTTACGACCCGAGGACTACTACCACACCGGCATCGTGGTGCCCGACCTCGATGCCGCGATGGACCGGCTCAGCGCGCTGGCCGGCTACAAGTGGATCACCCCGCTGACATACACGCTCCCGTTCCGGACCGTGAACGGGAGCCGCGAACTCACCTCGACGTTCGTCTACTCGCTGCAAAGCCCGCATGTGGAGCTGATCCAGCAGGTGCCGGAAAGCCCGTGGACGGCGGCGGCGGGCAACTCGGTGCATCACCTTGGCTACTTCGTCGACGATCTTGCCGAAACCGCCCGAATGCTGGAGGCCAACGGCTTTGCCTTCGAAGCGACCGCTGACACGTCACCGCCGGACCTGGCGCTGTTCGCCTACTATATCGACGCGTTCGGCACCCGCATCGAGATCGTCGACCGCGCGCTGTTTCCCGACTTTCCGGCGTTCCTGAAGTCGGCGGCGGCGCCGGAGGACTGACGTGCTACTCACCGTGTTGCGCTTCAACTTCGCCTCGCCACAAGGGGAGCCGCGAAAGCAAAGCGAACTGCTCCGAGCCGCAATCGAACTGGCCCAATGGGGCGAGACGCGGGGCATCACCACGGCGAGTGTCGACGAGCATCACGCGACCGGGCATGGATGGAGCTGTAACCCGATCATGGCGGCGGGCATGTTCCTGGCCGGGACTTCCAGCCTGATCGCCAGCGTCGACTGTGCGCTCGGCCCGTTGTGGAATCCGGTCCGGCTCGCCGAAGACATCGCTCTGGTCGACAACATGAGCCGCGGTCGACTGCACACCACCGTAGGACTGGGCTACCGCGTGAGCGAATATGACGCACTGGGAGTCGATTTCAGCCAGCGCGGCAAGTTGATGGACGATCTGATCGAGCGCATGCTGTCGGTCTGGTCAGACACGGGTTCGTGGACGCGGCCGCACCCGCCACTGTACGTCGGGGGAGGTGCGCGCGTCACCGCAAAGCGAGCGGCGCGTTTTCGCTTGCCGCTCAGCCTGGCCGACCACCTGCCGGATGTCGCTGCCTACTATCGCGAGCTGTGCGCCGAAGTCGGCATTGCGCCACTGATCATCATGCCCGGGCCGGTCAACCGCGGAATGATCTATCTGCACGAAGATCCGGACCGGGCCTGGGCCGAGCTCGGTGAGCATATTCTTTGGGAGGCAGTCACTTACGGCGGATGGTCGAAAGACCAACGCTCGCTGATGCACCTCCCCGGGGTTCAGACGCTCGACGAGGTGAAGGCGTCCGGGCGATACCGCTTTCTGACCCCCGACCAACTCATCGCCGAGGTCCGTGACTCCCCCGATTACGGACCGATCGTGCTGCACCCCCTGGTTGGCGGCATGCCGGTGGACGAAGCCTGGAAGTCGGTCCAACTGCTGGTCGACAAGGTCGTCCCCGCGCTCAGCTGATTCCCCCCAACGCCACAGTCGACCTTTCGTATGTGGAAGGATCATCACGTGCGACTTGGGCTGCACGCACTGGGCATTGGCGCCGGTGCCGAGCGCGCGGTCATCGACGCTGTGGCCGCTGCCGCCGAGCACTTCGGCTTCGCGACGCTGTGGTCGGGTGAGCACGTCGTCATGGTCGATGAGCCTCAGTCCCGCTACCCCTACGCCGACGACGGCAGGATCGCGGTGCCCGCCGGTGCCGACTGGATCGATCCGCTGATCGGTCTGGGATTCGCCGCAGCAGCTACTACGACGATCGGCATCGCCACCGGAGTACTGCTGCTGCCGGAACACAACCCAGTTGTGGTGGCCAAGCAGGTTGCGACCCTGGACCGACTCAGCAGTGGTCGTCTCACCCTGGGGATCGGAATCGGTTGGTCCCGGGAGGAATTCGACGCTCTCGGGGTGCCGTTCGAGCGTCGCGCCGCCCGCACAGCCGAATACGTCGACGCGATCCGTGTCCTGTGGCGCGATGACGTCGCGTCCTTTTCTGGCGAGTTCGTCAACTTCTCGTCAGTACGGGTCAACCCGAAGCCGGTACGCGACCGGCGCGTCCCGGTGGTAGTGGGCGGTAACAGCGACGCCGCCCTGCGCCGAGTCGCCACCTGGGGCGACGGCTGGTACGGATTCAACTTGGCCGACGCGGCCCAGGCCGCGGAGCGTACGTTGAAACTTCGAAAGCTCGCCGGGGATCTAGGTCGTGACCCGGCGCGGTTGCGGGTGGCCGTCGCGCTGCGCGCGGCAAAGCGGGCTGACATCGTCCAGCTCGCGGAGGCGGGCATCGATGAGCTGGTGCTTGTTGAATCCCCACCCGCCGACCCTGAAGATGCCGCCAATTGGGTCGGCGGCCTGGCGCGGCGTTGGGCTTAGCGCCCGGCGACTTCGCGGAGGCGTGACGTCCCCGCGCTACCCTGGCCGCATGGGCGCCAGGAGCCGAGTCCGGACAGCCCGGGTCTATGACGACCCGAGCGACGACGACGGCCAGCGTGTACTGGTGGACCGGCTGTGGCCGCGGGGATTCCGCAAGGACGACCCGCGGGTGGGCACCTGGCTCAAAGACGTTGCGCCGTCGAAAGAACTACGCGACTGGTACCACCACGAGCCCGAGCGTTTCGAGGGGTTCGTCGCGCGTTACCGCGAGGAACTGCAGGACAACGCGGCACTCGAGGAACTGCGCAAGCTCACCAAAAGCGGCGTTGTGACACTGGTGACCGCCACGCGCCATATCGAAGGCAGTCACGCCGCGGTGCTGGCCACTCTTCTCCGTTAGTTGCCAATGTTTGCTCCGTGTTCAGAATCTGGCCACAAACTCAGTTACGGGCAAATGGCGCATAAGATTCCGTGAATGAGTATCGGAGATTGCCAATCCTCCTGTTGTGCGGTTTCGCGGCTTTCCGCGGCCTGAATTTGCCCTCTAGATAACGGCGTTGTTTGGCGGTAATAGTCGAACCTAATTAAGCAACAGGCGATTGCGATGAGCTCAGGAGAAGCCATGAGCGACGAAACAACCTACCCGACCGCCAATGCCAAGCGTTTCAACGTGGACGTCGACCTCCACGCCGACGTGCCTCCGTATCGCGACTTCGCGCACACCGACCGCCTCGACAACTTCACCCTGATGGAGGTCGCCGGCAAGAGCCGCTGTCATGGCATGCAGCTCGAGGGCATGGCCTATCCGATCACCCCGATCGGGATGCATTACTTGCTGATCCACTACGACATCCCGATGCTCGACGACTCGACGTATCGGCTCAACGTCGACGGCCTGGTGAAAAACAAGCTCGCCCTAGACATGGATCACATCCGGAGCCTGCCGAAGGTCACCATTCCGGCCACGATGGAATGCTGCGGCAACGGTCGCGCGAGCCAGCGGTGGCGGCTGTGGGCGCATGTGCCGTGGAACCACGACGCCATCGGCACCGCCGAGTGGACGGGCACGCCGCTGCATGGCGTGCTCGAGGAAGCCGGCATCCAAGATGACGCGGTCGAGATCTTGTTCACCGGGCTGGACACCGGCATCCAGGGCCCGCCGGATGGCGCAGAAGTGCAGCACTTTCAACGCAGCCTGACCGTCGACTACGCGATGGACCCCGCCAACGATGTGCTGCTGTGCTACGAGATCAACGGCCTGCCGTTGCCGCCGCAGCATGGCTTCCCGCTGCGGCTCCTGGTCCCCGGCTGGCTGGGGATGGCCAACGTCAAATGGCTCGGCTCGATTGAGGCGATCGACTGGCGGCTCACCAAGAACCAGATGAAGTGGTACAGCTACGCGTCAAGCGACAACGACCCCAACCGAATTCCCGCCACCTTCCAGCAAGTGCGTGCGATGATGATCCCGCCCGGCATCCCCGATTTCCTCTGCCGGATTCGCCATTTGGAGGAGACGGACGCCGTCGAGCTACGTGGCCGCGCGTGGGCCGGCGGGCTGCGCATCACCGAAGTCGAAGTCAGCCTCGACGGCGGTGCTACGTGGTCGTACGCGAAGCTCGACAATGCCGCTGTTGGCAAATGGGCATGGATCGGCTGGTCGTTCAACTGGGAGAACGTCACTCCGGGTGAGTACTTGTTGCGGTGTCGCGCCAAAGATGAACGCGGCAACATGTCGAAACCCGACGACTACGTGCACGACTACTACGCGATGGACAACACCAAGCCGCAGTGCGTCGATGTCAACGTGTATCCGAAGGGCACCTTAACGGTAGGCAACCAACTCGAATGCCCAATCCAGTTCCCGTCGATCTGAGACGTGCCGGTCGGTATTCGACGTGGTGTAATTAGTCGGAACTTCCAGCGAGCACTTAGGAATCTGATGAAATCCGAGTTGTTATGTGGCGTTGCCGCGCTCGTTGCGACGGTCGGCTTTGGCGTTGGCGCAAGCCATTCCGTGATCAACCTGCAAGCGGCGCCGGACGCGCCTGCGACATCGAGCCCGGCGCCGTCACCATCACCCGCACCCGCTACCCACGAACCGGACACCGGCAATTACAACCCTGGCGCTGACGGCGGTGGTGGCGGCGGCGGTGGCGGTGGCGGCTAAGCCCTCGATCTGAGGCCACCTTTGGGTGTCTGAGACTGTCGCGACGGGTACTCGCGACAGTGTGAACGCGAAAACACATAGAGCAATTGGATTATTTGGCGGCGCTGCCGCGCTCATTGTGGCGCTCGGCTGGGGTTTTAGTGCCGGCGGCTATGCGGCCGACGTGCAGGCGGCACCGCAGGCGCCGGTGACGTCAAGCCCCGCGCCGCCTCCGCCGCCGATGACCTATGACCCGAACCAGGACTATTGGTCCGGTCAGGGCAGCGCTGGTGGCGCGCCCGGCGGTGCCGGTGGTGGGGGCTGATTTTCAGTAGTCGTGGCGCGCCAACCGGGTGTCACCGACGCGGTCCGGCCCGGCGATCGACATCACTGCTGGAACCATCTCGCTGGTGACCACGCCGTGTTCGGCCGTGAGCTCGTGAACGATCTCGAAGCTGCGCGCGATCCACTCGGGCGTGTCGATGATGATTGTCACCACTGGAACGCGTCGGGTCAGCTGAAAAAGCTTGTCGCCGTGGGGTTTATGGTCTCCGTTAAACCCCCAGATGCCGCGCAGGACCGTCGCGCCGCGCGCCATTCCGGAGTCCAGCAACCGGTGCACGAGCGCGCGGTGAATCGGCAAGCCATCGTGCCCGGTGGCCTCGCTGGTGTGCACCATCAGCTTCTGCCAGAGCGGACGTTGTCGGTCATCGGTATCGGGCAGCCGATGCGGTCGCGCGAATAACTGGCCGCTGCGTTTGCACAACCGCACCCGCTCGACGGTCAGCAGCGGGTTGGGTGTGGCGGCGTTGAGTTCGGCGACCGCAGCCAACACCTGCGCCGGCGACCCGATCGAGATGATCATCAGCGGGACGTTGACGTTGCGACTGAAGAAGCGAGCCCGGTAGCGCTCGCCGTGTGCGGTGCCGTCGACGCCCAAAAACACTGAGCCGCCGGAGAATCCGTGCCGGTGCAGCATGTCGCATACCGCGCGGTACGCGGGCATTCCGCCGATGCGCTCCTGGCGGCCCACATAGACGGTCAGCTTGACGGCGTCGTTGGCGCCGACCTCGAGCCGGTCGTTCCCGCGGACCAGCCGTGCGCGTTCCAGCGTCACCAGGCCATGGCCGGTCATCGCGACGACGTCGTCGACCAGCTCACTGATCTTGGATTCGACGTCGACCGCGGCGATCGTCACCGGCGGATCCTCGGACAGGCTCAACGACTCGTCGGTGCGCAGCACATGTCGCAGCCCGAAACTGGCGATGCCGCGCAGCATCACGCTGGTTGCGAGTTCCCGGGTGTCGAACAGGTCCAGCATTGCGTCCGCTAAAAACCCGGGCCGGCGGGCGTGGTCGGTGACCACGCGCTGTCTTTCACCGAAGTAGGTGGTCAGTTTCAGGGCCGGCTGGTTCATAGTTGGCCCGCGATCCATTGGCCGGCCAGCGCGGCGGCGATGCCCAGCACGATGCTGACGACGAGATTGGCGACCGCGCTGCGGAGTTGACGCTCCTCGCTGAGCCGCTGGGTTTCCAGCATCCAGGTGGAGAACGTCGTGTAGGAGCCGACGAAGGCGGTGTCGGCGAGCAACGCCGCGTGCCGGCTCAACGCCAGGCCGCCGAGCAGGCCGAGCAGCGCCGCGCCGCTGATGTTCACCACCAGCGTGCCGAACGGGAAGGACCGCGCCGCCCGTCGGGCGACCGCGCCGTCCACCAGGAACCGCAGCACCGCACCGAAGCCGCCGGCGACCAGCACGCCAACCCACAGAAGCATCAGCGCACCGGTACCCGGCGCACAAGCGCCGTCGCTAGATACGCCGCGAGTAGGCCCAGCGTGATGCTGGCGACGGTGTATCCGGCGGCCAGGCCGTAGCAGTGGTGCTCGATCATTTTCAGCGTTTCGACCTGCATGGTCGAGAAAGTCGTCAGGCCGCCGCAGAGCCCGGTCCCGAGCAGCGGCCGGCGATAGCTCGACAACGGCAAACGTTCCAGCAACCGTGTGGTGAAGTAGCCGACCAGGAAGGCGCCGACGATGTTGACGGTGAACGTCGGCCAGGGCCAGCGGGTCGGGTCGGCGGCTACCAGGCTGCTCAGGCCCGTGCGCGCCAGCGTGCCCAGCGCACCACCGGCGAACACGGCGGCCAACTCGCGGTAGTCCCTCGGGAACGGGAAGCTTGCCACTGGTCGAAATCCCTTTCGTTGCAGGGCGTGCTCAGGCAGCTTATTCGGCAGAATTGGCGTCATGGTGGCCAACCCACGCGCCGGTCAGCCCGCGCAGCCCGAGGACCTCGTCGATCTGCCGCATCTGATTACGTCCTACTACTCGACCGAACCCGATCCCGACGACGTCGCTCAGCAAGTGGTGTTCGGCACGTCCGGGCACCGCGGCTCGGCGCTCAACGGCGCCTTCAACGAGGCGCACATCCTGGCGATCACTCAGGCCATCGTCGAGTATCGCGCCGCGCACGGCACCACCGGCCCGTTGTTCATCGGCCGCGACACGCACGGCCTGTCGGAGCCGGCCTGGGTGTCGGCGCTGGAGGTGCTGGCCGCCAATGACGTCGTCGCCATGATCGACTCGGCTGACCGGTACACGCCGACCCCGGCGATCAGCCACGCGATCTTGACCTACAACCGCGGTCGCTCCGATGCGCTGGCCGACGGGATCGTCGTGACTCCGTCGCACAACCCGCCCTATGACGGCGGCTTCAAGTACAACCCGCCCAACGGCGGCCCGGCCGAAACCGACGCGACCAACGCAATCGCCAAGCGCGCCAACGAGATTCTCCGCAATCACGAAGCGGTGCAGCGGGTGCCGCTGGCCCGCGCCCTGCAGACCGCGCAGCGCCACGACTATATGGACGCTTACGTCGCCGACCTGCCGAACGTGGTCGACGTCGACGTGATCCGCAAGGCCGGAGTCCGGATCGGCGCCGACCCGCTGGGCGGGGCCAGCGTTGACTACTGGGCCGCCATCGCCGAGCGGCACAACCTCGAGCTGACCGTGGTCAACCCGCTGGTCGACGCGACGTGGCGGTTCATGACGCTCGACCACGACGGCAAGATCCGGATGGACTGCAGCTCGCCGGACGCGATGGCGTCGCTGATCGCCAATCGTGACCACTACCAGATCGCCACCGGCAACGACGCGGACTCCGACCGCCACGGCATCGTCACCCCCGACGCCGGGCTGATGAATCCGAACCACTATCTGGCGGTGGCCATCGACTATCTCTACACGCACCGGCCGTCGTGGCCGGACGGCATCGCCGTCGGCAAGACCGCGGTCAGTTCGTCGATCATCGATCGGGTGGTCGACGGCATCGGTCGCAAGCTGGTCGAGGTGCCGGTCGGGTTCAAGTGGTTCGTCGACGGCCTGATCGGCGGAACCATCGGATTCGGCGGCGAAGAGTCGGCCGGGGCGTCGTTCCTGCGGCGCGACGGCTCGGTGTGGACCACCGACAAGGACGGCATCATTCTGGCGCTGCTGGCCGCCGAGATCCTGGCCGTCACCGGCGTGACGCCTTCGCAGCGGTATCAGGAGCTGACCGCGAAATACGGCGCCCCGACCTATGCGCGCATCGACGCGCCCGCCGACCGCGAGCAGAAGGCCCGGCTGTCGAAGCTGTCAGCCGACCAGGTCGACGCCACCGAGCTGGCCGGTGAGCAGATCACCGCAAAGCTGACCACCGCGCCGGGCAACGACGCGCCGCTGGGCGGTCTCAAGGTCACCACGGCCGATGCCTGGTTCGCCGCACGGCCGTCGGGCACCGAAGACGTCTACAAGATCTACGCCGAGTCATTCCGCGGTCCGGAGCATTTAGCCGAGGTCCAGCAAGCCGCGCAAGAGGTTGTGGATAAAGTCATCGGGTGACCCTCGCCACTCGACGCCCCCGCTTCGGCGGTTGGGGTCGTAAGTCGACGAGGCTGCCGAGCGAAGCGTGGGTGCTGATCGGGGCGAACGCGGTGGCCGCGCTTGGCTACGGTGTGGTGTCGCCGGTGCTGCCGGCGTTTACCCGCACGTTCGG
>Ga0335075_10012533_pt1 | contig 12801 bp, 12 predicted proteins | sample Lox_Sample_24_FD_206723 | JGI IMG/M metagenome (GOLD analysis project Ga0335075, IMG submission 206723) | Soil microbial communities from Loxahatchee National Wildlife Refuge, Florida, United States - Lox_Sample_2.4 | ecosystem: Environmental > Terrestrial > Soil > Wetlands | place: USA... | reverse complement strand
CCCGGCGGTGCGTGACAGCAATGGCCGCAGCTCGGGGAACAGCTCCAGGGCCCGCGTGAGCTCACAGTCGCGACCGAGGGCGAGGTTCTGTCGTGTTGAGAGCCGCATGAACACCGAGCGCTCCTCGGTGACGAGCGCCAGGCCCTCGCGGGCGCGCCGGTAAAGCGGTGTGACGTGATCTGAGCCCAGCCACACCACCTTGCCGGCCATCGGGCGTAGCTCGCCTGCGAGAGCCAGCGCCGTGGTCGTCTTGCCCGCGCCATTGGGGCCGAGCAGGGCCACCACTTCGCCCGGCTTGACCTCCAGGTCGACGTCGCGAATCGCGCGTGCCTCGCCATACCCGGCGGCGAGCCGCTTGGCTTGCAGCAGCGGCGTCACGACGCATGCTCTCGGTCGGTGGAGGTAACCAGCGGAGCAGGTTCGGCCGCCTCGCCGAGATAGGCGGCGCGGGCGGCCGGGCTGCGGCTGATCTCCTCCGGTCGCCCGGTGACGATCGGGCGCCCGAAGTCGAGGACCGTCACGCGGTCGCAGATGGTCATGACGAACGCCATGTCGTGCTCGATGACGAGCACCGCCATGCCCCAGTCGTCGGCGAGGCCGCGCACGAGACGCGCGAACTCGCGCGATTCATGTTCATCGAGGCCAGCGGCGGGTTCGTCAAGAAGGAGAATCGATGCCTCGGTGGCCACCGCGCGAGCCACGCCCACGAGGCGGCGCTGGCCATAGGCGATCTCGGTGGGAAGTCGATCGAGGATCTCCTCGAGCTCAAACTCACTCACGGCAGCCGCTGCGGCGGGTGACAGTTCGGCCTGTCCGGGGTGGATGAGGTCGGACGCGATCGAGATGAAGTCACGCCGTTCACCGGCAACTTGCAGGTTCTCGCGCACCGACATGTCGTCAAATAGCTCGAGCGACTGGAACGACCGCACCAGGCCGGCTCGGGCACGACGGTCCGGGCTCCAGCGATCGACCGAGGTCTCGCCGACCCGGACCTGTCCTGTTGCGGGGGCGAAACCGGAGATCGCATCCATCAGCGACGTCTTGCCGGCACCATTGGGGCCGATCAGCCCGACGACCTCTCCAGGAGCAACTTGGAGGCTCACCGAGTCAACGGCGACCGTCGCCCCGAACCGCACCGTCACGTCGGAGACGTCCAGCGCGCGTGGCGGCACGCGATGCGCCCCACCCCGCGGCCGCGCACCAACCGATGCGGGGTGTGGCCGCCCGAGTCGGCGGTAAAACGCGTGCATCTGCGCCGCCACAATCCCGTCAGGGTTGGCAATGAGGGTTACGAGCAGGCCGACTCCGGCGATGATCGGAATCCACGCCGCGAAGCTCTGCCAGTGCAAGGCGAGCACCGACCCGACCGAGCTGGGGTCGGCGAGCGCTCCGACGATCGCCCCGGGCGCGTAGCCCACGCCGCCAATCACGGCCTCGCCGACCATCTGGATGGACGTGAACGGATTGAACACATCAAACGTCGCGGTCGTCTGGCTGAACGCCATCAGAACCCCGCCGATACCGGCGATGGCGCCCGAGACGGCGAACGCCTGCGCTTTGGCGCCGGCCGCGTTGATGCCGGTCGCGGCGGCGGCGCGTTCATTGGCGCGCACGGCAAGCAGGCGCCGGCCGCTGCGGCCGCGGCGCAGGTTGGCGGCCGCAACCGCGCAGAGCACGAATACGAGCAGACACACGAGCAGATAGCGCGTCGCGTGACCGAGTGGGTTGATGTCGAGACCGAACAGACGCTGGTGGCTGACATTGACGCCGGACTGCTCGGTGAACGTGGGATTGTTGAACACGACCGACTGAACGGCCAGGCCAAGGCCGAGTGTCACGACCGCGAGGTTCACGCCGCGAGTGCGCAGTGCCGGGAGGGCAAACAGCAGGCCGACCACCGACGCGCATGTCGCACCCGCCAATAGGCACAGCTCGAACGACCACTGCTGATCCTGCGCCAGCCGCGCGGCCAACAGTGCGCCGAGCCCGGCGATCGCCGCCTGACCAAGTGACACCTGGCCGGCGTAGCCGGTCAGGACGACAATGGAGAGGATCACGGTTGCGACGGCGAACGTCGAGGTGAGCGCCGCTTGCCAATCGCTGGACTGCACAAGCGCGAGGCCGACCGCGATGAGGGCGACCGCGGGAGCAAGCAGGCGCCAGTCAACGCGGCCGCTGCTGACCCGTGGGAGGCGATCCGCGATGTGGCCGCGGAGCGGGAGCGCCGACCCACGGACAACGAGTACCGCGATGACGAACAGGAACGGCAGGGCATCCGAGAACCCGACGATGTGGACGTAGTTGCCGGCCTCGGCCTGGGCCACGCCGACGATCACGCCGCCGAGCAGGGTGAGCGGGAACGAGCGAAAGCCGCCGACGAGCGCAGCGGCCAACGCGAAGATGACCGAGAGCGTCAACGTGGTCACTGACAGCTGCGCGATTGGCGAGATCAGGATGCCGGCGAGCCCGCCGAGCGCTCCGCCGGCCGCCCAGGTCCACGCGGACACTCGCTCCGGCGACCAGCCAAGAGCGGCGGCGCTGCGCTCGTTCTCTGCCACCGCTTCAGCAACCCAGCCCAACCGAGTGCGATTCCAGATCGTGGTCAGCGCAATGGTCAGCACCACCGCGATAGTCATCAAGACCAGCTGGTAGGAGGTGGTGGTCGCCCCGAAGATGGTCACCTCATGCGGTGTGATCAGGGGAAGCGCCAGGATCGGCGTCGCCCCCCACAGCTTCACCCCGATCGACTCGGTGACGAGCAGGACACCGAGGGTGGCGATGAGGCGAGCGATCGGCGACGAGCGCCGAAGACGGCGCAGCACGAGCTGGTCCACCAGCCAGCCGATGAAGGCGCCCATCGCAGTCCCCACCACCAGGGCTGGGGCGAGCGCCCAGCCGTGATACGCGTGCAGGCTATTGAAGGTGAAGGCGACGACCATCGCGATCGCGCCCTGAGCCAGGTTCAGCACCCCGGAGCCGCGGAACGTCACGACGATGCCCTGGGCGAGGATGGCGTAGATCGCTCCGCTTCCGAGCCCCAGGAACGCGAACTGCAGCGCGATCGTCATCGGTCGCGGCGGCGGTCGCCGAAGGTTCCGCGCGCCAAGCGGCGCGGCCGTACTGCCGGGGTGCTGATCGCCATCATCTCCTCTCGTGCCTCCTCGTGACTAAGCGTCCTAGTTACCAGGTGACATGGCGACTGTAGATGATCGTGTGGGTTGACGCAAGCTCACAGCTGGGGGTCTGACTCTCCGCGCACACGATCTCTATGCGCCGTCGAGCGCGTGAGAGAGCGCGCCGACGTCGCCGAGCCAAGCTCGGTCGTCGTCAGCCCACCGCTCCTCATAAAAGAACCGAAGTTCGGATTCAGCGTATGTCGGCGCGCGGCTGGAGTCAACCCGGCCCCGTCCGTCCCATGCCCTTACGCGAGCCGGTCGATGATCCGCCGCTCGTGGCAGAGCAGGTACATGCAGCCAGCCGGGTCAAGCACTCCGGCCGTCGCACCGGCCGCTTGCAGCCGGCGGGCGTACCTCTGGAAGGCCGGTATGTCGGCCTCCGTGTCGATCCAGATCGCGTCGTACGCCGCAGGCGGCACGCCTGCGATGGCCGGCGCGTCGGGAGGGATCCGGTTGCGCACGTAGCCGAGCAGGCCTGTCAGCTCCTCGCGGCCCTCCTCATGTGCCGGGGCCCAGAACTGCTCAAGGGCCGAAGCCTCCACGCCATCCGCCGTCTGCAGCCAATGGAGGACTTTGATCCCCTCGCCGCGGAGTGGCGCGAGCACGGGCTGCTCCACCGCCAGGTGGACGATTGATGCCGGCTGGTCGGCGAAATTGTCGCCGTCGGGCACGATCTGCTGCGCGTAGTACGGATGAGCGAGGTTCGCCTGCAGACTCTCGCTCGACTCATACCAGAGCTCGCTGACGCTGGCGAACACCGGCGCCCCAGTCCGCCCGTAGGCGCCATCGAAGGCGTAGCTCTGCGTGTAGCGCTGGATCGCCTCCCGGAAGTCCGGCGGACCGTTGCGAACGAGGTCTCCATGGACCCGGTGGTTCCCGTCGAAATACTCGGCGGCGGTGATCCCCGGCCGCCGGACGCCCCACAGCACGAGCTTGATCATTGTGAGCCTCCCGAGCCACCTTCGGGCGAAAGTGACCTGTTGACTTTGGATTTGCGACGCGTAGACTAACCGCCAGCCTCAAGAGTCAGCAAGTGACCATGTAACTAGGGCGCACGTCAGCCGCGAGGATGTCGCCTCTGCCGCGAGGAGAGTGTCGTGACCACGATGACCAGGATTCACCGGGCCGAGGTCGTCGGCTCCATGCTGCGTCCACGCCGACTGATCGAGGCTCGCCAGCAGCACCGCGCCGGCGAGATCGATGCCGCGGCGCTGCGAGCCGCAGAGGACAGCGCCGTCGACGAGGCCCTGCACGTCCAGGAGGCCGCCGGCGTCGACGTCGTCACCGATGGCGAGATGCGTCGGGAGGTGTTCTTTGACTTCTTCATCAATGGCCTGCGCGGGCTGTCGATGGTGCCGGGGGAGCGGATCCGCTTTCACGGCGACGATCCGCAGCGCACCATGGAGTTTCAGATCCCGTTTTCGGTGACCGAACGCCTCAGCACGCTGAGCTGTCCGGCTGTGGCGGAGTTCCGTTACGCGAGTGAGCAGACGACGAGGCCACTGAAGGTCACGCTCCCGAGCCCGATGATGATCATCGGCTTCTGGTCAGAACATTCGAAGAGCGCGTACCCGGACCCCTTCGAGCTCGCCGTCGATGCCGCCGCGGCGGTGCGGTCATGGATCGGAGAGCTCACCTCAGCCGGCTGCACCTATATCCAGATCGACGCCCCGGAACTGTGTGAGGCATACGCGGATCAGAGCGTGCGCGACGACTACGCGCGCCGCGGCGTCGACCCGCAGCGATTCGTCGAACTGGGCACCGAGCTCGTCGGGAGCTTGGGGGACGACATTCCGGACGGCGTCACACTCGGCATGCACCTCTGCAAAGGCAACGGAGTGCAGTCGTGGATCGCGGAGGGCGGCTACGCCGCTTTCTCCGAGAAGGTGTTCTCGCGAGCCACGGGCTACGACGTCTTTCACTTCGAGTTCGACGATGAACGCTCCGGTGGCTTTGAGCCGCTAGCGAATCTCCCCGACGACAAGGTGGCCGTGCTCGGGCTCATCTCCACCAAGTGGGAGCGCCTCGAAAATCCGGCCGAGCTCGAGCGCCGCATCGACGAGGCGGCCCGATTCCACCCTAAGGAGCGGTTGGCGCTGGCGACGCAATGTGGGTTTGCGTCGACCTCGGAGACGGCCGAACAGCGCCTGATCACCGAACAGACCCAGCTCGACAAGCTCCGGCTCGTCGCAGACGTCGCCCACCGGGTGTTGTCGTGAGGGTCGGACGCGCGCTCGTCGTCGGCGCCGGACCAGCCGGGCTGTCGGCCGCGATCAGCCTGCTGCAGACCGGCACAGAGACAGTCGACATCGTCGAGCTGACCGACGGCGACGGAGTCATCGGATCGGAGCTGCTGCTATCCGGGCCGATGCTGCGCGCACTCGATGCGATCGGAGTCGCCGACCGGTGTGCCGCCAGCGGGGTCGGCATCGAGCGTGGCGTCCATCAGGCGATGGACGGAAGCGTCATCGGGGAGCAGCCTTTCCCGCCGGCGCACCGGGCAGGGCTGCCTCCTGCGGTCGGCATCACTCGGCCGCGCCTGCACCAGATCCTCGGCGAGCGTGCCGTCGAACTCGGGGGCGTGCTTCGGCACGAAGTCTCCGTCGCACATTTTGAGAACCGGGAGGACGCCGTCACCGCTGAGCTCACCGACGGTGCCATCGCGACCTATGACCTGCTCGTCGGAGCCGACGGTGTGACGTCGACCATCCGCGAGGCAGCGCTTCCCGGCGCCGAGCGCCCTGAGTACGTCGGACAGGCTGCCTGGCGCGCCCGGGTGCCGCGCGGCGACCTCCCCCCGGAGCTTGTCGCCGCCTACGGCCCGAACGCCAAGCCGGGTGTGATCCCCGTGTCGGCCGAGCACGCCTATCTCTTCTGCCTGGTCACCGTCCCCCGGTTTGAACGTCTTGACCGCGAGCGCTTTCCCGAGCTGCTGCGTGCGGCGCTCCGGGGCTTCGGCGGCCCCGTCGGGACCGTACGCGATCTGATCAGCGACCCCCAACAGATCCACTACTCCCCGCTGACTCCGGTGATCGTGTCGACCCCGTGGTACCGCGATCGCTGCGTCGTGATCGGCGACGCCGTCCATGCCACCACCCCGCACCTGGGATATGGGGCTGGCCTCGCCGTCGAGGACGGCATCCTCCTCGCCGAGGAGATCGCCCAGCACGACTCACTCGAGGCGGCCCTGGGGTCCTTCTTCGCGCGCCGCTATGACCGCTGCCGAATGGTGGTCGATAACGGGGTCCAGCTGAGCCGCTGGGAGCAGTCCCCCAATGACGTGGCCGCCGACAGCGTCGCACTGACCGCGGAGAGCTTCACGGCGCTGACCGCGCCTGCCTGAGAAACCCAACGATGGAGCGAGACGCAATGCCCGAACCGTGGAGCAGCAAGAAGATGTACCGCACCGAACTGAGCGAGTACGCCGAGAAGTGGTCGGAGTACTTCACGATGCGCCGCGAAGATGGGATCCTCGAAGTGCGGATGCACACCGACGGCGGCCCGGCGAAGTGGGGTCTCGAGCTTCACCGCGCGTTCATTCCGGCCTTCGCGGACATCGGCCACGACCCTGAGAATGAGTGCGTGATCTTCAGTGGTACGGGTGACACGTTCCTGTCCTCGATGGATCCGATCGGATGGGAACGAGCCGGCTTCACCGAGAAGTACACGTTCGACCGCGGCTATGACTACTGGTACGCCGATCAGGTTCACGAGCCGTTTGCGTTGCTCAATCTGGAGGTCCCGATCATCGGCGCCATCAACGGGCCGTTCTTCATCCACCAGGAGCTCGCACTCGTCAACGATCTCGTGATCTGCTCCGAGAGCACGACGATGACCGACGGCCATTACACAGGCATGGGCATCGTCCCCGGAGACGGGGTCCAGACGCTCTATCGCGAGCTGCTCGGCCACAATCGCGGGAAGTACCTGCTGCTCACCGGACAGACGATCGACGCACAGGAGTTGCTGCGGGTCGGCGTCGTCGGGGAGATTGTGGCCGACGATCAGCTCCTGGACCGCGCGTGGGAGCTGGCGAGAACAATCTTCATGGCGCGTTCCCGGTCTCACCGCCGGATGACGAGGGCGCTGTTCGTGCAGCCCTGGCGCGAGCTGCTCATCCGGGAGCTCCCGTTTGGCCTGGCCCAAGAATGCTGGGCGACGCATGGCTACTGGCCGATGGCAGACGAAGATCGCTACGACATGGAAACACTGACGAAGGCCGAGGCAGCCAGCTGATGCGCATACATCACGCCAACATCCAGATCGCCGACATCGAGGCCTCCCTGGCCTTCTATCGCCGGCTCGGGCTGGAGGTGCTCGGCTGCCTGCGACTGGACCCCGTGGTGCTCTACTACCTCGGCGTCCCCAGTGAGGATGGTGGCGCCGTATTTGAACTGACGGCGAACCCCGGGCTCGCACAGCGCAGCCCCGGCACCGGCCACCTCGCGCTCGCCGTCGATGACCTCGACACACTGCTGCGCCGACTGGCCAGCGACGGGATCGAGCCCGAGGCGCCCCCGTTTCATCCGGGCGACCGCCCCGACTTACGGGTGTGCTTCGTCCGCGACCCGGACGAAACCCGGGTCGAGCTCATCGACGGCGAATTCCCGGTCCCCGGGGACCCGCTGCCCCAATAGCCGCCATGCACTTCGCCCGCCTGCGCTCCGAGACCCCGGACGGTGTGATGCCGCGGATTCTCGTCGGGGACGATGACCACGAGGGCTGGGTCGATGTCCGCCGAGCCGAGCGGCTGCGCCTGGAGCGCGCAGGCGCCAGCCGAGCCGGCGCCGCCCGCGTCGCCGCAGCGGTCGCTCCTCCCAGTCTTGCCGACGCGCTCGCCGGTGGCGAGGCGTTCCTGGAGGCGGCATGTCATGCCCTGAACGACGACGGCGACGCCCATGTGACGGCAGATGCGCCTCTTGTCAACGCGCTGGACCCGTCGGGCTACCGAGACCACATGGTGTTCGAGGAGCACTTCTCGTTCGGATATCGCTGGCAGAACCGCCCAGTCCCCGAGGTGATGTACGAACTGCCGATTTCCTACTGCGGCAACCCGCTGGCCTTCCTGGGTCCCGGTGATGAAGTCCCGTGGCCCCATTACACCCGGCGTCTGGACTATGAGCTCGAGCTCGGCATCGTCATCGGCCGACCCGGAAGCGGCCTGACCCCCGAGCGTGCGCTTGATCACGTCGCCGGCCTGACGATACTCAACGACGTCAGCGCCCGGGACATCCAGGCGCGCGAGATGCCGGGGGGCCTCGGGCCATCCAAGGGCAAGCATTTCGCCTGCGTCGCCGGCCCGGTCGTGCGAACTCTCGACAGCCTTCCGTGGCAACGTGGACTGCGCATGCAGGCCCGCGTCAACGGCGAGACGCTCTGTGACACCACCAGCGCAGAGGCCATCTGGGACATCGCCGAGCTCGTCGCGTGGGCCTCCCAGGGAGAGCAGCTGATGCCGGGCATGCTGCTCGGAACCGGCACGTGTAACGGTGGTTCGACCGTCGAGCTTGGCCGCGAGCTCGCTCCCGGCGACATGATCGAGCTGGAGATCGAGGGGCTCGGGCGACTCGAGAACCGGCTGGGTCAGCCCGAGCCGAACGGCTGGTGGCCGGAGCCGCGCCGCCATGGCTGAACCGCCCGCACCCACCGCCGCCCTGATTTGACCACTGGCCAACGAGGAGAATGTCCATGACCCCCACGATTGACGACCTTGCCGATCGTCTCGCTGTCTCCGACGTCGTGACCACATACTTCCAGGCGATGGATCGCCACGACTGGGACGGGGTCCGCACGCTTATCGCCAGCAAGATGACCCTCAACGCCGGCGGCCTCGCGTCGGCGCCAACCCCCCAGTCACGAGATGACTTCATGGACGAGCTCATCGCCCGCAACGCGCCGTTCGCCCTCACCGGCTGCGGCTCCTTCCACGCCAACCCCGGTCATCTCGTCTCGATCTCAGGCGACCACGCCACCGTGACCGCGCACATGATCGCCGGTCATTGGGTCGGGCCCGCCGATGCGGACTTCTCGATGGGCTACGGCATGTACGAGCTTGACCTCGTTCGCGAGGGCGGGGCCTGGAAGCTGTCCGGATTGGCGATGGAGATCAAACGGCTGATCGGAGAGCCACCCGGCGAGATCATGCGACGGGCGGCGGCGCTACAGACCACGCAGGCAGGACGATGAGTCTCCCAGCCGCGACCTCGGCGGCGGCGACGACGCTCGACGAGCTCGGACGAGCCTGGGGCTATGAGACCCTCGACGGCGTGCCCGCGGAGTTCGCCCGCCGCGTCTATCACTGGGTCGAGATGGGCGGCGCCTCATCCGCAGAGCTACTCGAGGCGTTCCGCGCCGTTCCCGCCGGGACCACGCCCGGCAGCGAAGCCTGGAGCGACTACTGGTGCAAGCTCGGCGACTCTGAATGGGACGCCGGACACGACCGGCTGGACGCCCTGCTGCGCTACGAGATCGGCATGTTCACGCTCCCCTTCTTCGCAATGCAGCCCCATCAGCAGGCAGCATATGAACGCCACACTGAGCGCTACGTCGAACTCGGCGCGACGTTCGAGCCAGAGCTGCAAGTGGTTCGGATCGCCGTCGACGGCAAAGAGGTCACCGGCTATCTGCGCGTCCCGCCGTCCCACGGCCGCCAACGCGCGGTGCTGCTCACCGGAGGCGCTGACGGGTGGAAAGCCCACCGCTCGCTGCACGCCACGCAAGAGGCGTTCCTGCGCGCGGGGTGGGTGACCCTCATCGTCGACCTGCCCGGCACCGGCGAGAGTCCATTCCCGCTGGAGCCCGGATGCCAGCGGACGCTGCCGCCGATCCTGGAGTGGCTGCGTGCGCGCGAAGAGGTCGACGCGGACCGCGTCGCGGCCCACATGCGCAGCTTCGGCGGCTACTTCGCGGTCGCCCTCGCTGCGGAGCTCCCGCGTGACGCACTCCCGGCGATCGTCGGCGTCGCCCCACCGATCCACCATGCGTTTCACTCCCCCCCACCCTTCCTGCGCGATCGCGCCGAGTGGTTCAAGACCTTGTCGCTGCTCGATCAGCAGGCGCTGCACCCGAACCCCGAGCAGCCGGATCTGCTGATCGTGCAATCCCTCCCGGACCCCCTGTGCCCGATCGAGGACACCTATCTGTGCATGGAGCACGGCATTGTCATGGACACGCTGATCTACGCCCAGGACTTCCACACCGCGATGCTCAATGGCAGCGAGCATCTCATCTTCTCGATCGACTGGCTGCGCAGGCGCGTCGATCGCGACCCCCTCGAACGCTCTCCTACACTGGACGCCCGATGACCCGATCCCGACCATGCCCGTAGGCCGCAGACCGGCCGCGGCGACAGGAATCCTGGCCGCCCCGGGACCACGGCCGAAACGGACGGACGTCATCATCGAGGTTCTCCGCGAGGAGATCGTCAGTGGCAGGCTCCCGCGCGGGGCTCGACTACCGACTGAGCGAGAGCTCGCCAACCACTACGGTGTCAGTCAGCCGACCGTACGCGAGGTCATCCGGGCGCTCGACGTCATGGGGCTGGTCGACGTCCGTCACGGCAGCGGGGCCTACGTGCGTGGCGACAGCGCCTACCTGATGGCGACGGCGCTGCAGACGATGCTGCAGATCGAGAGCGTCGGGATCGTCGATGTGCTCGACGTCCGTGAGATGCTCGGACGCGAGTCCGTTCGTCGCGCGGCCATGAACGCGACCGTCGGAGATGTCGCCGCCTGCCGGGAGGCGCTCGCGCGTCTGGACCGGGTCGCGGACCTACCCGACGTGGATTCGATCATCGACGCCATCTCGCAGTTTCAGCGGCTGCTCGCCGCCGCTGCGCATAACCCCTTGCTGCTCGCGCTCGAAACCGTGCTGATCAACCTTCTGCTCCAGATTCAGGTCAAGGTCTTGGCACGACGCGGGGTGAAGTTCTGGCGCGAGCGGTCATCCGGCTTCCAGACAGACCGCGTGTCGATCGTGGATGCGGTGGCCGATAAGGACGCCAACCGCGCCGCCGCAGCGATCGAGACGTATCTCGAGCGTCAGCGAGAGGCGTTCCTCGCCGATCCCGACCTGTCGCTGATGCGTTTCTCAGACGCGAAGGCGATCCGCGCGGCCGCCGACGCCGTGTCCTCCGTCCGCATCCCCGATTAGCTCTCGCCACCTGATGGGCGCCCGAGCAGTGTCGCTGCGAGGTGTTGGCTGACGAGCGCCCGGACGAGGTCCGGACAATCCAGGAACGGAAGGTGACCGGCGCCGGCGAGCTCGTGGTAGCTCGCGTTCGGTGTCTCGTCTGCCAGGCGGCGGCCATGCTCGGGCGGCACGCCGACATCCTCGGCTCCGGCGACCACCATCGTCGGGGCCTCAATCTGCCCGAGCCGATGGCTGATGTCGAAGCTCGCGATCGCCTCGCAGGCCACCGCGTACCCCTCGTTCCCACAGGTCATCAGAGCAGCCCGCAGCTCGCGTAAAAGCTGCGGCCGCGCGCTGCGCAACTCAGCGGTGAGCCAGCGGGACACGATCGCTGGAGCGAGCGACTCCAGGCCCCCAGTCCGCGCGGCCGCGGCGCGTTCGCCCCAGCCCTCTGAATTTCCGGGCGCCGCGCTCCCTGAGATCACGACCAGGCACGAGACGCGGTGCGGCTGATCAAGCGCGGCCTGGAGAGCAACCATCGCGCCGAATCCGACGCCCACGATCGCCATGGGCCCGGGCGCGGAGCGGGTGCCGGCCCTAAGCGCGGCGTGGGCGAAGTCCGACATGGATGATGCGCGAGGGAGCGCCGGGGTGCCCGCGTGCCCGGGGTGCTCGTAGGGCACGGCCGTGCACGACCCGGGCACCAGGTCGGCGGCAATTCGGGCCGGGGCGCCGAGCGGTGCGGCCACGAGGACGGGCTCGGCTATGCCGACCGACCGCTCCATCTCATCGACAGGCCTCATGCCTGCTCTCGCGGATGCGCGGCCGGTTTATCGTCCTGCCAGATGGCCTCGAGCCGCTGCCCGTCGACCGTGATCGGCTCGGCGTCGATCAAGACCCATGCGAAGCGGCACGGTTGACCCGAGCGGTTGTGCCAGACGTGATTGGTACCGCGCTGAATGACGACGTCGCCGGCGTGGACGGTGACCACCTCTCCACCGTCGAGTTCCATATCGCACTCCCCCTCGAGGCAGATTCCGTAGTCCAGGCTCTCGGTGCGATGCATCGGCGACCGGGCTCCAGGGGCGAGGACGCCGATCCGCAGGACCGAGCCGGCGCCGGTGCCCAGGACCGTCGTCATGCTGCCCTCGCGCTGGCGAGTCATCGCCTCATCGGTCAGTGACACGGGCATCTCATGGCTGGCCCACAGCTGGAAGAACGTGGCCGGAGTGCGCTCACCGTCCTCGGCCAGTCCAGTGCCCACGCACTGCTTGTCCTCGACGATCACGGCGCGTCCCGAGGGATCATGGCCGGTGGTGATGCGGCGCACCCGCGCTCGCGACAAATCCGTCGCAAACGTCATCGCATCACCGCTCATGTGCGCACCGCGTCAGACAGGAACTTGACGCCGCCGTGGCTCCACGTCCCACCGTCGACCGAGATCTCGGCGCCCGTCACATAGGAGGCAGCGTCCGACAGCAGCCACGCGCATAGC
>Ga0335075_10012531_pt1 | contig 12802 bp, 10 predicted proteins | sample Lox_Sample_24_FD_206723 | JGI IMG/M metagenome (GOLD analysis project Ga0335075, IMG submission 206723) | Soil microbial communities from Loxahatchee National Wildlife Refuge, Florida, United States - Lox_Sample_2.4 | ecosystem: Environmental > Terrestrial > Soil > Wetlands | place: USA... | reverse complement strand
GCGCCTCGGCCGCAGCCTCAGCTCGCGCCTGTCGCTCGCGGAGCTGGCGGTCAACTCGGTGGTCTCCGTGAGCGGCCTGGCGGGCATCGCGCTGGGAGCGTGGGTGCTGCGCACGAAGGGCTTCTCCACCGAGCGCATCGCCAAGCGCTCGGTGCTGATCTTCGCGCTCACCAGCGCCGTCAACCTGTCGGCGGTGATCGTCATCGGCGTGCCCATGTGGCTGGGCCTGATCCCCGGCTCGACCGACGCGCTGCTCACGCTGCTGCCGGCGGCGGCCGCGCTGCTCACGCTGCTGGCCACGCTCCTGACCGCCAGCTGGGCGCGGCGGGCGGCTGACGCGGACGGCACGGGCGGGCGGCTGCGCGTGGTGCTGGTGGCCGTCGGCGGCGGCGTGTACGACACGCTGCGGCTGATCCGCGAGCACGACTGGAGGCTGCTGGGCGCGGTCGGCTACTGGCTGTTCGACAACCTCGTCCTGTACGCGTGCCTCGCCGCGTTCGGGCACGCGCCCTCCCTGCCGGTGGTGGCGATGGCCTACCTGGTCGGCATGGTCGCCAACTCCGTGCCGATTCCCGCGGGGCCGGTGGCGGTCGAAGGCGGCCTGGTGGGCATGCTGCTGCTGTTCCACTTGCGCCCCGCGTCGATGGTGATCGCCGCGGTGATCGTGTACCGCGCGATCTCCCTGTGGGTCCCCGCGGTGATCGGCTCGCTCGCGTTCGTTAGCCTGCGCCGCGAGCTGACCAAGCCGGCCGCGCCGGTGGCGCAGGGCTGAGCAGCGAGCGCTAGCTGCCGGGCACCGGCGAATGGCCGGTGACGGCCTTGATGTACGCCTCCTCGGCTTGCGTGCGCTGGCAGACGTGGCCGGGGAGGTCGGCCATCACGCGCGCGACCTGGGCGTCGACAGGCCCGGACAGCCCCGGGCAGAACACCGGCGGCGGCAGGTCGCCGGCGGCGGAGCCGGGCGCGTTCATCGGGCGAAGCTCATCGGCCGCCCGCAGCGCGTTGGCGTATGAGTCGGAGAAGATGTCGATCGTCACCCGCCCCGAGTAGATCTCGATCGAGCGGCCTCCGTCGTACACGGTGGCGGGCACGCCGCGCACCACGATGTTGCGCTGGGGGCCGAGCGTGGAGTTGGAGTGCAGCGCGTACACCACGGTGGTGACCTGCAGCGGCAGCTCGCAGCTGCCGCCGCCGAAGATGCCCTTGTGTTCGACGCAGTCGCCGTAGTACACGCTGTTGCCGATCGTCGCCACGTACGCCCGCAGCCCGTCGGCGCTCACCAGCCGGTGCCCCTCGAAGCTGGGACCCGCCCAGTACACGCGGTAGTAGGGGAACGTCTGCGCTTCCGCCAGCGCATCCGCGGCAATCGGCCGGGGGTTGGAAGAGCCGCAGCCGGCCGCGCCCAGCGCCGCGCACGCGGCGGCGAGCGCCAGCGCGACTCGTGTCAGCTTGCGATGGGTCGCTGCGGCGGCCATGGCCGTCATTATCTTGGCGTGGCCAGGGGCACAGCTACTTCGGGGTCCCTCGCGGGTTGGAGATGGTGCAACACCGCCGCTGGCGCGGCGGACGAACCGGGGTCCGGTGGGGTAGCACACCGGACCCCATTCGCTCTTCTCACCGCCCGCGCCAGCGCGGTGCGCGCCGGCATGACGCGCGAGGGCGTGGTTGGCGACGTGGGCGGCGGCTTGGCGCGCCTCGGCGGCCGCTACGGCGCCGGCGGGGGCCCACGGCGGGGCGCCCTTCCCGTGGGCGTGGTGGCGTTCACCGCCGCGCTGGTCGCGCTGTGGCTGGTGGTCGACCCGCGCACCCCCGACCTCGCCGCGCAGGTCTATCGCGTGGGCCTGTTCAAGCAGATCGGCTTCGCCGTGTGGGACGAGAACTGGTACGCCGGCCACCAGCTTCCCGGCTACAGCCTGCTGTACCCGCCGCTGGCGGCGCTGCTGGGGATCAGGCTGCTGGGGGCCGTGTGCGTGCTCGCGTCGAGCGCGCTGTTCGCGCTGCTCGCGCGCAAGGCGTACGGCAGCGCCGCGAGATGGGGCACGGCGTGGTTCGCGGTGGGAGCAGTGGGGGACGTGTGGAGCGGGCGCATGACGTTCGCGCTCGGTGTGTGCCTGGGGCTCGCAGCCGCGCTGGCGTTCGCGCGCGGGTGGGGCGCGCGGGCGGCGGCGCTTGCGCTGCTGTGCGCGGCGGCCAGCCCCGTCGCCGGCGCGCTGCTGGGCTTGGCGGCGCTGACGCTGTCGCTCACGCGGCGCTCGCCGCGGCCGCTGCTGACGCTGGCGGCACCGGCGGCGGCGCTGGTGCTGGCGAGCGTCGCGCTGTTCCCAGAAGGCGGCTGGGAGCCGTATCCGATCCTGTCGTTTGCCGCCACCGCAGCGGTCGTGCTGGGCTTCCTGCTCGCGCTGCCGCGCTCCGCGCGGCTGCTGCGCGTGGGCGCGTGGGTGTACCTGCTGGCGTGCGTCGCGTGCCTGGCGGTGCGCTCGCCGGTGGGCAGCAACATCGAGCGCTACGGCGTGCTGCTGGCGGGGCCGCTGCTCGTGTGCGAGCTGGTCAGCCGACGCGCAGCCGGCGCGAGTGGGCCTCGGTCCGCAGCGCGCCTGGCGAGCGGCCGTGCGTGGGTGGCGGCGCTGGCGCTGTGCGCGACGGCCGTGTGGGTGGTGTGGGGGCCGGTGCGCGAGACGCTTGCGGTTGCCGGCAGCGAAGCCACGAGCGCTGCGTACTACGCGCCCGTGGAGCGCTTCCTCGCGCGCGCGGGCGCAGCGGAACCGGTGCGCGTGGAGGTGCCGCTGACGCGCTCGCACTGGGAGGCGGCGCTGCTCGCGCCGCACGTGTCGCTGGCGCGCGGCTGGGAGAAGCAGATGGAAACGCGCTATGACCACGTGCTGATCGGCGGTGCGCTGACGGCCGCGAGCTACGAGCGCTGGCTGCACAAACAGGCGGTCTCCTACGTGGCGCTGCCGGACGTCGCGCTCGACCCCTCCAGCGCGCGCGAGGGGCGTTTGATCCGCGGCGGCCTGCCGTACCTGCGCGAGGTGTTCGCGAGCGCGCACTGGCGCGTCTACAAGGTGCTCGCGGCCACGCCCATAGCGTCGGGGCCGGGACGACTGGTGTCGCTCGCGCACGACTCGTTCGCGCTCGACGCGCGCTCGCCCGGGAGCTTTCTCGTGCGCGTGCACTTCACCCGCTACCTGACCGTCGTGCGTGGTAGCGGCTGCGTGCTCCCGGCGGCGGGCGGCTGGACGACGGTGCGGCTGCGCGCGGCCGGCAGCGCGACGGTCGCCGCGCGCTTCTCGCTCTCGCGCGCGTTCGCCGGCGGCGGCTCGTGCACGCGGGCCGCATCCACGGCGGCCGCCAGGTCCGCGCCGGCGTCGGCGCCCGGCGCAGCGCAGGCGCCATACCGTTGGCTCGTGCGCACCGAAGGGCCGGCGCCGTCCATCGCCGCGGAGAACCGCGCGCCGGGGACCACGTCCTGGCGCCTGCCGGGGCCGGCGGACGAGATCGGCGGCGAAGCGCACGGCGCGATCGCCGGGTACGTCGCCGAGCAGGCGATCGGCGCGGGCGAAGCGCAGAGCGTGTACGTGACCGCGCCGGGCGCGCGCAGCGTGCGCATCGACGTGTACCGCATGGGCTGGTACGGCGGTCGCGGCGGCCGGCTGGCGTTGCGCAGCGCGCTTCTGCCCACCACCCGACAACCCGGGTGCACGCATCGCCATGCCACCGGGCTTACCGAGTGTGACTGGCGCGCGACCCTCACATTTAAAATCCCAAACGCACTCGCCAGCGGTGTGTACATCGCCAAGCTGCGCTCATCCGGCGGGGCGGAAAGCGATTGCCTGTTCGTCGTGCGCCCGAGCGCGCCGCCGCCGCTGCTGGTGGAGATCCCCACGGCCAGCTACGAGCGTACAACGCATGGGGAGGAGACAGCCTGTATCCGGGCGGGCGCAAGCCGGTGGGCGTGACGGGCACCGACCAGGGCGTGGAAGTGTCATACGACAGGCCGTACGAAAGCCAGACGGGCGCGGGGCAGTTCTTCATCCGCGACGTGGCCGTCGTGCGCTTCCTCGAGCGCTACGGCTATCCGGTGGGCTACACGACGATCGACTCGATCGACGCCCACCCGTCGCAGGTCGACGGTCCGCGTGCGCTGATGGACGTGGGGCACTCCGAGTACTGGTCACAGCGCGACGAGCAGGCGTTCGCGGGCGCGCGCGAACGCGGGACCAGCCTGCTGTTCATCAGCTCCGACACGATGGCCTGGCGCGTGCGCTTCGCGCCCGCCACGTCCGCGTCCAGCCAGGCGGGCGAGCCGGCGCACAGGATCGTCGCGTACAAGGAGTTCGTCGCGCGCGACCCCGACCGCGCGGACGCCACCGGCGTGTTCCCCGGCGGCGGCGCGTCGCTGGTGGGCAGCGCGTACAACGGCTGCATCACGCCGCGCGTGCAGCAGCCCGGCCCGCCGGTGTACCGCTACTACGCCTGGCACCCCTCGCCGGGCCTGCGCCCCAGCTGGCTGTTCGCGGGCACCGGCATCACGCCCGCCAGCAGCATCCCCGGGATCGTGGGCTACGAGCTGGACGAACGCACCCCGCGGGCTCCCCCCGGCACGCAGCTGGTGGGGGGCTCGGGCGAAGCGCCGTGCGACACCGAGGACGAGCCCTCGCCGGTGCACGGCACGCTCGCGCAGACCACGCTGTACACGGCGCGCTCGCGCGCGCTGGTGTTCGCCACGGGCACGCTCGGGTGGGAGTACGGGCTCTCGCCCGTCCCGCAGGCCTCACCCGACGCGCCGCGTGCTCCCGACCCGCGCGTGGTGCGCATGACCCGCAACCTGCTTGCGCGGGTGCTCGGCCGCTGAGCGCGCCGGGGAGCTTTCCGCCGGCGCGAGCGCGTACAGGCTGGTGACGCCCGTCAGGTACACGTTCGTGCCGTCGCTGATCGCCGGGTCGAACGCGCCGGTGCTCTTCTCGAACAGCACCCGCCCCGTGGAGATGCCCAGGCCGTACGTGCGGTGCTGGCCGAGGTCCGAGAAGTACACGGTGCGCCCGATGATCGTCGCCGAGCCGGAGATCCGCCCGTGCGCGTCGAAGCGCCAGCTGACGTGCCCCGAGCGCGCGTTCAGCGCGTAGAAGGTGCCGTCGTATGAGCCCATGTAAAGCGTGGGGCCGAGACCTGGCGCGTTGGTGACGGCGGGCGAGGAGTACACGTAGTCGCCCGTCTGCACCGCCCAGTCGAGCTTGCCCGTGAGCGCGTCGTACGCATAGATGCGCCCGTCGGTGTTACCCAGGAACACGCGCCCGTACACCACCGCGGCGGTCGAGTAGAAGGTGCCGCTGCCGAGCAGCGCGCCTTCGGAGTCGCTCAGCCACAGCCGTCGCCCGGTGCGCTCGGAGATCGCCTGCAGGTGGCCGGAGTAGTCGCCGAAGTACAGCACCCCACCGGACAGCGTGGGGCTCGCCTTCACGGCCGCCGCCGCCTTGTACGTCCACGCGACCGCGCCCGTGCGGTCGTCCACCGCGTACACCAGCCCGCTCTGCGTGCCGAAGAACACGCGCCCGTCGTCCAGCAGCGGCGAGGACTCGCTGGGGCTCGGCAGCCCGCGCCACCAGCGCACCGCGCCGTTGGCGCTGTCCAGCGCGATCACGCGGCCCGGGCTGCGGGGATGGCCGCTGTTGAGGATCGTCACGTACACCGTGTTGGAGGTCACCGCCGGCGAGGACGCCGACTGCTGGCCCAGGCGCCGCGACCACAGCACGCGGCCCGTGTGCCTGTTCAGCGCCGTCAGCACCGCGTCGTCGGCGAGCTGGAAGATGTCTTCGCCGTACATCACCGGCGGGAACTCCAGCAGCGCGCCCTCGTCGTGCACCCACAGCCCCTTGAACGGCGCGTGCACGTCGGAGGGCGCGGGGAAGAAGCGCGTGTGGTCCGTGCCGTAGCCGTACATCGGCCACGAGAAGCGGCTGGGGGCCACCTTGGGCAGCTGCGGTGTCGGCTGCGCGACGAAGCGCGCGTGCGGGTGGTACACGCTGCCCGTGCGGTTGCGCTCGTACAGGTAGCCCGCGAGCGCCGCCCCCGCGAGCGCCAGCACGAGCGCCGCCAGCGCGAGCCTTACGCGCGTCGAGCCTGCAAGCGCGCGCCTGCGTCGCTCATTCACCGGTCACAGTGTGGCGTGCGGCCGGCTTGCGCGAGCCGCTCAAGCCGCCAGCGTGCGGGACGCCGGTTGGGAGGACGCCGCCGACGCCGAAGCCAGCGCCTCCTCGCGCAAGGACGCGGCTGGCGCGGCGGTGGGGGCGGACGCGCGCGTCGCAGCGGCGACGGGGGAACGGCGGGCGTGGCCGGCGATGACGCGGCCGACGGTCAGCAGGAGCTGCCACGCGCACAGCGCGGCGAGGGGCGGCAGCGTCAGCCCGGAGATCAGCGCGAGCGTCGCGTGGTTGCCGCTGGAGGACCAGCTCCACAGCAGATAGTCGCACGCGGTGAGCCCGGATACGAAGGCCGGCAGCCTGTGGGACACGCGCAAACCCTAAACGTGTTCGGGGACGGACGCCACGGCGGCGCCTATGATCGCTCGCAATGAGCGGCCTTCACGCGCAGTCGCAGGAGGGAGGGCGCCACTCGCGGGTGTTCGCGCCCGGGCTGCTGGACGGACGGGTGGCCGTGGTCACCGGCGGCGGGACGGGGCTGGGGAAGGCCACCGCGCTGGAGCTCGCGCGCTGCGGCGCCGCGGTCACGATCGTCGGGCGCCGCGAGGGCGTGCTGGAGCAGGCCGCCGCGGAGATCGGCGCGCTCGTGGGGGGTGGGGGCGCCGGCGCGGTCGAGTGGATCGGCGGCGACGTGCGCGAGCGGGCTGAGGCGCGGCGGCTCGTGGGGAGGGTGCTGGAGCGCCGCGGGCGGCTGGATGTGCTCGTGAACAACGCCGGCGGGCAGTTCTTCAGCCCCGCGGAGCTGATCGCCGCCAAGGGGTGGCGCGCGGTGTGGCGGCTGAACGTCGACGGCGCGCTCAACATGGCCGACGCGGCGTACGAGCTGGCGTTCGCGCCGGCAGGTGCTGGGACCGTCGTGAACGTCACGCTCTCGCCGCACAACGGGATGCCGGGGATGGCCCATTCGGGGGCTGCGCGCGCCGCCGTGGAGGCGCTTACGCGCGAACTCGCCGCACGCTGGCGGCCGGCGGGGGTGGTCGTCACGGCCGTGGCCGCCGGGCACTTCGACACCGAGGTGCTCGCCAAGTACCCCGACAGCGTGCGCGCGGGCGCCGCCCGCACGGTGCCGTTGCAGCGGCTGGGCAGGCCCGACGAGCATGCGTGGCTGGTCGCGCTGCTCGCCTCGCCGCTCGGGCGCGCGTTCAACGGCTCCACCGTCACGCTGGACGGTGGCAGGGACAACTGGTGCGGGCCATGGCCGCCGGCGGGGCTGGCGGACGAGGCGGGGCAGGTGCCGGTGGAGGAGCGGCGGTAGCATTGAGGAGGGCGTGCGGGCGAAGTGTTGTGGCTGCACAGAAGCCTTCCAAGCTTCTAGGGCGGGTTCGATTCCCGTCGCCCGCTTGTATGCCACGGGGAGTGGCGCAGTCTGGTAGCGCACCCGGCTGGGGGCCGGGCGGTCGCAGGTTCAAATCCTGTCTCCCCGATGAAAAGTCGCAGGTTCAGAACCTTGCAACTCGCCGCGATTGCTGGCGAAAGCCGCGAAAAGACTGCGTTTCTTGGTTGGCCGTTCTCGTCTGTTCCCGGTTGTTCCTGGCACGCGGGACCGCAAAAGGACCGCAGCGAGGGACGAAAGGGACCGCAGGATCGCAAGGTCGTCGGCTAGCGCATCTTCGCTGACCGTCGTGCCTGCGTGTTGATCTCGACACCTTCGAGTCAGCACATACGGAGTGCCGGCGTCGAGGCGATGGCCTCGGGTCGCGATCGCGGCTGCGCCTGGGCAGTAGGTCATGGCGCCTTGTGGCGCGCGCTCTAAGCAAGTGTCGGTGGCGTGCTTCTTTCCCCATGCAGATAACAAAGGTCATCTAGACAGCGCTCTAGGTACGGGCTCCAGGGAAGACTTCGGGCTGGCCGAGGCAGAACGAGTCGCCCGCGCGGCGCCAGTCGCCTCCCTGCCACACTGCGATTCAAAAGGTCATGTCCATTGACAAGCTCGCGCTACGCGTGAGACGCGCGCCGAGGGTGGCGTCCGGCGTCTACGCGAACATATGTTCGTATGCGCTTGCCGCTTAGCAAGGAGACCGAGAAGCTACGACACGATCTCCCCGTGTTGGTGTCATGACGACGGGTAATGATCTAACCGCCCGCGATGCCTTCTGCCCTCGCCGCTAGACCACCGCGATTTCTGGACGCCGTTCCAGTCGCGTTGCTTCACCACTGCGCCGCCGCAGAGGGTGTTATTTCTGAGCTTCACGTTGCCGGAGCGACGCTGGAGCCAGTTGCCCCTTCCGTGTTCAGCACCCTGCTGGACGTGCCGAAAGGCGAATGGATCCTCTGGCCTGGGCTCCGCTCGGCGATGTGGATAGGTGCCCGCCACGACGCGCTCCCCCGCCCAGTCCGTGAACGTGTCGAGGACGGCGGCCATCTCTCCGATGCTCTCGACCGTCTCGCCAGTGTGGGGGTTTGGGTTCGTGAGGCAGCGGGACTAATCGACGGAGAGTGGGGGCGACCCGCGCGTGCAGACGGTGTACTCACGCTGATCGACGACGAGCGTCTAGCGGGCCTCAGCGGAGTTTTTCTGGACCGTTCTGGAGATATCGCGCGCCTTCAAATTGCCGCCGGCGGAGTGTGTTGGACGGATCGTCCGGCGCGTGCGATTCAATGGCTCAGCAAAGCCTACGACCTACCAACTCCGCGTTGAACCAGCTCATAAACCCGATCGGGCCCGAGGCGAACAATCGCAGGGCCGGCGAATTCGAGGACCAGCTCGTCGCGTTTGCGGCTACCCTCGGTTGGAACGCACGCTGTAGGAACATCGACTTGTTCGCGAGCACGGGCGGACAGAGCAGCGGGGTCGATGTCCTCCTCGCCTTCGAAGACCCGCAGCTCGGCCGGTATTACGGCGTTATCGGCGAGGCGAAGATCCGCCACCCTCTCACGCCTGCCAAGGCACGTGAGGATATCGCTGTTCTCTCCCGCAAGCTCGTCAAGCTCGCACCCAGCGTGCAGAAGATCGCACAGGATCTCGTTGTGACGAACACAGGGCTTCTCGTCTACGATGCCACACCCTTCGATCCGGCAAAGCACGCCCACGGGCTCGCCGCGATCCACCAGGACGGCCTTTCGCGCGGACTTCGTCCCCGCCACGTACTCGTCCTTGGCCCCGATACTCTCGTTGGCCTGGCGGACGCCCTGGAGCCTAAACCAACCGCCGAGTTTTACTGGCCGCCCTTCGAACAGCGCGAAGGCCGTTGGTCCCGTTCCGCGCCGCCGATGCAGGTTGCCGTAGGCATGCTCGCATTCCGAACAGGGCCGACTACCACGCTATGGCTGCGCGATGACCTTGAGCACGATGAGGACTTCATGGCCCTGATGGAAGTCGCATGGGAGTGGCGTATCAACATCGACAAGGTGATCTGCTCGGCTGTCAAGCGAGACCGGTATATGGTGATCGTCGACCGCTGGCGAGAGCAGGCGAAACGGTCGCACAACCGCGAAGTGGGCAGGCTCCCCGACTCGATTGAGGCCCGAGGGCTCTCTTTCCAGTCCCTCACCCCGTTCGCTGATCGTTGGGGGAAGGCGGCATGAAGGGTACCTATCCGACGCCGACCACGATCGCTCAAACGGTCTCGCATTCTGGCACCTCGCTATCGGGCACGCGACGCTTTTACTCAGCGGCCGGAGTCGTTGCCTACGCGGGCGAACATTCTGGAATGGCGAGCATTGCTGGGCGTGTGTGGCTCCCTCCGGCAGCCACTCGCAGGCTGAGCACGTTCCTTGACATGATCACACCTGCCGTCGGCGGGCTGATAATGACACCGAGCGGAGTCCAGCCGCAGCGTTTGGAGCTTGGGGTGCCCGACACTGCCTGCGACCGTCTTCGCGAGCTCGCCGAGGCGCACTTGCATAGCCCCATCGGACCGTCGGATGCGACGCTCTGCTCGGTAGAGCCGAGCACAATCGTCGACTGGGAGTGGTCTGGAATCCTTTCCTACAACCATCGCTACCGGTTCCGCAACGGTGAGTACGTCACGAGCCGCCCACAGGTGATCTTCCACGTTCGCCGCGACCAGCATCCCACTCGTGCGCACATCATGGTCGAGATTCACCATGCGACAGACTTCGAACAGGTGTACAAGTGGGCTGCTCGCCTCCCACCTGATGCTGAGCGGTGGAGCATCACACCGTTCGCGTTGCTGGGCGACGAGAGCCGCCATGATGAGATTCGTGAGCTTGCACGCGCTCTCGCTGCTGGCGGCGAAGTTGCTGTCGCGCACCCCAACAGCGAACGTGTCTGCGACGGCAGGCCTGAGCCTGACGTCGATGAGTTCGTAACAAACATGAAGGAGGCCCGCTACTCCACGAGGATCCAGAGTCTTGACTCTCTTATTCGTCGCGCGGAGCAGGTCGATCACTCCATCCTCTCGGCGCTCGACCTCTATCACTGGGAGGGCAGTGGCCCCAAGCGTGCGGCAGTCCGTGTTCGTGTTAAGCAGCATGACATCGATCCGCTAACGATCTCGTGGGGATCCGTCCGTGAGCCCCGCGATGGATCCGGAACCCCTCTGCCAGGAAAGATCCTGCTCGACAGTGACGGGTGGGCAGCGATGACCGCCGCCGAATGGTCAGAGGACGACCGTATGGCACACCTTCACCGCCTATGGCTGCGCCTCATTGCCGCCACCCAGCAGGCAGCCAACTCCGCGGCGGCTTAGTTCAACCCGGGGTGTGAGCGTTGGGAGTAGCGGGAACGCTAGGCCTCGCGGAGGTCGTTTGCCCTAAGCCGACTCATGGCTGCGCTCTGGACGTTGCATCGCGAATCCCGAGGCGCTCTCGCATTTCTGGAGGAGCACGCTCGCGCGATGCTCTCGATCGAGGTATGGGAGGCGGTCGCTGCGTAGCTCAAGTGGATCGCGGTCGGCGAGACGCGCCTCTGCGGCTGTCGGCTCGTAGCTACGCAGCGCTCCGTCTTTGGTCTTGCGCTCGGGGTACTCGAACCCCTCAAGATAGCGGAGCGGCCCGACTCCCACGAATGGCTCAAAGGGAACGCGCGGATCCTCAGGGGGCGCCGGCCCGAGGACGATTGCGTCATCATGAAGATCCACCGCGCGACTCTTCGCATACGGCGCAACGTAGACAACGCGCTTGATGCCCGCGGCGACGATATGTCGTGCGCAATGGTGACATGGGAACGTCGTCGCAAAGAGAGTGCACTCATCGACCTTCGCTCCGCATCTGGCCGCATCCATCAGCGCCGCCATCTCAGCGTGGACCGCACGCATGAACTCGATGATGTCTCCGAGAGCGGAGCCTTCTACGCATTCAAGAACTTTTTCCGTATCGGCATTCTCGGGCAGCAGCCCGTTGGCGTGAAGTCGCTCCGCGATGTCCTCGGAGATCTCGCGTCGATGTCTGAGATTCGTGTCGCTCCCGAGTGTCACCTCACGTCCATCGTCGCTATCCCCTTCCCAATAGAGTCCGCCGCCCGCACGCGGCACCTCGTTGACGCCGACGGCGACTACGTCCCCCTCGGCGGTACAGATGGCCGCGCCCACCTGTCGACCTAGCTCGGCGGATCGTCGCGCGGCAGCCACCGCTTGGAACATGCCGAACTCGTCTCGGGTGGGTGACCTGACGGGGTCGTTGAAGAAGATGTCGAGCACTCGTCTCATCCGTGTCGGAAGGTCGTTATCGACTCTCACGAAGCAGTCGGCGCGATGAAACGTGTCGCGAACATCCTGCCCATATTTGATGTGCCCCTCGCGTTCATCGCGGGCAATCAGTTGCTCGGGCGAATACTTTGCCGCCAAGTCGTGGGGAGGAAGGCGAGTCTCGCGAATGCGCTTGGCGAGGAACTCGCGACGCGCATCCTCCGTAGCGGCCACCCCGATCAGCAGAAACCGGGAGCCGTAGACATCGCGAAGAAAGTTGACCTCCTCCGGTCTCTTGAATGAACGCAGTATGTATGCGACACGGTCTCCCGGAAGCGCCTCACTGCCAGTCAGGTTCGCCCGCTCGAGCGCTATCCGGTTGATCGCGAGCAGAGCCATCGCGTCGCGCCTTTTCCATTTATCGCGAAGTTCATTGCCGGCATCCATGTACGACCACAGACGCTCGTCGAACGGCTCGTCAACCAGTGGCGTCGCCCAGCTGAACGCGTCGAAGACGTCTGTGATGTGCACGTCGACCGTCCTATAGCGAAACTGCGCGAACTCGGCGGCAAGGCTCACCGCGACAGGGCTGAGGTCCACGCCGACCGCGCCGACGAGCCCGATCACTAGCTCGGAGTCCGGCGGAAGCTGCGCCGGCGATTCGGGCGCGGGCTTGGCCGAGTCCATTTCTCGTGGGACTAGGACTCGTAACCGGGGCGCGCTGCGAGATGATGAATGTCCACGGAGCGTTGATACTCCGAGGGCCACTGCGCAACCGTCGCGGCCATCTTGTCGACGAGGGAGCCGTAAGCCGTGGGGTCGGGCTTAGGCCGCTCCTCGGTCTGAACCTCAGCATCTTTTGCGTGGTCTTGTTCGCTGGCCATGGATATCTCGAATAGCGTCGTAGGAGCCCGACGGTGCATCTCGCCAGACTCCAAGGAAGCACCGCACTATGTCAGTGCCGTCGGACGGAACCCGAATCTGAATCATCTGCATTGCGACTCGTGGACCGCAGCG
>Ga0335075_10012529_pt1 | contig 12803 bp, 8 predicted proteins | sample Lox_Sample_24_FD_206723 | JGI IMG/M metagenome (GOLD analysis project Ga0335075, IMG submission 206723) | Soil microbial communities from Loxahatchee National Wildlife Refuge, Florida, United States - Lox_Sample_2.4 | ecosystem: Environmental > Terrestrial > Soil > Wetlands | place: USA: Florida... | reverse complement strand
AATACGACCAAAACGCATTGAACGCGAAGACCAGAACCCCAATTCCCTGGACGATCCCTCCCGCCGACGTAACCAGATTCAGGGTGTTCCACCCGCGATCAGGTTCGTACGTGTAAATGGAGCGCGGCATTCCGAGAATTCCCAGGAAGTGCATCGTGTCGAAGGTGATGTGAAACCCGATCAGGAACAGCCAGAAGTGCCACTTCCCGAGCGTTTCGTCGAGCATTCGGCCCGTCACCTTCGGATACCAGTAATAAATGCCCGCAAAAATGCAAAATACGATCGCGCCCACCAGCACGTAATGGAAGTGTGCGATCACGAAATACGAATTGTGCAGCTGCCAGTTCCAGGGCGCGATCGACAGCATGATGCCGGTCAATCCGGCGATCACAAACTGGAACAGGAAGGCGATGCAGAACAGCATCGCCGTGGCGAATCGAATCTTTCCGCCCCAGATCGTCGCGAGCCAATTGAAGATTTTGATCCCCGTCGGGATGCCGACGAGTTCGGTCGATAACACGAAAAAGGCGTTCGAGAACGACGTCATCCCCACCGTGAACATGTGGTGCGCCCAAACGCTCAAGCTGATGAACGCGATGCCGACCGATGCCGCCACCATTGCCGGATATCCGAAGATCGCCTTGCGCGAAAAAACGGGAATCACCTCGCTCGCGATACCGAACGCCGGCAGTACAAGGACGTATACTTCGGGGTGGCCGAAGATCCAGAAGAAGTGCATCCACACAACCGCTGACCCGCCAGCCTGGGTATCGAAGAAATGCCCACCCAGATATCGGTCCACCAGGAGCATCAGCTGCGCTGCCGTGAGCGGCGTAATCGTGATGAGCGTAAGGCTGCTATCGACCAGCATCAGCCACGTAAAAAGCGGCAGCCGCATCATCGTCATGCCTTTGCATCGCATCGAGAGCACAGTCGCGACGATGTTGATCGCCGTGCCCAGAGTCCCGAATCCCATCACGATCAGCGCCAGCGCCCAGTAATCGGTCGCATGCCCCGGCGAAAACGCCTTCGCCGTCAGCGGAGCGTAGGCCCACCATCCGACGTCCGGCGCGCTGCCCACTCCGTAGAGCCCGCCTCCGCCGATGAAGCTGTAGTACAGCAGCAGTCCGCCGAACGCGGTGAGCCAGAAGCTGAACGCGTTGAGCCGCGGAAATGCCATGTCCCGCGCGCCGATTTGCAAGGGCACCAGATAATTCGCGAAGCCGAAAACGATCGTCATCCCGACGAGGAAAACCATCGTGGTTCCGTGCATCGTGAAAAACTGGTTGTAGACGTGTGCGCTCATGAAAGGATTGCGCGGCACGGCCAGCTGAATTCGTATCGCGATTGCTTCGGCGCCGCCCACGAGCAGGAAAAAGATTCCGTAGACGACGTACAAAACTCCGAGGCGCTTGTGATCGACCGTCACCACCAGGTCGATCGAACCAGGAAGCGGCAGTGAGTTTTCACCCATGTTCGTGCGCCATCCTCAGCGAAGTGTCGAAAGATAATCGGTGAGCTGATCGATCTGCTGATCGCTCAGTTGCATGGCCGGCATCAGGCACCCGGCCTTGAACGTCGCCGGGTCCTTGACCCACGCCTTAATGTTTTCCACAGTGTTGGGCGCGGCCCCGGCTCCGAGCGTTTGCCGGCTCATGAAATGCGTGAGGTCAGGACCAAACTTTCCCGTCGCCACGGTTCCGCGGATCGCGTGGCAGTTGATGCAAGCCTCCGTCTCGAACACGCGCCGCCCCGCCTCGACGCGCGGGTCGTCCACCGCCGGCGCCTGCTGATTTTTCACCCACTCCGAAAACTGGTCGGGGGTGTCGACGTACACGCGCAGCAGCATCAGCGCGTGCTCCGCCCCGCAGAATTGCGCGCACTGCCCTACGTACATTCCCGGCCGCAGCGGATCGATCCATGTCGTGTTCGGGTGATTGGGAATCAGGTCGGTCTTTCCCGCGAGCTGCGGCACCCAGAAGCTGTGATCGACGTCCGCGGAAAGCAGCGACAGAAACGTCGGCTGCGGATTCTCCGTGCTGCTCAGCGGGACATGCAGCTCGTTCGCCGTCACGATTCCGAGCTTCGGGTAGCGGAATTCCCACCAGAATTGGTGTCCGATCACGGTCACGTCGAGCGCCGACTCGGGTTCGGGCGCGTCCTGAATGGCGAAAATCAGCCGCGCCGTCGTCAGGAACAGCACGATTACGATCAGCACCGGAATCACGGTCCACGCCAGCTCGATCTGCGTGCTTCCGTAAATCTGCGCGGGCTCGCTTTGCGGGTCGCCGGCTTTGGCGCGGTACTTGATCACCGCGTACGTCAGCAGGCCCGCCACCACGAAAAAGATTCCCCCCGTGATCGAGAGGACAAACCATGAGAGCGTCTGAATTTCGTGTGCCGGCGTCGATGCGGGCGCATTGATGCTGGGAGTTGCCTGGGGGCCGTTCTCGGCGAGCCACAGCATCGCGGCCGGCAGGACCGGCAAGATGAACGACGCGAAGATGTGGCGCCGCGCCAGATTCGAAACCGCAGACCGCATCAAATGCGTAAACATGGATTGCGCTTTCACCGTCGCCCGCGCGAATGGCGCCCGCGGTCCGGAAAGGGTCTCGCGAGGCTGAAGGGGCCCGGAGCCCCGTTTCTCGGCCTGCGCCCCAGTTGGATTCTTGGGCTGGCCGAAGGGTGCAATTTTTTTGGGTAAAGTCTTGTCTGCGTCTTAGCGATCAGAAGGTTTGCCTCTGGTCGACGCTCGACGTTGCTGGGGTGCCGGCCGCTTAATCTCGGGTCGACGTTTGAAGGTTCCGATGAACGAAGCATGCCGTGAAAGTCAACGCAAGCTCCGCGTCACACCAGAATGCAGGAAGAATGAGGACCGATTGCGCGTACTAAAGTACAAACATCAGCCACATCGGTCAACCTCTTTGTGGTCGCGTTCGGTTGTCCGAATGAACGAGGCGGTCCCCGCTCTCGAGCGAAGATTTGCCCTGTGTTAGGTCCGCCCAATTGGCGGGATAAGGCTGGGCATTCGCGCGCGCTTTACATTTCCTGACAATTCACTCCGCTTCATCCAGCCCTTTTTCTAGTGAGGTCCCAAATGGCTCAAATGGATTGAGGGGCCAATCCTGAGTGAGGAGGTTTCACATGATACGTTTCGGAACGATCACGATGGCGGTGTTTGCGCTGAGTTTTGCCGCGGCAGCGCAAACGTCAACAAACACGCAGCTGGGAACGTCCGCGCAGGTCCAGACGAACTCGTCAGCAACCGTCTCGGCGAACGCGGGCGCCTCGCAGCACAGCCAGCTGCAGTCCGGGGTCGGCAGGAGCGGCGCCTCCACTTCGGCATCGACAGCGACGGAAACGTCTGCATCCGCGAACGCTGGGGTGAGCAAGCCCAATGGTCAGGCTGCGGTGCAAGCCGTGTCGAGCGCGAAGCAGGAAACGCAGTCCGATGCCCAGAACACGACCGGCAGGGCGGCTACCACGTTCGCCACGTCGACGAAAGAAGCCACAAATGCCGGCGCCGAAACTGCAACAAGCGCGCAATCGGCGGCCACGCACGGCTTTGGTTCCGTGCGCGGTCACAGTGCGTTCGACTCCAGCGACCAGTTTGCTTCAGGCTTTTCTGGGGCTGGCGCCGGCGGTTCTCTGGGCGCGGGGCTTGATGCTGCGGGTGCAGCGCGCGCAGGGGAAGGCGGACGACGGCGTTAAAGAATAGAGAGGAGACGACCGGCCGTGCGGCGCACGATTTCACGCGCCACACGGCCAGCGCCTCTTTCGCTGTGGATTTTCGAACGTCCCGATCACATTAACGGCGGTTACTTGATTTCGGGATAATCGAGGTAGTAGTGGTGCAGTTCGGCGATGGTCATCTGACCCTTGCGGATATGGATGGCCGTCGGGTTTGCGCCGCCGGATAGGATTACCCACACGGTGTCGCCCGCACGAAGGTCGGAAAGTTTCAGGGGCTTGCCGTTCTCGTCGAAGTATTGGGTCTTGGGTGTCGCGTTCACCAGCTCAGTGACTTCGTCCGGCCGCTTCAAGAGAATCTCCGACTTCGACTGATCGAGCGAGGCAATAATAAAGAACTGCTCGCCTTTGGCGGTTGTCTTTGCCGTCTCCACCTTCGTGCTGGCCGGAACCGGCGGCGTCATGGTCGGCGGATGCATGCCCATCTGCCCGTGGGGCCGCATCGGCTGTCCTGGGGCGGGTGCCTGCGCGCGCACACTCATCGGGCACGACACTCCAACCAACGCGACGAGGATCAGCGCCGCGAGCCAAGTAGCTCGTCGCTGCGCGTTTGCCGCATTCCTGCAAGTCTTATTCATATCGGAGAGCCTCAATAGGATCGAGCCGGGCAGCCCGGCGCGCCGGATAGTAGCCGAACACGATGCCGACGCCAGCCGAGAAGACCACGGCGACAACGACAGAGAGCAGCGAAACGACCGTACTCCAATGGAGCACGTTGGAAATAATAGCGGACGCCACCATTCCAAGCGCGATGCCTGCGAGTCCGCCGAGCGAGCTCAGCACCAGCGCCTCGCTCAGGAATTGCGCCTGGACGTCCTCTTCAGTCGCGCCGACGGCCATGCGCACGCCGATCTCGCGCGTCCGCTCGGTGACTGAAACCAGCATGATGTTCATGATGCCGATGCCGCCAACCAGCAGCGAAATCGAGGCGATGCCGGCCAGCAGGAACGTCATCACGAGCGAGGTAGCCTCGGCCGCTTGCGCCATTTCGTTCGGGCTGCGAATGATGAAGTCGTCATCCTCCGTGGGGCGCAAATGGTGACGCTGGCGGAGAAGAGCCGAGATGCCGCTCTGCACCTGAGACATGGCGTCCTGCGACGTGGTGGCCACCATGATCATTTGCAGCCAGCTAATGCCGGAGATCTTTTTTTGGACGGTGGTGTAGGGCATGAGGATCATGTCGTCCTGATCCTGTCCGTTGGAATTTTGCCCCTTGGCCAGTAGGACGCCCAAAACACGGAAGGGAAGGTTCTGCACGCGAATCATCTGGCCGACCGGATCCTGATCGCCGAAAAGCTGCTGGGCAACCGTGTTGCCGAGGACGCAGACATCCGCCGCCATATTCACGTCGCGATCCGAAAACATGCTGCCCTGGACGACCGGCCAGTGGCGAATCTCCGAGATGTCCGCGGAGGTTCCGTTGGCGCGCGTGAGCCAATTCTGGTTGCCGTTGACGACCTGCACGGAGGAGCCGACGATCGGCGAAACCATCGTCACGTCGGGTACGTGTTGCAGGATCGCGTCGGCATCGTCGTTGACGAGCGTTTTCGTGGCGCCATTGCCCATGCGCACGCCGCCCGTATTCACGCTGCCGGCAAACACCATGATGATATTGTCGCCGAGCGATTGAATCTGCTGCTGCACCTGCGCGCTGGCGCCCTGGCCGATTGCGACGGTGCAGATCACGGCCCCGACGCCGATGATGATTCCCAGCATCGTCAGGATCGTTCGCAGCTTGTTTCGCGCGAGCGCCCGCAGGGCCACGCGAATCACTTCTCTCGGATTCATGGTCTTACCTCGTAAAGCACTCGCCCGTTCATATCAACGCCGACTCAAACGGACTACCGCGGCGGCCCGCCACCACCGAAGCCCGGAGGCCGCACGTTGCCGCCAGAGCCCTTCGACTGCTCGGCAATTACAAGCACGTCTCCATTATGGAGATCTCCCTGGAGCATCTGCGTGTTGTTGTAATCCGTGATCCCCACTTGGATGGCCATCGGGATCAACTGCTTCTTGTCCGGCCCCAATTTCCAGACCACTTGCCAGCCGCCGAGATGAGAAGACGAAGCCTCCTTCGAAATGTTGTACTGCTTGTAAAGCGCCTGAAGAGCTTTCGGCGCCATCGTCGGCTTGAAGGTGAGGGCTGGGTTCGGAATCAAAACGGCGTTCTGGGCGTGGCCTGTCGGGATTGTGACGTAAGCGGTTTCGCCTGGCAACAGCTTCTCGCCCGGATTGCTGAAGTCGATCACGGTGTTGTAGGTGACCACGTTTTGTACGGTCGTCGGGTTGAGCCGCACGGTGCTCACCCGGCCGTGAAACAGGTCGGTCGGGAAGGCGTCGACTTGAAACGTCACCGGCGTGCCGACCTTGATGTTGCCGGTGTCGGATTCGTCGGTCGCCGCGTAGACCTGCATCCGGGTCAGGTCCTGCGCGACCGTGAAAACCTGCGGCGCCTGCAACGTGGCAGCCACCGACTGGCCGACGTCGACGTTACGCGCGACGACGGTGCCATCGATGGGCGAAATGATCGTGGTGTACTTCAGGCTCGTCTCGGCGGCTTTCAGTGCGCCGTCCATTGAAGTGACCTGCGACCGTGCCTGCTCGAGTGTGGCTTTGGCTTGATCCAGGCTGGCTTGCGCGGACTGAACGTCCGCTTGCGCTTGTCCGAGATTCGATTGGGTGAGGTCGTTGGAATCGGCGGAGACGACTCCGGATACGAACAGGTCTTGCGAGCGCTTCGCTGTCGCCTCTTCATACTTCACGTTCGCTACCGATTTGGCGAGATTCGCTTCGTCGACCTGGATGTTAGCGGCCAGCGTCACCAAGTTGGCCTGGGCATTTTCGAGGTTGCCGCGCGCTTGCGTTACCTGCGCCTCGTAGATGGCAGGATCGAGTTGCGCGAGCACCTGCCCGCTGTGAACCTTCGTGTTGTAGTCGGCGAAGATGTACTCGACGGTGCCTGACACGTAGGAGCCCACAGCCACCGTGGTCAGCGCGTTGATCGTCCCCGTAGCCTGCACGCTGGCGGTGATATTCCCGGTCCGGACTTCGGCCGTCGTAAACTTCGGATCGTTGGCCCGGCTCCTGGCGTATGACCAGCCGGCGATCACGACGATCAGAATGGCCGCACCGATCAGATACAGCTTCTTACGCTGTTGATAAGATTCTCTTAGCGACATTAACCTCTACCTTCGGGGTTGGTGGTCACGACCTGGCGGTTGCCTGATTCTTCACACCCGCGCTATGGCCTCTCGAAAGTAAAGACGCACGACCGAGTCAAATGGTTACCCGACTTCGCCCGTTGCTCCGATCGTGTCCTAGGTCTAATCAAGTCTGACACGCGACAAAAAAGTACTGCAGTTCAATGTTGACACTCGTCACACGCGCGTAGTACAAAATTTAGGCCTTCTCGTCCGGGTGGGACGAGTCGGTCAGGGCCAACTACAGCGCAATGCAGTTGTGACAAATTCTTCAGACGAAGCGCTCCAGGGCCATCACGGAGGGTGGGCAAACATGCAACTCAAGTTCTACAGGATTGCTACGTGTGTCTTTACGTGCGTCTTTAGCGCACTACTTTTGCTTCTTACATCGTCGTTTTCTCTCCAGGCGCAAACTCAGACTGGAACGATCACCGGTACAGTCACCGATAGCACCGGCGCGGTCTTGGTCGGCGCCACGGTTACGATCACCAATGAAGGAACTGACGTATCCCAGACCACCACGGCAGATGCGCAGGGCCGTTACCTCGTTCCTCTCTTGCCCGTTGGCACCTATGACGTGCAGGCAAAGCTGGCGGGTTTTCAGACACTCGTTCACAAGGGGATCACGCTCACTGTAGGCGCCACGCCCGTCGTCGACTTCTCGCTGCCCGTCGGCAAGATTTCCGAGACGGTTACCGTAGCAGGCGAAGTCTCGCAGGTCGAGACGCAGACCGCTGCAGTCTCCTCGCTGGTGAGTTCACAGCAAGTGAGTCAACTGCCGTTGAACGGGCGCAATTTCACGCAGCTCATCGGCCTCGCGCCCGGCGTGCAGATCATCAACAACAGCTCGAATGGTGGCCGCCAGGGCGTCGGCGGCGGCGGCGCTTCAGGTTCCTTCTATGGCAATCAGCAGGTCTTCACGATTGCCGGATCGCGGCCTGAAGGCCAGGCATTCTACCTCGACAACGAGGACGTCACGGATTTCTGGGAGCACGGTCCCGGAGCGCCCGCAACCGGAACGACTCTTGGTACCGAAGGTCTTCAGGAATTCCAGGTGCTCACCAATACGTACAGCGCCGAGTTTCCGGGCAATGGCGCTGCCATCAATATGGCGAGCAAGTCCGGCACGGACGGTTACCATGGCTCGGCCTATGAATTTCTCCGCAACAGCGCTCTGGACGCTCGCAACTTCTTCGACTTCGCAAGCAACGGCACCATCGACCCCACGCCGGTGCAGAAACCTGAGTTCCGGCAAAATCAGTTCGGCGGGAGCCTGGGTGGTCCTATCAAGAAAGACAAGCTCTTCTTTTTCGGCAACTACGAGGGGCTGCGGGCTTCGCTCGGCCAGACCAACAATGCGCTCGTCCCGGAGCCATACGTCCTAGCAGACGACGAACTTCCTTGCGGTCTTCCCGGCACGCAGACGGCAGTAAACACCTTCGCGTCGGCTTGCGCGGCCCTGACTCCGACTGGAGCGAATACTTGGGGGCCTGTCGGGCCGGGTAACCCGGTCGAACCGGAAGCTGCTTTCGGTAGTGGCGCTGGTACTCAAGCCGCCGCCGCAGCATCGCGGATCACGGGCGCATTGGGGCTTTACCCCGCTCCCACTCCGGGCGCTATAGATCAGGGCGGTTTTGCCTCTTACACAAACAGTGGCTCCGTGGTGCAAAGCGAAAACTATTTCCTCGGCCGCGTTGATTACAATATCTCGTCCAGAGACTCCATCTTCGGCCGCTACGTCTCGGACCGTTCCCAGCTCACGAACCCCTTTGGTGGTTCGATCGTGCTTCCGGATTGGCCGGAAGTCGATAAATCCGCCAACCAGTATTTCACCCTGCAGGAACGCCGCATCATTTCGGGCAACGCCGTCAACGAAGTCCGGTTCAACTACACGCGGACGTACGAAGAGGCCAGCACGTCGACTGCTCCCAATCCGGTCCTCCAATACTTCACGGGATTTCCGGACGGCACAATTGCCCCCGGCTGCCCGAATTGCAGTCCGATCGGCGCGAATACGGCCCTTCCTTACGATATCGCGCAGAACAGGTTCGGCGGCGGCGACGATCTCGTTTGGACTCGCGGCGCGCACTCCTTCAAACTCGGCGTGGATATCAGGCGAGTGCAGTCCAACCTGTCCGCTCCGTTCGTGTACGGCGGCACGTGGGGGTTCGGCACGGAACAATCGTTCCTTCTCGGTGAGCCGTCAAGCTTTCTCGGCACCTATCCGGGCCACGCCGATTCCGATCGCAACTTCCGCGAAATCGATTATGCCCCGTACTTCGAGGACGATTGGAAAGCCACCTCGAGGCTGACGTTTAATCTTGGCATTCGCTACGACTTCGCGACCAACCCCAACGGCGGGCCGCTGACAACCATCGTGAATCCACCCTTCCCGGATACGCGAGACTACTTCACAAATGCGTCCGGGGTTCCCTACGGCAACGGCTTCACGCCGGTGTCGCACGTGTTTGCTTCCAACCCGAATGCGGGGAACTTTGATCCCCGTATCGGCGTAGCCTACGATCCTTTTGGAGATCACAAGACCGCGATCCGCGCAGGCTTCGGAGTCTTCCACGACCAGATTTTCCCTGCGCTGTACGCGTCCGCCTATTATCTGGCGCCGCCCTACGCCAGCGCTCTGTTGTTCTTCCCGCCGCCCACGTTCCCGAATCCGTTCGTCGGCGTAACTCCCGGCGGCGTTACCGGTCCCGTCACCGAGTTTGCCGGCGTGGATTATCAGGCTTCCGCAGCGCCCTATCAGATGCAGTACAACCTGACCATCCAGCGTCAAATTACGCCCTCGACCGTTCTCTCGGTCGGGTATATCGGATCGCAGGGACGACACTTGTTCACCGAGGTTGACCTGAATCCTCCGCTGTGCGCCAACTCTGCAACGGATGAGACGAACGGGAATTTCACATCGAACTGCTCGAATCCGGCCACTTCGATCTTCGCGAACTCTGCCACTTTCGCGCAGAATCCGAAGACCGCTGCACCTCTCAATCCCGTCAGCGATGCGCCGTACTTTGGTTCGCTGAACACGGCCATGCCTGACATGAATTCCAACTACAACTCGCTGCAGGTAGCGCTGAATCATCAGTTCAGCAAGGCCTTCCAGTACCAGGCTTCTTACACCTACTCGAAGTGCTTGACGGACGGCTCCGTTTCTTCCGGCCTCCAGCAGGGCATTTACGAGCAGGCCGATCCCTACGACAAGAAGTACGACTACGGCCTCTGCAGCTTCGACATTCGCCACAATTTCACTGGGAACGTCCTTTACAACTTGCCTTTCCAAGGAAACAGGCTCGTGTCCGGCTGGGAATTTGCTTCGATCCTGACGGCTGCCAGCGGCTTGCCGGTTACGATTCAGGAGGCGGCGGACGTGGCAGACCTCGGTGCGATTCAAGGCGACCGTCCGAACTACTCCGGCACGTGCCCGGGCGGCAAGGACCAAGTCCTCGGCAAGTGGTACGATTGGTTCAACGCCAGTTGCTATGCGGTTCAGCCATTCGGAACGCTTGGCGATGTGGGACGATCTTCGGTCGGCGGCCCGAATCTCTTCGAGCTCGACGCTTCGATCATCAAGGAGACAAAGGTCACCGAGAAGCTCAACGCCGAGTTTCGTGCGGAATTCTTCAACGTTCTCAACCACACGAACTTTGGTCTGCCGTCTAACCTCGACGTGGTCACGGGCCTTCCGTTCGCCGCTACACTAGCCCCCAGCGGTCTGCCGGGTGAGTCGGGCGCCATCTCGGCCACCACGACTTCGAGCCGCGAGATTCAGTTCGCGCTGAAGCTGACGTTCTAGCGCAACCGTAACCGTAACCTTCACGGCTTGGCCGCTGCCAATCCCGGCAGCGGCCAGGCTGCATCACCTCTGATTTGGTGTATCCTCCTGCCTATGGCCCGCCGCAAGAAGCCACGGCTGAAGATTCCCAAGGAAGCGCGTCGCCGCGCGCGTGTCGGCGTCGGCATGCCCCCGCCCGAGCGCATCATCGTCGAAAAGCGCAACAAGCCGCCGAAACACAAGAAGACCCTACCGGAATTGATCGGCGAAATGTAAGCGCGAACGAAGCTTTTGTGGCGGTCGCCTCAACTCTGGGCGGGCGCACATCCATATCGCTACGCCGTAGCCGGTAGGGCGAAGGCGAACCACCCGGCGCGAGCTTCGGCTCGGCAGGCCCGCCTTGATTCTTGGGGAGTAATTTTACAAATTAATTTGCGCTGTCGCCGGGCAATTGGACTACTATCCCGGTATGCAGTTCCTCGGGAGCCAACTTGGGCTTCCTATTGGCGCAGCGATGGCGCCGCGCCGAGTCGAGTGTTCGGCTGTGCCCCGGCTGTCCTGTTCGCGACTGCTCCCGATGCTGATTGGCGTCCTCATGCTTGCCGTTGCTTCCGAACCGGCATTCGGGCAGACCAGCAGATCCCCATCGCCGCCGGTCACCGGACCCACGCAGCCATTCGCGTTGGGAGACGAAGCGCCCGCGCCGATCATGGGTATGTCGCCGGGATCGGACACTTGGTCCGTGGCCACTCTGCCTATCACGATGGCCCCCATGGATACGAGCTGGCTGCTCGCGGTTGAGTCTTGCAATTCTTGGACGGAATCTTCCTCGCACAGTCCTACGGTGAGCGTGGCGAGACTCGCCGTGCCCGGCAAAGCGTCGAGCGAATACCAGAAGGGTTGCGGTGCGTTCAAAGACAAGAAGCTGAGCGACGCGGAAGAACACGAACGGAGCGCGATCCGGCTTTATCCCGGCTACGCGGCCGCGTGGGTGGTGTTGGGCCAGATTCTGGATGCGGAGAACAAGCGGAGCGACGGACGCACGGCTTGTTCGCAGGCGCGCAGCGTTGATCCGAACTACGTGGCGCCTTATCTCTGCCTGGCGGATTTTGCGGCGACTGAGGACAATTGGAAGGAAGTCTCGATACTATCGGGCAGCGCTCTCTCTCTGGATCCTACCGGCAACGCCTACTCGTTCTTCTATTCGGCCGATGCCGAGTTTCATCTGGGCGATCTTGCCAGAGCCGAAAAGGACGCCGAGAACTCGATCAAGCTCGACAAGTGGCATCATTTGCCCCAGGTACACCTTTTGCTGGCGCAGATTTACAAAGCGAAAAAGGACTTGAGCGGGCAGGCAAATCAGCTCCGCGAATACCTGAAGATCGCGCCGAATTCCGCGGACGCCGTCGGCGTCCGGATCGCGCTCCTGGCGCTGGCGGTAAGGGCGTCGCTGCCTCTCGCGCAGCAACCCCCGGCCCAACGCTAAAATTCACACTGCGATCACTGCGGGTTCGGATTCGCGATGTCGCTGTTCTCACGCTGTGCGACAACTTTGCGCGCGGTGGCGTAGAGCGCCTTGGCCTGCGGAATAGCCTCGATCGCTTTCTCCACTTGCGGATCGTTTTCAAGTTGGACCTTGTAGCCTGCGTCCAGCCCGAAGACGGTGGTGAAGACTTCGCGCTTGATCTCCCACTTCAGCCACGGCGTATTCTGCTGAATCTGATCTTGCGTGAATGGAATGTGCTGCTGAGTGAGATATTTCTGAAATTCCGCGAGCACCGCATCGTCGACCTCGAAGTCTTTCGTGACTTGCGGCTTCGCGCCGAGATAGTAGCGCGCGAAATCGCCGACGCCCGCCGGCGACGGATAGAGGACTCCACGGTCCTCGATCAGCTCCTGAAAATCATTCGCCTTGGGCTCGGGTACGATTACGTCCGGCGTGATGCCGCCCTCGCCGAATACCTGGCGTCCGGTGTCGGTGAGTTTCACGTCGGGCTTGCGCGGGCGCTGGGGATTGTAATGATAGTCGTAGAGCGTGACGTTCTTGTAGTTGCGCTGGATCAGGC
>Ga0335075_10012528_pt1 | contig 12803 bp, 12 predicted proteins | sample Lox_Sample_24_FD_206723 | JGI IMG/M metagenome (GOLD analysis project Ga0335075, IMG submission 206723) | Soil microbial communities from Loxahatchee National Wildlife Refuge, Florida, United States - Lox_Sample_2.4 | ecosystem: Environmental > Terrestrial > Soil > Wetlands | place: USA... | reverse complement strand
TGGGCTACTACACCGGGAACGAGCTTGGCTTTTACTACGCCCTGGCCAACGCGTTCACGGTCTGCGACGGCTACTTCTGCTCGGTGCTCGGCCCGACCGATCCGAACCGGCTGATGGGAATGTCGGCCTCGATCGACCCAAACGGGACGAATGGCGGCCCGGTTGTCGTGACGTTCAGCGACCGGGTGGCTGAGTACGGGTCGCTGTCCTGGGAGACCATGCCCGAGGCGCTGCTTAAGGCGGGCGTCAGCTGGAAGGTCTACAACGACCCGACTGGCCTGCTCGGACTCAGCCCGCTGCCGTATTTCGCCAACTACGACGACCCGTTCTCGATTACCGGACTGGAGCTGATCGCAAAAGCGCTCACGCCGACCTACCCCGGCGACTTCGCGTCCGACGTCGCCTCGGGCAAGTTGCCGTCAGTGTCGTGGATTATTCCGCCGCTGGCCGAGTGCGAGCACCCGGCAGCGCCGCCGGAGTACGGCGAGTACCTCGTCCAGCAGATCCTGAACACCCTCGTGTCCAACCCTGACGTGTGGGCACAGACAGTGTTCATCGTGATCTACGACGAGAACGGCGGCTTCTTCGATCACGTGCCGCCAGTGACCGCCCCGGCCGGCACCGAAGGGGAGTACCTGACCGTGCTGCCATCGGCCGCCGGCGGCATCGCCGGCCCGATCGGGCTCGGCTTCCGCACGCCGTGCCTGGTGATCTCTCCGTTCAGCGCTGGCGGTTACCTGTACTCGGGCACGCTCGACGCAACCTCGACGCTCAGGCTGATCGAGACCAGGTTCGGCGTGACAGTGCCGAACCTGAGCGCCTGGCGGCGTGGCGTTACCGGTGACTTCACCGGCGCGCTGAACTTCACCGCCGCGCCCACCACTGCGGTGCCGACGCTGCCGACCACCTCGCTCGGCGACACGACTGTCGCCGAAGAGGCAGTGCTGAATGCGCTGGCCGGGACACTCGACGTGGGCATTCCGTACCCACTGCCCACGTCGAACTCCATGCCGGCGCAGGCGACCACGCCGACCCGGCCGCAGGTACCGTAGGCGCCGGCTCAGGAGCGGTGCATGGGTGCCGTTCTGGTGGGGCTACAGGCCCTGCGGAACGGCACCCACTCGGCGAAGCCACTGGCCACGACCCGATGGTGCAACCACCTCGCCGTCCTCTAGTACGACGTCTCCCCGGCTGATCGTGAACCGGGGCCAGCCGTAGACCTCCCAGCCGTCGTAGGCCGAGTAGCCTGCCCGCGACTGCATCGCGGCGCCGTCAATCACGCGATGCCGGCGCGGGTCGAGAACGACGAGATCCGCGTCGCTGCCCACCGCGATCGTTCCCTTGCGCGGAAAGAGCCCGAACAGGCGAGCCGGAGTGGTCGAAATCAGCGACACGAACCGGCTGAGCGAGATCCGGCCGGTGCGCACGCCCTCGGAAAACAGCATCGGCAGCATCGTCTCCAGATCGGCAACGCCCTGGCGGGCGGTGACCACTGTCTGCGACGAGTCGGTCTTCGCCTCCAGTGACCAGGGCGCATGGTCGCTGACCAGCGTGTGGACCGAACCGTCGGCCGCAGCCCGCCACATGACTTCGACGTCAGCCACCTCCCGCAGCGGCGGGCTGCCGATGTACTTGCCAGCGTCAGGTTCGGCCAGCACGTTGCTGGTCAGGTACAAGTAGAGCGGCCGGGTTTCGACGAAGACCGGCAGCCCCCTGGCCTGCCCGCGCCGCGCTGACTCCAGGGCAGCCGCGGACGACAGATGGACAATGTAGATAGGTGAGCCGGTCGCCTCGCAGATCGCCACCGCCCGCTCTACGGCGGCCCGCTCAGCGAACTCCGGCCGGCTCAGCGCCCAGTTCGCCATGCTGCCGCGACCGGCCGCCACCAGCTGCTCCCCAGCGAACCGGACTAGCGCGCCATCCTCGCAGTGCAGCAGGGTGAGCATCCCGCTGCGCCCTGCCAGCTGGATCGCCGATATCGCCTCGTCGATTCGGGACTCGAACTCGGGCATCATCATGAACAGCTTCAAGCTGGTATGGCCCTCGGCCGCCAGGCTAGGCAGCTCCGCGACGGCAGCAGCCGTCGGACTAGTCAGCACCGGATGGAGAACGTAGTCGACAGCCGCGCCGGCCGCCGCCGCGGCCAGGTCCCGTGCAACGGCCTCCGACAGCGACTGCCCCTCCCACGGGAACGTCATGTTCCCCACCGTGGTCACGCCACCAGCGATGGCAGCCTTCGAGCCGCTGGAGAAGTCATCGACCCAGGCCGCGATACCAGGCGCAGGCGGGGATGGCAGCGACAGGTGAACGTGCATGTCAACGCCGCCAGGGAGGACGAGAGCGCCCGACGCGTCGATCTCCCTCCGGCCGCGCGGGCTACCGCCAAGCTGCACGACCTTGCCGTCCAGCACGCCAACATCAGACTCACCCGAGCTACCCGCTGTCACAACGGTCCCGCCGCGGATGACCAGATCACACTCGATGTCAGGAATCTTCTTTCACCTCGGCAGCAGGGCCCGGCTCAGGCACCAGCCTGAGCCGGGCCGGGATTGCTTGCTACGTCCAGGACTTAGTCGGCGACAGCCACGATCACATCAGACGCCTTGACGATGGCAATCACCTGCGAGCCCTCGGTCAGGCCGAGTTCGTCCGCGGCCTCCACCGTGATGGAAGCCACCAGCCGGACCCCGCCCGCATCCAGCGCCACGTTCGCTGTCGCTTCGCCCCTGGTCACGCCGGTCACGGTTGCGCTGATCTTGTTGCGCGCGCTGAGTCTCATAGCTGCTCCGATCCGCAGGTCGCTGGTGCCGTCGATGGCATATTTGCCCGGCCGCCGGGCCGGTGGCAAGCTCGTAGCCATGACAGATGGCCACGAGCACCACACTGACGAGAACCACGGGCCTGAGGGTCACGTACACGACGCCAGCTGCGCGGTCGCGCACGGGACGGCGCGCGGGCCGGCCGGGTACAAGGTGCTGGCTGCTGTCTTTGCTACCCCGGTCGCGAGCTACCTGCTGCGATACGGAGCGGACGCAGGCTACCGGGCGGTGCTCGTCGAGCCGGACCCTGAGCGCGCGAAAGCCGTGACGGCCGACGGCTTCGAGCTGACCGACAGCCTGGCCGCCATCGACGCTGACAACACCGATGTCGTCGTCACCGATCATCACCGGCCAGAGCTCGGAGTCCTGCTGCGCGACGCGCTAGCAGCACAAGTCCGCTGGGTCGGCATCATGGGCAACCCGAGGCACGAGGGACCGCATGTCGCCGCGCTCACCGAGCTCGGCGTGCCGGCCACCGAGATCAGCAAGGTGCACCGCCCGATCGGCGTGAACATCGGCTCACGGGCTCCGGCCGAGATCGCCATCGCGACCATGGCCGGACTCATCGCCGACCGCAACGGAAAGCCCGGCGGCTTTACGTTCTGAGCCGCGGACGCGGTGCGCTAGCGGGCCAGATGACCCAGGGAGAGCGAATGCCTGACGGGGCCGGATACGCCGGAACGCCGCTGGCGCGCAAGCTGGGCATCGGCGAAGGCGACGAGGTTGCCCTGATCGGGGCGCCCGAGCGCTACGAAGACACACTCGGAGAACTGCCGGACGTCGCCAGCCTGCACACCGACCTGGCGGACGACGCCCGCTATGACGTGATCGTGGCCTTCATCACCCAGCGGTCTGAGCTGGAGGCAGAGCTGCCGAGGCTGCGCATCCGGATGGCTCCGGCCTGCGGATTGTGGATCGCCTGGCCCAAGCGGACCAGCAGGGTACCGACCGACGTGACCGACCAGGTCATCCGCGATGTCGTGCTGCCGACCGGCCTGGTGGACAACAAGGTGTGCGCGATCGACGAGACCTGGTCCGGGCTACGCCTGGTCATACGCAAACAGAACCGGGCCTGAATCAGGGTTGGCTCCGGGTCCTTCCTGATGCGCTCGCACCACCAGCGAAGGCAGGCTAGCTGGCATGGACAGCGATACCGAGGGCCAGCATGACACCAGCCCGACCGCCACGCCTGATAACCGCGAGCGGCCGCCGTTGCGCCGGCCCTACCGCGGCCGGATGCTGGCAGGCGTCTGCGCCGCCATCGGCCGGTACTTCAACATCGACGTCACGATCGTCCGGGTGGCATTCGCCATACTCACGATCGTCGGCTTCACCGGGCTGCCGTTCTTCGGCGGCCTGCCCCTGTACCTCGGCGGGATTCCGCTGTATCTGGCTTGCTGGCTGCTGATTCCCGAGGAAGGCAGCGATCGCTCCATCGCCGCGAACTTCATCAAGAATCACCAGCACAGGCCGGAGTGAGCCGACTGAGCTCGCCAGGCTCGGGGTTGCTACTCGACCAGTAGCTCGCCCTCGAACTTGCCGAGATCTTCCCGGTACAGTTCCAGGCCGACTCCGTTGGGGTCGCGGAAGTACATGCTGTTGTCAGCACCCCGGTCCGGACCGAGGTAGTCCGTCCCGGCCGCATCGAGCTTCTTCTTGGCCTCAGCGAACTGGCTTGCCGACACTGAGATGGCCAGGTGCTGCACGCCGCCGATGGTCTCCTGCCACGCCGGGTGGTCATGACCGGGGAAGTCGAAAAAGCCGAGCAGGTTGTGATCGCCGATGTCGAAAAAGAAGTGGTTCGAGCCCGCGTAGTCGCGGTTCTCCACCAGTTCGACCAGCGGGAAGCCAAGAAACTCCTGATAGAACTTGATCGTCTCCTCAGCGTCCTTGCAGATCAGCGCCAAGTGGTGCACGCCGCCGACGGTTGTCGGCGGACGATCGGCCAGCGGGCGCAGATACCGCTTGCGTAGTTCCTCACGGCGGGCCCGGACGCGGGCAAGCTCCTCGCCTTGTGGCTCTGGCATTGGCTGACTCCTTAGGTTTGCCTCCAGTGTGCCAGGCGGAGTCAGGCCCCGGCAGTATGCAGGTCCGCGCCTTCCGGATTGATGCGATGCCTGAGAACCCAGCCGTGCAGGCCCTGCGCGTGGTCCGCCAGCTGCGTCGGCGGAACGGCGATCATCGGGCACGCCGCGTGCGCCAGGCAGTACCTGCTGACCTTGCAGGCCATCAGGCGCCGCAAGACCCCGTGCCGGCCCGCGCTGATGACCAGCACGTCGCCCGGCTGGCTGGCCACGCTGGTGAGCACCAGGCCGGCATCGCCCCTGACGACAGCTGGAGTGAAGTCCAGATCAGCCGGGGGCCCGCCGATGGCCAGGTCTACGGCCTTCCACAGCCGGCCCCAGGCGGCTTGCTTCCAGATCTCGCGAAGCGGCGGGCACGGGGCGCGGCGGTCAGCCAGATCGCCGCCTGGCGGGATCCAGGCCAGGACTGGTGCCAGTACTGCCTTCTCGTTCCTGGCCATCTCGATCGCGTACCGCAGGGCCTGAAGGCTGCCTGCCGATCCGTTCACGCCGACGACCACTCTCTGCACGAACACCTCACGGCTCCTTCCCCGCGCTGAGGATCCCAGTCAATCTCCGGAATCTCGCCATGAGCCGCCTACTAACGCTTTTTATGCGGGCGAGCGCTAATAGCAAGCGGCATTCATACGCAACTCCCCGTTACCGTGTCGTCGGGTGTCACACGTGACACGTAGCGGACCTATCCCTGTTTAGTGACGGCGGATATCTTTTGATAGTGTCTCTCTTATACGACAGTCTCGCATGATCACGGGGAGGCGGACCATGCAGGATGCCCAGCTCATCGCCACAGGCGGCAGCCGCCGCTGGTGGGCCCTCGGAGCACTGGCGATCAGTGTCCTCGTAGTCGGCCTGGACCTCTTCGTTCTTTCGCTAGCCCTGCCGACGCTCGCCGTCGACCTGCACGCCTCCACCGGCGACCTGCAGTGGTTCGTCGATGCCTACAGCCTCGTCCTTGCGGCAGCACTGCTGCCCGCGGGCCTGCTCGGTGACCAGATCGGCCGCAAGAAGCTGCTGATGTGCGCGCTCGGGGTATTCGGGCTCGCGTCACTGGCGTGCGCCTATTCCTCCTCGACCGGCGAACTCATCGCGGCGCGGGCGACGCTGGGGCTCGCGGCGGCGGTCATCCTCCCGCTCGCTCTCGCCGTGCTCCCGGTGATGTTCACGCCGGAGGAGCGCCCGAAGGCGATCGCCGTCGTCGGCGGCGCGACGTTCGTCGGCTATCCGCTCGGCCCGATCCTGGGCGGCTGGCTGCTCGACCACTACTGGTGGGGATCGGTCTTCCTGATCAACGTCCCGGTCGTCGTGCTGGCACTCGTAGCGGTGATAGTCCTGATGCCGGAGTCCCGCGGCACCGGACGTTTCAGGATCGACTTCGCCGGGGTGCTCATCTCAAGCGCGGGCCTGGTCGCACTGACCTACGGCGTCATCCGTGCGGGCCAGGACGGGTGGTCGGACACTTTCGCTGTGGTCACGATGGTGGCCGGAGTAGCAGTGCTGGGTCTGTTCATCGCATGGGAGCGAATCATCAGCAGGCGCTATGGCGGCCAGCCGCTGGTCGACCTGAGCCTGTTCTCCTCCGCCGGCTTCACCTGGGGCACCACTTTGTCGACGATGATCTCGTTCGCGCTGTTCGGCCTTACGTTCGCGATGCCTCAGTTCTTCCTCGACGTCAGGGGACTCGACTCGATGGCCAGCGGGATCCGGATGCTGCCCCTGATCGGCGGCCTGGCGGTCGGGCTCGGCGTCGGGCAGCGGCTGCAGAGCACACGCAAGTCGCGCGACGGCGGCCCCGACCGGCCGCCGGTGCTAGGTATGCGGCCTGTCGGGGCCGGCGGATTCGCCATCATGGCCGCCGCACTCGTCGTCGGCACGGCGACTTCGGCTGCCAGTGGCACGGGCTTCACGTCCTGGTGGTTCGCGGTCACCGGACTTGGCCTTGGCATGGCGATGCCGACCATGCTCAACGCCGCGCTCAGCGCGCTATCCCCGGAGCGCAGCGGGTCTGGTTCGGCGCTGATGACCACGGCCCGCCAGGTCGGCGCGACGATCGGAATCGCCGTGCTCGGCACGGTGCTCAACTCGGTCTACCGCAGCCACCTCAGCGTCGGGGGGCTACCAGCGGCCGCGGCAGCAGCGGCGAAGAACAGCGTCGGCGCGGGGGCCGCCGTCGCAACCAGGCTCGGCTCGGCGCCGCTGCTCGCCGCCGTGCACGACGCGTATGCGAGCGGAGTCGACGACATGCTCTGGGTGTGTGCGGCGATAGCGGCAGCGGCCGCCGTGCTTGCCGCCTTGTTCCTGCCCCGGCAGCCGGCCGGCCCGCCGTCGGCCAGCACGGCACCGGGCAGCACGGCACCGGGCAGCACGGCACCGGGCAGCGTGCCGGCGACGGCGGATACGCCCGCCGGCGCTGATTTCAACACCGCCGGGGCAGAATGACTGGCATGACCGACGCGCCCGCGAGTCAATCCGGCCTCCGCGAGCGGAAGAAAGCCAGGACACGCGCTTCCATCAGGGAGCATGCGCTCCGGCTCTTCCGGGAGCAGGGCTACGCCGCGACCACGATCGAGCAGATCGCCGACGCCGCGGAAGTCTCCCCGGCCACGTTCTTCCGCTACTTCCCCACCAAAGAGGACGTCGTACTGCAGGACGACCTTGACATCATCACGGCTGAGGCGCTCGATGCCCAGCCGCCCGGACTCAGCCCGATCGCCGCGTTCCGTGCCGCTGCCGCGGCCACGCTGGCGTCACTGACCCCGGAAGACCTCAGCCGGTTCAGGGACACTGCACAGCTGACCGCGACAGTTCCCGAGGTGCGAGCGCGGGCTATCGACGAGTTCGTCAGGACGATCAACCAGATAGCGGATGCCATCGCCAGGCGGACCGGCCGTGATCCCGACGACTTCGAAGTCCGCAACATGGCTGGCGCGATCATCGGCGTGACCATGTCCGTCACCACCACCTACGGCGGGAGTACCTGGACCGCGGAAGCCATGACGGATGTTGCCGGCCTGTTCGCGCGCATCGACATGGCCCTGGCGCATCTGGAGCAGGGCCTGCCCCTTTGACCTGAGCGCGGCAACCCTGCCGCGCAATCGCAACACAGCGTGCCCTGCCCCAGGGGGGATGGGCAGGGCACGCTGAGCTCAGTTGTCTCCGGCAAGTGGGGCGTGCCCTGCCCCAGGGGGGATGGGCAGGGCACGCTGAGCTCAGTTGTCTCCCGCAAGCGGGCGTGCCCTGCCCCAGGGGGGATGGGCAGGGCACGCTGAGCTCAGTTGTCTCCGGCAAGCGGGCGTGCCTGCCCGAAGGAGCAGGGCAGGCTGCACCCTGTTGTCGCCACTTGGTGGAAACCGGCTGGCGTGGCCGCATATCACGGCCAGCCAGCCGGGGATTAGCGGGAACCGTGATGAGGGGTGTCACGATCCGTTACGGGGATCTGACGTAGCGGGATCATGGCCGGTTCCACAATGAGACCTACGTCACACCTTGCTTCGGCGCGGCGGGAATGTTGCGCGTTCAATTAATGTTGTCGCCGCAGGCCGGCGCACACCAGGCGCAGGTTGGCCAGCCACACTAGTAAGCGCCAAGGAGGAAGCCATGCCAGCTGTGACAGTCGAGGACATCCTGGTGCTGCCGCGGATCACGGAGCCGGATCCGGCAACGGCAGCGGACCGGCCCGTGCTGTCGGTCACTACGGCGCCGTCCGCCTTCGAGGGCGAAGGCTTCCCGGTTCGCCGCGCGTTCGCCGGCGTCGAGCTGCGCTCCCTGGACCCATTTATCCACATGGACCAGATGGGCGAGGTCAATTACGCGCCGGGCGAGCCGAAGGGCACTCCCTGGCACCCGCACCGCGGCTTCGAGACCGTGACGTACATCATCGACGGGACCTTCCGCCACCAGGACTCCAACGGCGGCGGCGGCCTGATCACCAACGGTGACACCCAGTGGATGACGGCCGGCGGCGGCATCCTGCATATCGAAGAGCCGCCCGAAGAGCTGGTCATGAGCGGCGGCCTGTTCCACGGCTTCCAGCTATGGGTGAATCTGCCGTCCCGGCTCAAGATGGCGCCGCCGCGCTACCAGGACATCCGCGCCGGCCAGGTTGCGCTGCTCAGTTCGGCTGACGGCGGCGCTCTGGTGCGCGTCATTGCCGGAGAGGTTGACGGTCACGGGGGGCCCGGCGTGACCCATACGCCGATCACGCTGCTGCATGTGACAGTCGAGCCCGGCGCAGAATTTCGCCTGCCCTGGCGGCGCGACTTCAACGCACTTGGCTACGTGCTGGCTGGCTCAGGCACCGTCGGCGCTGACCGGCGCCCGGTCAGGACCGGCCAGCTTGCTGTGTTCGGCCAGGGCGACGTGCTGACGCTCGGCGCGCGGCGGACCATGGACGACCCGGGCGAGAAGCTGGACGTGCTCGTACTCGGCGGCCAGCCGATCCGCGAGCCAGTAGCGGCCTACGGCCCGTTCGTCATGAACACCAGGGCGGAGTTGGCGCAGGCGTTCGAGGATTACCAGGCGGGCCGGCTTGGCTCGATCCCCGCAGTGCGCACACCGCTGCCGAACGAGCCGCATCCCGGGCACGACGTCCTCTAACCGAGCGACCACCCGGCCCGCTGAACCGGTCAGCAGGGCCCCGTAAGCTGACTGAGCCGCGCTGCGTCATCCTGCCGGTGGCGCAGCGCGGCTCGCTGCCTTATTCCGCCAGCTCCGACAGCTCACCACCAGCCCGGCGTACCTCGAACGTGAAACACCCGAACTCGAGAGCCCGGCCGTGCACGAACGCGACTGCCCGATCAGCGAACATCTCCGCCAGCGCCGACTCGACTGGCACCGGGCTGCCGCCGCTGTCCTCAGGGACTAGCCGCCCGCCGAGGATGTGGCCGTCAGCGTCGTAGGCGCGCAGCACCCGAGCGCTGGTCGCGAACGATCCGGGGTAGCCGGTCCCGTCCGGGCCGGCGCATTCGGCCGGATGGATGAAAACGGGCCCGACCTCGTCATACGGGCCGGGCTCCGCGCCGGTCTCGCGTGCCCACCTGCGCAGCGGCGCGTACGCCACCAGCGCCACCTGCTCGCCGGGCCTGATGCGCCGCAGGCAGCAGCGCAGCGGTGAGCCGCCGGCGGTGTCGGTCAGCAGGACAGGAGCATTGCCCGCGTCGTCTCTCAGGCGCAACTCCGCAAGCACCTCGGGGGCAATCGCACGCACTTCAAAGCCGGTGGTTACCTGGGTCAGCGATGTCATAACCCCAGGATCAAGGCCGGGAACGCGCGTTGCTGGCGAGATCACGACGGCAAGTTCGCGGCGGACTGGGTCAGCGCAGGGCAGGCAGCCTGGGGCTCACCGTCCTGCCGTCGAAGTCGGTCGCCACGCACCGATCGGGCGTGCAGGACACCGCGGTCAGGCCGCCGCCGTTCCTGTCGACCAGCCGCGGCCCGGACCAAGTCGTGCCGTTCCACGTCAGTGCCCGGCCTGCCGCGTCAACTGCCACGCAGGAGGATGCCGAGACACACGACACGCCGGTCAGTCCGCCGCCCCCGGAGTCAGCGAGTGTGCCAGCCGGCCATGCTGCGGCGTTCCCGGCAAAAATACGGCCATCTGCTGCGACGCCGACGCAGAAGGATGCCGAGACGCACGACACGCCGGTGAGCCCACCGGTTCCGGCGTCGGTGCGGTGCGGCGCCGACCAGGATGTGCCAGTCCAGGTCAGTACCCGGCCGCGGGCGTCCACGGCAGCGCAGAACGAAGCCGAGGGACACGACACGCTCGTCAGGCCGCCCCCGGCAGGATCGACGCTATGCGGCGGCGACCACGAGGTGCCCTGCCAGGTCAGTATGCGGCCGTTCCCGTCAGTCGCGACGCAGAACGTGCTGGCCGGGCAGGACACGGAGGTCAGCGCGCCACCCGTCGGGTCTGCGGGGCTGGTCGCCGACCAGATCGGCTGTGACCAGGCTGTGCCGTTCCAGCTGAGCGCGTAGCCGTTGGTGTCGACCGCCATGCAGAACGACGCCGAAGGGCAGGAGACTGAGCTGAGGATGCCGGCGATCGGGTCGATGGTCACCGGCTCGGTCCAGCGCGTGGGGTGCCAGCCAGAACCGGAGTTGGTAAGGGCGTTGCCGTTCCCGTCGACGGCGGCGCAGAAACCGGCCGTCGGACAGGACACCGAATCGAGCACGCCCGTGCGCGGATCGGCGTAGCCACCGGTCGTGGTACAGTCGCCGGCGCTCTTGGTCGTTGTATCCGGGCAGGAGATAGCCGTCGCCGGCCAGGACGTCCCGTTCCAGTGCAGGGCGTTGCCGTTCCAGTCGACCACCATGCACGAGGTCGTGGACCCGCAGGACACCGACTCGATGCCATCGCCGGTCACGTCGATCAGGTCGGGGCTGGTCCAGCTGTGGCCATTCCAGATCAGGTCGTCTCCGCCGTCGACTGCCATGCAGAACGACGCGGTCTTGCAGGAAACCTCCATCAAGCCCTCGGCTCCGCCCGGGTCGAAGGTCTTGTCGAGCTTCCAGGCCTTGCCGTTGTAGGTTATGGAGCCGCCGTTCCAGTCCACGCCGACGCAGAATGACTTGGTTGGGCACGACAGCGAGCCGATGCCCCCGCCGGTCGTAGCAGTGGTCGGGTCGACGAGCCGCGGCTTGGACCAGCGCCTGCCGTTCCAGGTGACCACGCTGCCGCCCCAGTCACCGGCCGCGCAGAAGCTGGATGACGCGCACGACACGGACTGGACGCCAGTGCCTGTGCCATCGATCCGGACGGGCTGGGTCCAGGACTTGCCCGTCCAGCTGAGGCCGTTGCCGTTGCCGTCCACTGCCTCGCAGAAGGAAGCGGCGGAGCACGACACTGACTCCAGGCCGGCGCCATGCGGGTCGATCTCTTCCGGCGCGGACCAGTGGCGGCCGTTCCAGGTCACCGCACGGCCCAGCGTGTCGACCGCTGCGCAGAAGGCGGGCGTCGCGCACGAGACGCTCGTCAGCTCGACCCGGTCGCCACCGGGATCGATAGTCACGGGCCTGGACCACGACGAGCCGTTCCACGTCAGCGCGTTGTTGCCGGACTCGTCTACGGCGATGCAGAACGTGGCGGTCGGGCACGAGACCGACCGGAAGTTGCCGCTCTGGTGGTCAGGGCCTGGCTGCGGGCCAGCGCCCGGCGCCGGGGCTGCAGCGGCGGGAACCTTGGCCTGGCTAGTGAACGGCTCCAGGATGTGGTCGTATTCGTACCTGGACTGCTTCTGCTGACTGCCGGCCGAGTTGTCGTCCTGCACGTTCCAGAAGGAGAGCTCGGCGAGGCCCTTCGAAGCTGCCCAGCGCTCGACTGTCCGTGCGTCGGCGATAGTAAATGTCTCGGCTGGGCCGTAGTCGTCGACACCCAGGTCCTCGCAGATGCCGATCATGCCCCAGAGCTGGCTGGCGGACTTGGCCGGGTAGAGCTCGTGCAGCCGGTCGAAGAGTTGCTGCGCCGCGCCTTCGGTGTTGTCTGCCATCTCGTGCGGCAGGTTGTCGTAGTAATCGAAGGTCATGACGTCGACGATGGCGATCGTGGCGTGGTTGGCGACCGCGTTCTGCAGCACTGCCGAGCCGCCCTGGTCGGGGCCGGTCGTGTTCGTCGGGATCGTGTAGACGAACTGCACGGTCCTGTGGGTGCGCTTCGCCCAGCGCTCGACCATCGCGATGGCCTCGTTGCGCCGGTTGATGCCGGCGTAGTTATTCAGCGAGTCTTCCTCGGTGTCGAGGTCGAGCCTGGTGACGTGGTAGGTCGTGATGACCTTCTCCTACTGCCCGGCGATCTTGCTGACGCTGTGGCAGCTGTCAGCGATCTCTTCGTCGGCGCTGTCCGCGCTGGCACCGCCGAAGGACGGAACGACGTTCCCGCCTGCTCGCTGCATCGCGGCGATCCCGG
>Ga0335075_10012527_pt1 | contig 12803 bp, 8 predicted proteins | sample Lox_Sample_24_FD_206723 | JGI IMG/M metagenome (GOLD analysis project Ga0335075, IMG submission 206723) | Soil microbial communities from Loxahatchee National Wildlife Refuge, Florida, United States - Lox_Sample_2.4 | ecosystem: Environmental > Terrestrial > Soil > Wetlands | place: USA: Florida... | reverse complement strand
GCGTGCTCGCGGTCGGGCTGACCAGCGCTGAGCTCTCGGCGGCCATGCCGGGGGCGCGGGTGACCACCGAGCCGTCCGGGCTTCCCGGGATGTCCCCGCCCCGGCAGCGCAGCCGGGTGGCCGTGCTTGTGCCCGCTGGCCGGTCCGCCTCGGCCCTCGCCGCGACGGCCACCGCGGAGGCAGCCGGCGCCGCCGTGATACCCATGCACGGGTACGACCCCCGCAGCGATCCCTCGGCCATCGCCGCCCTGGCCAGCATCAAGCCGCATCAGGTCATCGCGGCCGGCAACGGCTTCGGCCCGGCGGGCAGGCTCGCCGCCCGGCTGGCCGTCGCCAGGACCGGGGTCCAGCTGCCGGGCGGCGGCCAGCTTGTCGTGCCGATGCACCGGATCGTCGCTCTCTACGGCCATCCCGGAGTGGCGTCCCTCGGGGCGCTCGGCGAGCAGGGCGTGCGGGCCAGCGTCACGCGGGCCGAGCAGGTGGCCGCGCATTACAAGTCGCTGAGCCACGTGCCGGTCGTGCCGGCCTTCGAGATCATTGCCTCGGTCGCCACGTCCTCGCCCGGACCCGCCGGTACCTACTCGTACGAGACGCCGGTCGCGTCGCTGCGGCCGTGGATCCAGGCCGCCACCAAGGCCGGGATGTACGTGATCCTCGACCTGCAGCCCGGCCGGGCCAACTTCCTGACGCAGGCCAAGATGTACCAGTCTCTGCTGGAGCTGCCGAACGTCGGCCTGGCCCTCGACCCGGAATGGAAACTGCAGCCCGGCCAGCTTCCGCTGCGCCAGATCGGCAGCGTGAGCATCGCCGAGGTCAACAGCGTCGTCACCTGGCTGGCCCAGCTCACGGCGGAGTACCGGCTCCCGCAAAAGCTGCTCGAACTGCATGAGTTCAAGATCGGAGAAATCCAGAACGAAAAGCTGCTCGACACCCATGACGACGACCTGGCCATTGTCATCAACATGGACGGGCAGGGAACGCCGGCCATGAAACAGCAGACCTGGGACGCCGTCAGGGCGTTCGCGCCCTCCGGGGTGACCTTCGGCTGGAAGAACTTCTACGTCAAGGATCAGCCGATGCTGAACCCCTCGCAGACGATATCCAAGACGCCGAATCCCGTGATCATCTCCTACGAGTGACGTCAGCGGCAGGGCGATCCCGCGGAGCCGGCCAGGTGGCGCGCTGCCACGTGGCCCGGCTCCGCCGGGTACGGGTCATCGATGGCCGCGGCACCGCGCTCGGTCCGCTGCAGGCGCCGGACCCGGGTGGAGGTGTCGAGCAGCACGATGCCCGCGAACAGCGGGATGAGCCCCGCCACGAACCCCGTCAGCCACAACCCCGTCCGGATCTGCTCGCGGAAGAGGACCGCGCCCAAGATGATCGCCACGGCCGTGTTGACGGCGTCGATGACCGGCATGCTGGCCGCCAGCGGCCCGGCCTGGTACGCGCTCTGCACCAGCAGCAGCGCGACGATGCTGGCTGCGACCATTCCCCACAGCTGCCAGGACGAGAGCGCCGGAACCAGGCCGCGCCGGAATAGCGGGATCACGGACTTGAGCAGGCCGGCCTGGGTGGCCAGCACGATCCCGGCCGCGGCCGCGTAGAGCGACGACCGGGCCGGGCCGCAGACGCGCCGGCCCGCCAGCACGGCAGCCCCGGCCAGGGCGCCCGCCCCGGCCAGAGCCAGCATCCAGGCACCGAGGGGCGGCGCGGCGACCCCCGCCCGGGGGGCGGCGGAAACCAGCCCCACGCACAGACCGAAGGTCACCGCGAGCGCGCCGGCCCACTCCCGCGGGCCCATGCGCATGCCACGCAGGCGCATGGAGATCGGCAGCGCGGCGAGCAACTCGGTCACGATCAGCGGCTGAACCAGCACCAGCGGCCCGAAGGCCAGGGCCACCGACTCCAGGACGAAAGCCAGGAACGCGAACCCGATGCCGGCCAGCCACAGCGGCTCGCGGGCCAGGCCGGCCAGCAGTCGCAGCGACAGCTCGTCCTCGGGCGGGCGGGTGCTGGCGATGTGCTGCTGCAGCACTCCGGCAGACGCGAAGCACGCTCCGGCTGCGATGGCACATACAACGGCGATCACCATGATCAGACAACCTGGCCCGCTCCCGGGGGCCAGCCTCCCATCCAGGTCGTATTTGAGACACAGTCTATCTTGAAGTACTGTCTTAAATACAACATCGCTGCAGGTCAGGACGCCGGAGGTGGCGAAGCAGGGTGGCTCGTCCCGTGGGCCTACGTGAGCTGAAAAAAAGCCGGACGAGGTCGGCGGTCCGGCGAGAGGCGATGCGGCTGTTCGACGAGCAGGGCTACGCCGACACGACCGTCGAGCAGATCGCGCTCGCCGCCGAGATCTCGACCGCGACCTTCTACCGCTACTTCTGCGACAAGGAAGATGTGGTGATCGTCGGCCACGACCCGGGCTTGGTCGAGCAACTGATCGCCGGGCGCCGGCCGCACGAGCCGCTGGCCGACACGGTGAGGGCGGTGTTCCTCGGGCTGGCCGAGGAGTTCGAGAAGAACCGGGACGTCGAGATCGTGCGGATGCGGCTGGTGAACAGCGTGTCCGAGCTGCAAGGCCGGCGCTGGTGTAATCGCCAGGCCACGGCCGACCTCCTGGCGCGGCTGCTCGCGCCCCGCGCCGGCGGCCAGCCTGATGATCATGACCTCCGCCTCGCGATCACGATCGCGCTAGCGGCCGAGTCGGAAACCGTTTCGTACTGGGCGCGCATCGGCGGCGCCCAGCCGCTCGCCGGCCTGCTTAACCAGGCGGTGACGGCGATCGAGCCCGTCTTCAGAGCGCTGCCAGGCCGGCCGGGACCGTAGGACTGGGCTCCACTCGCCTGGGAAGGAGTGGATGGTGGCGGACAATAAAGCCGAGCCTGGAATCTTCGGCGTCTACGTGCAGGTTTCTGATCTCGACCGGTCGCTGTCGTTCTACCGCGACGTCCTGGCGCTGGACGTCTACTGGAGTGACGGCGCGATCGCGATAATGCGCAGCCCCGGCGTACCGACCGACGCGCTTGTTCTGCGTCAGGTGGGCAAGGGTGCCCGGCGCGACCTGGGAGAACCGGGAGTTACGCGGATCTTGTGGCGCGCCAGGAGCTCGGCCGAGGTGGACCGCGCCGAGGAGTATCTGAAGACCCTCGATGTTTCCTACCAGCGTCATGCCGAGGAGCACGTTGACGGCCTCAGCCTGCGCGATCCCGACGACGTGGAGTTCGTTCTGATCTGCAGCGATCATGAGCCTCACTCCGAACCGCCGTCCTGGCTCTACTGGTACCGCTGACCGGGCCGCAGACGCACCTGCGCCCCGGGACATCCCTCGCGGGATGTCCCGGGGCGCTGGCGTCGGAACGACGCTCCGCTATCAGCCGCCCAGTTCGGAGAAGATCTGCTCCGCCACGGATGGCCTCACGTCGGAGTCCGTCACGGCCGGCCTCTCGAAGTTTTGCGAGTAGAAGTCGGCCGCCTCAACCGGGTCACTGATGCCGTTCAGCTCGGTGACCTGAGACTGCCCGATCTCGTTCGCGTTGTAGTACAGGAGGTCCGACAGCTGCGTCATCATGTCCTGCGACACATTGCCCGTGATGATGTTCGTGTTGGGCGCGGCCGAGCCGAGCGGCGTCCAGCCGATCAGGCCGCCGCCGCCGGAACCCACCGACTCTGGGTTGCCAGCGGACTCGCCGTCCACACACGATGCCACGCCAGCGGCCGCGGCCTTCGAGTAGCCGTTCGCCACCAGGTACTGGCCAATGGCCAGCAGGTTGTTCCCGTTGGCGATGTCCGACTGCACGTCAGAGGTCACGCTGGCCGAGCCGCCGCTGCTCGACGACGTCGAGGACGTCGACGACTGGGTCGACGGCTGCTGGCTGGCGCTGCTCTGCGTCGCGGCCGAGCTGGTGCTGGCCGACGACGGGTCGGCCGCCGCCGCGTGCTTGAGGTGCTTGGGCACACTCAGCACCTGACCAGGGTAGATCAGGTTCGGGTCGCTGATCTTCGACTGGTTGACCCGGTACAGGCCGTGCCATTCGCTGGCGTGACCGTAGTACCGGAACGCGATCCCAGACAGCGTGTCCCCGGCCTGCACCGTGTAGGCGCGCGCGGCGGACGCCGCGGGAGCGGCGGGCTGGACTACCGCGTCCAGGTGAGCCGTGACCGGGTGCGGGCTCGGCTGAGCCAGCGCCTCGTGCGCGGGGGACGCCGAGACGAAGGCGGGAGCGGCCGCCAGGGCGCCCGATACCGCCACGACCGGGGCGGCCATGCCAGCCCGCTGCGCTGCCTTCGACACCGCCGACGGACGCCGGTGCCGCCCCTTACCCCTGTACTTCCTGCTCCTCACAAACCTGCCTTAATCCGGATCTGCGCCCAGCTACTCGGCAAACTCCGCCTCTCGCCGGGCCTGACGTTTTGCTCATCGGGCAGCTTGGCAGGACGTTCGGCTCACTGCAGGTGAATTCCCCCAAATAGCTCACTAGGGCTATGGGAGGTATAAACACTAATTCGGACGACTGTTGCCTATCCCATAAGGCTTTCCGTAACGTCACGCTGCGTGGAGGGCTAGCAGCTTATGACCCGTATGGACGGTACGTGACTAGAGGCCTACGAGGGGAGATGTCCGCTGGTCAGAGCCACGGAAGCCACCCCGAACGGGCCTGCGGTGCGCTCGTGAGGGCCGGCCATGAACCCACGTGCGGGGCATCATCGGCCTTGGCCGACCGGACGATACGGCGCCAGCCCTCATGGATGTACCGATGGGCTCGCTCTGGCCGGCCCAAACGTACATCCATGCCGGTGCGGAGCGGCTCGTCCAGCCCGGGGCCGCCCGGTTCGGGGGTATTTGGGGGGTATGTGCTTCCGCTGACCGACTTGGACCACGGCCGTTTCGCCGAGCAGCGGCGGCACAGCTCTCGCGGTATTCGTCAGTCCGCTTCTTCGGGGTCCGGGGCCGCCTCGGCGACCTTCTGAAAAGCCGTGAGCGCGTCCTCCCAGACGCGGTCCAGATAGGTCCGCAAGGCACTCACCCCGTCGGGGTTGAGCCGGTAGACGTGGCGCGTGCCCTGGGCGGCGCTCACGACGAGCCCGCCTTCCTTGAGCACCCGCAGGTGCTGAGACACGGCCGGGCGGCTGATCGGCAGCTGGCTGGCCAGCTCGCCCACCGAGCTCGGGTGCCGGGCCAGCAGTTCGAAGATCGCGCGCCGGCTCGGGTCGCCGAGCAGGCCCAGCGGCGAATCTCCGTAAGTCTCCACGAACCGTAACTCTATGCTTACCATTCAGCCGCCGCAAGGCGCGCCGGGGCGCAAGCGACCGACGCAGCCCCGCCAGGCTGACGGGCCTGCTCACCCGGCCGGGGCTGCCGGGCGAGCGGACCCAGCAGGCTAGTTCACCGTGAAGTCGTAGTCGTACGACTCGAGTTCGAGCCCGTTCTTCGTCGTGGCGTACACGTTGAGGTCGTAGAAGCCGCTCTGGTCCGGCGTGAAGCTGATATGGGCCATGCCGTTGCCACCGGCCTTGACCGTCACGGGCGTCCCGAAGTTGAACGAGTATGTGTAGCTGACGACGTGCGCCACCTTCGGGGCGAAGGTGAAGGTGCCCGGGACCCCGACGCCTCCGCTCGACTCGTTCTCCAGGTAGACGTTCGAGCTGACGGTGGGCGTCGTGTCGAAGGTGATGCTCCAGAAGGCATTGTCGCTCACCCAGCCGTCCGCGCTCGTGCTGCTGACGGTCATGATGTCGCCAGTGATGCCGTCGAGCGTGGCCGACACCTCCGCCTTGCCGGACGCCGAGGCCTTGACGGTGAACGTCTGCTGCGTCTGGCCGGTGAACTGCACGGTGTAGCTCACGGCCGGGCTTGCCGCCTGCAACCCCGGATTCGGGCTGATCTGGAACTCCGTCTTCTGGTCGAACTTGGGGTGCGGGTTCAGTTGCCTGATGGTCGGGGCCGCTGCCGCGACGTCGAAGCTGTAGGTGGCCGCCGGCGACTCGTTCAGTGCCCGGTCCAGGCTCGCAACGGTCAGGGTCATCGGACCCGACCCTGACGGCGGGATCAGGTTCACCGTCGCGGAGCCGCCCAGCGTCGAGGCGAGGGCGAAATGCGTCGTGTCGGCGTAGTTATCGACGGGCTGAGGGATGCCGTAGGCGCCGATGCCGGCCAGAACCGGCACCGGGAGTGGTTGCGTCCAGGTGAAGACGTAGCCCTGCACATCGCTGACGCCATTCGCGCCGAGGGTTACCTGGACCGGCGCCCCGCCCTGATCCACCTGCCCCTGGGGATAGTTCGCCGAGGTGATCGTCGGCGGGTTGGCGGGAGGCGTGTTATCCACCGCGAAATAGCACGGCGCCGTAAACGCCGACGTCCCGCTCGCACCCACCGCCTGTACCTGCCACGCGTAGGTCTGGCCGTCGGTCAGATCCGTGGGCGGTACCGTGACGGTTCCCTCGAAATCGGGCAGGACGGTGGCGTTGGACAGGGCCGTCGTCTGCGTCGGATCGCTGACCGGCCAGACCTGGAACTGCTCGGTGATGAACGGGCTGTCGGCGGAGTTGGTGTCCTGCGACAGACCCTCAAGGATGACGCCTTGCTGACCCTGGACGCCCGAGACAGCAGAGACGTAAGTCGGCGAGGCGACGTTCGTCGAGCACGCCAGGTCGCCGTTGAAGAGGTCGATCGGCGTTGGCGGCCCCGTCGTCGCCGCCGTCGCCGGCGAGGCCGCGGCGAGCGCCAGGCCCAGACTCGCGAGACCGATGAGGGCCGCACGCGAGCGGCCGCTTAAGGACATCTTCATGGAGGGCTCCCTCCCCCAAGAGGCCAGGCAGAGCACACCGATGAGCGCTGCCTCATGGCCGCCGACGAAATATTAACCTGCTCCCTATTAATCCGAAATAGCCAGAGCAGGCAATTTTCCGCCAATTTCACCTGTGCGCCCGCCTGTCCCCCCTCGGCCGGGCGAGCCGGATCGCGGACGCTCTCAGCCCTTCGTGAAGGAGGTCAGCTTCTGCTCGTCGGTCACGTGGGAGGCGCCGCCGTCGAAGGTGATGGCCTCGGACTGCACCGGGCCGACGCCGTTCGCCAGCCAGGTCCGGACCTCGATACTCAGCGGGATGTTCGAGACCTTGAAGGCCATCATCATCTCGACGATCTGAGTCTGGTAGCTGCCGGCCGGAACGGTCACCGACGCCGAGCCCGCGCCCCGGACCGTGATGTGCGCGGTCTCGTTGAGCTGCTGGCCGCCCTGGTCCATCGTGATGTGCACGACGGACTTCGTCGGCTGCCCGGACGCGAGCACACCGGGGGCGGGAAGGCCGATGGTGCCCTGCAACGACACGCCGTTGCCGAAGGCGTCGGCCGGATAGGTGATCGAACCATCGGAGTGGAAGATGAAGGTCCCGTTCGTGGTGGTCGGCGACCCGGCCAGGTCAACCGTGTCGGACTGGGTGACCTGCTGCCCGCCGGACACCGGGACGACGGCGGTCATCTTGTTCGTCACCGTGCCGCCGAGGCTGTTCTGGTACTGCCAGGTGTCGCCGACGCCGATCGGCCAGTTGGCGTAGCCCGTGGTGGTGCTGGCGGATGAGTTCGCTGCCGACGATGTCGAGCTGCTCGTCGCCGCGGGCTTGCCGCCCGAGCCGGCCGAGCCCGAAGACCCCGACGACCCCGATGCCGATCCCGGCGAACCGCCGCAGCCGGCCAGAGCCAGGCCGGCAATGGCCAGCGTGAATGCCGGGGCAGCGCACCGGCGTGCGTAACGTGTGCTTCGGTTCATGACGTGCCTCGCTCCCCTTGACTGCCTATGTGACTGCCCTACCGGACCCCCGCAGGCCGGGCTGCCGGCGCTGGCAGCAGATCGGACGCTAAACCAGGCGGCCCGAATGCGAATCCGTGAAACCCGCCGATTTACCGCCCCCCGTCCAGACGGGAGCCGAGGTCAGCCGGATCCGCCCGCTCAGCCCAGATCCGGGTGAGCTCGCTGCGGGAGCGGACGCCGAGCTTGCGGTAAGCGGCCGACAGGTGCGTCTCTACGGTCCGCAACCCCATGTAGAGCTCGGCCGCCACCTCCCGGTTGGTCCGCCCGGACGCGACCAGGCCCGCCACCTGGCGTTCCGCGGTGGTGAGCTCGAGACCGGCCGCCCGGGCCGCGCCGAGCCGGGCCAGCTCGGCATCCGCCCGACGCGTCCAGGGTTCGGCGCCCAGCGCGGCGAACGCCTGCCGGGCCGTCTCGACGTGCCGGCGCGCCGCGACCCGGCGCCGGGCGCGGCGGGCGACGTCGCCCGCGACCAGGTGGGTGCGCGCGGACTCCAGCGGCATCGCCACGCGCTCGTGGGCGGCGAACGCGGCCGCGAGCGCGGCCGCCGCGGCGTCATGGTCGCCGCTGGCCGACATCAGCAGCGCCCGCAGACGCCCGGCGACGGCCAGCGCCCACGCCCGGTCAAGCCGCCGGGCCTGCTCTTCCAGGGGCGCCAGCAACTCGTCCGCCGCGGCCAGGTCTCCGAGCCGGATGAGCGCCTCGATGTCGTCAGGGACCGAGCGCACTGCCATCCAGCCCGGATCGATTACCCCTCGCCCGGCCATCGCCTCGGTGACCGCCGACAGCCTGGCGTGCGCGCCGGCCGGATGCCCGGCGGCCAGGTCGGCCAGGCCGAGCGCGTGGCAGCCCAGCAGCACCGGGTAGTAGACGCCGCACCGCAGGCCGGCGTCGATCGCCGCCTCCGCGTCAGCCCGAGCGTCCTCGAGCGGCCCGCGGAAGGCCCGGACGATGGCCCGCGCGCTGTGCATGCAGGCCATCAGCGTCACCGCGTCGGCCGCCCGTGCCACTCGGTAGCCGTGGTCGGCATGGTCCTGCGCGAGTTCCAGGTTCCCGGCCCAGGTCTCCAGCGCGACCAGGTGCATGAGCAGGAAGGGCAGGTCGGTCTCGGCGCCCTGTTCGGTCGCCTCGGCGTATTCGGCGGTCAGCAGCGCCCGGGCCCCGGCGAGGTCGTCGCCCGAGCGCAGGACGTGGCTGAGCACGACGCGCGGGCGCATCTCCATCGCCACCCGCCCGTCCGCCGGGCGGTGCTCCAGTGCCCGTTCGATCAGGTCCCGGCGCACACCGTGCCCGGTGACAAAGTCCGCCACCGCGTCGAAGGCCACGAGCTGGGAGATCAACGTCTCGTCGGCCAGCCGCTCGGCGATCGCACGGGCGGCCCGGAACTCCCTGATGGTGGCGGCGGTGAACCCCTCCGTGCCCACGCCCATGGCGAAGCCCAGGTCACGGTGCAGCAGCGCCTTAAGCAGGCTGCCGTCCGCTGCCTCGCTCAGAGCCTGGACGATCAGGCCCCGCGCGGCGAGGACCCCCTCGCTGTAGGCGATAACCCTGGCCAGATAGTGCAGGGCAACCGCCCGCACCGGGCCCGGGCCGGTCAGCTCGATGGCGGCCTCGAGCAGCCGGCGCGCCCCGCCGGGATCGAACGCCATCAGGTGCATCCGGCCGGCCTCTATCAGCCGCTGGACGCGCACTTGCCCGGCCCTGCCGAGCCCCTCCCCGCCGGGCGGCCGGTCCGGCGGCGTGAGCTCGTGCGCCAGATCGGCCAGCTCGGCGCCCGTGATCGCCGCGCCGCGCAGGCAGGCGACCCTGGCCGTGGCGGCGAGCTGCGCGGCGAGCCCCTCGTCCGGCCCGGTGGCGGCCAGGGCCCGGTGCCGTACCCGCTCCTCCGCCACGGCGCAGGCCCCGGCCAGCCGCTGATGTGCCCGGCGGCGCTCGCGCTGCGTCGCGCTGGAGTAGTGCAGCGAGCGAAGCAGCGGATGAACGAAGCGCACCTGGTCGTCGGCGATCCGCAGCACGCCAGCGGCCTCGGCCGAATCGAACCCGTCCTGCGCGGCCTGATCGTCGCCGCAGGCGGCCAGGACCAGGCTCACCGCCGGATGCCCCGAGGCCGCCGCGACCAGCAATGCTACGTCGCGCCCGGCCGGCGAGAGCCCGGCCAGCCGCCGCCGGATCAGCGGCTGAAGCGACTCGGGCACCGGGAGTGGCCTCCCGGCCCGCCGGCGCCCGCCCGCTGCGCCCAGAGCCGCCGCCAGCTCTAATGCGAAGTACGGGTTGCCGCCCGAGGCTTCGCACAGCGCGACCACCTCGGGCCAGCTCTCCGGGGGGCCGCCCTTGTCGCGCAGCAACGCCGCGAGGGCATCCGGACTGAGCGGCCCGACGTCGATCGAGCGCAGCCGCTGCGGTGGCAGGCCCCGTCGCAGCGACGCGGCCAGCCCCTCTGCCTCACCCGGCGTCACCGTGGCGAGCAGCCCGGCAGGCTGCGCGGTCAGCCGGCGCAGCGCGTATTCGAGCACGACGGCCGATGCCCGGTCCAGCCAGGTCAGGTCGTCCACGGCGATCAGCACGGGGGCGGTGTCGCCCAGTGCCCGGATCACGCCCAGCAGCGCGACCGCCACGGCTCGCTGGTCCGGCGGCTGCGGCCCCGGCTCGGCCCGCAGCAGCGCGACGTCGACGGCATGGCGCTGCGGGCCGGGCAGGCCGGCCAGTCCCGACTCCGGGACGGCATCGAACAGGTCGGCGAGCGCCGAGAAGCTCAGCGGTGCCTCGGACTGGACCGGTCGGCAGCTGAGCACCCACCAGCCCCGCTCCCGGGCCATGTCGAGTGCGGCCGACCACAGCGTGGTCTTGCCGATGCCCGCCGGCCCCTCGATCAGCAGGGCCGCCGGGCCAGCCGCCGCCTCGTCCAGGAACGCGCGGATCCGGCCGAGTTCGGCCGCGCGGCCGTAAATCCCCGCACCATCGTCGGCCGAGCCCGTCACGGCCGACAAGTTATTCGGCGCCAGTTACAAAGAACTTACAGCGCGCCACGCCGGGGCGCCGGCGACCCAGATTCCGCTCAGCGAACCTGCTCGCGGAGGCGGGCCAGGTCGGCCTCGTAGCGGGCCACGGCGTCCAGCTTGATCTGCTCGTAGCCGCGGATTCCCAGCGGCAGCGCCGCCAGTTCCGCGACGGCGGCCAGATTCCCCGCCGACAAGACGGCCAGGGCCGCGCGCACCTCTGCCTCGTACTCGGACGCCAGCCGCCGTTCGAGCCGGCGCACCGCGGTGTGCCCGAACGGGTCCAGCGCCGTCCCGCGCAGCGGCCGCATGGCCCGCAGCACCCGGAAGGCCGGCCGCGCGACCGGCGCCGGAAGACCGACCTTGTGCCGCAGCCCGAACGCCCGCAGCACCGGCGGATGCAGCATGTACCGCACGCCGCGCCCGCCCGGCACCGCGTCCGCCAACGCCTCGTCGAACGAGGGCAGCAGGTGCAGCCGCGCCACCTCGTACTCGTCCTTGTACGCCAGCAGGTGGAAGAACGCCGACGCCACCGCCTCGGTCAGCGCCCCGGGTTCCCCGGCCACCCCGGCCTCGGCAAGCGCGGCGGCACCGACCAGGTCGAGATACCGGGCCGCGTACCCCGCGTTCTGGTAGGCGATCAGCTCGGCGGCGCGGCGGACCGGCTGCTCCGCGGCCGGGCCGTCCAGCCCGCGCTCGGCCGCCAGCCGCCCCGCGGCCGAGGCCAGCGCCGACGCCGGATCCCGGCGCAGCTCACCGGAACGCCGCGGCGTCGGCAGGCTCTCCGGCGAGTGCACGGCCAACCGCCCGGCCAGGAAGGCCGTCTTGTTCCGCTCCACGGCCACGCCGTTGAGCTCGATCGCGCGCAGGATCGACGACGCGCGCAGCGGCATCGCGCCCGCCTGGTACGCCGCGCCGAGCGCGATCAGGTTTGCGGTCACGCCGTCGCCGAACAGCGTCGTGGCCAGGCCCAGCGTGTCCACCTCGATCACCCCGCCGGGCCGGGAGCGTTCCCGCACCGCATCGAGCAGCGGGCCGAGCTCGGCGGCGCCCTCGCCGCCGCGGACCATCGCGGCCGTGGGCACCAGGGAGGTCGAGGCCACCGTGATCGTGCGGGCCGGCGTGGCGCGCACCAGGTGCTTGGGGTCGGTCGCGACGAGCAGGTCCAGCGCCAGCAGCAGGTCGGCCGACTCCTCGCCGACCGCGCTGGACGCCTCGGGCTCGGGACCATCGGCCGGCCACAGCCGAAGGTGCGACACCACCGGCCCCGCCTTCTGGCTCAGGCCGGTCTGATCCAGGCCGGTCACCCGCAGCCCGTCCAGGAACGCGGCCGTGGCCAGCACCTGGTTCAGCATGACGACGCCGGTGCCGCCAATGCCCGTGGCCACGATCCCGTAGCCGGTCGCGGATGGCGACGAGACGGGGCGTTCAGGATCGGGAATTTCTGCCGGAAGCTGCGGGGTCACGTGCTCGCGAGCGCGCGCCGGCGCGGTCGTCACGGTGACGAACGACGGGCAGTCGCCGTCCAGACAGCTGTAATCGGTGTTGCAGGACCCCTGGTCGATCTGGGTCTTGCGGCCCAGCTCGGTGTCGACCGGGTGCACGGACAGGCAGCTGGACTTGACGCCGCAGTCGCCGCAGCCCTCGCAGACGGCCTCGTTGATGATCACCCGCCGCGGGCGCTCGGGTGCCTTGCCGCGCTTGCGCAGCCGCCGCAGCTCGTTGGCGCAGGCCTGGTCGTAGACGATCATGGTCACGCCCGGGACCTGGGCCAGCGCCCGCTCGGCCTCGGCCAGCCGGTCGCGGTCCCAGACCTTGGTGCCGGCCGGGAAACCGGAGCCGCGCCGGTACCGCGACGGGTCCTCGCTGACCACGATGATCCGGGCCACGCCCTCGGCCGCCATCGCCTGGCACAGCCGCGGCACGGTCAGCTGCCCGGCCGGGTCCTGCCCGCCGGTCATCGCGACCACGCCGTTGTACAGGACCTTGAACGTCATCG
>Ga0335075_10012526_pt1 | contig 12803 bp, 12 predicted proteins | sample Lox_Sample_24_FD_206723 | JGI IMG/M metagenome (GOLD analysis project Ga0335075, IMG submission 206723) | Soil microbial communities from Loxahatchee National Wildlife Refuge, Florida, United States - Lox_Sample_2.4 | ecosystem: Environmental > Terrestrial > Soil > Wetlands | place: USA... | reverse complement strand
ATTCGTCGCGCTGGAAAGGGTCAATCTGATAGCGAATGAAGCAGGTGATGGTCATTTTTCACTCCCGGTAATAGGCGCCAGCCGCGAATCGATCGAAGCCAGCCGCCAGTGTGGCAGTTGCCCAACATGCATACTTCGTCTATCATCGAAGCATGAATGTCGAAACGATTGATGCGAATGTGTCGTCTATCGCCGCGGCGATCGGCGAGCCAGCGCGGGCTCGCATGCTCTACTGCCTCTCGGACGGCCGCGCCCGCACCAGCACCGAACTGGCGGTAGTGGCCGACATCAGCCCCTCGACCGCGAGCGCGCATCTGCAGCGGCTTCTCACACAACAGCTGGTGAAGGTTTTCGCGCAGGGAAAGCATCGCTATTACAGCCTCGAAGGAGCGGACGTCGCGGCCGCGCTCGAGGCCCTGTCGGTCCTCGCCGGCGGATCGCGCGACGCATTCGTGCCGAGCACGCCAAATCGCCTGCGCGCGGCGCGCACTTGCTACGACCATATTGCGGGCGCGCTCGGCGTATCGCTTCACGACCGCCTGCGCGCGATGGGATGGCTCTCGGATGCTCCCGCCGCCGAGAATTCCTACGAAATCGCACCGAAAGGCGCGAAGGCGCTCGCAGCACTCGGCGTCGACATCGAGGCCGCCCGCAAGTTGCGCCGCCGCTTTGCGTACGCGTGCGTCGACTGGAGCGAGCGCCGGCCGCACCTTGGCGGCGCGATCGGCGCGGCGCTGCTGGGCGTCGCGCTGAAGCGAAGATGGGTGACCCAGGATCTCGATAGCCGCGCGCTCACGATTACGAAAGCTGGCCGGCGCGAAATGCTCGCTCGCTTCGGCTTCCGCGATTGAAGCGGAGCGCCGCTCCTCTCCGCGCAAGACGATCGCCACAAGTTGCGCGGGCCCGGGCCGCATGTGATCATGCGGCGATGGGCGGCCGCATCCCTCTCCCGACTCTGCTGTCGCACGCGCTCGTCGCGTTCACCATCGAATTCGACAACGAGGCCGAGCACCGCATTCCGCACAGCACGACGAATCATGGCTCGACGGTGATTTCCGGGCCGTGGCTCGTGTCGATGGCGATGTGGATGAACTGCCTGCAGTTCGTCGATGACGGCGGCGTGACCGTCCGCGAAATCGAGCGCCGCGCCCGGACGAAAACTAATTGGCATGGCATGCGGCGCTGGGGCTACATTCGCATCGCGCCCGACCCGAATGATCCCCGCCCAAAGCCGCCGGCGCGCGATTGGGTCGTTCGAGTAACCCCAGGGGGACGCAGGGCGCGCGAAGTTGGACGGCCAATCTTTGGCGAGATCGAGAATCGCTGGCAGGAACGCTTCGGAAAAAACGAAATCGAGCGTCTTCGCGAAGCGCTCTGGGCCGTCGCTCGCCAATTCGATGTCGAACTTCCCGATTGCATGCCAATCCTCGGATACGGCCTGCGCAGTGAAGGGCGGTTTGAAGCCGAGCCCGCAAAGGACGAACGCTCGGACGCGGCGGAGGCGCGTCTATCGCTGGCGACGTTACTCTCGCGCGTCCTGCTGGCTTTCGCCGTCGACTTCGAGCGCGAGTCGAACCTGTCGCTCGCGATCAGCGCCAATCTGCTCCGCGTGCTGGACGAAAACGGCGCGCGCGTTCGCGATCTCCCGCGTCTCACGGGTGTCTCAAAAGAATCTCTCAGCATGGCAATGGGCATTCTGCGGAAGAAGCGCCTGGTGGCAATCGAGGCGGAGAAACCAGGCAGCCGCACGAAAGTCGCTCGTCTCACAGCGAATGGCCGAAAGGTTCGAGCCGCGTATCACCACCTGCTTGCAGCGATCGAGAAACGATGGGAGTCGCGATTCGGAGCGGAGGCAATCGAACGGCTGCGAGAATCACTCGAACGCCTGGCCGGTGAGCCCGGCGCGAAATCAGCGCCGCTATTCCGCGGGCTGGAACCTTACCCCGACGGCTGGCGCGCGTCACGGCCAAAGCCCGAGACGCTGCCGCATTATCCGATGGTCCTGCACCGCGGCGGATTTCCCGACGGCAGCTAGATCGACGAGCGCGCGTGCGCTCGGCGAATTACGCGATCGTGTTGGTGGTGGGCGCCGGCGTTACTGGCGGACCCAGGTAGGTCTGAACTGCCTGGACCGAAATCCCCAGTTCCGCAGCAATCTGGTCCGTGGTTAGGCCTTCCTCGCTCAAGGACAACACCTGCAAGTAACTCGGCGCCGGCGTGGGTGCCGTCGCCGCAGCCGTGGCGGCCAGCGTTGTCGTCGTGGCCGTTGTGGACGCGGGAGGAGGAGGAGCAGCCGCCTGCTGAGCGGCAGCGGAAAGTGTCACAGTATCCTGGTTGTTGTTTGCCGCAGGCGCAGTAGCAGCCGTAGCCACTGGCGCGGGCGCGGGAGCCGGAGCTGCGGCCTGCTGGGTTGCGGCGGAAAGCGTCACGGTGTCTTCGTTGTTGTTTGTTGCGGGCGCGGGCGACGCCGTAGCAGGTGCGTTGGTTGCGGCCTGAAGAAGTTGCGCATCGGCCGCGTTAGTTATCGAGGTAAGAGCAGAAACCGTGGTTGCCATGACCGTCCCCCTATGCTGATTCTGTGAGACTTCCAATGTTGGCTCTATCGACCGTGGAAGAAAAACCTTTAGTGCCGCGCCAAAGCTAGGATCCTGAGCGCTTTACGGACAGTGCTCTCACAGCTGCGTGGGTCAGGGGCCCGATCGACGCTGGCCGGACTCCCTTGCACTCGCTCGGCGTCATCGAGTAAAACTCTTAATACATGAAAGCGGAAATAATCGCGGTCGGTTCGGAATTGCTGACGCCGTACCGCCTGGATACGAATTCGCTGTTTCTCACCGACGAGTTGACGCAGATCGGCGTGCGCGTGATCTATAAGTCGGTGGTCGGCGACACGCCCGACGAGATGCTTTCGACTTTCCGCTACGCGATGGATCGCGCCGACGTGATCGTCTCTTCCGGCGGCCTCGGGCCAACCGACGACGACCGCACGCGCCAGACCGTCGCGGACCTGCTGGGACGCAAACTCGTGCGCGACGATGGCACGCTGCAGAAAATTCAGGAGCGCTTTCGCCGCTTCGGCCGTCCGATGCCGGAAATCAATCTGCGGCAGGCGATGATCATCGAAGGAGCGACGGTCCTGCCGAATCCGCGCGGCACAGCTCCGGGAATGTGGATCGAAACGAATGGCCGCATCGTGATTCTGCTGCCCGGCGTGCCCAACGAGCTGCGCGCGCTGGTCGAAACCGAAGTGAAGCCGCGGCTCGCGAGGCTCGGCAGCAAAGAACGCCTGTACACGCGCGAGCTGCGCATCGTGGGGCTTTTCGAATCCGACGTCGAGCAGCGCGTCCGCGCGCTTTACGCGGCGTATCCGGACACCGAAACCACGATCCTGGCTTCCGCCGGCTACATCCAGCTGCACCCGCGCATCTGGTCGGACGATCCCGCATACGCGAATGCGCGCCTCGACGAACTCGTCAGCCGAATGGCGCTCGCGCTGGGCGAGAATCTGGTTTCGACCCACGGCGAGACGCTCGAGGAAATCCTGGCGCGCGTGCTGACGGAAAATCGCGCGACGGTTGCCGTCGCTGAGAGCTGCACGGGCGGGCTGCTGGCCGAGCGGCTGACGCACCTTTCGGGCAGCTCGGCGTATTTTCTCGGCGGCGTCGTCTGCTACAGCAACGAGCTGAAGACGAGCCTCGTCGGCGTGCCGGCGGAACTGATCGCCGCGAAGGGAGCGGTGAGTTCGGAAGTCGCGCTCGCGCTGGCGGACGGAATTCGCAAGCGCACCGGCGCCACGCTCGGGATTGGCGTCACCGGCATCGCGGGCCCGCTCGGCGGCACGCCGGAAAAGCCGGTCGGGCTCGTGCACATCGGAATCGCGGACGAGCGCGGCCCGTGCGAAAAGGCATACCGTTTTCCGGGCGACCGCGAGCGCATCCGCCATTTTGCAACGCAAAACGCGCTCGACGCCGTCCGACGCTACTACATCTTCCCGCGTCCTGCAGCTGGAACCGCGTGAGGATCCGCGACGGGACCAGGGAGACAACCTCGTGCGGCTCTTCGTGGCTCTGGATTTGACGCAAGAAATACGCGACGCGCTGCAAGAGCCGATGGCACAGCTCAAGCCGCTCGGCAAAACCGCGCGATGGGCGCGCCCGGAAGGAATGCACGTGACGCTGAAATTCATCGGCCACGTCGACGAGACGAAACTCGACACGATCCGCGCGGCTCTCGCCGCGGTTCGATCCGATGCGCCGGTCGAGATGCGTGTCCGCGGCATGGGATTTTTTCCGGACGAGCGGCGCCCGCGCGTCCTCTGGTGCGGAATCGAGGCGTCCGCCAATCTCGCGCCGCTTGCGGCCGAGGCCGGGCGCGCGCTCGAACCTCTGGGCATCCCGCGCGAGGAGCGAGCATTCGCGCCGCATCTCACGCTCGCGCGCCTGAAAGATTCGCACGGCCTCGACAAGCTCGTGCGAGCAGCGGCAGAAATGAAGTCGCGCGATTTCGGATCGACGCGCGCCACGCAATTTCACCTCTTCGAGAGCCTCACCAAGCCCTCCGGCGCCGAATATCGCAAGATCGAAAGCTACACGTTCGTGAAGGGACCGGCGTGATTCCCTACTGGATCGCAGGCGTGACCTATCTGCTGGGCTCGATTCCTTTCGGCGTGCTGATCGTGAAAATGCGCGGCGGCCCGGACATCCGCGAGACGGGCAGCGGCAACATCGGTGCCGCGAATGTACTGCGCAACGCAGGCGCCGCGGCGGGCGTCGGGACGCTCGTGCTTGACGCGGGGAAAGGCTATCTCGCCGTTTGGATGGCGCAGCGCGTAACCCACGGAAGCGTTCGCTGGATGACGATTGCCGCAGCCGCAGCCGTGATCGGCCACATCTTCCCGGTGTGGCTCGGATTTCGCGGCGGCAAAGGAGTGGCCACCGGCCTCGGCGCGTTCCTGCCGATCTGCCGCGAAGCGGTGTTGTTTGCGTTGGTGCTGTGGGTGCTGGTCGTCGGATTCTGGCGGTATTCCTCGCTCGGATCGATTGTGGCGACGGCAGCGCTGCCGGTGTTCGTCTATTTCTTGTACGCGCCGGGCCACGCGCCGCCGATCGACGTCACCATTTGCACGGTCGCGATTTCCCTGCTCGTGCTGTGGAAGCATCGCGCCAACATGCAGCGCCTGATCGCCGGGAAAGAAAGTCGCCTCACCTCGCGGCGGTAACGGTTTTATGTAGCTCACCCCTGCCTTTGGGGTGAGGCTTTTCTCGCCCGCGCTACGACACTCAACGAGCTTCTAGCGGTCGGTGTAATAGCCGTCGCGCGCCTGGACGGTCAGGTCCTTCTTGGTCGTGGTGAGATGAATCTTGTGATAGCCCGCGCCGGTATTGGCGGGGCTCGGCGAATAGCCCAGGCTGTACTGGTTGCGTAGTTCCTCTTCGATCGCCGCATAGATCTGGTCGACCGGCAATTTCTTCGAGACCTCAAACATCCGCCCGCCGGTTTCGGTCGACATGCGGTCCATCACTTTCTTGCCGTCGGTGTGGCTTTCCTCGGGATAACGGTGTCCGCCACCTCCCCCGCCCTGTCCACCACCGCCACCGCCGGGCCAACCCCCTCCGCCGCCACCACCTCCCGGCCAACCGCCTCCCATACCTCCCCAGCCGCCATGCCCGCCGCCGAAGCCGCCGTGATGTTCGTGCGGATGGTCGTCTTCCACCCCGGCGAAAAGAATCGAATACACGAGGGTATCGGCGCGCTGCGCTGCTTCGACCGCATCCTCGAGCGTCTTCTTGCTGCCGCGGTCGACGCCATCTGTGAGGACGAAAAGCGCCTTGCGCCCCTGCTGCTTGGCCATCAGCTCGTTCGATGCAAGATAGACTGCGTCGTAAAGCAAGGTGCCGGCGTGGCGCTGTCCGCCGTTTTCGTCGTCATCGGAAGTGTCGCGCGGTGAAGCATCCAAAAGCTGTAGGGCTGCCTGCAGCTTGGGCCGCGAAGTAGTCAGATCCTGCAGCAGCTCGACTTGGCGATCGAAGTGGATCAGGAAAGCGCGATCCTTATCGCCGAGCATGTGATCGAGAAACGTGTAGCTCGCCTTGCGCTCGTCATCAAGGACGCCGCGCTGGCTGTAGCTCGTGTCGACGAGCAAGCCAAGCGTGAGCGGCACGTCGGTGTCGCGCACAAAATGGCTGATCGTCTGCGGCCGTCCGTCTTCATCGAGCGCGAAGTCTTCCTTGTTAAGGTCAGCGACGATTTTCCCGTGCTTGTCGCGCACGGTCGCGTACACAGTGACCAGTTTCGTCTCGACGGAAATCTTCGACGGCGACTCGGGCGGCTGCTCGGCATGCTTTAGCTGGGGCAGCTGCGAGGGTTGCTGTGCCGGCTGGTCCGGTTGCTGCGGAGGCTGCTGGTTTTGTTGCTGCGCTTGCCGCGCCAGGGCGCTGCCGACCAGAATGATCGGCGCCGCCAAGAGCGCCAGCAAAACCCCGCGGCGTGCGCCGCGTCTGCGCCGGAGATTCGTCGGTTGAGCTGGGGCGTGCATTCGCATCAAGCGTAACAGAGAAGATTCCCGGATTGCAGACAAGGTTGCCCACCCCGGGGGCTACCGGGGCGAACGCGGGTACCGGCACAAAAGGCCGGGGCGAAATTCCAGGCGAAAACGCACCACCGCCTAACCCAAAGCACAAGGGAGGCTTAGCCACCACGCCCGCAATGGCTAATCGGGCACCTTAGTACCGTCGTCCAGTTGTGCCGTCCACCGGCGTCCGCTACGATTTTGCTGCGGTACTCTCATGCCCAGCGATTTACAAAAGCAGCTCACGACGCGGCGCCTGCGCATCCTCTGGATCGTGATGGGAGCGCTCCTGCTGCTTAGCGCTGCTCCCTTGTGGCTTTATCACCAGCGGGTGCTGAGCCTCAGCGAAGACAAGCTGCAGGACACCGAGCGCGTCCAGCAGAACCAGATTACGCGCTCGCTGGCCAGCGAAACGCTGCAGTTCGAGCAGAACATCCGCGAGCAGCTGCTCAGCCAGCGCCAGGTGCTCGCGCTGACCGGCTGGATTCAGGACGTCGACGATCCCAACCACTCGCCGCAAATGTCGCGCCTGCTGCAAAGCTTCATCGAAAATAATCCCAACATTTTGTATGTGACGGCGGTCGATCGAGAGGCCAAAGGGCAATCCGCCGGCAGTTTTGCCGCAGATCAAGACCCGTTCGTCGGCGCGGCCCTGAAGCGGGCGTTCACCTCGAGCATTCAAGGCTTCGATTCGATCAGCGAGCCATTCGCGCTCGGGCGTGACAATCATCCGGCGCTGGTGATGTCGGTGCCGCTGCTTTCCGACGGGCAGTTTGCGGGCATGTTTGCGGCAGTCGTTTCGCTGGACAAGCTGGAATCGCGATTGCGCGATGCGAGCGTGCGCGACCGCGTCGTGTACATCGTGAACGCGCACGGCCAAATCGTGGCGTACCCGAACACGCGCGATATGGTTCCCGGGCGGGATGTGACTTCCACATCTCCGCTGGTCAAGCAAGTAGTGGAGCTGCCGCAGGATTTGCGAGCCACTCAGACCACGAACTTCCGGCTGCCGGGCGTCGACAAGCGTCACGCGATCGAAATGATCGGCACGTACAGCACGATTCCGGAGCTGCGCTGGGCGGTGATCGCGCAGCGCAGTCTTGATGACGCGCGCATCGACGCAGGCGTCTCCGAATTGACGGCCGAGGCTCTGCGCTTCGTCGTCGGCGTGATGTTCGCGTCGCTGATCATCGGGTACGCATTCGCGGTGGGAATTACGCGGCCAATTCGCAGCCTGGTGGAGTCGACGCGCGCGATCAGCCGCGCGGAATTCCACGAGCGGGTCGAGGTGCGCGGCGCGGCCGAAATCAGCGAGCTCGCGGAAACGTTCAACAGCATGGCCGGGCACATCGAGCAGTACGTCGATCAGCTCAAGGCGGCCGCGGATCAGAATCGCGAGCTCTTCCTCGGGTCGATCCGCATGCTCGCCGCAGCCATCGACGAAAAGGACCCGTACACGCGCGGCCATTCCGGGCGCGTGGCGAAATATTCGATCATTCTCGGCGATGGGCTTGGCTTGAGCGCGGAAGATCTCGACCGCCTGCGCATCGCGGCGCTACTGCACGACGTGGGCAAGATCGGCGTCGACGACCGCGTGCTGAAAAAGCCCGGCAAGCTGACCGACGAAGAATTCGAATTGATGAAGCAGCACACCGTGAAAGGCGCGAACATCATGCGCCCCGTCTCGCAGCTCAAGGATATGCTGCCCGGCATCGAGCTCCACCACGAGCGCATGGATGGCCAGGGCTATCCCTACGGCCTTTCCGGCGACCAGATTCCGATCATGGCGCGAATCATCGCCGTCGCGGACACGTTTGACGCAATCACCACGAATCGCCCGTATCAATCGGCGATGGACCTCGAATACGCGCTCGAACGCATCCGCTCGCTCGCGATCACACGCTTCGACCCCAAAGTGGTCGAAGCGCTCGAATCCGCGATCCACGGCGGGCGCCTGCGGCTCACCGCCAGCCTCGTCGAAGTCTGACGATCCGATGAGGATCGTCAGTCCCGAGCGAAAGCAAGGGACCTCTCCTCCGAACATCCTCCGAACGACGTCCGTAGAAAACCGGATTTTCACGCCGTGCGGCTAGCGCCATAACTACAGCAGGGAGCTTGTTCTCGTCGGGCGGTTAAATCGGGCTAAATTGTCGTTAAAAGCCCCAAAAGGGAGGGTTTTGCCACCATGATCCATCGGCTCACTCCTAAAGAGAAGACCCAGAAGGCTTTCCGCGCTTACCTCGACCTGCTGGACACGGCGGACTGGCTGAAAAAAGAGCTTCGCATGCCGCTCGAGGCGTTTGACCTGACGATGCCCGGCTTTCGCTTGATGGAGCTGGTCAACCGCGAGGGAGCGCAAAAGATCGTGGATGTGGCCGACAAGAGCGGCGTGACACGGCAGGCGACGGACGATTTGATCGCACGACTCGAAAGGCGAGATTGGGTGCGGAGGGCGGTCGTGAGGTTGCCGCCGGTGGAATTCAAGCGAAGCCATCTTTCGAAAGGCAGAGAAGACGGGACTCGGGTCGGCCGGCGGGTTCAGGTGGTCGGATTGACTCGGCTCGGGAAGAGATTCATGAAAGATGTGCTGCCGAGGCATTCGAAGCTGGTGAAGTCACTGCTGCGGGTGCTGGACGCGCGCGAGCAGGACACGCTGAGCCGGATTTGTCGGAAGCTGCGCGAGGGCGACGTGATGAAATTTGTGAAGGAGATTACGATGGAGCGCGAAGGAGAATAGCAGAGTTTGGAAGTTGAGGGTTGAGAAAATGCGATCAGACACACGACCGCCCATAAGGCAATGATCGTCTTCCAGGAATGCTCAAAGTTTATGAGGCGAAAGATCACGATGTTTCTCGCTCCTGCCCACCACTACCTGTATTTGCTTCGCAATTGCGGAAAATCCAACTGACGAAAGCCAAGCTGATAAACAACCCAAGCCAAGGCTGCCAATGTCAATCCAACTGCCGCGACCAGCAGGGAAGACCCAACCGGCAAAACGCCGTTGAGCATCTTCTCGACCGGTGAGGTCCGGGTGTAAATACCGCGGCTCCAAAAGAGGCGCGCGATAATCTCAGGCGTGGCAATCAGGGTCGCCACCAAGAGCAATCTCAGCCACAACCAGCGCGGGTGACGCCACCCCGGAACAAGCTCCGCGATCACGCTTAGCGCCAGCAAAAGGTAGCCTGCGATCAGAAAGTCGATTACGGCAATCCTCGCCGGCTGATGCCGGAAGTATGGCTGAAAGAAAGATCCTGCCATGTAGGACAAAAGACGAGCGCCCACAATCAGCGCGAACAGCAGCGAACGGGCTACCGGTTCGGAGAGCAGCCACCGATTTTGACTTCGCAGACGCCAGACTTCACCACCGATTGACCACATCGCAAAGATTGCGCCGAGGAACGGGAGACCCAGAGCGCCGGTAAACGCCAACACGGCGAAAATCATCACAAAGTCCGGCCGGAAAAGCGCGCGCAAAACGGGCAGCCAAGGGATTCCCGGCAGCCAGCGGCTAGTTCCCGAGGCCTTTGGAGACTCCGGATTTTCCGGAGCAAGCTGCATCGAGCGAGGGGCGAGAATGAGGATTCTCAGGAGCAAAGCGCAACTGCCCAGCACGCAAATCATCAACGTGGTGCGAGGGGAAATTTCGTCGTCGTATATGATTGCGAGTCCCACGATCCCGACAACCCCTGTTTGCCACCATCTTGGCGGCGCGAACTGCTGCACGTGCGAGGATTGAATGCAAAATACGCCGAGGGTGAGGATCGCGCCGATTTCGACGAAGAAAATGTTGGCGTCCCGCCTGGTCATGCCCGAGGGAAGTGGGGAAGTCGCGAGAATGACCGACAGAGGCGCCCACACGAGCGTCAAATCGGAAACCAGCCTTGCCAAGAAAAAATCCCACCCGCGGATTGGCAAGGCAGCGGCGAACTCCGTGCAGCGTCGCCCGCGGCCGCTCCCATTCAGGAGCAGCAAGATCGCCAGGATCGCAAACAAAATGGTTTCTACGTAGCCGAGCCAGTCGCCAACGGCAATAGCAGCGCAGAGTCCTGCCACGACTACCCACGAAAGATAATCCCGCTTAATGAGTTGGTAGATCACGTTTCTTGGCGGACCGGTTGAAGAATCACGAAAGGTCGTCGCTTTGCTTGCCTCCCAAGAGTTCCACGAAGAAATCTTCCAAGTTCATGCGCTCGCAGCGGACTCCGTCCGAGCCGAGGGATTGTTCCAGCCGCGCCTTTACCTGCTCCGGGGAACCCTGAAAAACGACGTGCCAATTGGCGTAGTACATGCGCGTGCCGAGGCATCCCGGCTCTTTTTTCAACAGATCCGGGTCGGGCAGCGAATGAACCGGCACCACCGCCAGGCAATATTCCTCGCGCAGGCGGTCCACGGTTGAGTCAAGCCGCACCTTTCCTCCGTCCAGCATGACCGCGCGGCTGCCGAGCCGTTCGATGTCGTTCATATAGTGAGAGGAGTAGAGGATTGTCGCTCCCGCGCAATTGAGAAACTGGATTGCGACTTCCAGGAATTCACGGCGCGCGGCTGGATCGAGGCCGGCGGCAGGTTCATCCAGGACGAGCAATTCGGGCCGGTGGCAGACGGCGCAAAGAAGGGCTACGGCCCGAGCTTGCCCCTTGCTGAGGCCTAAAATCTTGCTGTTCGTGTGGAGGCCGAACCGATCGAGAATTTCGCGCTCCAGTGTATCGTCCCAGCGCCGAAACAGATAGCGGTGGAAGGCGATCAACTCCGCGATCGATGAAGTGCGCGGTAGCACCTGCTCTTCAGCAACGTAGCCAATGCGTTTCTTGACCTCAACCGCTCGTTCGTTGGGCGACGAACCGAACACGCGGACTGAACCAGCTTGCGGGAAAAGCATGCCCATGGCGATATGGATCAACGTGGTCTTGCCCGAGCCGTTTCGACCCAACAGTCCCACGACCTCGCCCTCCGCGACGGAAAAGGTGACACCATCCAGGATGGGAACGCCGCGTACGTACGCCCTGACCACGTTCAGAAACTCCAAGACGCTGTTCACGCCCCCTCCTTGGTCGCTGCACGGCCGGCAGCCGTATGCGCCCCTTGAAACAATTCGTCTTCCGCGTTCCTGAGAATCCCGATCACGTCGTCCAGATCGAGGCCAACCATGTATGCCAGCGACAGCAATTTGCGGGCTGCCGCGTCGATTTGTTCGCGCTGGTCCGCCATTTTCAATTTGGGCAGTCTGCTGCAAACGAAAGTGCCGCGCCCGCGCTGGGTCTCCAGAAAACCGAGCGATTCCAACTCGTCGTACGCTTTCTTGACGGTCAAAGGCGCAATGACCAGTTCCTCGGCCAGTTCCCGATGGGAGGGCAATTTTTCGCCGGGGTGAAGCCGCCCTACCGCGAGGGCTTCGGTAATTTGGCCCATGATCTGGCGGTAGATGGGCAGCTCGTTTCCCGCGTGGACCAGAATCTGCATACCTGCGATATATAACACCATATCGCTAGAGCATCAAGTTTTTTTGAGCGTTTGTTTCTGTCGGGAGCTAGTACAACCGGAAATGCCCCTGAGTTTCGCCTCCCGATAGTTCCTCGAGTGGCTTCTCCTTTGTCGGCACGCGGTTTTGAAACATTCTTGGTGGCGCACCTACGGCGCTCGTGTGATTCGATCTCTACGTTTTCCCAGCCCTTCCGGGCTGGGCTAAATTTGTGCCGCGCGTCCCGCGCTTAAGATGCCGGGCTGCCCTTCCTTGGTCCGGGTGAGGTGGCGCTACGTTTGAGGCGAGAAGAATCGCCCGCTTGCCCGTCCTATGTCAGGTTAAAAAAGCAGGCGGCCCGCTACAGAGGCAAACCGCCTGTCTCCCGGGCCACGCGCCCAAACTCTAAAGAACAAGGCCAACGCTTCCGGGCTGAAGAACCCGGCGTTACGTTTAATTCCAAAAGCTGCCGGCCTGCCCGTCCTATGTCAGGTTAAAAAGGCCGCCGGTACGAGGGCAATCCCGCGCGCCCCGAAGAGCACAGACAGGATTGTGTAAAGTTCCAGGACATACCTTACACAGTGTTATCAGGACATCCTTTACACTTTGCAGCCCTTCCGGGCTGGGCTAACTGTGCCGCGCGTCCCGCGCGCGAGCCGAGATCCCTGCCTCGACGCCGAAGCCGGTGGCGCAGGCTTCGCTCCCATTCACAGGCCCCAGGACTTGCGCCAGCTCAGCGGCGTGTCGAAGCCGGCGAGCGAGGCGTAGAGGCTCCACTGA
>Ga0335075_10012525_pt1 | contig 12804 bp, 11 predicted proteins | sample Lox_Sample_24_FD_206723 | JGI IMG/M metagenome (GOLD analysis project Ga0335075, IMG submission 206723) | Soil microbial communities from Loxahatchee National Wildlife Refuge, Florida, United States - Lox_Sample_2.4 | ecosystem: Environmental > Terrestrial > Soil > Wetlands | place: USA... | reverse complement strand
GCTGTTCTTCCCGCAGCATTTCCTCGGCCTCGCCGGGATGCCGCGGCGCATCCCGGACTATGCGGTGCAGTTCGCCGACTGGAACATGGTGTCCTCGATCGGCGGCTTCGCCTTCGGCCTGTCGCAGTTCCTCTTCCCCTATCTCATCTGGAAGTGCGTCCGCTCCGGCAAGCCGGTGGAGGGCACCAGGGCGTGGGAGGGCGCGCGCGGCCTCGAGTGGGAGCTGCCTTCGCCAGCGCCGTATCACTCCTGGACGACTCCGCCGACGGAGGCGATGATCGCCCGCGGCGCAGCGCACTGAGCGATATCGCACGCGAATGCAGATGACCAGTTCATCGGAGCAGGCGATCCCGATGCGGCAGGACGACGCCGAGCGGCGCAAGCGAGTCCGACGCACCACCCTCGTGGTGACACTCGTCGTACTCGCCTTTTACTTCGGCTTCATCGCCATGATGCTGTACCGCGCCACCCGATGAACGAGCGCCCGCCACGTAGGCACATGGATGTGCCCCGCCGCCGAAGGTGGCGGAGGCTCGGGCAAAAACCACGCTTGTTGCCCGAGGCGCGCTGGGCCGGGCAGGAGCCCGGATCCAGCGCTTCACACTAAAGGTCACGACATGGCATCAGACGCACACGCTCCCGACAGCCAGCACTACTACATTCCGCACGGTAGCCCCTGGCCGATCGTCGCCGCGATCGCGCTTTTCACCCTGATGTGGGGTGCCGTCGCCTTCCTGGACAACTGGGTGGGCGCGTGGGTGTTCCTGCCGGGGCCGCTGCTGCTGCTGTTCATGTTCGCCGGCTGGTTCCACACCGTCATCGGCGAGAACCAGCTCGGCATCTACAACACCCAGGTGGACCGCTCCTTCCGCATGGGGATGTTGTGGTTCATCTTCTCCGAGGTGATGTTCTTCGGCGCCTTCTTCGGCGCTCTCTTCTACGCGCGCGTCCTCGCGGTGCCGTGGCTCGGCGGCGCCGGCTACAGAGCCATGACCAACCTCATCCTCTGGCCGCGCTATGAGGCCGCGTGGCCGACCAACGGGCCGGGGCAGGTCGGCGGCGCCAGCTTCGAGGCGATGAGCGCCTATGGCATCGCCGCCATCAACACACTGATCCTGCTGACGAGCGGCCTCACCGTCACGATCGCCCACCATGCGCTGCGTGCGGGCAATCGCGGCCGCCTCAAGCTCTTCCTGGCGCTGACCTTCATACTCGGGTTCTCGTTCGTCGCGATGCAGGGACACGAGTACTACGATGCCTATACGAAGATGAACCTGCGTCTGACGACGGGCATCTACGGCTCCACGTTCTTCATGCTCACCGGCTTCCACGGCCTGCACGTGACCATCGGCGCCATCATGCTGGTGGTGGTATGGCTGCGGGTGCTGCGCGGGCATTTCACTCCGCGACAGCACTTCGCGTTCGAGGCCGTATCCTGGTACTGGCACTTCGTCGACGTGGTCTGGCTCGGCCTCTTCATCTTCGTCTACTGGCTGTAGTCGTAGATGAGGAGAGTCAGGCACATGGATGTGCCCCGCCGCCGCAGGTGGCGGAGGTCGCGAGCAAAAACCGCGCTTTTGCTCGCGACCGCGCTGGGCCGGGCAGGAGCCCGGATCCAGCGCTTAACGAGGAATGACGCCGTGGGGTGTGATCAGCCCGGCGTACCAGGCGATCATGATCAGCGCGAAGAGCGCCAGTGACAGCGCGATACGGACCGTCAGCGCGCGTACCAGTTTGGCGGAATCCTGCTCCCTGCCGCGGGAGAGGTGATACAACGCCGAGCCGAGGCTCGCCACGATGGCGGCGAGGGCAACGAGCACGACGATTCGAATGATCTCCGGCATGGCAGCGTCCAGTCTACCCGCAAAGCAAGCCCCGTACCCATGCGCCTGAGCTTCGGCACCCGGCGCTTCTCGCCGTCGCCGGGTCCAACGATCCTGATGTTCGTGTTGTGCGTGCTGTTCATCGCGCTCGGACGCTGGCAGTGGCGGCGCGGGAACCTGCACGCGGCGGAGCATGCGAGCTTCGAGCGCGGCGCCCGCGAGGTGCTCGCGCTGGGGACGAGACCGCTGACGCAGGTCCCCACTGATCAGCGCGTGAGCGTCACCGGTACCTATGATTCGGCGCACCAGTTCCTCATCGACAACATGAGCTATAACGACGTCGACGGCTATCAGGTGTTGACGCCGCTCGAGCGCCCGGGCGGGGCGACGGTACTGGTCAACCGCGGCTGGGTGCCGTTCCTCGGCAGCCGCGCCGACCTGCCGGACATCGACGTCAAGAGCACAGGGGCCGTGACTGTCAGCGGGCGTGTGGGCAACCTGCCGGTCGCCGGTTTGGCGCTGGGCCGTGCGCCTCCGCCCGACAGCGGCCCGTGGCCCAGGGTGACGAGCTTTCCGAGCATGGCGCAGCTGAGCGCCGTCCTCGGCCAGCCGCTCGAGCCGCGCGTCATCCTGCTCGATCCGCAGGATCCCGAGGGCTACGTGCGCGACTGGCGTCCGCCCGGCATCCCCGCAATGCAGAACTTCGCCTATGCCTTCGAGTGGTGGTGCTTCGCGATTGCGGCGCTGGTGATGTGGGTGGTCCTCAGCACCCGCAAGCCCAAGGAGGGCGCGTGAGCGATGCCGGCGTGCGCGAGCTGCGCTACCGCAACCTGCGGATGCTAGCCGCGCTGGCGGCCCTCTTCTTCATGCCGCTTCTCGCCTCGTACTGGCTCTACTACGGCGTGGGCTGGCGGCCGTCCGGGCGGATAAACCACGGCGAGCTCATCCAGCCGCCGCGCCCGCTGCCGCGGCCAGAGCTGCCGCGCGTTGCAGTCGGCGGAGATACCGCAGGTGAGCTGCCAGGGACCGATCCGGCTCTTTTCCGCGGCGCGTGGTCGCTGGTCTACATCGGGGACGGAAGCTGCGATGCCTCCTGCCGCGGAACGCTCTATGTCATGCGGCAGACACGGCTCGCGCTCGGCACGGACCAGACGCGCCTCGCGCGGGTCTTCCTGGTCACTGCGAATTGCTGCGCCAAGGACTATCTGGCGCACGAGCACGCCGGAATGACGGTCCTCGATGCGAGCGGCGCTGCGGCCAGGCCCCTGCTCAGCCTGTTCCCACCGGTGGACCGGGAGCACACGCTGTTCGTGGTCGATCCCCTCGGTAATCTGATGATGCGCTACGATGTCCGGCGCGACCCACGTGGCCTGCTGGTGGATCTGAAGAGATTGCTCGAGCTGTCTCAGATCGGCTGAGGTGGCCCCGGACCCGCCGATCGATTCAGGAGATAGCTTGTCCCAGATGCCCATCGACCGCTGGCTGCGCGGCCTCGCGCTCCTCGGAGCGCTGCTGTGTTTCGGCGTCGTCGTGCTCGGGGCGTACGTGCGGCTCACGGACGCCGGCCTGGGCTGCCCGGACTGGCCGGGATGCTATGGTCACGTCAGCCCGCTGGGTGCGGAGGACAGCCCCGGCAGCCAGGCGAAGTTTCCGGGCAGACCCCTGCAAACCGGAAAGGCGTGGCACGAGATGATTCACCGCTATGCCGCGGGCACGCTCGCCTGTGTCATCACCCTGATCGCGGCCCTGGCGATCGCCGCCCGCAAACCCAAGGTCGTGGGGACAGGATTCGCGCTGCTGCTCTTCGCCACGGTGATCGTGCAGGCCATCCTGGGCATGCTGACCGTGACCTGGCTGTTGAAACCCCTCATCGTGACGCTGCATCTGATCTTCGGCATGACCACACTCGGCCTCCTGTGGTGGCTATGGCTGAGATTGCAACAGCGTCCTCACGGATCGGTTCAGCTGCATATCGTGCCGGAGCACGGGGCCACGCGGTGGGCCAGCGCCGCGTCCGCGGCGCGAATCGCATACTGGCTCGCAGTCCTCGGGGTGATTGCGCTGGCGGTCCAATTCTTTCTGGGCGGTTGGACCAGCGCCAACTATGCCGCCGTTGCGTGCCCCGACTTCCCGACCTGTCAGGGCGCGTGGTGGCCGCATGCCGACTTCCGCCATGCGTTCGTGCTCTGGCGCGGACTCTGGATCAATTATGAGGGTGGCGTTCTGGCGAACCCGGCGCGTGTCGCGATTCACCTGGTCCATAGGCTCGGCGCGCTGACGGTGACGCTCATATTCCTCGCCGCATCATTCTTCGTCATCAGCCAGCCCGCGCTCGCCCCGGCGCGTCCGCGCGCTTACCTCGTGCTGGCTGCGCTCGGCCTGCAGCTCGTGATCGGCATCTCCATGGTGCTACGGACATTTCCGCTTTGGCTGACCACCGCACATACGGCCGGCGCGGCGCTGCTCCTCATGGCGATCCTCGCGCTGACGGCGAAGTTGCTGGTCCTGCGCGCAGTGCGCACGGCTTGACGGAAGAGAGCTGGCGGTGGCAACAACCTCGGAATACGCAGCAACCGCGCCGCCGATCTGGCGGAGCTACTACGAGCTGACCAAGCCGAAGGTCGTGGCGCTCATCACGTTCACGGCGATAGTGGGCACGCTGCTCGCAAGCCCTGGCTGGCCACCGCTGCGGGCGCTCATCTGGGGAACGCTCGGTATCGCACTGGCCGCGGGATGCGCCGCCGCCATCAATCACGTCCTCGACCGCCGCTATGACGAGCAGATGGGGCGCACCCAGTCGCGCCCGCTGCCGACCCGTCAGCTCACGGAACAGCGGGCGCTGATCTTCGCCGCGGTGCTGGGCATCGTCGCGATGACCATTCTCGCGTTCCTCGTCAATCTGCTGACGGCGGCGCTGACTTTCGTATCGCTGATCGGGTACGCGGTGATCTACACCGTGTGGCTGAAGCACGCCACATCGCAGAACATCGTGATCGGCGGGGCGGCGGGCGCGGCGCCGCCCGTTCTCGGCTGGGCCGCGGTCACCAACCACATCGATCCCAACGCGTTGCTCCTCTTCCTCATCATCTTCGCGTGGACGCCGCCGCACTTCTGGGCGCTGGCGATCGCGCGCAAGGACGAGTACGCGCGCGCCGGCATCCCGATGCTACCGGTGACTCACGGAGTGGAGCACACGCGGTTGCACGTCCTGCTCTACACCGTGCTGCTCACCGTCATAACGGTGATGCCTTTTCTGACCCGAATGAGCGGCATCATCTATCTGGCCGCCGCGCTGCTGCTTAATGCGCGCTTCCTGTACTTCGCGCTGGCGCTGAAGCTCAGCGGCCGGCAGGAGCTGCCGATGCGCGTTTTCCGCTACTCCGTCAAGTATCTGATGTGGCTGTTTGTGGCATTGCTCGTGGACCACTATCTTTGATTGGCGCAAATCGCTCCCGGCGATTTGCGCGGGCCAGCCCAATGACAGGGATTGACCCCGCGGCCCAGGGAGCGGCCCTGGGCCGCTTGATTAGTTGCTTTCGACATTACTTGCTTTCGACGTGACGCCGGAGCATGACCTGCCAGGACGACAGGCGCCGGTCCTCGAGCAGCAGCATCCCCGTCGATTCGTAGTTATCGTCGTCGAGGCGACGCAGATGGTCCGCGCCGTGGTAGCCGGCCGACTCCGAGCGATAGACCGAGAGAATCGAGCTGCCGATGACCGAGAACGTACCCTGGAGCTTGCCGAGGGTCGCATTCTCCGAGCTCCACTTGATCGCCGCCCCCTCCCGGCTCGGCAGCTGGATCCAGTAGGCATTCACGAACTCCACCGGCGGGGAGCCCAGCACCTTCAGAGAGCCTGAGAGCAGCCAGCATTCGGTGCGGTGGGCCACTTCCGTGCGGCATTCCGCCGGCAGCGGCTGGCCATCCGCGCACCAGAACGTGCCGCTGCCCGTCCAGAGAGCCGGCTGGAAAAGATAGGTGTGGGACATCGATGGACTTCCCGCGCCGTGGACGTGACCTGGCCATTATCCCTCGGCCGGCGCGCGGGCGCATGTTGCACCGCAGCAACAATCAGGATGCCCTTATGGGCAGCTCCCGGCCGGAAGGGCCCCACAGGAGCCGCGGACGATCAGGCGGGGAGGCAAGGTCACGCATTGCGCCGGCTGGCCCCCGATCAGGCGAACGAGGGTCTGCACCAGTAAATCGCCGGCCCGCTTGGTGTCCTGTGCCACGGTAGTCAGGCCGGGCCGGGTGAAGGCGCCCATGGGGATGCCGTCGAACCCCACCACCGCGACGTCCTCGGGTATCCGCCGCCCGGCCGCAGCAAGTGCCGTCATGGCGCCGATGGCGATCAGATCGCTGGCGCCGAAGACCGCATCAAACGGGACCTTGCGCTCGAGCAGCGCCTGCATGGCTTCGTAGCCGGAGGCCTCCGTCGAAATCGAACCAACCTGAAGCCGGGGATCCGCGTTCAAGCCGGCCAGCGCCAGAGTTGCGCGGTAACCGTGGTAACGCTCGAGCATCTCGGGCGAGGATGCCGCGACCTCGCCCAGAAACGCGATCTGCCGGTGCCCGAGGCGCAGCAAATGCTCGGTCGCAAGCCGTCCGCCGAAAACGTTGTCACACCCAATGGAAACACCGGGCTGGTCTGCAAGCACAGGGCCCCAGCGAACGAGGTGCGCGCCTCGCTCGATCAGCGGCTGCAGGCGGCTGCGATGCACGACGTAGTCGCCGTAGCCGAGGAGAATGATGCCGTCGGCCTTGTGGCTGTCTTCGTAGTCCGCATGCCAATCGCGCAGCAGGTCCTGGAACGAGACCAGCAGGTCATAGCCATGGCGCGAGCAGGTGCGGATGATCGAGCCCAGCATCGAATGAAAGAAGGGATTGATCGCCGAATCGTCGGCAGTCGGGTCTTCGAAGAAAAGCAAGGCTAGCGTCCCGGAGTGACGCAGACGCAGGTTGGATGCGTTCTTGTCGACGTGATAATTGAGTTGGCGCGCCACTTCGAGCACGCGCTCACGGGTGCACGCGCTGACCATCGGGTCCGCGCGCAGGGCGCGCGACACGGTCGACTGCGAGACACCGGCCAGATGCGCGATGTCCAATGAATTGGGCCTGCGTCGCTTGTCACGCATGACCGGAGCCACCCCCTCAATCTCTATATTCGTGTGGCTGCGCCTAGTCTACGCCATGGAACGCGGCTGACCAACGCCCTACTCGTTGCCCGCCTGCAACAGACCGAAGAAGACACCGTGCGCCGGCAGCTCCAGGCTGCGTCCGGACATCGATCCTGCGCTCAGGCCGTGGTCCTCCAGGGGAGTGACGGGCCCGAGCGCCGGCAAGGTACCGATCTGGGGTCGATCGGACAGGTTGAAGACCACCAGAACGGATTGGGAGTCGAGCGTGCGGGTAAAGGCCAGCAGCGGCTCCGGCAGCTCGATGAACTCGATGCCGCCCTGGCAGAGAGCGGGTTGGCGCCGACGCCAGCGCAAAAAACGGCGGAACGCATTGAGTGGCGAGGCGGGGTCCGTCTCCTGCCGGGACACGGCGAGCGGCAAGTGCTCCGGCGGCACGGGCAGCCACGGTGTACCGGTGGTAAAGCCCGCGTCCAGCGTATCGCGCCAGGGCATGGGAGTGCGGCAGCCGTCCCGTCCCTTGAAGTTGGGCCAGAACGTGATGCCGTATGGGTCGCGGAGCGCCTCGAACGGCAGTCCCGCCTCCGGCAAGCCGAGCTCCTCGCCCTGATAGACGCAGACCGATCCGCGCAGCGAGCAGACCATGGCGCTCAGCATGCTGGACATCCCGGGTGAAGCGGCGGCCCCGCCCCAGCGGGTCATGACCCGGGCGACGTCGTGGTTGGAGATGGTCCAGCAGGGCCAGCCGTGCGGCATCTGGCGCTCGAGGCTCTCGACCGTGCCGCGGATGTGGGCGGCGCCGTATTTCTCGGTCAGCAGCTCGAAGCTATACGCCATGTGCAGCCGTGTCTCGCCGATGTATTCCGCCATCGTCGCGAGCGAATCCTCGGCGGAAATCTCGCCGAGCCCCACGGCGCCGGGATAGCGGTCGAGCAGCCGGCGCAGCTCCGTCAGGAAGCCGAGATTCTCCGGCTGGGTATTGTTGTACCAGTGATATTGATACGCATACGGATTGTCGGCGCTGAAACCGCGGCCGTTGCGAAGCTCCGCGGGCTTCGGCGGGTTGTTGCGCAACTGCCGGTCGTGGTAGCAGAAGTTGATCGCATCGAGCCGCACGCCATCGACGCCGCGCGCGAGCCAGAACTCCAGGTTCTGCAGCATCGCCTCCGGCACCTGCGGGTTGTGGAAATTGAGGTCCGGCTGCGAGTCGAGGAAGTTGTGCAGGTAGTACTGCCGGCGGCGCGGTTCCCAGCGCCAGGCCGGGCCGCCGAAGATCGACTGCCAGTTGTTGGGCGGGCTGCCGTCGCCGGCCGCGTCCGCCCAGACGTACCAGTCGGCTTTGGGGTTGTCGCGGCTCGAGCGGCTCTCCAGGAACCAGGGGTGTTGCGACGAGGTGTGGCTCAGCACCTGATCGATCATGACCTTGAGCCCGCAAGCGTGCGCCTGCGCGACCAGCCGGTCGAAATCCGCGAGGTCGCCGAAGAGCGGATCGACGGCGCAAAAGTCAGCGATGTCGTAGCCGAAGTCAGTCATCGGTGACTTGAAGAACGGCGATACCCAGATCGCATCGACGCCGAGACCGCCGACATAATCCAGCCGCTCGACGATGCCCCTGAGGTCGCCGACGCCGTCGCCATTGCTGTCGAGGAAGCTGCGCGGATAGATCTGATAGATCACCGCGCCGCGCCACCAGGGAAATGCGCTCATGCTCTCGAGGTTCCGCCGCTGCTCCAAACTACTCTGACACAGAGAACCGCCGCAACGTCTGGAGCCGCATACGTATGCGAGACCGAATACGTATGCGATTCCTTGCATTCACGTCCCTCCCCTCGAATGATTTGCCATCCGTTTCTCAGCCTACGAGTCCCGGGGGGGTATCAAGTGATCAGACGCAAGCGCAACATCCTCGAGATGGCGGTCGCCACGGCAATCTTCGGTGCTTGTGCGGCCGTTGCGATGCCCGTATCCGATGCCACGCAGGCCGCCGGCGACAACAGCAGCCAGTCGGCCTCCCAGAGCTCCGATCAGGACGTGAAACAGAGCAAGAAGGTCGCCAATGAGAACCTTCTGCAGCCCGTGGTGATCAGCGGCTTCGTCAGCAGCCTGCAGAACTCCATCGCGATCATGAAGAACTCCGACTCCATCGTGGAAGCGATCTCCGCCGAGGAGATCGGCAAGCTGCCCGGCTCCAGCATCGCCGATGCACTTGGCCGCCTGCCGGGTGTCGCCATGCAGGAGGTCAACGGCCGGCCGCAGGACATCACCTGTCACGGCATGGGGCCGGATTTCGTCACTACCACATTCAACGGCGCGCTGGAGACCAGCACCGGCAACAACCGCGGTGTCGAGTTCGATGTGTATCCGAGCAGCTGGTTCAAGACGATCGAAGTGAAAATGACCCCCGAGGCCAGCCTTTTCAATCAGGGCATGGCCTGCACGGTCGACCTGCAGACCATCGAGCCGCTCGACGAGAAAGGCCGCGAGTTTACCGTCAACGGCAATTACTCCTGGATGTCGCCGTCAACGCTGATGCCCGGCCCCGGCGTCAGCAACAATGGGCACGACGTCAATTTCATCTACACCGATCAGTTCTTCGACCACACCTTCGGGGTGAACTTCGGTGTCGACCTCTACAGATTGCCCGCGAACATCAACTACCAGGGGCCCTGGGGCTATCCCACGGAGAACGACAACCTGATCGTCGGCGGCTCGAAGAATTACAATTTCTCGGACACGCTGAACCGCGATGCCTATCTCGCGACTTTCGAGTTCCGTCCCTCGAGTGCCTATACCAGCACCGTGGATCTGACCTATTCGGACAGCAAAGAGCCCGAGCAGGCCAAGGGAGCCGAGTTGCCGCTCTTCGTGTATGGCAGTGCGGATCTGACGTCGGCGAACACGGTCAACGGATTCGATCAATCCGGCACGTTCAGCAACGTCTGGCCGGTCATTCGCAACGACTACAACAACTATTCGAATTACCAGTACAACGGCCTATGGCGCAATCATTTCAAATTTTCGGACAGTTGGACAGGCGACCTCGACGCAAACTACAACCGCGCCGAGCGCACTGACGTCTTCCTCGAGAGCTATTCCGGATTCGGATACGACGGGCCGGCCAACAGCAGCACCGTCCCGCAGCTGACCGGCAACTTCAATGAGGACCCCGACGGCCAGCTGAACGTCACCTCTCCTGACAGCCTGACCAACGCGGTATTGACCGATCCGCAGGGCTGGGGCGCAGGCGCGAACCTGGCGCAGGCCGGCTTCATCAACACGCCGCACACCGAGGACGAGCTCGCCAACGTGACAGCCTCGGCCACGCACTTTTTCAACAACAGTCCGATCTCCAGCGTCGCTTTCGGCGCCGACCACACGGAGCGTCAGAAGAGCTTCAACATCCGGCAGGACTTCCTGGTGCTGCCGGGCGGACCCAACGGCTGCCTGCTCCTGAGCTGCGGCGCCACGAAGAGCGCACCGATCCCGGCGAGCGCGATCGAGGGCACCACGGACGCGCTCGGCTGGATGGGCCTTGGCCCGGAGGTGCTGTACAACCCGTTCGCGCTGCTAGCCAGCGGCCAGCTGGTCGAATACCCGACGTTCATGTCATCGCTGCCCATTCCGCCCAACTGGATAGTGAGGGAGGGCGACTCCGACGGTTATGTGGAGTTCAACATCGACACGACTCTGGGCAGCAACGTCGGCCTGCGAGGCAACTTCGGCGTACAGGTCGCCCACACTTCGCAGGATTCCGTCGGCGCGCGGCCCGCTGCCGGCGCATCGACCGGTGGCTCGACGCCTACCATTCTCATCCCTCAGTTCGGCGGGACACAGTACACACGCGTTCTGCCCAGCCTGAACCTGGTGTTCTCGTTCCCGGGCGATAACGACGTCCGTGCCAGCGTCGCGCGCACGATGACTCGCCCCTTGATGGAAAATCTGAATGACAGCCAGGTGGTGAGCGGCAACGTCACCCAGCTTTCGGGTACCAACCCCAGCCTGGGGTATTTCAGTGCCACCGGCGGCAATCCTCAGTTGCTGCCGTACATGTCGACGAATTACAACATGAGCCTCGAGCACTACTTCCAAGGAATGACGGACTTGAACTGTTCGGGGAGCCTGAAGGGCTCGGAGTTGTGCCTGAACCGCACAGGTTACGTGCAGTTCTCCGGGTACTATCTCAAGCTCACGGACTACGTCAACCCCAGCCTCGGGACTTTGACGAACTTTGCGCCGTTTGTGAGCTCGTACTTGACACCTACACAGGCGTCGTCGCTTGGCACGACGTATGGCTTCTCGGCCATTCCGCAAAACAACGGCGTCGGGCACATAGAGGGGCTGCAGCTTGCGACCAACCTCCCTCTCGGCGACCTCACGCGCTACCTGCACGACTTCGGTGTGCTGGCCAGCGCCAACCGCACCCTCAGTCACGTGGTCTATGGAGACGATACGACGTCGACCACCATCGAAGGCCTGTCGAAGTGGGTGGAGCAGTACACCCTGTACTTCCAGCACGGCGGGTTGCAGGCCAGCGTGAGCGACAGCCAGCGCACCAGCTTCCTCGGCCAGGCGTTCGGCATCAGCGCATCCGAGGTCTACGACTACTTCAGGGGTACCAGCTCCGTCGACGCCCAGTTGAGCTATACGTTCTTTTCCGGAAGGTTGAATGGACTGACGTTGAGTGCGACGGGGACCAACCTCGGGGGTACCGGCGAAGCGGCGTATCAGAATGGTGATCCCCGCCAGGTCATTTCGTTTGAGCGCTTGAACCGGCTCTTCAGCGTCGGCTTCTCTTATACCTTGCAGTAATCGACGCCTGAGACAGGAGACAGCAAATAGGCCCCGCCGCTCGCACCGGCGGGGCTTTCTTTTTGGGCGCGTGTGATACCGTGCGACCGTGAGCGACCTGCGTATCAGGCGTGTGGTGATAGTCGGCGGCGGCACGGCCGGATGGATGACTGCAGCCCTCTTCAGCCGCGCCATGAGCGATAGCCTGGATATTCACGTTGTGGAGTCGGACGCCATCGGCACCGTCGGCGTCGGTGAGTCCACCATCCCTCAGATCCGCAACGTTAACCAGTTTCTCGGCATCGACGAGGATGCGATGCTCCGCGCCAGCAGCGGGACGTTCAAGCTCGGTATCCAGTACAACGATTGGGTGCGGCCGGGGCACAGCTATATGCATGCGTTCGGCGATGTCGGCCTGCCGCTGGGACCGCTGCCCTTCCAGCAGTACTGGCTGCGCCGCAGGGCGGAGGGGGCGGCCGAGGACCTCGCAGCCTATTCGCTCAATGCTACCGCCGCCGGGGCCAACCGGATGGCTCGGCTCGAGAAGATCGGGACCAGTCCCATCGCGGGCATGAAGTACGCATTCCAATTCGACGCGTCGCTTTTTGGCCGCATGCTGCGTACGTATGCCGAGCAGCGCGGTGCGAAGAGAACCGAAGGGAAGATCGTCGAAGTGCGGCTGCGCGGTGAAGACGGGTTCATCGAGGCCGTGGTCCTGGAGTCCGGCGCGCGCCTCGAAGGCGATCTGTTCATCGACTGCTCCGGCTTTCGCGGCCTGCTGATCGAGGGTGCTCTGCAGAGCGGGTTCGAGGATTGGCGGGAGTGGCTGGCTTGCGATCGTGCACTGGCCGTGGGGAGCGCTCCCGCCTCACCGATGCGGCCCTACACCCAGGCAAATGCGCGGCCCGCCGGCTGGCAATGGCGGATACCGCTGCAGCACCGTACCGGCAACGGCCACGTGTACTGCAGCGAGTTCATGAGCGACGACGAGGCGACCGCGATCCTCCTGGGCTCTCTCGAGGGTGAGCCGCTGGGAGATCCGCGGCCGCTGCGCTTCA
>Ga0335075_10012524_pt1 | contig 12804 bp, 9 predicted proteins | sample Lox_Sample_24_FD_206723 | JGI IMG/M metagenome (GOLD analysis project Ga0335075, IMG submission 206723) | Soil microbial communities from Loxahatchee National Wildlife Refuge, Florida, United States - Lox_Sample_2.4 | ecosystem: Environmental > Terrestrial > Soil > Wetlands | place: USA: Florida... | reverse complement strand
GTGGACCCAGTCCACCGTGAAGTCGCGCCGCTTCTCCTGCGCCCGGCGGATGAACTCACCGCGCAGTTTGGCCCGGGTGGTCTGCGGGGGGATGGACTTGGCCTCGAAGATCTTCAGGTCCGTCGTCTCCCGGTCGACCGCGCCGCTCTTCTGCAGCAGGTAGTACAGGCCCCGGCCGCGGTGCACGTCGTGGTACGCCAGGTCAAGCTGGGCGATGCGCGGCGCCGAGAGCGGCAGGTCGTGCTTGGCCCGGTACCGCTCGATCAGCTGGAACTTGGTCACCCAGTCGATCTCGCGGGCGATCCGGTCCAGGTCGCCGTCCCCGATCGCGGACAGCGCCAGCTCCCACATCTCCAGCACGCGCTTGCTGATCGGGTCGAGGCCGTTCTTGTCGGTGAACTCCTTGGCCCGGTTCAGGTACTCCCACTGGATCTGCAGCGCGGACATCTCGCGGCCGTTGGCGAGCCTGACCCGGGACAGGCCGGTCATGTCGTGGCTGACCTCGCGGATCGCCCTGATCGGGTTGTCCAGCGTCATGTCCGGCAGGACCACGCCCGCCTCCACCATCCGCAGTACCAGGTCGGTCGCGCCGACCTTGAGCAGCATGGTGGTCTCGGACATGTTGGAGTCGCCGACGATCACGTGCAGCCGCCGGAACCGCTCGGCGTCGGCGTGCGGCTCGTCGCGCGTGTTGATGATCGGCCGTGAGCGGGTCGTGGCGCTGGATACGCCTTCCCAGATGTGCTCGGCCCGCTGGCTCACGCAGTAGACCGCACCGCGCGGCGTCTGCAGCACCTTGCCGGCCCCGCAGATGATCTGCCTGGTGACCAGGAAGGGGATCAGGATGTCGGCGAGCCTGCCGAACTCACCGTGCCTGCCGACGGAGTAGTTCTCGTGGCAGCCGTAGGAGTTGCCCGCGGAGTCGGTGTTGTTCTTGAACAGGTAGATGTCGCCGGCGATGCCCTCTTCGCGGAGCCGCTGGCCGGCGTCGACCAGGAGCCCTTCCACAATTCGCTCCCCGGCCTTGTCGTGGGCGACCAGGTCGACCACGTTGTCGCACTCGGGGGTGCAGTACTCGGGGTGGCTGCCCACGTCCAGGTACAGGCGTGCGCCATTACGGAGGAAGACATTGCTGCTGCGGCCCCACGACACGACACGGCGGAACAGGTAGCGAGCCACCTCGTCCGGTGACAGCCGCCGCTGTCCCCGGAAGGTACACGTAACGCCGTACTCGTTCTCGAGCCCGAATATCCGCCTGACCACCTTACGAGGCTACGTGCGACACCGTCTTCCTGTCACGGACGGACCCGGGCCGGGCCCCGGAGACCCGCCGACGCTGCCGTCCGGCGAGGCGATGACCTGCAGGTTCATGCCGTGCTTTTTGTGCTTGCCGGAACAGAACGGCCTGCCGCGGGCGACCCGGCCGACCGGGATGAGGGCGCCGTCGAGGATGACGCAGGCATGACCTGCTCTTTTAGCGTCCCGGACCGCCTGCCGGAGCTTCGTCACCCTGCCGGCGGGCCCGCCACTTCGCGTTCGATCCAGCGGCAGATTACGTCCACCACGTAGCCGCGTTCCTCGCGGCTCAGTTCCCGACCCTTGGGGATCTGATGCCAGCGCTCCAGGCAGCTGCGGCAGCAGGTGGCGGTGGCATGCTGGGCGACGAAAACGGGATGACCGCGGTACGGAGTCTGCTTGCCGTCGTTACGCGGCTCGGCGGGAGCGAGCCTCGTGGCGATCAGGTCCCGGGCGTGCAGCCGGATCGTGGACGGCCCGCGCAGTTCGGCGGTGACCCGGTCGCGGCCACGCAGGTGGAACTTCGCGCGGAACGGTTGCCGCGCGATGGCGTCCAGCTTGTCGTCGGGTGAGTCGGGCATCGGTCCGTTCAGCTAGCCCGGCTGGTGCCGTGGCGTAACGTTCAAGATCCTAAATGAGCTGCTGCCGATCCGGCGACGGGACCACCAGCTCATGGGCAGCTGCTGGACTTCCTGCCCGTGCTGCTCGCGCCTCGGCCAGAGTTGACCACCTCCCCAGGGGAGGCAAACCCCTATAACGACCATTCCGCGCATAGATAGAGCAATAATCTGAATAGGTCGGCCCGCTGGCGAGGGCAGTTTGCGTCGGCGGCCGGTCTCTGGCGGGGTGCCCGGAAGGGGCAACGGGGTGGCTGAACAACGGTCTGGCTTATCGTTTGGGGACTTCCTCAGGCAGCTGCGCGCTGGTGCCGGGTTGACGCAGAGGCAGCTAGCCGAGTCGGCGGGCCTGAGCGCACGGGCTATTAGCGATCTCGAGCGCGGCATTAACCTGACCGCGCGACGGGAGACGACGCGCTTGCTGGCTGACGCGCTGGGGCTGGCCGGTGAGCCGCGAGCGGTGTTCGAGGCGCGGGCGCGCGGCCGCCCTTCGGCCATCGCCCTCCAGGCATCGGGACCGGCCGCAATCCCATTGCCGGCCGGAATCCGCTCGCTGATCGGCCGCCAGAACGAGCTAACGACGCTGACCGGGCTGGTGAGAGCTTTGGCGGCTGGGCACGGCAGTTCGGTGCTGATCGAGGGCGAGCCAGGAATCGGCAAGTCCGCGCTGGTGTGGGCGGCTCTGGCCGAGGCGGCCGATGTGGGCTGTCAGGTGTTCTGGGGCGCCGGTGATGAGCTGGGGCAGGCATTGCCGCTGTTGCCGCTGCTTGATGGACTGCGGGTGCGGGAGGCGTCAGCGAATCCGCGGCGCAACGCGATCGTCCGCCTGCTGCGTGGCGAGATCGCCGCCGATCGCGGCACGGACGTGGCATCGATGCTGGCAGAGCTTCTGCTCGCGCTAGTGGCGGAGGAGTGCGCTGCGCAGCCGACGATCCTGGTCGTCGATGATCTCCAATGGGCAGATCAGGCCAGCATCACGCTGTGGGAGCGGCTGGCCAGGTCAGCACCTCAGGCACCGTTGCTGCTGGTCGGAATGATGCGCCCGGTGCCGAAGCGGGACGACCTGCGAGCGCCGCGGCGTGCGGTGGACGAGACCGCGCGGCTGCGGCTCACCGGGCTCACCGAAGCGGCGGTGGCGGACCTGGTCGCAGCCTTGGCCGGCGGCAGGCCCGACGACAAGCTGCTGCGGCTCGCCAGCAGCGCGGCGGGCAATCCGCTCTACCTCACCGAGCTGATCGCTGCCCTGACCCGCAGTTCTAGTGTGACCATTACCCGAGCGGGAAAGGCCAAGCTCACCAGCGGTTCCGCCCCAGGGTCCCTGTCGGCGGCCATCGCTGACCGCCTGGGCTTTGTTTCCCGGCCAGTGCGCGAGGTGCTGCGGGCCGCAGCCCTGCTCGGCATGGACTTCACGCTGCCGGACCTGGCAATCGTCCTGAGGCGCGCCGTGACGGAACTGATCCCGGCCGTCCACGAGGCGCGCGTCGCCGGAGTCCTGGCCGAGTCCGGCAACGGTCTCGCGTTCCGGCACCCGCTGATCCGTGCGGCGCTCTACGACGAGATCCCAGTCCCGGTCCGGGCTGCCTGGCACCGCGAGGCGGCGCACGCCCTCGCCGAGGCTGGTGCACCCGTTGACCGAGTAGCCCGGCAGCTCCTGCAGGCGGTCTGCGGAACGAACGGCACGGCTGAGCCGATGGACGAGTGGATGGTGAGCTGGCTGGCCCGCAGCGCTGAGCCGCTGACCGGCCAGGCACCACAGGTGGCGGCACAGCTCCTGCGCCAGGCCATCGCGGCCTACCCGGTCAGCGCGGCCCTGCATGACCGGTTGGCGGGCCGGCTCGCCGATGCTCTCTACCGGGTCGGGGATACGGCCGAGGCCGAGCAGATGGCCAGCCGAGCGCTCGCGTATGCCATAGAGCCTGACCTGGTCGTCGACCTGCACTGGACCCTGACCCAATGCCGCATGCGGTCAGGCCGGTTCGCAGAGTCCCTGGCCACGCTGGAGCAGGCCCTGGCATTGCCGGGGATCTCGGCCCGGCACCGGGCGCGGCTGCTGGTGCTCGCCGCCCGGACGTACAGCAACCTTGGCCAGGCCGAGAAGGCTGGCCAGGTCGCAGCCACCGCGCTCGCAGTGGCGTCGGAGGCGCGCGACAACTGGGCGACCGCCTGGGCGTTGCACGTACTGGCCATTGTGACCTCAGTGCAGACGGAGATGGCCGACGCGCTGCCGCTGTTCGACCGCGCGCTGACCGTGACCGAGGGCGACCCGGCCCTCACCGACCTGCGGCTGCTGCTGCAGATCAACAAGGCCGTCACGCTGGGCGACCTCGACCGGTACGAGGAGGCCCTGGCCACGGCCTGGCAGGCCCGGCGTCTGGCCGACCAGGTCGGCTCGGTCATACGGCTGATTCAGGCGCACTGTGCCCTCGGTCAACTGCTCTTTGACACCGGGCAATGGGACGAGGCCATGGCCGAGGTCGAGGCCCTGCACCACGACCTGAAGGAACCCATGGTGGCCTGCTGCGATCTCGGCATTGCCGCGGTGATCTGCTTCCATCGTGGCAAGATCGCCGCGGCGCGGCGCCACCTCGCCGCCGCCCGGCCCAGGAGCAAGCGGATCGGCAGCCGGGTCATCGGCCCGCTGGCCCTGGCCCGCAGCCTGGACCGCGAGCAGGCTGGTGCGCTGGCAGAAGCGCTGCACGCGCTGACCGCCGGGTTCGCTGACAGCACCGAAGAACTTGACGAAATCGAGGAACTGCTCGCGGATGCCGCCCGCCTGGCCATGAGGACCGGCGACCTGAACACCGCGGAGACCCTCGCCAGCCATGCTGCCGCCCTCGCCGCTGACTCGGCCATCCCGCATCGCCAGGCGAACGCGCTCTACTGCCGCGGCCTGCTCGACCACGACGCCACCCGGCTCCTCACCGCCGCGGAGCGCTATAGCCAAGCTTGCCGGCCGCTGCTATCCGCCAGCGCGCTAGAGGCCGCGGCCGCAGCATTCCTCAGCACCGGAGACCGCGGGCGGGCACGAGCCGCCTTAATCCGGGCCCTGGAGACCTATACCTCGCTGAGAGCCGCCACCGACATTGCCCGGCTCCAAGCCAGGCTTCGCACTGCTGAAATCCCCGAAGAAGCGACCTCATAACGGACCCATCGGCCCCCGCTGACGCCCGCGAACCGCCGAACGATCGTTGGCAGTCACTGCTCCCTGGCCCGGGCTAAGTTCCCGCCTCGATGAGCTTGTCCAAGGCCTCTCTGCCACTGATGCCGCTGCGGTCAGTGTCGACGACGCCGAGGATTAACGCGATCACGGTATCGGCGAAGATGCCGACGCCTTCCCAGCGGGAGGTTGGGTACTCCTCCGGCATGATCCGGTAGCGCAGCAGGAATCCGTCAAGGGCGGCCTGCAGTGCAAGGGACAGCCGGTAGGGTGTCCAGCCCGGCCGCATGACCAGGCCGAGTTCAGGGAGGAGTGCGGCGTAACCGTCAGCCCAGGCCTGGATCCCGCCGCGCATGGCCGGTTTCAGTGCCTCCCACAGGGACGGATGCTGGGCAAGTAGCGGGCCGATGTGGAGCGTCAGGTAGCTGCGCGGATGCCGTTGGAGCGAGCCGAGCAGACCATCGGCGATGCGGATGACCTCCTGGGAGAACGGCACGGGAGCGGCGGCCGTGCCGGGAACCTGCTTGGCCTGCTCGTTGGGATCTTCTGGCACCTTGTCGTACACGAGGGCGTATACGACCGCGTCAGGCAGGAACTCCTCGCGCGAGGGCCAGCGGTTGAAGAAGGCTTTCCGGCTTGGCCCCGTACCCCCTTCAGCCGCGGCGGTGCGGATGACATCCTCGGTTCTCAGCCAGTCGAGGGCCGCCGGGAAGTGGATCGACCGTAACCGGGCCGGCCGCGCCTGGCTGGGCTGATCGTCTAGATAGGCATCGATCAGTTGCGTGGCGGCCTTCAGAAATCGCTGAGCCGTCGGGTCGTGGCGCGTCGCTGCCTGTCGTGGGCTCATTGATGCTCCATGATCCCGTCTGTCGCTCGAGTAACAGCAATACTTAATAGGGGGACTGAGCTGTACCCCTACACCTTAGCTTCGGACTCTCCGGGCAGCAGGGACATTAGCTACCATCATTCAGCACGCTGCGGAAAATCTCGCCCATTGGGCGGGCCGACGGGCTGTATTTGGTGAAGGCGGCAAGACGGCCAGCACTGGAATGACTGAACTTTTAGCTGGCAATGTTTCACGACGCCGCCCTTCATAGGTGCGAAACATGTCGCCGATGGCTACGGACATGGGCACTGCTAGCCGCGAGAGACAGCCCAGCCAAGGGGGGCCCTGTGGTGCCTGCCCCGTTCGGAGGGGCCGGGGCAGGCATCACCATTGCACGTAATCAAAACCTCGTTATTCGATTGCCAATGACTGAAAACCAACGCAGGGTGTCCAGCTTGCCGTCGAGCCGCCTCAGCCATCCGGCCCGGGTGTGTTTAGCCCGCCGACGGGCCTAGCTATAGCTAGGGTCCGGGAATATCAACCCAGCGGGCAGCGGCGTCGAACGTGCCCGCCGTGGTGCTGTTGAATGCGATCGCAGCACCGGGAGCGTTTCGCCGCACCAGATTGATCACCTGCTCGAACAGCTCGAGCTGATCTTCGTTCCGCACGCCGCCGCCGATAACGACGCACTCCCATGGCCGGGCTCGCAAGGCAGCGGTGACCACCGCCTCCACGTCGTCGCTCCCGTCGAGGCCAAACAGGCAAGTCTCAACGCCGACGCCGTGCTCAGCGAACCGGGCTATTCCCACCTCGATGGCGTCGGCTACCGGCTTAGGGTCCCAGGGCCCGGGAACCCGATACGGATCGAGCCCGATCACGAGGACTCGGGGTGCCGGGGCGGTCGTGTCCACCTGCGGAATCCTATGCCGCGGGAGCAGCCGAGCCGCCTGCCAGGCTTCTGCTCACGCCTCCGCCAGAGTTGATCGTCTCCCTGAGGGAAATCCCTATAACAACCTTGCCCACCGTAAGGGCTGGGTTCGCGTCCATTAGAGATAGAAGACCGCGCGCCGGCTTGCCGAGTCGCCGTCGATGTCTTCTCCAGCAACAATTCGATCATGCCCAGCGGTCGGGAGGGGAGGGCATCAATCCGTGGTTCGTGTGGGCGCCGCCGTCAGCCTGGCGACGTCCTGGTGGGGATGAAGTCGCTCACCCGGCCGGACTGACGGCCCGAGCAATCGGCTTCAAATGGCCAAACAGAATGAAGCAAAATAGCTATCTTATGCTATTATTTCACTTGGCTGACGCACCTACTGCATGGTGACGTCGGCATCGAGTCTCTTTTGGGGGGATTAGAAGCGATGAACCAAACTCCTGACCCGGGCATCCAGCAGTCCCGGCCAAGCAGTCCTCCGCCGCCAGCAGGTTATCCTTCACCGGCGCCGCCCGCTCCCGGATATGCCTATGGGCAGCCAGCCACCGGGGTAGTGGCAGCGGGCATGTACTTCGACCAGGTCAGTGGCCTGACACTGCCGGAGGGCGTACAACTGGCCAGCACCGGCCGGCGCATCGGCGCCTATTTCCTGGCGATTCCGCTGGCTATTGTCACTCTCGGCATTGGATACGCCATCTGGGGTCTGATCGTATGGGGCAGCGGTCAGACTCCCGCACTGCAGGTACTGGGCATGCGGTGCTGGAGGCCGGAGACTGGGCGCGTCCCCGGCTGGGGAATCATGGCGCTGCGCGAGATCATCGGACGGATCATCGACGGCATCCTGGGGATCACCCTGCTTGTATCATTCATCCTCATGCTCACCCGCCAGGACCGCAGGTGCCTGCATGACCTCGTGGCCGGCACCATAGTAGTCCACGACCCGAACAAGGTCCTCGCAAACAAATCCGCTTAGCCGACATCGTCACCTGGCACTGCCGCTGACCGAAGTAGCGGCCTTACCGTCTAGGCGGTTAGGTCGGGCGGATCGCGGTTGTCCGTGTACTCGAGGGTGGATCCTTGTCGGCACTGGCAGATCTTTTCAAGACGTATTACCTGTCCGGCCAAAACAGCACCGACTTCGCTTCAATTCGGCTGCACTACACCGGCGCCGACTCGGCCTGCCGGGCATTGCACGCCAGGGCGTTCACCGTGGGCTCGGATATCTACTTTGCTGATGGGGCGTTCGCTCTGCATACGCGCGCGGGTCTGTGGCTGTTGGCGCACGAAGTTGCCCACGTGGTCCAGCAGTCTGCCGCGGGCGCGAGCGCGTCTGGTCAGGTTTCCGTCGCAGCGGCACGGTTGCCAGAGGAGCATGCGGCGGATGCTGCGGCCGATGCCTTCATCGCCGGCCGGCCATTCATCCTCGACGCGATGAAGCCTGGCCGGCTGCCGGTGGTGCAGCGGTATATGGCCTGGGAGCATGCCATGCTCGGTGATCTCACCGCCGCTGACGTTCGGGCTCTGGCTGCTCGCGGCACAGCACGGTCCCGTCACGGACACGAGTCCGAGCAGATTCGCGCGTACTGCGCGCTGCTGGAGGAACTCGGGAAGGATCCACGCGGTGTGGACGAGGAACGGCTCCGCGCCGAGCACGCCGGATTGGAGACGCTGCGACTGCCCGGCAGCGGCCTGATGATGACGCTCGGGGAGTTGAATGTTCTCCCGGACTACCTGGGTCATCCCAGGGAGATCGAGACCGCCCCGGCGGCGTTCATGGAGCCGCTGATCCAGTCGGTGCGCTCCTGGAGCATCGGCGAACTGCGCCGGGGCGGGGGCCAGCGGAGAAGACGCCGTCGCCTGCCGGGGGCGTTGCGCTATACACGGCTCGGCGGCCTGGCCGAGGCCGCCGAAGTATCGGCGATCGATGGGCTCGGCAAGCGCTGCGGGTTCGCCCCAGCGCACCAGTATTCTTCCGTGCTGACGCGCAACGCCGGCCACTTTGCCCCCTTCTCGTGGTATCGCTGGCACTCCTTCCATCTCATATCCCGCGAACTGATCGAGCAGTCTGCGGTGGCGAGCGACGCGGACCGCGAGAGAAGGCGCCAGCCCTCTGAGGTCCCACCACTCCAGGCTGGTCGCGGGTTCCTTCCGGCCCCTGGTCAGATAATCGGCGAGGATCATGAGCCAGCGCTCGGCGGGCAATTGCTTCGGCTCCTCGTACTCCTCCTCCGCCCGCTCGTACAGTTCCGCCTGTGCATCCGCGTACACGGCCGGGATGAACTCATCGAGCAAGTGGTGATGGACGGCCTCCTCGCCTGCGAATGTGCACAGCTCCCCGGGATCACGTCGCTTGCTGCGGTCCTCCTGGCGGCTCGGGTTGTAGATCTCGGACGCCAGGCTCGCGTACAGCGGGGTATTCAGCGCCCGCGCCAGCTCACCGTGCTGCCGCAGTTGGTCGTCCACCGCGGTCCAGCGCTTGTCCTCGCCGCGCCTGGCCAGGTAGGACGACACCTTGTCGGCGTCGAGGTTGTGCAGTTCGATGGCGGCCGCGGCGACCAGCGGATTGGGTTTCCAGCCCTTCTCCTTGGGCTCGCCCAGGACGGCCCGCCGGTAATAATCTGTCCGGCAGGTCACGACCAGCCGCAGCGGGCGGGCGTCGGCGGAAAACGCCCTATTGAGCTGGTTGATCGCCTCTACCCCGGCGGTCACCGGCATCTCGTCGAGACCGTCGAGAATCGGCAGGATCTTCTGATCATCGAGCAGCATCGCGAGCAGGGTTGTTCTTTTATGGCCTCGCGTCACGCTAGCGCCCAGACCCGGATAGTCGATAAGGAGCTGTTTCTCCAACCAGGTACGCAGGCTGTCTTTCTTCGGATCCCATGAGGTCATTGGCACGAATACCGGAACCGGATCGCCGCTCTTGCGGTGGTTGATGATCTCCCGGACCGTCCGGAGCATGAGCATGCTCTTGCCGGACCCCGATCCGCCCAGCACGACCAGCCAGCCGGTTGGCACCTTCTCCAGGATTCCCCGCAGGTCCTCTTCGTCAAGCCCGCTAAGCCCCTGCGAGGTTGCAGCCCACTTGAGCGGGCCTAATTCCTTGTACCCGGCCGAGCCACACGCGAGTTCGATGAGCGTGTCCCAGCCGACCGCAAGTGAGGCGTCGGCCACCGACCAGGAAGCTCTGATGTCTCGGTATTTCGGAGCCGGATCGTTGAACGTCCGGTGCTCGTACTCCTTGTTCCACTGCTTTAAGACGATCTTCGCCAGTCGCTCCAGGCCGGAATCGGCCAGCGCACGGGGACTGTTCGCTAACGTGTCGCCCGCGTCATCTGACTTGGCTATTTGCCGCCAGGTTATGTACATGCTGGCGGGCGCACCGCCGCCCACGATCAGATCCAGCACTGTGCCAGGAACGCCGAGTCGGAAAGTAAGCGCGAGAATGATCGCCGCGGCGGACGACAGGATTAGTAACGCAATAAAATTCCGGCGAACACGGCGCACCTCACCGTCAACGCCTGACCCGGGAAGCGTGAAACGCCCCACCAGCCACTCGCCCCCCAAATAGCACAGCAAAGACCTGCCGCCGTCAACCGGCGCAGCGAACAGTGGACGGGCACCAGACTAAGGCAAATTGCGGCTCAGATGCAATGCACCGAAGGTCGGCGACCGGATCGGCCGGTAACCGCTCTGCTTTGCGAATGCCTGCCTCTCTCTCACGCAGATCGGCAGCACTGTGGACTATGCGCTTATGCCCGGATTTCCGCCCAACCGGAGCGGGCGGCAGTCTGAGGGCTTGATTCCGTGCCGGAACTGATGGAATCTCGGTTGGGGACGCTGTACGAGCTGCGCCGGATCTGTCGGTGCGCACGGAGGCGGAGGCCTGATCGTGACCAGTGCGGAACCGCCAGAACCGCCGGCTCACCGTCAGCCGCTCACCCATCGGCAGGAGAGGATCCTGCAGGTCATCCGCGAGTCCACGCAGAGCCGGCGCTATCCACCTTCCCAGCGCGAGATTGCCCAGGCAGTCGGCCTCGCCAGCCCGTCCTTCGTCTCTTACCACTTGCCGGTCCTGAAGAAAAGGGCTACCTCACCCGTCATTTCGGGCAGCCGCGCACCACCGTAGAGACGCCACCTGACAAGGCAAGCCAGCCGCAGGCCACCCAGGCTGCGGCCAAGGCCGAGGCCCTCCCGGCCGATGATAACCCCGAGGACCTCGTCAGGGTGCCGCTGGTTGGGCGGATCGCCGCGGGTGTGCCTATCGTCGCCTAGCAGGAGATCGAGGACGAATTCTTGCTGCCCCGCAAGATCGTCGGCTACGGAAGCCTTTTCATGCTTAGGGTGGCTGGCGACTCTATGGTCAACGCAGGCATATTCGATGGCGACCCTCTGGTCATCCGTCTGCAGGAAGACGTCGACAGTGGCGATATCGTGGCCGCGCTGATCGAAGGCATCGAGTCCGAGGCCACAATCAAGACCTTCCAGCAGGCAGCAGACGGCCAGTGCTGGCTGATGCCGCACAATCCAGCCTATCCGCCAATCCCCGGCGGCGGAGTCGCGATCATGGGTAAAGCCGTCGCCGTGCTCCGGGGCGTCTGACGTTACTTCGGCGGCAGTAGCCGGGCCGGCGCTCCGGTGCGATTACCTTCGCGATCTGCCATATGTCACGGGCAAAGTGAAGGTTAGTCTCGCTGTGCATGCGCGCGTGGCGTGCGCGCACTGGTGGCCCGGCTCCTCGAATAGGAGCGCTCGACAAGAATCGTGCGAAGAACCCGCAGGCCGTCGCTGAAGGCGTTCAGGTTACTCACGCCGTGGATCCGTTCATGCTCGTAGCTCGGGACCTCAGTGATGTTCAGTCCGGCCTGGGCGATGCGGATGTTGATCAGCGTTTCGACTTCGAATCCGTCTCCCCACAGCCTGCCGCCGCCGGCCGGGATAGCCGACTCGGCGTCAAGGCCAAACACCGGGACGTGGCGTCTCCAGAAGGCGTTATAGCCGTAGCACAGATCTGAATACTTCGTGCGGCACAAAACGTTGACCATGCTGCTGAGCACCCAGTTGCCGGCCCGGCGCAAACGCGTGATGTCGCTGCTGCCGCCGCCGGCGGCGAACCTAGTGCCCTTCGCAAAGTCTGCGCCGTCCAGGAGAGCGGTGACAAATTGCGGGATCTCCGCCGGATCGGCCGAGCCATCGGCATCGACCATGACGATGATGTCGCCAGTCGCGACGGCAAAGCCGCAGGCGAGGGCGTTGCCCTTACCGGAGCGACTCTGCGTGATGATCCGGGCGTCGGGACGCAGGCGGCGGGCGACGGCGATGGTGTCGTCTTCCGAACGCCCATCGACAATGATCACTTCATGAAGTGCGGGTGGAAGCAGCGAAAATACATGCGGCAGGTTACGGGCCTCGTTAAGCGCAGGAATGACGATACTTACTTTCGGCCAGGGTATATCAGAGGAAGAACTAAGCGGCGTCAGCTCCTCTGCAGAGCCTTTAGGATCGAATTCCAGATCCGTAAATCGTGAAGCGCTTGCTGATGAGGATAGTCCGGGATTTTGAGTAGCCGCCGCTTCCTCACCAGCCATGATGCCCTCCCAGGTGCCCTGCCGAAGTCAGGAGTTACCTACCGAAAAGGTAGCTATTGGCGGGAGTGATTCGTCTCTCCCTGTGGCAACTCACGTAACAAGACGCCTGCATGGCGAAGTGGGTTTACATGGTGATCAATCACGATTAGGTCTAGGCGGCCTGAGGACGCGGCGCCTGCCGGACGCGTGAACACCGCCTGGTGTGACCCAGCCGCTCGAGGAACCTGATGAGGTGACCGAGGCCGACCCGATCTTGACAGCTGGAAGCAATGTAAAGATACTTACCTAACATTCCTCAGGAGGTCGTCTGGTGCATCGCGACGTCGCGCGGCGGACGACCGGCTCGCGGCCGGCCGACGTGAAGATCGATAACAAGCGCAGCGTGCTTCAGC
>Ga0335075_10012523_pt1 | contig 12805 bp, 9 predicted proteins | sample Lox_Sample_24_FD_206723 | JGI IMG/M metagenome (GOLD analysis project Ga0335075, IMG submission 206723) | Soil microbial communities from Loxahatchee National Wildlife Refuge, Florida, United States - Lox_Sample_2.4 | ecosystem: Environmental > Terrestrial > Soil > Wetlands | place: USA: Florida... | reverse complement strand
GGACTGGTCGTCATGCACACGATCGCGCCGCCCAAGCAGCGGCTCCACGACCGCGCGCTGGACGGCCTGATCGTCGGGGAGGTCCGCCGCTTCCTGGCCGCGCGGATCGAGCGTGCGATCGCGCACGGGGTGGCGCCCGAGCAGCTGATCGTCGATCCCGGCCCTGACTTCTCCAAGACCCCGGCGCAGTCGATCGATGTGCTGCGCTCGCTGCCGTCCCTGCACGAGCTCGGCTACCCGATGCTGCTGGCGGTCTCACGCAAGGATTTCGTCGGCGCGCTCACCGGTCGGCCGCCGCGCGAGCGCCTCGGTGGGACGCTCGGTGCCGTTGCCCACGGGGTCCGCTGCGGAGCCCACATGCTTCGGTTGCACGACGTCGCGGCGGCGCACGACTTCCTCGCCGTGCTGGCCGCGCTGGAGGGCACCGATGCGGTCGATCCGGCGCTCCAGGTCTCCGACCGCCTGCGCTGGACCCGCGGTGAGAACCCGGTCGCGCCGACGCGATCCGCCTGATCACGTACTAAGGTGCGAGCTGCACGTTCGCCGGTCGCTGTCCCCACGCGACCGGAGCCCACCGATCATCCGAAGGAGTCCCGTATGTCCGTGCTTGACCGCAGTGCCCTGGTCGACAGTCCCCTCGCCGACCTCCACGCGATCGCCTCCGAGCTCTCGATCGACGGATTCCGTCGCCTGCGCCGTGACGAGCTGATCGACGCGATCATCGAGAAGCAGGGCGGCAGCCCATCCGAAGGCAGCACGCCGGAGGGCGAGGGTGAGTCGACGAGCACCACCCGCCGGCGACGCGGCCGTCGCGGTGCGCGCGCCACCGGCGAGGCCGCTGAGGCCGAGGCCGAGGCCGAGTCAGGCGCCGCCGCCGAGACCGGCACGGAGGACGCCGAGGAGGCTCCCAAGCCGCGCCGGTCGCGGGCGCGCGCGCGCAAGTCCGAGCCCGAGGAGGCATCCAAGGGCGAGGAGACAGCCGAGCCGGCACAGGAGGAGGAGAAGGAGGACGAGAAGCCGGCGCGCAGCCGCCGCGGACGGGCGAAGGCAACCGAGGAGCGCGCCGAGAGCGCTGACAGTGACGAGGAGACGGTCGAGGGCACCGTCGAGGTGCTCCCCAATGGTTCGGGGTTCGTCCGCCTCGGTGGCTCCCCGGACGAAGACGTGTACGTCTCCTCGGCCCAGGTCAAACGCTGCGAGCTCGTCTCCGGTGACACCGTGACCGGCCCCAAGCGTGCGCCGCGCCGCTCGGAGCGGTACGCCTCGCTGATTCGAATCGAGACCATCAACGGGCGCCCTGCGTCCGAGCAGGCCGACACGGTTCGGTTCGACGACCTGCCCGCCGCGCTCCCGGCGCAGCTGATCGACCTGGCCGGCGCCGACGCAGCGCTCAAGGCCGTCCAGGCCCTCGCGCCGTTCGGACGGGGTTCGAGGGTCACCATCACCGGCGGGTCACGGACCGGCAAGACGGAGTTGCTGCGCGCGATCGCCGCCGCGCTGTCGGGCCAGAGCGAGCTGACCGTGTCGGTCGCCCTCGCGGGGGTCCGTCCCGAGGAGATCGGGGCATGGTCGGCAGACAGCGAGCCGTCGCTGCCCGCCCCGGCCGGCGCGGTGAGCCTCGCCGCCTCGGAGGACGCGCGAGCGGCTGCGCTCGAACCCGTCGTCGACCAGGCCCGCCGGCTCGCCGCCCGCGGCACCCACGCGGTCGTCCTGATCGACACGCTCGACGGCCTGAGCGCGCACGCCGCCCGCAAACTGATGGCCTCGGCGCGGAACATCACCGACGGCGGGTCGGTGACGATCATCACCACCGCCGCTGCGCCCGTGGGCGGGGAGACGACCGTGATCGCGCTCGACCTCACCGCCACGACCACCGGCCGGTTCCCGTCGATCGACGCGCTGGCCAGCGGCACGATGCGCCCCGAGCGCCTGATCGGCGACACCGCCGCCCGGAAGATCGTTCGCGACCGGGCCAAGTCGGTCAAGGACGCATAGGCCGCTCGTCGGGCTGCGGGAGCGCGTCAGCGTGTGACCGGCTCGCCGCTCACCGCGACGCGCTCGATCAACTCGGCGGCGCGCACCGTCCCCGGGTGCGCGCGCAACCGTTCGCCTGCGGCCGCTGCGCGCGCACGCAGCGCGGAGTCGCCGAGCACTCGGTCGAGCGCGGTGGTCAGCGCTTCGGCGGTGAGCGAATAGGTCGGCAGGCGAATCCCGTGGCCGCACTCGTGGACGCGCTGGGCGTTGTCGTGCTGATCCCAGAAGATCGGCAGCACGATCATCGGCAGGCCGAACCACATCGCCTCGGTGACCGTGTTGTTGCCGCCGTGGGTGATCACCGCATCGACGTGGGGGAGGACCGAGGTCTGAGGCAGGAACTCGGCTCCGGTCATGTTGTCGGCCAGGGTGTATTCGTCGTGGCGCGGGCCGGCGCTCACGATGTAGCGGTACGGAGTGCGGCCGAGCAGTGACACGAGGCGCTGCATGAGCTCCAGGTCGGCGGAGCCAAGCGAGCCCAGGCTCAGGTAGATGAGCGCCCGGCCATCGCGCTCCGGCGGCGTCCACGGCTCATCGGTCGATCGCACGCAGGTCTGCAGGGTGTGCCAGGTCGGGGCGAGAGCCTCCTGGCGGTCGTAGCCGAGCTCGTCGGGAAACAGCGCGATGTTGAGCCACGGTGACTCGTGGATCATCTCGATCCCGGGCAGTGGCGGCGCGCCGCGCTCCGCGCACCACGCGCTGAACTCCCGCTGCAGCGGCCCGATCTGCCGCTCATATTCGGCATCGAACGCGGCCCACTGCGAGCGCTCGCCGGTCGGAAGGCCTGAGAACACAGGCGGCAGCGCCGGATCGCGTAGCTCCAGCGGGTTGCAGGACATGATCCGAGCCCAAGGCCGGCCGCTGCTGAGCAGTGCCGGAAACGCGCAGACGTTGTCCTCGACCACAATGTCCGGAGTGATCTCCGCGATGATCTCGGTGAGGCGATCGTCCACGTAGCGAGCGCCGTCGACCAGCGCCTGCCACGTCGGCGCGATGAACCCCTGAAGCTGGTCCTGCGTGCTCGCGCGAAAGACGGGCGCGGTGTCGCGGACGAAGTCCTTCCAGAACTGCCCGGGCGCCTCGGGAACCTCGGGCGGCGGGCCGAGGCGCATCAGCCGCTCCTCGAATCCCTTGGCCTCCAGGGTCCCGGCGAACGACTCCTCGACGATGAAGATGACGCGGTGGCCGCGCCGGCGCAGCACGTCGCCGATCCCGACGCAGTTGTTCGTCGGCCCGAAGGCTCCCTCGGGGAAGAAGACGATCAGCCGGGGCTGGACGGCGGGAATCGCGGCAGCCTACTGGACCGGCAGGCGCGGTGCGGGAGCCGCTTCGGAGGGCGTCTCGATGCGCGGCCGGCACTCGATGGCCATGAACGCCAGCCGGCGGAAGGCGAACTGGGCGATCGGCACGAGCTGAGGGATGTCCAGCAGCCTGCGCAGCCAGCCGTGCTCGCCCGCGCGAAAACGGCAGTAGTCGATCTCCCGGTGCGTGATGTCCGCATGACGGCCGAAGACCTGGTGGATCTCGATCGAGCGGCGGTAGACGGTCCAGTCGTCGATCCAGCGAAGCTTCTCCTCGGCCCATTCGCGCGCCGGCCGCTCGTCCTTGTAGATGCCGACTCCGAGGCGTCGCAGCAGCTCGGTGTAGCGCAGCCGCACGCGTCCCGGCGGCAGCCGGTGCGAGAGGGGGATACCGATGTGGCCCTCGCGCCACACCTCGCTGGCCGGGAAGTGGTGGTACATGAGCCCATCGGGCTTGGTGATGCGCTCGATCTCGGCCACGCTGGCGTGAAGCGGCTCGACGTGCTCGAAGACCTGATCGCTGACGACGACGTCGAAGAAGTCATCGTCGAATGGCAGGGTTCCGCCGGACTCGAAGTAGCGCAGCTTGCCCTGAGCGGTCGATTCATCCCAGCTGTAACCGGCACCCGGCCACCGGATGTCGCAGCCGTAGGCGTCGAGCCCCGCATCCTGGAACATCCGGGTGAGCGTCCCGGCGCCGCAGCCGTAGTCAAGGACGCGCGCCCCCGGCGGGGCCACGCGCGTGACCCAATCAACGAAGTACCGGCGGTTGACGTCCTCTTCGCCTGGGTCTTTCATGGCGCGCCACTATACGAGTACGCGCCGCGAAGTCAGTATGCGGTGCAGCGGCTGCGATGGCGCGGCCGCCGTTTGTAGACCGGCTCTTGTCCGCGATGCCACAGCAGCTGGTCGACGTCGGCCGCGGTGATGTCGCCGCCGCGAGCAGCGACGATCAGCTCGACGGCATGCACCGCGCACGCACGTATCTCGACCTCCTCCGGAGAGCCGTGCTCGATCAGTTCACCGGCCTCGATCCTGGTGATGAGGCCGGGATCGAAGGCGAGCACGCCGTCGAGCCTCAGGACATGCGGCACAAGGTTGTCGGCGAATATGGTCAGGCGCGCGGTGTCGCGCCATTGCGCAGCGCCGGCTCGCTGCAGGTCGGCCGCCGCGATCTGCGCGCGCTTCAGGAACGGAACCGACAGCTCCTCGTAGCGCGAGCGGTCGGCGAAGCAGGGCCAGCCGCCGAGTCGCACCGCGAGGGCAACCGCCGAGCCGTCGGCGTCCGCCACGAGCGCGAGCGGGTCTGCGCCGCAGTCCGTCAGCAGCCGGCTGCCGAGGTCGCGGAGCGACAGCGCGAACAGCTCCATCAGCTCGTGGGCCGGATCCTGGCTGAGGATCCCGGCGAGCGCCGCGGACTCGATCGCCGACAGCTGTGCCGCCGTTGGCGGACTGGAGCGCTCGCAGTGCATTCGCCAGGCCGCCGAGATCGTCCCGTAGCCGGAGCGAGGGGGCGAGCCGGATTTCCGCAGCGTCGGGAACCAGCCAGAGCCGAAGTTGATGGCGTCGAGGCTCAGCCAGTACGCGGCGCGCTCCCTGCGGCTCCATCCAGGGGCGGCCTCGTCCGCTACGGACCCAAGCGCCCGGAGGTCGAGCGCGCGGGAATAGGGTCCGACCCGGGCCTCCTCGATTCGCACGCTCCGGGCCCGCCGGGCGACCTCGGCACAGCTGGCGCGGAGCTCGTCCATTCTGTGAGCATGCCGCACCGGGAGCCCTCCGGCCGTGTCGCTAACGTGGCATCGATGGCCGAGCTGGGTCCTGCATGAGCGAGCTTTCCACCGAGCTGGAGTCGCTGCTGGCCGGCCTCAACGAGCCTCAGCGGGAGGCGGTCACCTATGGCCCAGGACCGCAGCTGATCCTGGCGGGGGCGGGCTCGGGCAAGACGCGGGTGCTCACCCACCGGATCGCGTACCTGATCGCGATCGGCGCCGCCAAGCCGAACGAGATCCTCGCGATCACCTTCACCAACAAGGCGGCCTCGGAGATGCGCGACCGCGCCGAGCTGCTCGTCGGCCGCCGCGTGCGCGCGATGTGGGTGATGACGTTCCACTCGGCGTGCGCCCGGATGCTGCGCGCCGAGGCGGCACGGCTCGGCTATACGCGCCAGTTCACGATCTACGACACCGCCGATCAGCGCCGCCTGATCAAGCGGATCCTCGATGAGCACGGGATCGACCCCAAGCGCTTCACCCCGGCGGCGATCGGCTCGCAGATCTCTGACGCCAAGAACAAGCTGCGCGACGCGGACGCCTACGGCCAGATGGTCGGCTCCTTCTTCGAGCAGACGGTCGCCGACGTCTACCGGGCCTACGAGCGGGAGTTGCACCGCGCCAACGCGATGGACTTCGACGACCTGCTCGTCCGTGCCGTCAACGTGCTCGAACTGTTCCCGGAGGTCCGGGAGCGCTACGCGACGGGCTTCCGCAACGTTCTGGTCGACGAGTACCAGGACACGAACCACGCCCAGTACCGGTGGCTCCAGCTGCTCTCGGAGGAGCGCCGCAACCTGATGGTGGTGGGGGACGATGCGCAGTGCCTGATCGAGGGCACGCCGGTCACCATGGCCGACGGGACGACCAAGCCGATCGAGAAAATCACGCCGGGGGAGATGGTGCGCTCCGGGTATGGCAGCGGAGACTTCCGCCCGGCTGAGGTGCTGCAGACCCACCGATCCGAGCGCGCCGACGGGATCGCTATCACGACCAGCTCGGGACGCAGGATCTTGAGCACGCCGGAACACACGCACTTCGCGGGATTCCAGGTGGGCCGAACGCCGCAGATGTACATGACGTATTTGATGTGGCGCCGCGATCGCGGCTATCGCGTCGGCACCACAAGGACGTACACAAACGGTCAGGTCAAGCCGACGATCGGTGTCGCTGGCAGGGTTCGGCACGAGCGAGCTGACCGAGCATGGGTCGTCTCCACGCACAACACCGAGGCGGACGCGCGTTTTGCCGAAGCGCTGCTGTCGCTTCGGTATGGACTGCCAACACTCCCATTCTCGGCCCGCAAGGTCGCCAGCGGGATCGGTCAGTCCTTGGTCGGCGATCAGGCACTACTCGACCGCTTGTTCTCCGAGCACGACAGCGAGACCGGCGGATTGCAACTCCTGGCCGACGAGGGCCTGCTCTTTGAGCAACCCCACATCCAGTCCGGAACGTTCACGCGCACCGAGGTCCGCCGCCGGCGCTTGGCGGTCTCGCTGTGCGGAGACCGGCGCGGCCGGACGCCGATGCACCGGCTTGCGCTCTTCGGCTACGACGAGCAAGGCCGCCAGACGCTGGAGGGACTCGGGCTCAGCGTGCGTCCGACGCGTCGCGGCTCGGACGGGTGGCGATACGAGACCTGCTGCAAAGACATGGCGACCGTCGATCTTGTCGCGACCAGGATCGCCGGGGCGCTGGGTGACGTCTCGATCCGCCCTGTCGCACGGCTGGGGAGCAACACCGGCGGGTTGGCCGCGAACTCTTTGCCGTTCACACCTGCCTCGTCGGTCCGGCCAGGCATGGTGATGTTCGACGGGGATGGCGGATACGACACCGTCGAGTCGGTCGAGCGGGTGACGCTGGACCGGCCCGTCTATGACCTTGACGTCGCCAACACCCACAACTTCATCGCCGGGGGATTGATCACCCACAACTCGATCTACGGGTTTCGCGGAGCTGACATCAGCAACATCCTCGAGTTCGAGAATTCGTATCCCGACGCCCAGGTGGTCAAGCTCGAGCAGAACTATCGCTCGACCCAGACGATCCTCGACGCGGCCAACGCGGTGATCTCCAACAACCGGGGGCAGAAGCCGAAGTCGCTGTGGACCGACATCGGGCGGGGGGACCCGATCAAGGTCAGGGAGCTCGACGACGAGCACGCCGAGGCGCGGTATGTGACCGGCGAGATCCAGCGGCTCGTCGACGAGGGGACCTCGCGCTCCGAGGTGGCGGTGTTCTACCGCACGAACGCCCAGTCACGCGTGCTGGAGGAGACGCTCGGGCGCGCGGAGATCGCCTATCAGGTGATCGGCGGCACGAAGTTCTACGACCGCGCCGAGATCAAGGATGCGATCGCGTACCTGACCGTGCTGGTCAACCATCAGGACGCGGGGTCGTTCACCCGGATCGTGAACTCGCCACGGCGCGGAATCGGCAACACGACGATCAGCCGGCTGCTGAGCCACGCCAACACGACGGGAGAGACCGTCTGGGAGCTCGCCGCGGCACCCGAGGACGTGCCGGGTCTCGGCGCAGCCGCAATCAAGTCGTTGCGGCGGTTCATGGCGACGATGGAGGTCCTGGGGGAGCGTGCCGAGAGCGGCGAGGTCCCAATCTCCACTCTGCTCAAGGAGGTGCTCTCCGAGACAGGCTACCTGGAGGCGCTGGAGAACGAGCGCACGATCGAGGCCCAGGGCCGGATCGAGAACTTGGAGGCGCTGGTGAGCGGCGCCGCGGAGTACGACGCGGAGGCGACCGCCGCCGCGGAGGGCAACGAGCATGGTCTCGCCGACTTCCTCCAGCAGATCGCACTGGTCGCCGATGCCGACGCGCGGACCGACGACGAAGGCCTGGTGACGCTCATGACGCTGCACAACGCCAAGGGGTTGGAGTACCCAATCGTGTTCCTGATCGGCTGCGAGGAGGGTGTCTTCCCGCATTCACGCGCACTCGACGAAGGTGGGCTGGAGGAGGAGCGGCGTTTGGCCTATGTGGGGATCACTCGGGCCGAGCGGGACCTGTACATCACCTCCGCGCGCACCCGGACGGTGTTTGGGGCCCGCAGTTTCGGCGCGCCGAGCCGGTTCATCGGCGAGATCCCCGCCGAGTTGACCGACCGCGACAGCCAGCCCGCGCGTTCACCGCGGGCGCGGATGACGAGCTGGGAGCGCACGCCCGGCAGCGCATGGGGGCCAGGGGCCTGGGATTCGTCGGGCAGCGGGGAGCTCTGGGACGCGGGCAGCCCCGCCCCAACCGCCTTCCGGCTCGGGGACGACGTCGTCCACGCGGCGCTCGGCGACGGCGTGGTCACCGGGCTGGAGCCCGGGGGGATCGTCGTCATCCGCTTCGCCAAGGACCGCGCCGAGCGCAAGCTGATCGCCGACTCCGCGCCGCTCAGCCGGCGATGAAGACGTCGCCGCTGCGGCTCGGCGAGTATCTGGCGGCGCTCGGATCGGTCGCGCTGCTGGTCACGCTGTTCGCGCTCAACTGGTACTGCCAGCCGACGCTCGCCACCTGGCGTGCGATCCCGACGCTGCGTTGGTTCCTGCTCGTCGCCGCCGTGCTCGGGCTCGCGGCCGTGGTCGCCCAGGCGGCCATGCGCGGGCCCGCGCTGCCGGTGACGCTCGATCTGCTCGGGATGCTCGTCGCGGGGCTGACCACCGTCCTGGTCGCGATCAGGATGATCACCACCGGCGCGACGCTCTGGACCGGCGCCTGGGTCGGAGTCGGCGCCGCCGCGCTGACGACGCTCGGCGCATATCGGGCCATGCGGACCGAGCAAGGCTGGACGCCCGGACCTGATCATCCGGTCGAGGTCGTGCCGCTGGACGGCGAGCAGCCGCACGGGACGGAGGAGGAGTCCGATGGCTAGGCTCGCGCAGGCGCGGCAGGAGCTGCGCCGGGCGCTGAGTGACGGATTGGTATATGTGCGCGGGCAGCGGTCGGTGCAGTGGTACGTGCGACACGGCGTCACGATCGGGGAGCGCTGCATGCTCGGGCACCCGTTCGAGCTCGATCGCACCCATTGCTGGCTGATCTCTATCGGCGACGACGTGGTCTTCGCGCCCGAGGTCTACGTACTCGCCCATGACGCGAGCGCCAAGGCGGCGACGGGGTACACGCGGATCGCGCCGGTTCGCATCGGCAACCGGGTCTTCGTGGGGGCGCGCAGCACGATCCTGCCAGGCGTGACGATCGGCGACGACGTGATCATCGGCGCGGCGAGCGTCGTCACGCAGGACGTTCTCTCGGGAACAGTCGCCGTCGGGAACCCGGCGCGCCCCGTCGGCACGACCGAGAGCTACTACGAGAAGCTGCGGGAACGCTTCGAGCGGGCGCCCAGGTTCGGCTCGGAATGGACCGCGTGGGGCGGGATTACCCCAGAGCGCAGGTCCCGGATGGCTGCAGAGCTCGGGGACGAGGGGTTCGTCATCTAGCGCGGTTGCGCGGGTCTGACCCGAGGCGTCCCGGAGACGCCTCCCGCCTACACTCAGCCGACATGCTCGAACGCGCACAGGTCGTCCACGTCGCCCGCCTGGCCCGCCTGGAGCTCGACGAGTCCGAGCTCGAGCGGATGGCCGGCGAGCTGTCCTCGGTGCTCGGGCACATCGATCGGATCCGGGAGCTCGACCTGACCGGAGTCGAGCCGACCGCAAGCACGGCCGCAGCGCCCGACGCCGAGGCATCGACGGGCGCGGTGATGCGAGCGGACGAACCGGTCCCCGGCCTCACCCAGGAGCAGGCCCTCGCCGAAGCGCCCGAGCCGGTCGACGGATCGTTCGGCGTGCCCAGCCCGGGACCGGTCGAATGACGATCGCCACGCATCTCAGGGCGAGCCGATGAGTGAGCTCACCGAACTCAGCGCGGCCGAGGCGGTTGCGGAGATCCGCGCGGGCGAGGTCTCCGCACGCGAACTGTTTGAGGCGTACCGCGAGCGGGCGACGGACGACGAGCTGAACGCCTACACGTGGGTCGCCGACGGGCCGCCGACCGAGATGCCCGCCGCGAGCACGCCCCTCGCCGGTGTCCCGGTCGCGGTCAAGGACCTGTTCTGCACCGAGGGCATCCCCAGCCAGGCCGGCTCGCGGATCCTCGAGGGATATCGCCCGCCGTACACCGCGACGGTTGTCGCAGGCCTGCAGGACGCGGGCGCGACGCTGCTGGGCAAGACCAACCAGGACGAGTTCGCGATGGGCTCCTCCAACGAGAACTCGGCGTTCGGCCCGGTCCGCAACCCGTGGGACCGGGAGCGCGTGCCCGGCGGGTCCTCGGGCGGGAGCGCCGCCGCGGTCGCGGGCGGCAGCGCACCGTGGGCGATCGGCACCGACACCGGCGGCTCGATCCGCCAGCCCGCCTCACTGTGCGGGATCGTGGGGCTGAAGCCCACCTACGGCGCGTGCTCGCGCTACGGGATGATCGCGTTCGCCTCCTCGCTGGACCAGGCCGGACCGTTCGCCCGTGACGTCACCGACGCGGCGCTGCTGTTCGCCCAGATGACCGGTCGTGACTGGCGTGACAGCACGAGCACCGGCCTGCCCGAGCCGATCGAGCTGCCGACCGCCGAGGACCTGCGTGGGATCCGGCTCGGTGTTCCGGCCGATCTGCTTGGCGACGCCGGCGAGGACGGAACCGGGATCGAGCCCGGCGTGCGGGCATCGTTCGAGGCCGCGCTCCAGCTCGCCGAGGGCCTGGGCGCCACGATCGAGACCTGCTCGCTGCCGCACGCACCGCATGCACTGTCGGCCTACTACCTGATCGCGCCCGCCGAGGCATCGGCGAACCTCGCGCGCTACGACGGGGTGCGTTACGGGTTGCGCGTCGCCGGCGACCGCTCCCTGGAGGAGATGTACAGCCGTACCCGCGGCGAGGGCTTCGGCGCGGAGGTCAAGCGGCGGATCATGCTCGGCACCTACGCGCTGGCCAGCGGCTATTACGACGCGTACTACGGCACCGCCCTGAAGGTCCGCACCAAGATCGCCGAGGACTTCCGAGCGGCATTCGCCGAGGTCGACTTCATCGTCACCCCGACGGCTCCGACCACCGCCTTCGAGCTCGGCGCGAAGACCGCGGACCCGCTGGCGATGTACCTCAACGACTACCTCGCGGTGCCGATGTCGTTGGCGGGAATTCCCGCGATCTCTATTCCGAGCGGGCTGAGCAACGGGCTGCCCGTCGGCTTCCAGCTCGCCGGCCCGGCGTTCAGCGAGGGCCGGATCCTCAACGCCGCCCACGCGCTCGAGCGCGCGATCGGCTTCGACGGGAGCGCCGTGCGCGCGGGCAGCGGGGTGCACGGTGCCTGACCCGACCTCGGGCTTTGAACCCGTCATCGGACTGGAGATCCACGTCCAGCTGAAGACCCGCACGAAGATGTTCTGCGGCTGCGAGCTCTCGTTCGGCGACCCGCCGAACACGCATGTCTGCCCGACCTGTCTGGGCCTGCCCGGAGCGCTGCCCGTCGTCAACGCCCGCGCGATCGACTATGCGATCCGGATCGGCCTGGCGCTCGGCTCCAAGATCGCGCATCGGTCGATCTTCCACCGCAAGAACTACTTCTATCCGGACTCGCCGAAGGCCTACCAGATCTCCCAGTACGACGTGCCGCTGTGCTCCGGGGGTGAGCTCGGTGGCGTGCGCATCCACCGCGTCCACGTCGAGGAGGACGCGGCCAAGCTCAGCCACATCGGTGAGAGCGGCCGGATCCACGGCTCCGACCGCTCGGTCGTCGACTTCAACCGGTGCGGCACGCCGCTGGTCGAGATCGTCACCGAGCCCGACATCCACTCCGCCTCGGAGGCACACGATTTCCTGTCGCTGCTGCGCGTCACCATGCGCCAGTTGGGGGTCTCGGACGTCAACATGGACGAGGGGTCGCTGCGAGCGGACGCGAACGTCTCGATCCGTCCGGTCGGATCCGATCAACTCGGGACCAAGACCGAGCTGAAGAACATGAACTCGTTCCGCTTCCTCGAGCGCGGGGTCGACGCCGAGATCGCTCGCCAGAGCGAGCTCGTGCAATCCGGCGGAGAGGTCGTGCAGGAGACGCTCCACTTCGATCCGGGCTCCGGCCGGCTCACCTCGCTGCGCTCCAAGGAGGAGGCGCACGACTACCGCTACTTCCCCGAGCCGGATCTGCTGCCACTGGTGGCCACGGAGGACATGCTCGCCTCGGCGCTGGCCGCGATCCCCGAGCTCCCGGCGGCCCGGGCGGAACGGTTCGAGCTCGACCTCGGCCTGCACCCCGACCGCGCGCGGGACCTCGCCTTCCGCAAAGAGCTCGCCGACTACTACGAGGCCGGGCTCGCCGCCGGTGACGGCGGCGCGGGCGCCGATCCGATCGAGCTCGCCAACTGGATTCCGCACCTGGTCGAGCGGATCGGATCGGATACCGATCCCGCGACATCGAAGGTGAGCCCGGAGGCGCTCGCCGAGCTGGCCGTGATGGTCGGCGCCAAGGCGGTCAGCCGCGACGCGGCGCGCGAGGTGCTCACGCTGCTCGTCTCCGAGGGCGGCAGCCCGGCGGCGCTCGTGGAACGCGAAGGGCTCGGCGCGCTCGGCGCGGATGAGGGCGGCGGGCTGGCTGCGGCCGTCGACGCCGCGATTGCGGGCGATCCGGATGCGGCGGCCAAGGTGGCCGCGGGGAACATGAAGGCGATCGGGCCGCTGGTGGGGGCTGTCATGCGCGAGGTCAAAGGGCGCGCG
>Ga0335075_10012522_pt1 | contig 12806 bp, 13 predicted proteins | sample Lox_Sample_24_FD_206723 | JGI IMG/M metagenome (GOLD analysis project Ga0335075, IMG submission 206723) | Soil microbial communities from Loxahatchee National Wildlife Refuge, Florida, United States - Lox_Sample_2.4 | ecosystem: Environmental > Terrestrial > Soil > Wetlands | place: USA... | reverse complement strand
GTCGCGCGCATCGCCGCCTCGCCGATCGAGATGCTGGCGATCACCGATTCGATCCTGGCGACAGAGGCGGTCCGCCTCGCCAGCAACATCCGCCAGATCACGATCGCACCGCTCATGGCCGAGGCGATGCGGCGGATCAGCGAGGAAACCTCGGTGAGCTCTCTCTTCAACTGACCCTGGAGGATCGACGACCATGAAGCTCTTCTACGCGCCCGGCGCCTGCTCCTTGGGGATCCACGTGCTGCTCGAGGAGATCGGCAAGCCCTACGAGATCGCCCCACTCGCCCTTCGCGACGGGGCCCAGTACAAGCCAGAGTTCACCGCGATCAACCCGAAATCGAAGGTGCCGACCCTCGTCCGCGACGACGGCTCGGTGCTGACCGAATTCCCCGCGATCGCCTTCTGGCTCGCCCGCACCAACCCCGAATCCCACCTGTTGCCGCCTGATGCCGAAGGCCAGGCGCGCGCGCTCGAGGCGATGGACTACGTGGTCGCCACCATGCATATGCGGGGCTTTACCCGCATCTTCCGCCCGGCGGACTTCACCCCCGAGCCCTCCGGCGAGGAGAAGGTGAAGGCGCGCGGGCGCGAGATTTTCGAGAGCGGCCTCGCCCTCATGGACAAGGCGCTCGCCGGCAAGGACTACATCGTGGGCCCCTTCTCGATCGCCGACGCGGCCCTCTTCTACACCGAGTTCTGGGCGGCCGCCCGCACCGACATCAAGCTCCCCGCCAATTGCGCTGCCCACTACGCACGGATGAAGGCGCGGCCGGCCGTGGCACGAGCCATGGCACAGGAAGGGATCACCGCCTGAATGCTGCCGGCGATCGGCTTCTGGTTCCTCCGCCACGGGGAGACCGACTGGAACGCCAAGGGCCTCTCGCAGGGGGCGGCGGACGTGCCCCTCAACGCGAACGGCGAGGCCCAGGCGAGACGCGCCGCCGAGCTGCTCAAGGGCGCGGGCATCGCGACCATCGTCGCCTCGCCGCTCCAGCGCGCCCGCCGCACCGCCGAGACCGCCGCCGCCCGGCTCGACCTTCCCGTGAGTTTCGACCCCGAGCTGCGCGAGGTCGCCTTCGCGGGGCGAGAGGGCCAGCGGCTCGGAAGCTGGTTCGAGGACTGGGTCGCGGGGACCGCAACCCCCGAGGGCGCGGAATCCTTCGCTGCGCTCGCTTCCCGGGCCAGACGCGCGGTGAGCCGTGCCCTCGTCCTCCCCTCCCCCGTCCTGATCGTCTCTCACGGCGCCCTCTTCCGCGCGCTCCGCGCCGTGATGGGGCTGCCCGTCGCGGTCCGCACCCCGAACGCCATCCCGATCTTCTGCGACCCGCCGCCCGCCGCCACGCCCGAAGGCCCCTGGTCGCTCCGCGCCCCCGGCTCCCTCTCCTTGATCGGCGACCCGAAGATCAGCGGCTGATCGTTGCGCCGCACCGGACGATCGGCTAGATCGTCCGCCGCGCCGGCGCCGGAAGGCCCCGGCGCATGATGCTTTGATGGGGGCTGTCATGGCCAACCTGGTGACGATCGAAGCCGAAGCCCGACACGGCGGCGGCAAGGGACCCGCCCGCGCGACACGGCGCGCCGGCAAGGTGCCGGGCGTTGTGTACGGCGCGGACCGCCCGCCGGAACTGGTCGCGCTCGACCCGCGCGCCGTGCTGCGCGAGATCCACCGCAGCGGCTGGCGCTCGCGCATCTACGAGCTCTCGCTCGATGGGACGAGCACCCGCGCGCTGCTGCGCGACGTCCAGGTCCACCCGGTGACCGACCTCCCGGAACATGTCGACTTCCAGCGCCTTACCGCGGGCAAGCCGATCCGCGTCTCCGTCGACGTGCTCTTCACCAACGAGCCGGCAAGCCCGGGGCTGAAGCGCGGCGGCGTGCTCAACGTCGTGCGCCACAGCGTCGACGTCTACTGCGACCCCGAGCACGTGCCGGACCACTTCGAAGCCGACCTTGGCGGATTGGACATCAACGATACGGTGCGCTGGTCGAGCCTCAAATTCACCGAGAACGCACGCCCGATTATCGCCGATCGCGACTTCGTCGTTGCCTCCGTCGCACCTCCCACCAAGATGACCGAAGCCGCGGCCGAAACGCCCACGGCGACGCCGACGCCCGCAGCCGCCGCCACCGCCACGCCGGCGAAGAAGGAGTAATGCCCGCCCCGTCGGCATAGCCTCGTGCTGCTTTGGGTCGGGCTCGGGAATCCCGAGCCGGGCATGGTGTTCAATCGGCATAACGTTGGCTTCATGGCGCTCGACGTGATCGTTGCGCGCCATGGTTTTTCCGATTGGCGAAGAAGGTTTCGTGGGCTGGTTGCCGAGGGGGCGATCGGCGGGGAGAAGGTGCTGGCCCTGAAGCCTCTCACGTACATGAACCTGTCCGGAGAGGCGGTGCAGGCAGCGGCGAGCTTTTATAAGCTGCCGGTGGAGAACATCACGGTTTTTCAGGACGACATCGATCTCGCGCCGGGGAAGGTACGGGTAAGGCTGGACGGCGGTGCGGCCGGGCACAACGGCGTGCGCAGCATCGATCGGTCGTTGGGAGACCGCAATTATTGGCGCGTGCGGCTCGGCGTCGGCCATCCCGGGGAGAAGGAGCGGGTGCTCGGCCATGTACTTGGCGATTTCTCCCGCCAGGATCGCGAGGACTGGCTTGAGGGGCTGCTCGGAGCGGTGGCGGAGGAGGCGCCGCTCTTGGTCGAGGGAAAGGCCGAGGCTTTCATGTCCCGGGTTGCGGCCGCGGTGCAGGGGCCGGGCTGATGGGGTTTCGTTGCGGCATCGTGGGCTTGCCGAATGTCGGCAAATCGACGCTCTTCAATGCGCTTTCCGAGACCGCCGCGGCGGAGGCGGCGAACTATCCGTTCTGCACCATCGAGCCGAACATCGGCCGGGTGGCGGTGCCGGACCCACGGCTTGGTGTGCTGGCGGGCATTGCGAAGTCCGCGCGGATCGTGCCGACCAGCCTGGAGTTCGTCGATATTGCCGGGCTGGTGCGAGGGGCGAGCAAGGGGGAAGGGCTCGGCAATCAGTTCCTCGCGCATATCCGCGAGGTCGATGCGATCGTGCACGTGCTCCGTTGCTTCGAGGACCCCGACGTGGCGCATGTCGAGGGCGGGATCGATCCGCTGCGCGATGCCGAGATCGTCGAGACGGAACTGATGCTGGCCGATCTCGAGAGCCTCGAGCGGCGGCTATCCGGGCTCGAAAAGCGGGCGCGTGGCGGCGATCGGGAGAGCCAGGCGCAGTTGGCGGCGATCGGGCCGGTGCTGGAGGCGCTCAAGGAGGGGCGGCCGGCGAGGAGTGTCGCGGGGCCGGATGAGGAGGTCGTGCGGCGGCTGCAGCTTCTGACGGCCAAGCCGGTTGTCTATGTCTGCAATGTCGAGGAGGCGGCCGCGGCGAGCGGCAATGCGTTCTCGGAGCGCGTGGCGGAGCGGGCGGAGAAGGAAGGGGCGCGGGCGATCGTCGTTTCCGCGGCGATCGAGGCCGAGATCAGCCGGCTGCCGGCGGAGGAACGGGGCGAGTTCCTGGCGGGGCTCGGGCTCTCCGACGCAGGGCTCGATCGGGTCATCCGCGCCGGGTACGATTTGTTGCGGCTGATCACCTTCTTCACCGCGGGTCCGAAGGAGGCGCGCGCCTGGACGATCGTGCGAGGCACGCTCGCGCCGCAGGCGGCCGGCGTCATTCACGGAGATTTCGAGCGCGGATTCATCGCGGCCGAGACCATTTCCTATGCGGATTACGTTGCCTGCGACGGCGAGGCGGGAGCGCGCGAAAAGGGACGGATGCGGGTCGAGGGGCGCGATTACGTGGTGCAGGACGGCGATGTCATGCTGTTCCGATTCAACGTCTGATCAGGCGTAATCCTCGGCGCGGGTCGCGTCCTTGTGGCGGTCCGTGGCGACGGCGTTGAAGAGCGCGGAGAGGACGAACGAGACGACGATGTTGATCGCCACCGACCAGAGCGCGGCGTAGCCGGGGAAGGTCGTGCCGAGGATGTGGATCGCGTAGATCGATCCGGCGAAGTGCAGGGTTGCGGCCATCCAGGTGCCGCTTGCCATGCCGCAGAGCCAGCCGATGAGGAGCGCCCAGCCGTTGAGGAAGCGGGTGTAGAGGGCGATGACGACGGCCGGCAGCGTCTGGATGATCCAGATGCCGCCGAGGAGCTGGAGCTGCACAGCGTAGGCCAGCGGCAGGAAGATCACGAAGAAGAGCGCGCCGAGCTTGACGACGAGGGAAACGAGCTTCGCCACCTCGGTCTCCTCGCGCGCCGAACAGCCGGGCTTGATGAACTCCTTGTAGATGTTGCGGGTGAAGAGGTTGGCGGTCGCGATCGACATGATCGCCGCCGGGACGAGCGCGCCGATGCCGATCGCGGCGAAGGCGATGCCTGCGAACCAACCGGGAAAGCTGTCGAGGAAAAGCGCGGGGACCGAGAAGCTCGTCCCGTACTGCTTGAAGCCGCCGGCGAATTCCGGGTTCTTCGCGACCCCGGCCGCGACCGCCATGAACCCGAGCAGCGCGAGCAGTCCGAGGAGGAACGAGTAGGCGGGCAGCATCGCGGCATTGCGGCGGATGACGCCGCCGCTCCGCGCGCTCAGGATTCCGGTGGTGGAATGCGGGTAGAGGAAGAGCGCCAGCGCCGAGCCGAGTGCCAGCGTGGCGTAGGCACTGTAGAAGCCCATGCTGGCGCCCTTGGGATGGGCGAGGAGGAGCTTGGCGGGAGGGATAGCGGCGAAGATCTTGCCGTAGCCGCCGAGCTCGATCGGCACGACGATCACCGCGGCGATGACGGCGATATAGATCAGCAGATCCTTGACCACCGCGATCATCGCCGGCGCGCGCAGCCCGCTCGTATAGGTGAAGGCGGCAAGGATCACGAAGGCGATGATGAGCGGCAGGTCGTGCAGCAGGCCGTGGCCGCCGATGCCCATCGCGCCGATGACGACCTGGATGCCGACGAGCTGGAGCGCGATATAGGGCATGGTCGCGACGATGCCGGTGAGCGCGATCGCGAGGGCGAGCCAGCCGTTGCCGAAGCGGCCGCGCACGAAGTCCGCGGTGGTGACGTAGCCGTGCCGGTTGCAGACCGCCCAGAGGCGCGGGAACACGACATAGAGCATCGGGTAGATGAGGATGGTGTACGGCACGGCGAAGAAGCCGATCGCGCCGGCGCCATAGACCAGGGCGGGAATGGCGATGAAGGTGTAGGCGGTATAGAGATCGCCGCCGATCAGGAACCAGGCGACGAAGGTGCCGAAGCGGCGGCCGCCGAGGCCCCATTCATGGAGCTGGCTGAGATCGCCGCGGCGCCATTGGCCCGCCATGAACCCCATCACGGTGACGAGGGCGAAGAGCGCCACGCAGACGATGAGGACCGTCCATCTCATGCCCGGGCTCCTACCGCTCGACGAGATAGACGAGGAGGGTGAGCGCCGCGCCGATCACTACCCAGAGGAGCTGGTACCAGTAATAGAAGGGGATGCCGCCGAGCCGGGGGGTGAGCGAATTGTAGCTCGACACCCAGAGCATCGCGACGAACGGCAGCAGAAGAAGAAGGCGCAGCCTGTGCGTGCGCGGCTGCCGTTCGGGCTCTGGAGCAGGCATAGTCGTTACCTCCCTGTAATCTCGATAGCGCAGCCGATTCGGCTTGTAAATGCGCTACTTACGGACGGATCCGGGTGCGCGGGCGACAGGATCCTCAGGGCAGCGGAACCAACTCGCGCGGGTGGCGCGAGAGGAGCTCGGCGCCTGTCTCGGTGACGAGGACGTTGTCGATCAGGCGGACGCCCAACCGTTCCTCGCGGATGAAGAGATGCGGCTCGACCGAGACCACCATTCCCGCCTCGAGGACGTAGCGGTTGCCGCCGAAGAGATTGACCGGCTCGCCCCAGGATGGAGGAAATCCGGGGCCGATTCCGTAGCCGCTCGTATGCTGGCGGAACTGGTCGAGGCCTGCTTCCGTTGTCATGCGCTTGGCCGCCTCGTGCGGGACGGTTGCCGGCACGCCCGCGCGGATGGCGCCGATGCAGGCATCCGAGGCGGCGCGGATCACCGCGTGCAGCTCGCGAAGGCGCGCCGTCGGCTCGCCCAGGTTCCAGACGCGCCCAAGGGTCGCGGTATAGCGGTGATAGGCGGCGCCGATCTCGACATGCCCCGGGTCCCCGCGGCGGATCTGGCGCGGCGTGGGCGCCGCGAGGACGAAGTGGCAGCGCTCGCCGGTCACGAGGTTCATCGTGCTCGCCGGCTGGCTACTGCCCGCGGCGAGCAGCGTGCCGTAGGCGGCCGCCGCGAGCTCGAGCTCGCTCCGACCCTCGGCGACGCGGGCAAGAAGGGCGGCGAGCGCGTCATCTGCGATCCGCGCGGAGGCGCGGATGTACGCGATCTCGCGCGGCGATTTGACGAGCTTGAGGTCCTGCACGAGGCTCGTTCCTTCCGCGGCGAGCGATGGGCCGAGCATGGCCTTGATGCTTCGATGGTGGTTCGGGTGCAGATACCAGGCCGGCACTTCCATCCCCACGCGGCTACCCGTGAGCTTGAGATCCAGGGCGAGCTTCGCGAACGCTTCCATCGGGTCCTCCGGCTCGCGGCCGTTCCAGCCGCGCACCTCGTCCACCCAGCTGTCCTCCTCCAGCTCGCTCCGATCGAGCTCGCGGGCGAACATCGTGAGCGGCGCAGGACGCTGCGGAAAGAGAAGGCACTGGAAGGAGGTGTAGCCCTTGGTCTCCGAGCCGGTCAGCCAATGGAGCGAGGCGGGATGGATCACCACCAGCCAGTCGAGCGCGGCTGCTTCCATTGCCCGGCGCAGCCGCTCGCGGCGGGCGCGGAATTCGGATTCCGGAAAATCGTTCTTCGACATGCGAGTTACTCTCCGCGCAAATTCTTGCGGCTCGGCATCTCCGCCTCGATCTCGCGCCAGACCGCTTCCTTCAGCGCCGAGTATTCGGGCGAGAGCTGGACCTTGACGTTGCGCGGAAGCGGCAGCCGATTCTCGATGATCGCCTTGATCCGGCCGGGACGCGCCGAGAGCACGACGATGCGGTCGGCGAGGATCAGCGCCTCGTCGATGCTGTGGGTGATGAAGACGGTCGTCTTGGCGCTCGCGGCGCGGATGGCGAACAGTTCCTGCTGCATCTCCTGGCGCGTCATCGCGTCGAGCGCGGCGAAGGGCTCGTCCATCAGCAGCACCTCGGGGTCGGCGGCGAGGATGCGCGCGAAGGTGACGCGCTGCTGCATGCCGCCCGAGAGCTCCGTGGGGTAATGGTTCTCGAATCCTTCGAGATTGACGAGCGCGATGAAGCGTGCGGCGCGGCGGCGGCGCTCGGCGGCGGGCAAGCGCTGCATCCGCAAGCCGAATTCGACGTTTCCCTGTACCGTCTTCCAGGGGAAGAGGGCATAGGACTGGAAGACCACGCCACAGCGCGGTTCGATGCCGGCGATCGGCGTGCCGCGGAGCAGCATCGTTCCGGAGGTCGGCTGCGTGAAGCCGGCGAACATGTTGAGGATGGTCGTCTTGCCGCAGCCGGACGCGCCGAGCAGGCAGATCAGTTCGCCTTCCTCCACGTCGATGGAGAAATCATCGACGGCGAGCATCTCGCCCCCGCGCGGCAGCGCGAACATCTTGCAGACATGCCGCGCGCAAAGGATCGGCGCCATCCGCCTCCGGCTAGAGCAGATCGCGATCAGACGGAATCGGCTGATCGCGTGAAGATGCTCGGCAAAACAAAGAGCTAGAGTGGTTTCCGTGAGCCATGGCGAGCAGAAACCACTCTAGCCGGAGGCGCGCCGGTGGCGCTCCCAAGGGAGGAGCAGACGCTCGATCCGGTTCATTGCGAGATCGGCGAGCAGCACGGTCGCCGAGATGCCGACCATGCCGACCAGGACCTCGGGGAGATTGCCCCAATCCTTCGCCTGCCAGATCAGCGCGCCGAGCCCGTTCTGCGCGGCCACCATCTCGGCCGAGAGGACGCAGGACCAGGCGATCGCCAGCGTTACCTTGAGGCCGGTGATGATGCCGGGCAGCGCGCCCGGCAGGATCACCTCGCGCATCACGGCGAGATCCGAGGCGCCGAGGTTACGGGCGGCGCGGATCAGCACCGGGTCCACGCGCTTGGTGCTCTCAACCGTGCAGATCAGGATGTAGATCCAGGAGCCGAGGAAGACGATTGCGGTCTTCTGCGATTCGCCGATGCCGAGCCAGAGGATCGTGAGCGGGATCCAAGTGATGGAGGGCAGCGGCCGGAGGAGGGAGACGAACGGGTCCATCACCGCCTTCGCGGGCCACCAGACGCCCATCACGATCCCGAGCGGGACGGCGACGGCGGCGGCGAGGGCGAAGCCGAGGAAGACACGCTGGGAGGAGATCAGGACATCCGTGACGAGCTGGCCGTTGGCCAGAAGCTTGCCTGCATCGGCGGTTACGCTGCCGAGCGAGGGGAGGAAGATCCCGGAGATCCATCCCGAGCTGGTCGCCGCCCACCAGGCCGCGAGTGCTGCGAGGACGGTCGCGACCTTGATGAGGAGGACACCCCGCGGGCCGCTTCGCGCGCCCGCCGTGCGTTTGCGCAGGACGGCAAGGCGGCGAAGCGGGACCGAGCCGGTGAGCTCGCTCATCGGCGGGCCCTGGGCTCGGCGCCCGCGCTCAAGGCTTCGGCAGGAAGCTCACGTTCTCCCATTGGCTGACGTCCGGCACGTTGGGGATCTTGCCGTGATCATACAGCCATTGCGCCAGATATTGCATCTGTCCGGTGTGCAGCTTGATGTGCTGCGGCCAGCCGGCGGCTCCATAGTAATGGAACTTCTGCATGGCGGCCAGCACGACGGACGGCGGCTTGCGGAAATAGTGCGCGATGGTCTTGGCCGTGTCCTCGGGATGCGCATTGGCGTAGGCGACGCCCTCGAAGATGGCGATCGCGAGCTTTTGGGCTTCCTCCGGATGCTGCGAGACGAGCTTGCGCGAGATGATCATGATGTCCGGCGAGGACATGGTGCCGAACTTCTTAAAGATCGGCGTATCGCTGTCGAGGCCGAGGAGCTTGCCGTTCGGCACCGCCTGCTCGAGGCCCGCGAGGAGCGGCTGCCAGACGCAGGCGGCATCGACGTCGCCCTTGGCGAGCGCCGGCGCCATCTCGGAGGGATCGAGGTCCTCGTAGCGCACATTCTTCTCGGTCATGCCGGCGTTCTGCAAGAGTCCGTCGAGCGTGATCTCGGCGGAGGTGTTGGCCGCCACGGGCTTGCCCTTGAGCGCCTGGAACGAGGCGAAGCCGGGCCGCGCCCAGCAGCCTTCGTTACCGGGCGAGTCGTCGATATTGGCGAAGTAATAGAAACTCTTGTCCCCCCGGGCCATCTCGGCGATCACCGCAATCCGGCCGAGATTGCTGAAGGCGACCGATCCCGCATCGAGCGCCGCGATCCGGTCGCTCGAGTTCGGAATGTTGCGCAGCGTCACCGCGAGCCCCTCCTGCTTGAAGAAGCCCTTGTCGATCGCGACCATGAGCGGGATCTGGCCCCACCAGGTGTTGGACGCCGCAAGATCGAGATGCACGAGGCCGGCCGCGTCGGCGCGCGCGGCGCCTGCGAAAAGCACGAGCAATGAAGCGAACGCAGTGCATCTCATGCAGGCACGAAACCATCTCGTCATGAGCCCCCTCCGTCTCCGGGTTCCGCCCGGCCTTCACGGTGCCGTGGCGGCAAACATGCTCTCGCGCTCGACGAATCGCGGAATGACTTTCCTGCCGATGAGATCGATCGACCGCATCACCTGCGCATGCGTCGTCCGGCCGGCCTGCAGCACGAAGATCATCTGATCGAGCCCGGCTTCTTCCCATCTCTCGACGGCGCGCGAGACAGTGTCCGGATTGCCGCCGATCGCCATGCCGTCCTCGATCAGCTGGTCGTTGGTGCGGCTCCGGAACTTCGCCAGCACCTTCTCGAGGCCGCCGGCGGTCGCGAAGCGCACCGGATTGAGGAGCGCCTGATTGTCGCCGTTGTACCAGCGGGCGGCCGCGCAGGCGATATCGCGCCCGATACGGTCGTCCTCGTCGACGGCGGCGAGCGCGAAGGCGCCAACGTGCTCGTTCGGGCGGGTGGCGAGGAACGATGAGCGGTCGCCGCGGATCGCCGCGCGGTAGGCGGCGATCGCCTCGCGCGTTTCGGCAACGGAATTGCGGGTCACCCCGATCACGCCGACGCCGAGCCGGCCCGCATTCTCGTAGGTCTCGAAGTTGGAGGCGGCGATCCAGAGCGGCGGATGCGGACGCTGCAGCGGGCGGGGGAGAACGTCGCGCGCGGGAAGGTCGAAGTGCTTGCCGCGGTAGCCCGGAAAGCGCTCATGCGCGAACATCGAGAGCACCGCCTCGGTCGCTTCGCGGGCGATGTCGCGGCTGAGCGCCGGATCCACGCCGACCGCCTCGGTCATGTAGGGCGTGGAGCCGCGGCCCATCCCGAATTCGGCGCGGCCGTTGCTAATGAGATCGAGGGTGGCGACGCGCTCGGCGATGCTGAAGGGGTTGTGCATGGTCATCAGCACGACGGCGAAGCCGAGGCGGATGCGCTCGGTGCGCTGGCTGATCGCAGCGAGGAGCATGTCCGGGCAGGGGCTGTGACCGATCTCGAGGAAAAAATGTTGCTCGGTCATCCAGTAATAGTCGAACCCGGCGCGCTCGGCGGCGACCGCCTGTTCGAGCGCGTTGTGATAGGCGGCGAGCTCCGCGTTCTCGCCCCACGGACGCGGCATCTGGATCTGCGTCATCAGGCCGAACTTCACGGCGCCTTACTCCCTCTCGCCGGCGCGAAGAGGCGAGGTTAGGCGCGATCGGCGCTTTGCGTCCAAGACATAGGAGCTATATCTGATATAACCTGTTCGAACGTTGGAGCCGGAGAAGGATGGAGACGCGCGCGCTCCGCTATTTTCAGGCCGTCGCCGAATTCGGCAGCCTGAGCCGAGGTGCCGCGTTCCTGCACGTTTCACAGCCGGCGGTCAGCCGGCAGATCCACGCCCTCGAGGCGGAGGCGAAGGTTTCTCTGTTCATCCGGCACGGGCACGGCGTGAGCCTCACCGAGGCGGGCCGCCTCCTGCTCGCGCGCAGCCAGAGCATCCTCCGCCAACTCGACCAGGCGCGGAGCGAGCTCGGCGGCGGCAGTGCCGGCCCGTCCGGCACCATCGCCTTCGCGCTGCCGCCGGCGGCGGGGCATTTCCTGATCCCGCCGCTCGCCGCGCGGCTGGCGCGGACCTTTCCGCACGTCTTTCTCAAGGTGGTCGGCGGCTTCAGCGGCCATCTCCACGAATGGCTTCTGCGCGGCCAGGTCGATCTCGCCTGCATCCACGATCCGCTGCCACAGCGGGGATTCGAGACGGTGCCGCTGGTGCGGGAGGAGGCGTTCGTCGTCGGCCGCGCGGGGAGCTTCCCGTTCCGCCGCGCCGCCGTGCCCACCAAAGCTCTCGGCCGGCTGCCGATGATCCTGCCGAGCCGGCCGAATGCCTCGCGCCGGCTGCTCGATGCGCGCATCGCGGCGGAGAACCGCGCGCTCGAGCTGGCGATGGAGGTCGACGATCCGTCGATCATCCGCGCTCTTCTCCGCCAGGGCGCGGGCTTTAGCGTGCTGAGCCAGGGCGCGATCGAGGCGGAGGTGCGGCATCGCGAGCTGGAGGCGCGGCCGTTCCACCCGCGGCTTTTCTGGCAGTTGTCGCTTGTCACGCCGGCCGGCGCCGCACGCTCCGACATCCTCGTTTCGTTCGCGCGCATGGTCCAGGCGGTCGCGCACGAGCTTGCCGCCTCGGGCGCTTGGCCGGGTCATTGGATCGGGCCAGGGCGCACGGTGGCGCAAAGCACGCCGGCCCGGCTGCTTCCGGGCTCGGCGATCATTGCGGCATCGCAGGGAAGGCGTTAGGTTTCATCGCATGGCAGCGGCTTGGACACACTTGGCGCAGCGTGTCGCGCGCCGGCAGCCTTTGCTTGTTGCGGCAGCGGTGCTCTTTGTCCTCGCCGCGGCTGCAGCTGTGGCGCGATGGGAGGGGGCCTTTGCGCCGCCGCCCTCGGCGCCGGCCGCGATCGCCAACCGGCCCACCCCACCCTTCGCCCCCACGGTTCCGCCGGCACTTGCTGCCCCGGCGCCGCCGAGCTTCGACGTTGTCCGCGTCGACCGCTCGGGTCACGCCGTCATCGCGGGGCGCGCGCCCCCCGGCTCGGAAGTGACCGTTGCGTCGAACGGAAAAACGATCGGCAAGGTCGAGAGCGATACCGAGGGCGAGTGGGTTCTGGTGCCCGACCAACCTCTGCCTTCGGGAACCGGCGCGCTCACGCTCTCGGCCCGGCTACCGAATGGGACGAGTCTGACGGGCCCGAACCGGGTCGTGGTGATGGTGCCCGATCATTTGGGCGAGGTGCCGCCGGTTGCCCTGCTGAGCGGGCCTTCGGGAACGCCGCGGCTGATCGAGGCCCCGCCCGTCGCGAAGGGCGCGTCCCCGGTTGGGCTCGACCTCCTCCAATACGGGCAGCACGAGACGCTGCGGCTGGCCGGCCGCGCACCGCCGAATGCCGATGTACGGGTCTATGTCGATGATCGCACGGTCGGCGACGCACGCGCCGATGCCGCCGGCCATTGGTCGCTCCGCGTCCCAGGGGAGCTGCTTCCGGGACCGCACCGGATCCGCCTTGACCAGATCTCGCCTGCCGGGACGGTTTTGGCCCGGGTGGCGGTACCGTTCGATCGTCCCGCGTCGCCGCCGGGGCCGGAGGCGGCCGCCGGCCGGGTGGTGGTTGTCCGGCCGGGCGAGTGCCTCTGGGTGATCGCCGAGCACGCCTACGGGAA